>LFCJ01003059.1_pt1 | contig 12182 bp, 19 predicted proteins | sample 643141 | NCBI WGS metagenome assembly LFCJ01 (sample SAMN03766243, study PRJNA286221) | soda lake metagenome | biome: soda lake; feature: Kulunda steppe; material: water; isolation source: sample B1-Br-g2 brine of Lake Bitter-1 | place: Russia: Kulunda steppe | collected 2010-07 | reverse complement strand
CGCATGTACGCACTAACACGCACATGCAAGGGCACCAACGCAGCGATGGATCTGTTACTGTATGCAACATGCTTGCCCCTGAAACTCAAGCTTCAATGTCCGAAATTCTCTTTCAAACTTGACATGACACACAAGGACTGAAAGCCCTTTCTATAAACCCATACTAATGCGGCTGAAGCGCGGTTGAAATTATTTGATTCAACCGTGCGGTTGACCATCGATTTTTTCAACCGCAATTCAACCGCATTTCACCGCGGTTGAAATCAACCGTTTCAGCCGCACTTCAACCGAGGCCAGAAAGTTCTGACGTAGTCGTCGGATTTTTTGCCTCAAGGCCTCATCCTTGTAATCCTTTTACGGGACTTGCAAACTTTTTTGTGTTGCCTGATAAGCATGCCTGATAACTTATCAGGCATGCTTATCAGTGATAAGTGATATGCAGCAGCTAAGCTGCCCTCACTGAGCATATACAGTGTGACGTCAGATAAGTGCAAGGCCAGATTTACTCAAGTATGATCACTGAATGCCATAATGTTGCCTACAGGCCCATTATGAAAGCCATCAGCAAAGGCTCTCTGGCAGGTAGTTTGGTCCATTCGGATGCTGGCAGTACTACCCGTATGGCCCAACAAGACCTTCAGATTCCAGACAACATGATCAAATACTCTGCCAACCGACTCATTCAACCTCCCGGTCACAATGCAGCATAAATCTGGCACTGCACTAATCTGACGTGACAGCTATCACGCCGAGAGACTGCTGCACCCAAACTAGACTCGCGGCATGGCCATAACAACCCCCCTTGTCTTTGAGCTGAAGAAGGGCTGGCGAGAGGACAATAACTGAATGGCCATGCTAGCATGCAATGTGGGTCAATAATTCTCCAGCCGCCAGGAGAAAATGCTGGCTCATATTCAAAAGTCTCACAAATTACGTATACTCATCAACTCAACCCCCCTGTTCCAAGCTGCAACAAGTTTTCCACGCACTGTCAATCCACCTCAGTACCCTCAGGCATCAACCTCCTCTTAAGCTCAGTGTAGCTGAACAATCCCTTGCTGCCATCCCCAAGTACCGCCTCAACCGTGTTATGGCCATAAGAAGTCTTGCTTAGATGCAGCAGTCTCTCTGCGACAACAGCTATGAAAACCTTAACCCGTCTCCTACCTGTGACCTGTGCAATGCTAATGGTATCCAAGATGAGCAGCATGCGGCGTGGCCTTTCCCACAGCAACCATCCCCATGTGGTTTCTCTCCGCAGGACATGCATCTCTGTTTTTTCCCAAAGGTTCCCACAATGTATCAACTTTTCTGAGCCAGAACCGACAAGACCTATTTCTCCTTCGTTATCTTATTGTATTCTATGAGCAGGCTAGCCGTCGCACTCCTTGACTGAAGGCCCTTTTTTATAGACCCTTGTTAACCCTTGTAACCCTCTACTGGGACCAAACAACAAGTTCAAGGTCCCATTGAGGGAGTGCTTGGATTGTTTCCAATCCAATTGGAACTTTGCGGTAGATGCCTCGGGGGAAGTGCCTGGGGTTGTACATTGCTCTTCATGCTCTCTTAGGATTTTTTATGGGCATTTGTATTAGTGCTGGAGGCGCAAAAATGTACCAGTGACATCGTCAGTTGCAAGAGATGAGCGAGCTCTACATGCTTGAAGTGCATGGCGTACCATGTTCGAGCATCACACCATCATCATGAGAGGGTAGCACACCAAGAAATCTATACACTGAGCCAGCTTTTTTGTGACATTCAGGGCTAGTTCAGTAAACCATTGGGAGGTAGTTTAATAAGCAAAGCTCATCCTTCTGCCTTGAACGCTGAGGCCCATCCTAGAGACCTGAGCCGAAAAGCTTGCAGCAACTTGAAGAACAACATGAAGGCCCGTAGGCACCGTGCATGGCTTTGTCTGCAAGTCAAGGTTTTGGGCGACAGAACACCGACACTGTCATGCCTGCACTGCCCACTTGCCACCAGCAAACATGGGTGGAGGCAATATGTGGAGGTTACCCACCCTGGTGCAAGCCAGTCCGAGGAATGCAAAAAACACTTCCCTTACGACATCATGTTTCCGCCCCCTCCACCCATGTTTCCTGGTGGCGGGAAAGGAGGACGAGGGCCACCCATGCCCATGCCCATTCCTGGCGGGGGGCCCATGCCTGCAATGTGAGCATTCAATATATAGTTTGGAAAAAAAACTACACAGCGCATGTCTGTGTCTTAGTTGAAACAGCAGTGGAATCAATGTTGTAGCTTGCCTCATTGAAATGACGCCCTGGAGTCTATGAGCACATGCTTCACTCTAGCTGATGATGACATATAACCTTCATCTGCAACTAAGGTGCCAGAGCACACTTCTTCAGGCGCGGTAGCAGCACTTTGACATCGCCCAACTTCCAACCCTGATGGCTTAGGCGCCTCTACATTCCAGCCGGATAACTGTCCAAACACTCTGTACACTGGCTGTTAATCTGACGCACCAGGCATAAATGGGGGTCTACCCCCGGGAGGGAAGCCCCCGGGGGGGAAGGGAGGCCTCATCATGCCTGGCGGACCCATGCCTGCACACACCAAGGGACATAATTTGATGAACCGACATAGCAGGCATGGCATGCACACTATTGACGTGCAGCACAGGTGCGTGCGTGCCGAAGCAGAAACCAGGAGCTGGACAGTGCACATATCAGTGTATCCATGCGTATTTTGTTTTTGAGAAGAAGCAAGGGATCGCTTGCGAGTGGAGAGGTGCAGGTATGGATGCGTGCGTATGGGGTGCGTGTGCATGCGTGCATGTTAAGAGTGCATGTTTACCGAGGCAATCAAACAACTGTGAGGCTGCAGTACCAGCATGAGGCAGCATTTCTTATTCTGGGCCGCTCAGTGGTTGTGCGCAGCCAAAGCAAGTGCGCGTGCTCATTCCATGGCGTGCACACACACCCACGAGCACTCTCGAGGCAAGCAGAGGCTGGGAGGTTGAAAGGCAAGGCGGCCTATAGTACACAGCAGAGCTGGTGGGGTACCTGGTGGGCCGCCAAACGGCGGTGGCCTGAAGCCTCCTGGTCCACCTGGGAAGGGAGGTCTCATCATGCCTGGGGGCCCCATGCCTGCACACATGCAACTCCAGTTGCATCACTCCGCCCAAACATGTAGTGAAGCACAGCATGGGCCAAACAGCTGCATGTGTGGCCCACTTGAGCATTGGCAGTGCTGGCATCTATCCATTTACGCAAGGTGGAAGGGCGTTTGGCTGCATCCGCTTGCTCATGAGAGCAAGCAGCGCACACCGATGCAACATGGCCTACCCACTCCCACACATCAATAGAAGCGCGCACAGTACCAAGCGTGCTGTCCTGGATTGTGGGCCCCAAGATTTCCTGTTTGATTTCTTCAATGCAGTTGCTGCAGGGGTAGGATGGGGATTGTGCTAAGCTGTCAAGCCGACCATTCCTGCTGGGTCTTACCTGGAGGTCCTCCAAATGGCGGCCTGAATGGTGGGCCACCGCCCATCATGCCACCCATTCCCAAGGGCGGTCTAATTCCCTGGATACATGCGAGAGCGAGGGAGCACGGCGCAACAGCTCATGGGTCTGTAGGTGCAGTCTATGACAGATGTGTGCACTCGGACAAGTGCCCCTGCTGGAGGGGGCTGTGTGACCAAGAAACAATGTGGGTAGCGCCCTATCCTGCCTTTACTGCTTGTATAACTTGGTGCTTGTACAACTCAGCACTGCATTGTGCTGCTCATGCTCGTGGCTTGAGGTAAAAGCTGAGCACTACCAACCCTGACCATGAGGAGACATCGAGCTACATGAAGCCTCATGCACTCACCATGGGCATAGGCCGCGGTTGCTCTAATGGAATGCCACCCTCTCGCTGCTTCTTGATGTCATCAAAGATTGAGTAGTAGTTTCGCACATTAGCCTGCGTGGTTGTGGCCATGCAACCTCCAGCTCAATTCCACGATGCTCCTGGAGGGCCAATATCCTCATGGCTGAGGGGAAGCAGCACCTACACCCTATTTACTCCTCACCTTGTGTTTGTATCCTGAGTTATGTTGCTTGCGAACCGCAGGCTGCACACAGCAAATGTGGAGCAGGGATTAGGTCGCGGATCCCTTTGATGGGATTCACAGAGACAAAACCATCGTGATCGTTTCTCTGTTAATGATTTCTGGTTTGCTACTAGTTGGGAAGCAGAACAGGGCAGGAGTTCTGGGCTGAGAAAGCACGCTCCAGAAGCACCAGGCACGTGCTCACCGAGTCGTGGGTCAGGTACGTATCGCAGTAGTCACAGCTGTAAGGAAGGAAAAGAGGGTGGGGATGAAAAGAGGGGGCATGCTTGTGTCTGAGCAGTAGGGCATGCATGGTGTCCCCATGACAGAGGGAGGTGCTAGCAGCAAAGAGGCTCATGGCTAATGGCATTACTGCACTCACTAGTAGCGGGGCATGATGCTATCGAGGCAGCACTGGTAGCTCCGTCTCAGTCTCCGTCTTCCTCTCTATATGTAGCCTTCGCTACCTAAACCTGTGGGCATCCGGGCTGGTCCGATGGTGTGCAATGACCTAGTTATGAAATGTCCTTAAATTGATTAACATAATAGCCTTCCAATTTGAAGAGGGTGGCACCATTCAAACTGGACCTGCATAGACCTCTTAATGCATTAAAATGCTGCAAGCACAGCAACTTGGCAACGCCTTGCGCAGACCGTCAGCGTGCTTGCAGCATGCAGCCCACCCCAACACTCTCCGCCATAGGCGTCTTGCGCTCCCCGCTTCTGTGCACGCTCCTCGTCACGTTGTGCGTGCAACGCGTGTGGATCAGGACACAGTAGATGATGGACGCGATGTGCTGCTGATCGCGGATGTGTCGAAAGCAGTGGATGGGCAACTGGCCGCGACCGTTCAGCACAACACAGCACAGGGCCAGGCCCCCGCTGCGCCAGCCCAGACACCACTCCGCAATCGAGTCCTGGCATCGATAGGGCAGGTTTCCAAGGGGCTGCTGGAGAGGGATACGGAGGTCGGTCCCGGTGATGCGCTTGCGCTCACTTTTCTTTAGTTCCGGTGTCATGCGAGTCACTTTTCCAGCCTCACCTCCATGGTCAGCACCCTTGTCATGCCAGGCATGGCAACAAAACCTTTTGCAGTTCCTTGTTGGTGCAGTTTAGGTGTTGTAAGCACTGTGCACTGCACACGTGCTTGCATTGTACGTCCTCCGCGCACATTCAATCTGCGTCAGCCAGCCTGCCTGCACCATACCTGCCTGCAGGTGCGACTTCTACTCCTGGCTGCACTGTGTGGAGAGCACTTACTGCTGCTGGGTCCACCTGGTGCGCGCAGATGCCACAGCCTGCGGGGTCCTGTCACGTCAGACCACAACTTCCGTTGCTGGGCAGTGTGCACAGAGCTTGCAGTACAAGCTGCGATCAAACAAGGATCTAACCAGGATAGCATGATCTGTTTGTTGAAGCTCCTTGTGTGCGAATGCTGCCTAGATGATGCTGATGCATTCTGTTGGATTTGTTTGCAGGAACTGCGAAATCGGAGCTGTCCCGTCGTTTGAACGCCCTCGTGGGTGGCAAGTACTTTGAACGCCTGCTCACACGCTTCAGTGTGCCTGAAGAACTTTTTGGGCCACTGTCCATGCGAGGTAACCCAACGCTTAACATGAGATCTGTCGTGCGCATTACCATGTCATGCAAGCAGCTTTTAAGTGCTTGAGTAACGATGGCACACTTTTCGACGTACAGGCGTACAGACAAATGAGGAGAAAATTGTGAGAAGCAAGTGCTATCGTATTCTGTGCTGCAGGTGCCTTCCTTCATGGTTGTAGCATATACTTGACAAGCGTTCAAGCCACCCCTGCAAGGGTACCTACCTGCCTCGAACAACACATTTAAACCGAGCTGCACGATGCTGTTCAATGCCTGTGTAGGTTTGGAGAATGATGAATACGTGCGCCAGATTGAGGGCTACCTCCCGACAGCTGAGGTAAGAAACAAGATTGCTTTGGCTAAGACTTCTCGGAAGTAAATGTGCATAGTTTACAGCTAGGCTGATTTGCATCCCTGCACCTGATGCCAATTTGTCTCCTTCTCCACAGGTGGCTTTCATTGATGAAATCTTTAAAGCTAACAGTGCCATCTTGAATGCTTTGCTCACCCTGCTCAACGAGCGGTTGTTTGACAATGGCAGCGCGCGTTTGGAGGCCCCGCTGCTCACGATGGTGGGTGCCTTGTTGTTTCGACAAACTTTGTGCGTTTGAGGTTATCAGCCAAGTCAAATCATCCATGGAGCAAAGATGGCGCTGCTTGCAGAGTAGGCCCCTTTCAGAGGGGCGGCCTCTGTCATCAATTCATCAGTATGTGTACTTGGTCACATCAATATGTGCACATTAATAGCAAACAGAGCAACGATTGAGCAAATGTGCGAATGCCGTTTGTGTGTCGTTTCACCTCATACATAGAGACACTTGCCTTCGGCAAAGCTTGTCTGCACAGAATAGTGCTGACTTGCTGACGTGAACAACAATCTGTTGGAGCATGAGCATCGACGTGAGCACATGGATGCCTCTTTCTCTTCCATTCTAATAGGCACTTGTGCAGGCGCATGTGCAAGTGTGCACGCGTGCAGACGCTGCACACCCACACACATAGCATACTTTGCGCAGCGCACCGCGACACATGGGTGTGCATGTGGGTGCATTCACGCACAGGTTGGGGCCTCCAACGAGCTCCCTGAGTCCGAGGAGCTGGATGCCCTGTACGACCGCTTCCTCCTGCGCCGCCACGTGTCGCGTGTTAGCAACGCCAACGTGCACCAGCTTGCGCGCCTGGCGTCCGGCCGTGGCATGACCCTGGATGCTGCAGACGAGGAGCGCAAGGCCGCGGCAGCCGCCGGCCAGGGATTGACGCTGCAGGTGCGCCTGGAGCCTCGCGTGGGCTGTAAGCGTTCACCTATGCTGGGGCATTGAGTGGTCAGCACGGGCACCTCAGCCCTCTGCGCCCCTAGCCCATCTTCTCAAAAACCACCAAGCAAGCTGGACGAGGCGCACGCTAGACTCATGGTTGGAGCAGCAGGGCTGACATCCATGATCCTGTTGCTGCTGCGCTCACAGGATTTCAGAGACACCTTGTGCGCTGTGGCTTGATACGCGCTGGCATGCACGAGCATGGCCATTAAAAACTTAACGAAACACTGACGTGCTCCATCCTGTGCGTTGCTGTGCTCCCAGGACTTCAGAGACACAGCACGAGCTGCCTATGAGGCTGTGGATGTGCCTGATGCGGTCATTGACCTCCTGGTGGAGCTGCGGAACTGGCTACAGGCAAGCGTGTGAGGCTTTGTGCAGTGAACAGGTTGCTGCAGGAAGGCAGCCAGCCCCTCCTCACGCTTTGTTGGAGGGTGGGGCAGGGCTGGACAGATGTTGGTGGAAGGCAGGAGGGCTACAGGCAGCAGTGAGGCTTCCAAAGGTTTCAAGGGCAGACAGGCAGCAGTGAGGCTTCCCTAGGTGTCAAAGGCAGACAGGCATGGACACCTTACTGGAAGCTGCTTTTGCGTTGTAACGTGTCTCAAGGTCAGGATTACAGGCGGCAGTAAGACTTGCACAGGTGTCAAGGTGGGAAGGCATGCATGGGCCCTGTCTTGGAAGCTGCTTTTATGTGTGGGTGCCTGAGGGCACAGGCTAAGGTTATGCCTGAAGCAGTCGTGCTCTTTTAGGCCCTGCAGGTGCAGCTGCATCAGTTCTACTACTGCTGCTGCTCGTGATGACCCTCCGTCGCGCATTTACAGTGCCTCATACTGCACGCGGCAGGGCATGGACTAGGGCCAGGCTACATGCAGCACTTTGCAGCCATGGTCGTTCTTGTGCGCTGCAACCCCCCTTTTTGTGCAGGACAAGAGTGAGCCACCTGTGATCGTAAGTGACCGGCGGCTGATGAAGGCCGTCCAGTTGCTGCAAGTCGTGGCGTTCGGAGATGGCAGAACTGAGGTGCGTGTCTTGCAGCCTGGCAAGGTCATATTTATTGTGCTCATGTCCTAAAAACAGTTGAACGAACCCTTGTGGGTTGAGCCCAGCAGCTGCACTGGTGGACTCACAGCAGCCCAGGGATGGAGCATCGCACATTTCGAATCATTTGCAAATTCCCGAATTTTACCAGATCATTCGCAGAACTTAAAACATCAATTTGCGGATTTTGTAAAACCCTCCCCAAAACGGGCCCTGCGATGCACCTGTTTCGCTCTGTCTTGCACCTTATAGTGGCCCCACGTTAAGAACGTACTCTTAAGCATTGTTGTCAAATGTATACACATGGAATCAGGGGGTGGGGGGGAGCTCGAGGGCGGAAGGGTCAGCTGGCGTCAGCTTATGCCTGGGAACCGCCTGCTCTCGAAGCTCACAGGCAGACGTTCGATCAAAGCATTCGGCATATTTCGAATTTTACCAAACCATTCGCACGTTACTTATTCAAAACAGGCGAACGCTCCATCCCTGCGGCAGCCTGATCTCTGGTGGCCATTTTGTTCTGGTGTTGCCCAGCAGCTGCTCTATTGTTGGCGTGCTGTTGCCAACATGCATTCATGTGCTTCTCAGGTTCTGCAGCCTGCATTCCAACAAAATCAAGCTTATTTGGTGCACTGCAGGGAAGAACAAACCGAACGGGAACCGTTAAGTTTAAATTGCCCTTCTTGAACACCGTTAAGATTTTGCCAGGGGGCCTCCGGGCTCCCCGGCAAAAAGGCATGGGCGTCAGCCCCTGAGTTCCGGGGGGGTCGGTGACAAATGAATTATCAGTTACGGGTACCCCCCGGGTTTACCTGTCCGGATGCATGTGCCAGCAACAGCGATGAAGAAAGCCAGAGGGAGAGGGAGAGGGAGGGGGAGGGGGGCTCCATCCCTGCCCAAGCACCCGAAAAATACACTTGAGAGCTCCTGTGAGAGGTGCTAGTGTACATGGTTGCTGAGGGTATTCTTTGTTGATGCTTGGGTCTTGTGTGTGCTTGTTGCATGGGTTGTGGGTGTTCAGCGTGTTTTGCACGCCCACAGGCTCCCCTCATTGGTGCAGGGAGTCAAGCTTTAGCAGCAGCAGCAGCACCACCACCACCACCACCACCAGCAGTAGTATCAGCAGCAAATCCTGCTCCAATTTCATGTGAATGGGTACCGAGTTCAAGCAAGAGCTCATCGACTGCTTGGGGCAAGGAGGCACTCCCAGTGATGTTGCAGACCTGGCATATTCCCCTTTACCACCTCCACCTGGGGTAGTGCTGCCTCCCCACCCTCATCTCCCCGGAGTACAGCTGCATCAAGCCGTACTACCGGCCCCGCAGACTCTGCCATCAGCAACACCTAGCAAAGCTTCATGGACTCCTATCCCTTCTGAGCAGCAGCAGCAGCAGCAGCAGCAGCAGCAGCGAGAGCAGCAGCAAGGGCAGCAGCAAGAGCAGCACTGCTCTTGCTGGAGGAAGAGGACGACTATGAAGAGGTCCAGGTAGTTTTGGAGTCTACTCAGACAGCCTACTCCAGCATCCGTCGTCCGCGTGACATCTGCCTGCAGCTCATTGCTTTCATTATCAGCCTTGTTGGCATCGACATCCAGGCAGATGGGATAGTGACCTAAAGAATAAAACAAGTTGGAGAGGGTGGGCAACAGGATTCTTCAGCCCTAGCATACTAGCCACCTCACTCTCAAGAACCCAGGGGCGCCAGCCCCCGGCCCCTTTTTTTTTGAGAGCACAAATTGTTATTCTGACGGGCCCCACTTAGACTATTAATTTAAAATGTGAAATTCAGGGCCCCCATCAATGTTTATAGAAGTGCCTGTACTTCCCTGGTGCATTGAGCGTGCCTACCTTCATAGAGTGCTTATAGAGTGCATGCTTGTTGTTGGCTGGTTGTTGCTGGTAATTTTTGCTTCAATAATTGACACCATGATTTCCTTACTGCAGTTAGCATGTTTGGCACACCCACACATGCTTTAAGGATAAGCAACTTAGTCAGTTGCCGCTTATGAGACGCTCCTGTGCATTGATGCATGCTGTGACTGTGCAGGTCAATGAGTACGACTGCTTACTCCTGGAGCATGTCTTTGGCAACCGTGTTGATGATGCCACGAAGGTGAGTGGCCCTTGGCTAAAAAGGCGGCTCAAATAAACGGTAGGTACAAGGCTTTGAACAAGCACATCTACGTTGCATCCGCGTGATCACGCAGTTGTGTACTGTGCTTGTGCTTTCAGGTGTATGTGAGTATGTGCGTGTGTGCGGTCTGGGCACCCCGTGTGTGTTATGCAGTGCCACGTGCAAGTGTGCGTGGCCCTCACCATTGCCTTCCACTCACCTCCAAGCCTCTCCAAGCCTCTCCAAGCCTCGTGCAGGCCTCGTGCAAGATGTGCATGTCCCTGCACGCCTCCACACGCCTGTATGTCCCGCAGGTACGCAGCCGCGTGCTGGAGCTCATCTCCAGCGACCCAGGCGTGCAGCAAACAGAGCTGGTGCTGCTGGGCACATTTGGCCGAGCCGCCCGCCTGATAACGGCAGCTGCAGAGGGCAAAGAAGCGTCAGAGCTAACTGATGCGGCGGTGGAGGCTCGCTCGCTTGTGGAGCTCTTGTCGGCACGGCACGGCGAGCTGTGCACGGTGCTGGAGGCGCCCGCGGGGGGCTATCCTGACCTGCGCAGCTCGGTGTGGCAGGCACCCGCTAGTGCGCAGGCAGCGGCACAGGCGCTAGGACCGCAGATGGCAGAAAACCGCAAGAGGGTGCGGGGCTCGCGAGCAAAGAATGTGACATTTACAAGCGCACTGTTATGGTCTGCATACGCATCTGCGTGCTTGTTTGGAATTCTGCTGTACGCGTGATCCATGCACGAGCATGGGTGGGTGTTGGTGATCTGAGATGGACATTTATGGGTTGCTGATCAATATTGGCAATTACAATTGTTTGCTCGACCCAAAAATGTCCGACTGTCAGATCGCCAACACCCACCCATGCCCGTACAAGTTATGCACACTTGCACTCAAGCAGACGCACAATCAGAGGCAAGCCTTGACATTGCCTTACGAGCTCACACGCACGTGTTTTGTTTATGGAGCTGCCAATGTAGCCAAGCTCCTTCTTAGCCTCCTTGACCAATGTGGCAACCACAACTTGTGCACCCTTAACGCTTGCACCCTTTTATGCACATGCACCCAGGTGGAAGAGCTGCTCCGCGAAGCCCTCACCCTGTCAGCCTGCCTCACGCGAGCTGCAGAAGACAGCAGCAAGATGCCTGCTGGTCTACTTGAGAAACTGCTGCCAAAGCGGGCAAAGCAGTACCAAAAGGGTATTTCAGGTCAGGCAGCTGCACCTGCCTAGAGACTTTGGCCACTTTAGTAGTTCACATGATCACCCCTAGGCTAAGCACATAGCATTGCATGCCGTGGAATTGCTAGAAGTAGCTGTTTTAGGTATCCCAGTGTGAGGTAGCAGTCAGCTACTCAGGATAAGCCATAAAATATTTATGGCCTGGCTGCCAGCAGTGCAACCAAGATTTTTTGTTATTTAGTTTCTCACGACCTTCATACCTGCAAACATACACACAGAAAGCTTACTTCTCGGGAATTATGCTATGCTATCATAGCATATGATATCTGATATGATATACATGCCTGACTGTCAAATGACATTAGTTTACACAAGTTTTTGTTAGGGTTAACTGCCATAGTGGCCGTCAGATTAATTGGTTTGTGGCTGGTCTTGTCCATGATGTCTTAATTTCAAAAGGTCAAATGACTTAAAACCAAAGAAAGCAATGTTTCGGGGTTACAGGTTAGAAAGATAAGAAAAACTACGTAGGCAGATGGACCACTCCCTGCATCAATTAAGGGAGAGGAGACACATTGGCCAGAAGAGATGTGAGTCTCCTCCACCTGGGAGATAGTAGAACTAGTGAGGATCTGGAGGGTGACAAGCCACCCCCTGCTCCAGACCAAGTTTACAAGTTTAAGTTTGACCTTCAGCCAGGTAGTTTGACTGATCAGGTTGCTGGTGAACACCAGCCATCATATAAACATCCATAAGTTACAAGTTTAAGTTTGACCTTCAGCCAGGTAGTTTGACTGATCAGGTTGCTGGTGAACACCAGCCATCATATAAACATCCATAAGCTTTGAAATAAAACGATAGGAATCATTAGTTTGTTT
>LFCJ01003058.1_pt1 | contig 12183 bp, 7 predicted proteins | sample 643141 | NCBI WGS metagenome assembly LFCJ01 (sample SAMN03766243, study PRJNA286221) | soda lake metagenome | biome: soda lake; feature: Kulunda steppe; material: water; isolation source: sample B1-Br-g2 brine of Lake Bitter-1 | place: Russia: Kulunda steppe | collected 2010-07 | reverse complement strand
GTCCTAGTAATGGGGGTGGGGGATTGGGGGGTGGCGACAGTCTATCGCGGATCGCCATCTAATCGTATGGAGGGGAGGGGATTAAACGTAGCTTCTAACTGTTTAGTACAGTCAGATGGAAGGTACTAATCACCTAGAGGGCTGTCGAAGACCAGCGACACGAGCTTTCGTTCGGCCGCTCGCAGGTGATAGTGGTACGTCGGGGCCGAGACGTCGAGCGCGTCGGCCAGGTCCTCGCCCGTACTCGCACGCGGCCACTCGAAGAAGCCGCTGTAGTGGGCCGCCTGCAGCGCCTCGAGTTGTCTGTCGGTGAGTCGCTCCTCGAGGTAGGTGTCGAGCTGGTGGGCCGACAGCGTCCGCGTCGTCTCGCGTCTGGCAACGAGTTCGGTCGCGGGATACTCCTCGCGGATCGCCTCGACGAGCAATCGCGTCTCGGTCGGCTGTGGAACCTCGAGAACGAGCGTCGTACGCCCGTCGTCCGCCTGTGCAGTCTGCAATCGAACGTCGTACGACCGCAACACCTCGAGTATCGGCATCGACGCGAGCGTCAGCTCGAACAACCGTTCGTCCTCGCCTTCGGAGACGAGCGACGCCGTCTCGACGGCCGCGCGGTCGTCGGCGAGCGAAGACAGATCGACCGCCGAGGGGACGCTGACGAACGCGACCGTCGTACCGTCCCGGTCGATCATCCCCTCGACAGTCAGGCCACCGTCGACGCGCTCGCCGAGGCGATTGAGCAGGAGTCGGTCGTCCCGACACTCGAGTTCGAGCTCGAGGTGGCTGTCGGTGAGCATCGCCCGCGTCCGCTCGACCGACCGGACGGCGTGGCCGATCGTCTCGCCGAGTTCCGCGAACACCTCGTGTTCGCCGTCACCGATCGAGTCGACACCGCCGAGATGGACGAGCAGGACGCCGTACTGATGGGTTTCAGTTGCGAGCGGCACCGCGACGACCGTCTGGAAGCCGTAGGTCAACGCGTCCGTCCGTCGCCGATCCCAGCCGTCGGCCTCGAGGACGTTCCGGACGACCTGGACGTCCCCACGGGTGAGGGTTCGCTCGATAAGCGCCGCCTCGGGTGTCCGGTCCTCGTCACCGATCCGGTCGACGTACGAGGCGTCGACGCCGGCCCAGGCCCGCGGTTGGGGCGAGTCGCCGTCGCTCGAGGCGATCCAGGCGAAGCGATAGCGGTCGGTGTCGGCCAGCCGTTCACAGACCGTCGTCTCGATCTCCGACCGTCGCGACGCCTGGGCGACCCCGTGGTTGATCTCGCGGACGATCTCGTTGATGTGGTTGAGCCGCGTGAGTTCCTCGTTCTTTCGGGTGAGCGTCCGGTCGTGTTCACGAAGGAGGTGTTCGCGCTCGGCCCGGTCCAGCGCCGCTTCCGTGTTGGCCGCGAGCACGTGGACCAGCTCCGCCATCGGCTCACCGAAGCCGTCGCGCGCCGTCGTTCCCGCGACGAGGACCCCGTGAGCACCCAGCGGAACGAGCAGTTCGCTTCGACTCGCCGGTCCCGTAATCGCATCGTCGTCGTCGACCGTGACGCTCTCGCCGGTCGAGAACACGTCCCAGATACGTCCCTCCCCCCGTTCGAACGACGGGGGCGGATCGACCGGGTCACGAGCCGACGAGTCGGCGCGGTCCAGCGAGCCGGCCCCGGGATCGAACGCGTACACCACGGCGATCGACGTCTCGAGGATGTCACTCGCGGTCTCGACCGCCTGCCGATAGATCTCGGCTTTCGTCTCCGCGCGCATCAGCGTCCTCGTCGCCTCGTGGAGGGTCGTCACCGTCTGCTCGTATCGACGCTCGCTCTCCCGGAGCGCGGACTTCGTCCGGTACTGAGAGACCGCGTTCGTGATCTGGTTCGCCAGCAACGCGTACTGCTCGCTCCCGGGGGCTTTCTGGCGGTACTGGGTCACCCCTGCCGCGATCGCCTCGCTCGCAAGCTCCTCCGACCCCTTGCCCGTAAAGAGAATAAAGGGGAGCTCCGGATCGCGCTCGCGAACCCGCTCGAGTAACTCGAGTCCGGACAGCTCGGGCATCTCGTAGTCGCTGACGATACAGTCGACGGGGCGACTCTCGAGGCGCTCGAGCGCCTCGGGGCCGCTCGTCGCCGACTCGACGACGAGCGCGTCGCGCTCGCGCTCGAGCATCTCGGCGACCAGCTCCGCGGCCCTGGGGTCGTTGTCGACGACGAGGACGGTGATCGGTTGTGACATGATCGATTGGAACTCACAGGACGACTAAACGTCGTGTGTCGGTGAATGTCCGACAGTCGACTAAATGATTAGCGTTCATCGGCGATAACGTACTACAGTCTATGCGGTCGGCGCGCGGTATTATCGAGGGATTGTGCCGGTGAATTCGTACGCCTGTGCCCAATTTATCGACGGATGATCGATCTGAGCCTCGAACCGAAGTTCCATCTTCTGTTCGGTCGCATCGGCGGCATCGATCCAGTAGAACGTCTCGTTGGCAGGATAGTAGACGAAAAACGCGTCGACTTCGCCGTCGTACGTCTGTTCGTGGTACCGACCGTTTTTCGTCGTCTGGGAGTGCGTATTGAATCGCATCGTCTCAGGTTTGTTCGTCCAGGCAGTCTTACACTGGATCCGAAACAGGTCGCCGTCATCGTCGACGACGAGGTCGTACTTGTCGTTATCACCGAACGGGACCGAGATGCTGTACCCGGCGGAGATAAGCGTCGTGATTGCTCTCGCTTCCGTTTCATCTCCGATCGCCTTCGAATTTCGCACGATTGCATCTGCTGCGTCTTTCGGTTAAAATGGTCGCACGTGTCAGGCGGACGGATTCAGAAATCGATTCCCCCTCCGACATGTAGGTCTGGAGCGATCCTATAGTAGCCACTGCAAGTCATTGCACACCTGATCGCCAGACGGTTCGGCGATCAGTGTGAAAATCGTTGCAGTTGTTACTATAGCAGTGGCGAGAGGACAGTGGAGTTTCGAGAAAGCGTCCGCGACGGGGTTTGAACCGGAGCCAGACGTGTTCGCTCCGTTCACTGTGCACGACTGGGAGGGTCTAATACGCTCGCTACGATTTCGTCGCTCACGGAGTTATTCGCGATAGAAGACGCCCGAGGCGGGATTTGAACCACCTGAACGTCGCTCGTGGTACTCGCTCGTTCCGTAGTTCAAATTCCGGTCTGTCGTTCTTCGATTTCGGATGTTCGCGACACAGCAGAGCCGGTCGCTCACGAGTTAGAAATCGAAGAAACGCCCGAGGCGGGATTTGAACCCGCGTCACAACCGTGACAGGGTTGTATGATGGGCCACTACACCACCCGGGCTTGCAACTCATCGTTTCCAGGAGAGGGTATTAAGGGTTTTGTTCCGAGTCGACTCATGCTATTGATTCCGGATACAATCTCGTTCGTCAACGGTTTCGCGACGTGTTGTAACTGTCGAGTAGTCTGTCAAGCAACAAAATAACACGGTAGACTGGTTGTCCACCGATCTGAATTTCGAGAACGTACTTGTTTCAGCACTCGAAATACTTACAATTCGCATACAATGGTTGCCCATTCCGGAGTTCACGTCCTGCTGTCGTCGCTGCTCGAGAGTCGGCTACGTGCGACACAGCAGAGCTGGTCGCTCACGAGGTAGAAATCGAAGAAACGCCCGAGGCGGGATTTGAACCCGCGTCACAACCGTGACAGGGTTGTATGATGGGCCACTACACCACCCGGGCTTGCAACTCTTCGTAACCGGGTGTGAGTATTAAGGGTTTCCAATCGACCACCGTTTGGTAGGTCGGGACGGGACACGATTCGACCCTCGAGCGGCGCTCTCGAGTGAGAGGTTCACACTCCAGATTGACACTACGTGACACGACCCACAAGGAATTTAACCGATAGTCGGCTACTGACACACGTGATCGGCTCTCCCGGTCAGGTCCGCCCGGGCGGTTAGCCGTGCTTTTCGATCGAGTTAGTAACCGTTAAATGCGTCCCCGCGATAACTGTCTGTAGTATCTCGTGACAGCAACTTCTCTCCCCGTAGCCCACACGCACATCGACACATGGTAGACGTAAGCAAACACGAACTCGTTCCGGAGCACTCCGTCCTCGAGGAGGAGGACCTCGAGGAGGTGCTCACGGAGTACAACATCGATCGTACAGACCTGCCGAAAATCAAGTACAACGATCCCGCCCTGCCGGACGAGGCGGAGGCCGGCGACGTCATCGAGATCGTTCGCGACTCACGAACGACCGACCAGGCGATCGTATACCGACTCGTGGTGGAATAAATGGCACTGGAACTCGACCGAGACACACGACGGGACATTTCGCGCGAATACTTCTCGAGGGAACGGCTCGCCGAGCACCACTATCGCTCGTTCAACGCGTTCCTCAACCGGGGGATGCAGGAGGTCGTCGACGAGAAAGCGACGATCGAGACGGACATCGGCGACAAGGAAGGCGAAGAGCCGGTCCACGTCGAACTGGGCGACGTGCGCGTCGTCACGCCCCGCGTTCGCGAGGCCGACGGCTCCGAGGAACTGCTCTACCCCCAGGAAGCCCGACTGCGCAACATCACCTACTCCGCGCCGGTGTTCATGGAGATGTCGATCATCAAGGGCGAGGAGGGCGACCAGCGCGTCGTCGACTCCACGGAGACGAAGATCGGCCGGATGCCGATCATGGTCGGCTCCGACAAGTGTAACATCGCCGGCTTCTCCGACGAGGAGCTGATCGAGATCGGCGAAGACCCCGCCGACCCCGGCGGCTACTTCATCGTCAACGGCTCCGAGCGAGTCCTGATGACCAGCGAGGACCTCGCGCCGAACAAGATCTTAGCGGAGTACGACACCAAATACGGCGACGAGATTCAGGTCGCGAAGACGTTCAGCCAGCGCCGAGGCTACCGTGCGCTCGTGCTCTGTGAGCGGACCCGGAACGGCCTCCTCGAGGTCTCGTTCCCCTCAGTATCCGGCTCGATCAACTTCGTCACGCTCGTGCGCGCGCTCGGTCTCGAGTCCGACGAGGAGATCGTCCACAAGGTCTCGAACGACCCCGAGGTCGTCAAGTACATGCTCGAGAACTTAGAAGAGGCGGAGGTCCAGACCGAGGAGGAGGCCATCGAGACCCTCGGGAAACGCGTCGCCTCGGGCCAGGGGAAAAACTACCAGCTCAAGCGGGCGAACTACGTGATCGACCGCTACCTGCTGCCACACCTCCACGAGGACGGCGTGGACGAAGAGGACGTCCGGATCAACAAGGCCCACTACCTCTGCCGGATGGCCGAGGCCTGTTTCGAACTCGCGCTCGAACGGCGCGATTCCGACGACAAGGACCACTACGCGAACAAGCGCCTGAAGGTCTCCGGCGACCTGATGAAAGACCTCTTCCGGACGGCGCTAAACAAGCTCGCGCGGGACGTCAAGTACCAGCTCGAGCGCGCGAACATGCGAAACCGGACGCTCTCGGTCTCGACCGTCGTCCGGTCCGACGTGCTCACCGAGCGCCTCGAGCACCCGATTGCGACGGGCAACTGGGTCGGCGGGCGCTCTGGCGTCTCCCAGCTCGTCGACCGAACGAACTTCATGGGCGTCCTGAGCCACCTTCGACGGCTTCGCAGTCCGCTCTCGCGCTCACAGCCACACTTCGAGGCGCGGGACCTCCACGCGACCCAGTGGGGTCGCATCGGTCCCTCCGAGACGCCGGAGGGGCCGAACTGTGGGCTCGTGAAGAACTTCGCGCAAGCGGTCGAGCTCTCACAGAACGTCGAGGACGAACAGGCACTCAAACGCGAACTGGCGTCGATGGGCGTCGAGGGGATTCCGGGCCTCGAGGGTATCGACCGAACGACTCCGGCCGACGACTGATCAATCATGAGCAGCCAACAGCGAGAAGCCAAAGTGTACGTCAACGGGTCACTGGTGGGAACACATCCCGACCCGCACGAACTCGCAGCACAGATTCGAGAAGCGCGACGCATCGGCGACGTCAGCGAGATGGTCAACGTCTCGGTGAAAGACCGCACCCGCGAAGTGATCATCAACGCGGACGCTGGCCGCGCGCGACGACCCCTGCTGGTCGTCGAAGACGGCGAGGCCCGCATCTCCGGGGCCGAGATCGAGGCGCTCCAGGCCGGCGACCTCGAGTTCGAGGACCTCGTCGATCACGGCTACGTCGAGTTCATCGACGCCGAGGAGGAAGAGGACATCCTCGTCGCCGTCGACGAAGAACACCTGACCGACGATCACACCCACCTCGAGATCGACCCATCGCTGATCTTCTCGATCGGTGCGGGGATGATCCCCTACCCCGAGCACAACGCGAGTCCGCGTATTACGATGGGGGCGGGGATGATCAAGCAGTCGCTGGGGCTTCCCTCCGCGAACTACCGAATTCGGCCGGACACCCGCCAGCACCTGCTGCACTACCCACAGCTGTCGATGGTCAAGACCCAGACGACCGACCAGATCGGCTACGACGACCGGCCGGCGGCCCAGAACTTCGTCGTCGCCGTGATGAGCTACGAGGGGTTCAACATCGAGGACGCGCTCGTCATGAACAAGGCGTCGGTCGAGCGCGCGCTCGCGCGATCGCACTTCTTCCGGACCTACGAGGGCGAGGAACGGCGCTACCCCGGCGGTCAGGAGGACCGCTTCGAGATTCCCTCCCAGGACGTCCGCGGGGCACGCGGCGAAGAGGCCTACGCCCACCTGGACGAGGACGGCCTCGTGAACCCGGAGACGAAAGTCGACGAGAACTCCGTCCTGCTCGGGAAGACGAGTCCGCCGCGATTCCTCGAGGAGCCCGACGACATGGGCGGACTCTCGCCCCAGAAACGGCGTGAGACCTCGGTCACGATGCGCTCGGGCGAGAGCGGCGTCGTCGACACCGTCACGCTGATGGAGGGCGAGGACGGCTCGAAGCTCTCGAAGGTCTCGGTGCGTGACGAGCGGATCCCCGAACTCGGGGACAAGTTCGCCTCCCGCCACGGCCAGAAGGGGGTCGTCGGCCACCTCGCACCACAGGAGGACATGCCGTTTACCGAGGAAGGGGTCGTCCCCGACCTCGTGCTCAACCCACACGCCCTGCCCTCGCGGATGACCGTCGGACACATCCTCGAGATGATCGGCGGGAAACTCGGCTCGATGGAGGGGCGACGCGTCGACGGGACGCCGTTCCTCGGCGAGGACGAAGAGAGACTCCGCAACGGGCTCGAGGAGGCCGGCTTCGACTCCGCAGGCAAGGAGGTCATGTACTCCGGCGTCACCGGCGAGAAGGTACAGGCCGAGATCTTCGTGGGCGTGATTTTCTACCAGAAGCTCTACCACATGGTCTCGAACAAGCTGCACGCCCGTTCGCGCGGGCCGGTGCAGGTGCTCACCCGCCAGCCAACCGAAGGGCGAGCCCGCGAAGGTGGGCTCCGCATCGGGGAGATGGAACGGGACGTGTTCATCGGCCACGGAGCCGCGATGACGCTGAAAGAACGCCTGTTGGACGAGTCCGACCGGGAGTTCATCCACGTCTGTGGGAGCTGTGGGATGAGCGCGGTCGAGAACGTCGAACAACGCCGGGTCTACTGTCCGAACTGTGGCGAGGAGACCGACATCCACGAGATCGAGATGAGCTACGCGTTCAAGCTCCTCCTAGACGAGATGAAGGCCCTGGGAATCGCACCGCGACTGGAACTCGAGGACGCCGTATAACACATGCGAAACAGCACACCAAAAGACATCGGAACGATCAACTTCGGGCTCATGGAGCCCGAGGAGTACCGGGAGATGAGCGCGACGAAGATCATCACCGCCGACACCTACGACGACGACGGGTTCCCCATCGACATGGGGCTGATGGACCCGCGGCTCGGCGTGATCGATCCCGGGCTCGAGTGTAAGACCTGCGGGAAACACTCGGGGTCGTGTAACGGCCACTTCGGCCACATCGAGCTCGCGGCGCCGGTGATCCACGTCGGCTTTACGAAGCTCATCCGACGACTGCTGCGTGGGACCTGTCGGAGCTGTTCGAAGCTGCTGTTGACGGAGGACGAACGCGAGGAGTTCCACGGCCAGATCGACCAGACGCGCAAGCTCGGTCGCGACCTCAACGACGTGACGAAGGCGGCGATCCGGCAGGCACGGAAGAAAGACCGGTGTCCGTTCTGTGGCGAGGTCCAGTACGACATCGAACACGAGAAGCCGACCACGTACTACGAGGTCCAGCAGGTCCTCACGAGCGAGTACTCCCAGCGCATCGCGGGCGCCATGCAGGGCAACGAGGAGGAGGGTATCGAGCGAACGACGCCCGACGAGCTCGCCGAACGGACCGAGATCGAGCTCACGCGGATCAACGAGATCCTCTCGGGGTCGTTCCGTCCACGTGAGAGTCAGCGCAAGGCCATCGAGAAGGCCCTGGACATCGACCTCACGGAGGAGGACACGAACAAGCTGATGCCCTCCGACATCCGCGACTGGTTCGAGGCGATCCCGGACGAGGACATCGAGGTGCTGGGGATCGACTCGGATCGGTCCCGGCCCGAGTGGATGATCCTCACCGTCCTCCCGGTTCCGCCGGTGACCGCACGGCCGTCGATCACGCTCGACAACGGCCAGCGCTCCGAGGACGACCTGACCCACAAGCTCGTGGACATCATCCGGATCAACCAGCGGTTCATGGAGAACCGCGAGGCCGGTGCGCCACAGCTGATCATCGAGGACCTCTGGGAGCTGCTCCAGTATCACGTGACGACGTTCATGGACAACGAGATCTCGGGGACGCCGCCGGCACGACACCGGTCCGGTCGGCCGCTGAAGACCCTCTCCCAGCGTCTGAAAGGGAAGGAGGGACGATTCCGTGGCTCGCTGTCCGGAAAGCGCGTCAACTTCTCCGCCCGAACGGTCATCTCGCCGGACCCGACGCTCTCGCTGAACGAGGTCGGGGTTCCGGACCGCGTCGCGACGGAGATGACCCAGACGATGAACGTCACCGAGCGCAACCTGGCGGAGGCCCGCCGGTACGTCTCGAACGGCCCCGAGGGCCACCCCGGCGCGAACTACGTCCGCCGGCCGGACGGCCGCCGGCTGAAGGTGACCGAGAAGAACTGCGAGGCGCTCGCGGAGAAGGTCGAGGCCGGCTGGGAGGTCAACCGCCACCTCATCGACGGCGACATCGTCATCTTCAACCGCCAGCCGTCGCTCCACCGGATGTCGATCATGGCCCACGAGGTCGTCGTGATGCCGTACAAGACGTTCCGGCTCAACACCGTCGTCTGTCCGCCGTACAACGCAGACTTCGACGGCGACGAGATGAACATGCACGCCCTGCAGAACGAGGAGGCCCGCGCGGAGGCGCGCGTGCTCATGCGCGTACAAGAACAGATCCTCTCCCCGCGCTTCGGTGAGAACATCATCGGCGCGATCCAGGACCACATCAGCGGGACCTACCTGCTGACCCACGACAACCCGCGGTTCAACGAGACGCAGGCGCTCGATCTCCTGCGTGCGACCCGGATCGACGAACTGCCCGAACCGAGCGGCATCGACGAGGACGACGAGCCGTTCTGGACCGGTCACGACGTCTTCTCGGAACTCCTTCCCGACGACATGGACCTCGAGTTCACCGGGACCATCGGCGACGACGTGATCATCAGGGACGGCCAGCTCGTCGAAGGAACGATCGCCGAGGACGAGGTCGGCGAGTTCGGCGGCGAGATCGTCGACACGATCACGAAGGTCTACGGCAACACCCGCGCCCGGATCTTCATCAACGAGGTCTCGACGCTCGCGATGCGGGCGATCATGCACTTCGGGTTCTCGATCGGGATCGACGACGAGACGATCCCCGAGGAGGCCCAGGCCCGGATCGACGAGACGATCGCCGACGCGAACGATCGCGTCGAGGAGCTCATCGAGGCCTACGAACGGAACGAACTCGAGAGTCTGCCGGGGCGAACCCTCGACGAGACCCTCGAGATGAAGATCATGCAGACGCTCTCGCGTGCGCGTGACAATGCAGGGAACATCGCCGACGAGCACTTCGACGACGACAACCCGGCGGTCGTCATGGCCAACTCCGGGGCGCGTGGATCGATGCTCAACCTGACCCAGATGGCCGGCGCGGTCGGCCAGCAGGCAGTCCGCGGCGAACGGATCAACCGCGGCTACGAGGATCGGACCCTCAGCCACTACAAACCGAACGACCTCTCCGCAGAGGCCCACGGCTTCGTCGAGAACTCCTACACCAGCGGCCTCACCCCGCGGGAGTTCTTCTTCCACGCGATGGGTGGCCGTGAAGGGCTGGTCGACACGGCAGTTCGGACCTCGAAGTCCGGCTACCTCCAGCGTCGGCTGATCAACGCGCTGTCGGAACTCGAGACGCAGTACGACGGCACCGTCCGCGATACGTCGGACACCATCGTCCAGTTCGAGTTCGGCGAAGACGGCACCTCGCCGGTGAAAGTGTCCTCGGGCGACGACAACGAGATCGACGTCGAGGCGATCGCCGATCGGGTGCTGGACTCCGAGTTCGAGTCCGAGGAGGAACGCCTGGAGTTCCTCGGCTCGAAGCCACGGCCGACGAACCTCTCCGAGCACGCCGACCACCGACTCGTCGAGGAGACGGGGGTGAGCTCCGATGACTGAGGTCACCTACGACGTCACCGACGACATGATCGCGGTCGTCGAAGACAGCGATCTCCCCCGGCGGCTCAAAGACGAAGTCTACGAGGTGCTCGAAGAGCGCGACGGCGCGACCGTCGAGGACGCCGACGAACTCGCGAAGGCCGTCGAGACCCGGTACGTCGACACGCGCGTCGATCCGCTCGACCCCGTCGGCACCGTCTCCGCACAGTCGATCGGCGAACCGGGGACGCAGCTGACGATGAACACGTTCCACTACGCGGGGGTCGCAGAGATCGACGTGACACAGGGGCTGCCGCGGCTGATCGAACTGGTCGACGCCCGGAAGACCCCGGACACGCCGATGATGACGGTCCACCTCGAGGACGAGTACGCCACCGAACGCGAGCGGGCCCACGAGGTCGTCTGGAAGATCGAGGCGACGAAGATCCTCGCGCTGGGTGACGTCTCGACGAACGTCGCGGACATGCGCGTCCAGATCTCGCTCAACCAGGATACCCTCGAAGAGCGGATGATCACACCCGAACAGGTCGCCGAGACGATCGAAGACCACCTCGGCGTGAAGACGGTCCAGCAGGGCACCCAGATCGAGTTCGGCCCGGAAGAGCCGTCGTATCGGGACCTGCTCCAGCTCGTCGAGGAGCTGCGCGACATCACCTTCAAGGGGATCGAGGAGATCACGCGGGTCGTCATCCGCCGTGAAGAGCTGGACGACGGCTCCGAGGAGTTCGTCCTCTACACCGAGGGGTCGGCGTTCGGCGACGTCCTCGACATCGAGGGCGTCGACGCCTCCCGGACGACGTGTAACAACATCCACGAGATCCACCGCAACCTCGGCATCGAGGCCGCCCGCGAGGCGATCATCGAGGAGACGAACAACACGCTCGCCGAGCAGGGCTTAGACGACGTCAACGTGCGCCACCTGATGCTGGTCGCGGACATCATGACCAACAACGGTGAGATCGAGTCGATCGGTCGCCACGGCATCTCGGGTTCGAAGGAGTCCGTCCTCGCGCGTGCGGCGTTCGAGGTGACGGTCAACCACCTGCTCAACGCTGCCATCCACGGTGAGATCGACGAACTCCACGGCGTCACGGAGAACGTCATCGTCGGCAAGCCGATCAAACTCGGCACCGGCGACGTCGACCTCCGGATGGGTTCGACGAGTTCCAGCGGCCAGGCCGACTGATCGATGAACGTCACCCTCGACGACGACGCCCGTCGGTATCTCGCGCTGTTCGAAGACGTAACGGGGGCGACCGGAGTCGACTGCATCCTCGCGGACGGCGACGAGGACCGACTGATCGTCGTCGTCTCGAGCGGCCAGATGGGGGAAGCGATCGGCCCCGACGGCCGAACCGTACAGCGGTTCGAAACGCGCGTCGAGCGGCCCGTCAGACTCGTCGAAGGCGCCGACGACGCCGAAACGTTCGTCGCGAACGCGTTCGCGCCCGCGGCGGTGTACAACGTGACCATCAGCGAGAACGACGACACGGTCGCCTACGTCGAGGTCGCCGACGAGGACCGCGGCGTCGCGATCGGCTCGAACGGTCGAACGATCGAAAGCGTCCG
>LFCJ01003057.1_pt1 | contig 12183 bp, 15 predicted proteins | sample 643141 | NCBI WGS metagenome assembly LFCJ01 (sample SAMN03766243, study PRJNA286221) | soda lake metagenome | biome: soda lake; feature: Kulunda steppe; material: water; isolation source: sample B1-Br-g2 brine of Lake Bitter-1 | place: Russia: Kulunda steppe | collected 2010-07 | reverse complement strand
GTTCTACTCACACTGTGCTTGGACTACACACTTGGACTGTTGCACTGCCGTGCCGTGTTCCCCAAGGACCTGGAGTGGACTACTCCATGGGGTTCATTATTACAAGGTTGCTTCCAGAGTCAACAAGGTATTACTGCGAGTTCGTCCTTCCTTCAGATGCGAAAGAAAACGAGACGAGACGTGCTCTAAATACCGCGATAGCTGTATTGCCAACCGGTCAAGTACTCAGCCAACCAACTCCAACCGACTGAACGCGCAGTGCAGCACATTTCTGGCTGCAGCACTTATCTGGCGTGACAAGAAGGCCTTTTCTTGTAAACCCCTAACTTGTACTTATATTCCTAGTGTGCCCAAGTGCTGACTTGGCAAATTTGTGCGCCATTATCAACTCTTCTACACCCATTCTAATAGATAATACAGTTTTATAGAGCTTATTAGCCAATTGGCTTGCAAGCAGTGTCCTGTCTCAATGGCCCGGTCTCGTTCTTATGAGTGCCTAGACTGCTGTGCAAAAATTTTAGAACACAACCTTTGTACATACCGTAACAAAAGGCGGCCTTTTGTTGGATAGATGCAGACCTTTATGAGACACCCATCGTTTGCCAGGTACAGCTGTGTAACCTACCTTACATTCACCTTATCTCAGAAATGTTGCTGAAGTTTGTGAAGAGGGATGCAGTATCTTACATCATTTGAATTTGTTCAACCATAAAATCAGGGTTATCAACATTATTCCTTTTCCCTACAACCACAACCTCCTTCTCAAATCTGTGCACATATATTTTTACTGATACACACCAAAAGACTTCATTTTCACAGCACGACGACACATTTCGTCGATTATGTCGAAATGAAAACACTGCAATTATTGGTAATCAACTACTTTTTATCCCAGCTTTTCGGGTTGAAAAACTTATTCAAGTGAGCCGCATGCTTCTCACCCTTCTCTTTCATTGTGTGGTATGTCTTCACTGCGTTGACCCCTTTGACGGTGAATTTGGTGCAAGTCTTTCCCTTGTTATGCTCTCTACAGACTGGAATAATGTACCTGAGAAGAAGAGAGGAAACACGAAAAGTATGAAAGACCAACCTAAGGTATATTGAATGCAAGGTGCGCACATGACTGTTTAAAGTGACTATGGACTAATGTGTGCTTACTGTATGCATGCATCATATGATTGATAAAACTTATTTTACTACACGTAGCCATAGCCATAAAGGCAACAAGCCTCCCTTTAAAGGGACGAAATTTGTCTTTGCGATTGATCAAACCAGTCCTTACTGTTTAAACATCCTAGTCACATATAGGCCATACCATAAGGAGAACAATCATGAGGCGTCTAGTACTTTCATTTCTTTGACCGTGTTGCTTCTTGGCTTCTGCATCGTTGGTCCCCAGTTTGCATGCACCCCCCAACCAATTTACATACCAAACAGACTTGGGTTCAAGCCGCACTCCCCAAAAAATATTTTGTTTTTGCATTCCCGCATCAACGCCGCACCTTGGAAATATCTATTTTACACGAATTTTTACACAAATCCCGTTTGCACCACTAAGCCCCCCAAAAGTCAATGGACATCATGTGCAAGGTTCTCTGATACAATGAACAATTCAGGGTCCATTCAGCTCAAGCTCAGTCAGTAAGTCACTTGGGAGTCATGTTCACTGGTCCCCTGCCTTGACTGACCCAAAATCAACCAAAAGTAATTATTTTTCACAATGCCGCGCGCACCCCCAAAATATATATTTATTTATCGTACCCACAGTCAACCGGCAGGGCAAAAAACATTATTTAGGCAGCGTACGGTAATTCACAGTCGCTATACCCCAAAGAGAGGACTACCATCACTTACGGATCATCCTGAAAGATGTACTCGAAGTGATTGTTGCACACATACACATGGCCTCCGTCAATGGCACGTTCATAGCAGCCCTCAGCTGCGCACTGATCCTGCTCTTCATTGGACCACTTCCTCCAATAACCAATTGCAGTTCCTCCAGGAATCTTCCAGCCACCAGAGCCAAGGGTGTTCATGACCTTCTGTCCCTGTGGGACATATCTTATTTCTGGTTTCTTCCAGCCTCCCATGGAACCCAGGTACCTGCATGGGATGCATCAGTTCAACAAACAAGGAATTGAAGATCCAGAAGGGGGGGTTCAGGGTTTGGGTTTAGGCTGGACAGTAAACGCTGTTAGTCCCATTTCAAGTAACACAAGTACACAGGTAGGAGTTTGTGGACCAAGTTTGAGCAGCACACCACAGGCAAGCATGGATTCATGGACACATTTCAAGCAACCCATACCACTGGCAGGCAGGGATTCATCGAGCAAGTTTGTGGCACACATCCTTAGCTTACGAAGGTGGCCCAACCACCCATTGCCCCCCCACACACTGACTTTGCCATCTCCCCATCAATCCACACTCACTTGTCTACACTGAAGCTGATTCCACAGTGCAGTCCAGGGACTGTGCCAGTTACATGCCTGCAAGGAGAAGGAAGTCAAGAATTAAGCTTGGTGCTAAACAATATTGTTTAATGTGACGAAAGACCTGGGACAGGCTTGAGCTCTATCCCCGGCTGGAGGGCAATTCAAGAGGCTGAGATGCGCATCAGCATGCTGGCAGAAGGGCAGGCTCTGATCAACATATTATTATGCAAGGTATACAAGTTGAGACATCACCTTCTTGGAGCTCCGGAAATTATACTGCCTAAAGTAAAATGGTTTATTTCTGTTAGAATACTTTGGAGATTGCTCCCAGATTCTTCGAAAACAGCAATTGCAAAGACGTCCTACTTTGACGTCGACAGGCCGTACGTAATAACTACAGCTTTGAGACAGCATAGCTACCTCTTCAGTTGATTATCGAGGCCTCGCGCTGCACCTTTCTGTGTGATGTGTTTCACATGGAATTCCACGTTTCCACGGGTGCTGCACTTGGAATTTCACGTTCGAACGTGCAACCCAAAATGAACAATCGTGTGAAAACGCACAGAACACTAGGGAGATTCCTGGACATTTTAACCCTTTTCAGCAAATTCTTTTCTCTGGCGACCGATCGGGATAGCCTCGCTGCAAGGGGCCCCTACCACGCTGCGCTAGCTCCCGTGGTAGTTCCGAGGTGCGAGTTTGAAGCTGCGCGAGCTCCCGTGGTAGTTCCGAGGTGCAGTTTGAAGCTGCAAGAGCCCCGTGCATTGCGCAATCTAGTGCACTACGTCCATTTGGTTTGCAAACGAACACACAATTGACACAATTGTGTCAAGGTCAGGTCTGCCCGTTCTAGATCTGGCGCTGCCCTTGCTTAGAAATGTGCTATCTGAGAAGGAGATTCGCAGAACAAATCGCTGATTGTACAGGTAGGACTCACATTGCGATTGGAGACTAACCCATCTGGCTGAAGGTCTAAACCTATTGTAACTTAACTGGATCTGGCGCTGCCATCAAGGTTAGGTTAGCCCCACCCTAGTGCTCGGCTCCAATGTATGATACATCGCACGTGGGTCATAACATATGTTAACGTACTACCTTTCTTTTTAAGTTTGCGCCTCTTTAGTATAGGCCCAGGTTGCAGGCCTCCTTGGTTTCAGCTCAGCTGCCCTCGTTCGGCAGATGCAGCTATGTAACCGAACCTAACCTAACCTACCTTGCCCTCAGCTCCAAAGACACGACTCGTGGCAAGTAGGGTAGCTATTTATAGGGTATATTGAAAAGTTATCATCCTTCTCACTGCCAGTGGTGTTACCTGCCTGCGCAGATACATGCCTTGTTGTGCACTAGTAAGAGCAAGATGCCAGATGCCCTATTATCCCGTCCGGACTGCTCTATCAGCTTAACCGCTATGGGCATCAAGTCATCTCACAAGGGCAGGAAGATCACTAGTCCTTTCGAAAGGAGTGTCTTCCGAAGTGAGTTGCTGCCTACGTAGCTTCCTCAGAAAGCTAATGAAAAGGCATTCTTATAACCTGGCTGTGGCAACTGTGCAAGGGCTTTCAAAGCCAGTTGCTTTAGGCACAGAGGATGGGGGAGTTGGCCAGCCCCTGCCCCTAACCAAATCTTTCTTCTCTCCCTTTCCCTGAGCATTACTCTCATATCACTGACAGTGCGGCACGAGAGATCTGTCTTGAAAGGCAGGTGACAAGTACAGTGAAGGTCGAAGCAGAAAAAGGAGAGAGGGAAGGGGGGGTGGAGCTCATGAATGAAATAATGAAATGAATGTGTCCATGGTGGCTGCAGCCTGACTGCCACCTTACTTGGTCACCTTGTAGGAGCGCACCTGCAGGCATGAGCATCATACAATGCCCATGCACAATCATGGCACACAATTCTATGGGTGCACTGAACAGCTTAACAAGGGCAGCTTGTGACAGAGGAGCCGGAGCTCTTAATGGAAGACGAGTGCCTCAAAAGACCCATCCCATTGGTATATTGACTAATGACGGCACGCGCCGCCGCACTGCAAACCAATTCGGGCAAGCTTCCATTCGATTTCTCCCTCTGCATGGGCAAAGAGCCCACATGCTTTACACACTGTGCACCGCAGCCCCCGAAGAGAGATGAGACCTCAAGACGCCATGGCCCTGAGACTGTCACGAGGGTCCCGTGCACCTACCTTCTTTAACAACTCCTTAGCCTCCGGGTCGTTGGCAAAATGGTCACGCACTGGCTGCAGAATTGAGTTGATTGCACGCATCAGTGCTGGCTTTAGGTCACCTGCAGTGCGCAGGCAGCGCAGCCACAACATCACCTGTGCTGGCTTAAAAGACATTGCCTGTATCTTGTTCCAAGCTGCGGACGAAAAATCTGTGGCAGTCGCAGGCATATGCCACTCTCACTGATCTTCTGACACACCAGATTTTGTTGCATCTGATGCAGCGGGAATTCCACGGAAACAAATGGGTTCCAATACTGCATGCATGCTGCACCTGGCATGGAGGTCTTTGGCCGAAGACCATGGCTCCCATGGCACCTCTGGCTTCACAGCGACATTGGTTAAAGCTTATACGTTTTTTAGTATCATCGTTTTGGTTCTTAGTACATCATTTTGTGGAGGGTCAAGCACCGAAAGTTCATAAGCAGCACAGCCACAACATGAAATGCGCTGGCTTGGCGCCGCCTGCGGTATGGAGGCACCCATTTCTTTCTTGCAAAGCGCTTAGTCTCAGGGTTCATTATATCTTCAGTTTAACTTTTTCTCACAGCCCCACAGAGGGTCAAACCACCTGTGGTACACAGATAGCCACAGCAGGGACAGGACTTGTGGATGAGCAACCACACCAGAGACTTAAAACCCGCTGTTTCCCTTGGGTCCATACTGCCTCTTCTTCCCCTCTGGCTGCCGCAGGGTCAAAGTCAAGCACCAGCTGTCATTAGCAGCGCCAGCTGTCATTAGCAGCGCCAGCTGTCATCAGCACCGTTCGCCTGGGTCCCTCCCTGTGTCAAGCACAAGCTCCCATTCACCCTACTGCAACAGGGCTGGCACCTCCAGAGGCCCTGCTGCAACAGGGCCGGCACCCCCTGAGGTCAAGGCCCAGCTGCTGCCCAGCCCCACTCACCTGGGTGCAAGGCGCCGCTTGTGTAGTCGGCCTCCAGCTCCTCCATGCTGCTGTACGTCCTGTCCCCCCCGTTGGCCTCAGCCCGCTTCACCTCAAAGCTCTTGAACCAAGGCAGCACCACCAGGCGGATGTACTCCAAGCATGGGTTGCCCTCAACCACCTGCCCAGCGCAACCAAGCGCAGATGGTGAGCAGCGATCTGTGTGTGTGTGTGTGTGTGTGTGTGTGTGTGTGTGTGTGTGTGTGTGTGCGTGCGCGCGCGTGCAAGGGTGCAAGGGTGCGTGCTGTGCGGCATGAGGGGCCCTGGTGGTGCATGACCAGCCTTCCTGTACGCAGGCGTCCTGTTCGCTGCCCACAGCGGGCACACCCCATCAGCGCACTGCACTCAGGTCTGCCTCTCATGTGTTCAGCAATTGGATCCGGGCAATGTGCTGATGGCTTGTTGGGGCGCTGATGCCCTGTTGGTGCAATTATGCCTCAGGTAGTTGGCAAGTTAGTTAGCTAGTTGCGGGCGTATCTGATGCCACCAAGGGTGGTAGTGGACGCCTACCCAGAAACATGGAATGCATGCAGTACGCGTAACTGGTTACAGCCGCGTGGGGTAGGGGGAGGTGGGGCGGGATAACCTGGACACACCTCGAAGGTAGGCTGTGAATGCTGCTGCTGTGCACAAACATGCTGATGTGTGGACTGGCGGACAGCACAAATTGCGCTGCAGAGCTTGCAGAGGCTTGGAACCATGCCTGAGGCAACCAGGCTGCCGCTGCTCAAGGCAAGGAGGCTGAGGGATGGCTGCGCCGCTCGAGGCAGTGCGCGCGCATGGCGCACCTTCGGGGGGCAGAATGCCTTCTTGATCTTGGTGTTCACCTCCTGCTCGGTGTCCTCCATGAAGATGGCGCTGTTGGGGTCGCTCTTACTCATCTTCTCTTGCCCCTCCAGCAGCCCCGGCATCATCCTGTGTGCAGCCGCGGCGGGCGGCGCCAATTGCCGCGCCAAGCACTGGCCACAGCTTGCCGGTGCAAGTGGCAGTGGGTGGTAGACTCCCACTCGCGCTTGCATCTCCCTCGTCCTCCCAGGACTCCCATCCCTCCCAGGACTTCAGCAATGGGCACACACAGTGTGGCCAGTACCAACAGGCACAGAGCATGGCCAGTACCAACAGGCACAGAGCATGGCCAGTACCAACAGGCACATACAGCGTGGCTAGTACCAACAGGCACACAGTGGCTGGTACCAACAGGCACATACAGCGCGGCCAGTACTGACAGGCACACAGCAGGCAGTACCAACAGGCACGTACAGCGTGGCTTGTACCGACAGGCACACAGGGTGACCATCACGGCCGCGCCTGCCGCAGGAAGCACGTGGGGCTTCCAAGGTATCGGGGCAGAGCGCGATGCGCGTGCAACACGCTGCGTATTGCACATGCGTGAAAGCCATGATATTGCGTCCCAGCCAAGGCACTGTGCGTGCTTTAAGTGATGAGAAGAGCACACCCTGTCCGGCAGCTACCAGATCTGTTTTGCGGAACCTGGCACCACAGCATCCATAAGGTCGGTCCTGGGAGGGGGCTAATGCAGCAGCGGCGGAGGCAGCAGCCGCGGCAGCAGCACCAGCAGCAGTGATGGCGGCAGGCTTTCATCCATTGCGATGTTTAGCAAAGCTTCAGAGGCTTGGCCTTTCGCACCATGTAGGTCAATGGAAATGAGAGGGTCGGCCGCAGGAGCAACACCACCTTTGCTGGCCCTCAGGTGGCGCCAGCAGCATGCACACACACACACACACACACACACACACACCTGTGAGAGAGCACGATGGGCTTGTTCTTTCTCTTGATGTCATCGCAGTACTCACGCGCCAGCATGTTCACCTGTTTTTGCAGCGCAGGCAGCAGGGAGGGCCGTTTGACTGCGGCAGGCACAAGGTGTTCTGCTCAGGCTTGCGCGCGCAAGCTCACGTCAGGCAAGCAGCAAAGAGAGATGAAGTTGCTTTTGCTCATGAGAAGCGCACAACAGAATGGGGCACACTGGACTGGGGAAGCGCATGCGCACATGGACCCCATCCTGGCCCCCTTACCTGGGCCCCGTTGTTTGCTAGGGCAAGGCAACAGGGGTGCCCCCGTGATCTATCTCATGCTGGCCAGCATGGCACTGATTTGCACCTTGCACCTTAAAACACTATTACACTCATCGATGTTTGAGGACTATGCACAGCAGCTCACAAAAAACTGCACTGGCATTTCAATTGCATGTGTGGCGTGTGCACAAGCCATCCGCCTTTTTGCATTCCCTGTGCTCTGTCCCACCAGGTCAGAGAATACATACCATCTTCGCTCCAGCCGCTTGAGCAATGAAACACACATGCTTGTTCCCCCTTCCAGCCGCCCTTCCTTGAACACAAAGACATCAAACCCGTGCACACATTCAACCTGCCTTTCGTTGATCCATTCCAAGTTGGCAAATGTCTGCCCTCAAGAAGAAGACATCGGCGCATTGCATGCAGGGGTAGAAGATCTGTGCCGCGCTCAACTCGTCGGTCTCTGACCGCCCCATGATTTGTGAGCACCTGAGATTGGAGACAGAAAGATGACAAGAACATGATGCGGCAGCGTGACCAGATCTGAACAATATTTAACCTCACACTCCACCAGACCAACCGGCCTTCATCAGTCCATTCAACCCTCAAGAGGTTATTGGATTAATGATAGTCCAGGATTGCCCAACTGCTGCTGCTTCAGGCTCAGACCTTTGCTAATCTTTCCTGCTTTGTAGGTTGGCTGTAGAAGACTGCAGTAAACAAGTCATGCCAGACATGCCGCTGCAGGAGGGCGAGGCGCGCAAGCCTGAGCTCGGGCCTTAAGCTGGCTGTGCATGGCAGCTTGCCCAGAGCGCAGCGCAACTGTGCACGTACCTGAGGATGCGTTTCAAGTTGTTCTTGCGTGCAATGTCCATGACCAGCGTCCAGTACTCGTCCGGCCGCTTGTTGATCTCTTCACTGCTGCTGAGGAACTCAACGCGGCTGAGATCCATGCCTGCAGCCTTCCACACCTGCGCCAAGCGCAGGAGGGCAGTTGATGGCGCGCCTGATGCTCAAGCACACACAATCAGCTGCGGGCAGTGTAGAGCAGGGGGGCTCCAGTGGGCACCACATCTTCAACGCGAACCCCGCCTGTTTGCGCACCTCAACCATGTACTTGCCCACGGTCTGGATCTTCTTCAAGTCTCCCCCCATCTTGTTGTTCAGCTGGGCAAACCAGTCTGCCACCCAGAACTTGAACGTGCAGCCCGCTTGGGTGAGCCTGTTGACATTGATTGCCTTCATGACGCCTTGGGCGATGTGCATGCGCCCAGACGGCTCAAAGCCGTCGTACGCCACGGGGTGTGGCTTGTGTTTGAGCAAGTTGCGCAGTTCGGCATCGTTAATGCACTCCTCCGCCACGACACGGCACAGCTGGAAGCGCTGCTCGAGGGTGAGGCCCGATGGATGTGGGGGCCCCTCGTCTGCTGCTGCTGCTGCTGGCACTTCAGCTGCCCCTCCATCGGCCACTGCTGCTGCTTGGCTGCCTCCTTGCATACTCAGCTTCTGATCTACGTCCTGTGCCAGGGCTGCATTGCTGCCCTGCTCTGCTGACATCCTGCTGCTGTGCTGGTGCCGTGCAGTGTCCAAGTACCAGGGGCTCAGGCCTTGTGGAGAAACAGATGTGATTGCACAGAACTTGCCAAATGCTGTGCTTAAATCTAGCGGGTGTCTGGCTGCTGCGTGTGCCAGATGGCGCAGCCCAGCAGACAACACGACCGAAAGCGTACTGAAACTACTTTGTCAAAATGTAAGCCATGTATTATTAAATGTAAACGAACTTAAGTCCCTTTCACCCTGACAGGACAGCTGAAAAGCATGGATCTGTTCGAGTCCTTGGGGCTGGGCCCCAAGCCGCCAGAGGACAATACCGTCATGTATGAGTTGTATTTACAAGGAATGGAGCAGGTTCCTGGTGCGTTCACCGTGTCACAGCAGCGGGCAGGGAAGATCGCTTCCATGTGTGCGCATGCACGCAAAACAGACACATAATAAGGACACACAGCATGATAATTAAGTTTTATGGAAAAAATTAAGTGAAAGACACGTGGTGCGCACCTTCCACGCTGGTGTGTGTTCATGCGCGTGTGCGCACGCGCGCGCGCACGCACGCACACACACACACACACACACACACACACACACACACACACACACACAAACACACACACAAACATACACACGCATACACAAACACACAAACATACACACGCAGACACTCATGCATGCACACTCGTATGCACATATGCATAAGTACCTTCACAAGTACATTTTCACTCACAACTATGCATGCAAATCCGCAAATGCATGCCCGGATGCTTGCACTTTCAACTTGTGCATGCACACCCATGCGCCTGCCCTCTCCCCTGCTGCTGGCCTGTCGCAGGGGAGTCCGAGCTACTGGCCCTGCGCGCGCGCTGCATGCAGCACATGCGCCCGCTGCTCCAGAACTACATTTGGCAGAAGGAGGGTTTTGAGCTCACTCCAAGCACAAGCCAGGCCCCACCCTGGGCTAGGGCCCAGCCAGTAAGGAGAAAAAAGGGTGCTGCTGCGCATGCCCCGGAGTCCCAAGACACGCCTGTCTCAGGTGACAACAGCAGCCAGCTGGCAGGGACGCCCCCTTGCCTGTGGGGGTCCCTGTGCTGGGGCGAGAACGTGGAGGACGAGTGGTTTGTGGTGCACCTGCTGCTGGAGATGACCAAGCACATCAGCGGCCTGGATGCGAGGGTGAGTGGGTGGGCCACGTGGCTGCGTGCATGTACCTATTTATATGTGTGTGTGCTTGAATGCACGTGTGCGTATGTGTGTCTGCATGTGTATGCCTACGTGTGTGCGCGCCTGGTGTTCAGTGTCCATGCTAGCATGAGCTGGCATGCATGCGTGCATGCACGCACGTGCAGGTGTGGGACAACGACGGCGAGTTCCTGCTGATCGAGGCTGCATACGCACTGCCAAAGTGGCTGAAGCCTGAGTGCGCCACCAACCGGGTGTGGCTCAGGGGTGGCAACCTGCACATTGTGCCCCTGCCCAGCGCAAAGCACCCTTCCCTACCTTCCTCCCCTTCCGTCAGCCAAGCCCTGGAGGTGCGTGGTCTTGGGCATACCAGCGTGTGGGCAAGGGCGCACCTGGTGTATGGGCATGGGCGCACCTGTGTGTGAGCTTGGGCGCACCTGGTCTATGGGCTTGGGCGCACCTGGTCTAAGGGCTTGGGCGCACCAAATGGCCAGGCGCTTGGGCACACCTGGTCTATGGGCTTGGGCGCACCAAATTGCGCGGCCTGGGTGCTGGCCTGAGTGACAGCAAGCACACAACTTTGTGTCTGAAAAGCCAGGCCAGCTCAGTGGAGAGCGTTTGCTCAGCAGACATCAGCTAGCGCAAAACTTTGTGTCTGATAGGCCAGGCCGGCTCATTGCAGAGCAAACGCCCAACAGTAGTAAGCAAGTGCAAGACTATGTGCCTGAGAGGCCAGGCTGGCGCATTGAAAGCTCAAATACCCAACAGACATGAGCCTGCACAAAACTTTGTATCTGGAGGGCCAGGCCAATTGAAGCCACAGCTGACAGCATCTACCAGCTTCCATGCACCATGCAGTGCCCCGCAGTGCACCCCATCCTTGCACCTCATCAATTCGTTGTGTCAGCAGCAGCTTGGGTGAGGCCCCCAGCTTGTGCTTGCTTCTCTTTCCAGATCATTGCGTCAGACTCGGTCGCCACGGCCTTGCCAAAGGCGCACGCCGCTATCGCTGCTCGTCTGGAGGGCTACCCAGGTGAGCGGCCGTGCTGGCTCGCGGAGTGTGCAGGCCGATGCGTGGTCTTGATGCCGCTCATAGCTGCCTGCCGACCCCGCCCCTGCTCATATGCCTACTGCTCATGGCAGCCTGCTGGCTCCGCCTGTGCCTATATCATATGCCTGCTGCTCATGGCCGCCTGCTGGCCCCGCCTGTGCCCATATGCCTGCTGCTCATGGCCGCCTGCCAGCCCCTTCCCTGCTCATTTGCCTGCCGCTCATGGCCGCCTGCCGACCCCGCCCCTGCCCGTATACCCGCCGCCCATGGCCGCCTGCTGGCCCCGCCTGTGACCATGTGCCTGCCGCTCATGGCCGCCTACCGGCTCCACCCCTGACCTGTGCACCCACACTCTGAGGGAGTCAGGCACCTGGTGCTGCTAGCAGGAACTGGCCTGCCTGTTGACTGCTCCGCAGGTTCACAGGCAGCGCTCATGAGCCGGCCGTGCGCTCATTTCTGCTCATGCCAGCGTTTGTGCCTGTGCTCTTTCTGCAAGCGCGGCCAGGCCTGCCTAGTCAATGCTACCCATGCCCGCGCCCATGTGCACCGACCTGTAGGTAAGGCTTTGCAAGCCGGTTGCCATCGCTCTAAAGCAACACTGCCGACCCGGCTCGCCGCCGCCCTCAAAGCCCAACCCCAGCTGATCTCCAGCGCAGTGGACGCATTCTATTTCAGGCACGTCCTCAGCTGACTGCTCCCTGTCCATGTGCGAGCGTACTCGCCATTGGTCTGGTGTGTGTGTTTTATTTGTGTGTGTGTGTGCCTGTGTG
>LFCJ01003056.1_pt1 | contig 12183 bp, 19 predicted proteins | sample 643141 | NCBI WGS metagenome assembly LFCJ01 (sample SAMN03766243, study PRJNA286221) | soda lake metagenome | biome: soda lake; feature: Kulunda steppe; material: water; isolation source: sample B1-Br-g2 brine of Lake Bitter-1 | place: Russia: Kulunda steppe | collected 2010-07 | reverse complement strand
GGAGAGAGAGAGAGTGGAAGGGAGGGAGCACTGCCCAGCACATGGACCTAGCAAGCCACGCACTGCCCAGGCATGCCAGCCTGTGCAGCAGCCGCAGTCCCCTGCTCCACTGCAAGCCTTGGTCTCACCTAGTGTTACCACCCTCTGTACCCTTGCAGTTTTGCTCCAGGCCACTTGCCCCTCAGCTGCACCAAAAGCCACCAGCCCCAGCATCGCAAACCCAAGCCGCGCCTTGAGCCCGGAAGGACTTGCCTATGGCAGCGATGCGCGCCTTGACAGCCTCGATGACAGCCGGGTCCTGATCCTCAAGCGCTTCCACCTTGCGGCCAGCCCCTGTACCTGCAACAGTTCCCCAAGAGGCAGGGATGCATCTGTGAGGGGCTGGAATCAGACGCTCTTATGTGAGACGCTCTTATGTGAGACGGCAGGTGTGGTGTGACGCTTTTATGTGAGACGGCAGGTGTGGTATGGCTGACATCAGACGCTCTTATGTGAGACAGCAGGTGTGGTGCGGATGAGGGGCTGGCAAGGAGGGGGCATGATGCCTGGGTGGGGCGCATTCTGAGCGATAGAAGACCCACACGCTGCCTGTGGCACAAGGATGCACCTCATCCAGCACAGTGCCAGGCCATGGCTGTGTGGCCCAGCTTGACGAGGCCATGGCACACACGCACGCACACGCACACAGCACGACATATGACCGCTCACAACTCATCACATGCACGCCCTCTCTTCCCCAGTCACAGCCCACCTGCTACGTTGCCATTGGCCCGCTTCCGCTGCATCCACGCCTCAAACTGCTGCGCATCCATGTCAGCCAGCCCAGGCACCGTGCCAGCGTCCACGCCCTCAAACCGGTCTGCTGCGGACGCCCCGTCCTGCTCAGACTCTAGCTGCGCCTGCAAGCGCACCACGCGCATGGGCCGTGTGACACAACACACACTTCAGATTGCAGACAGCCACCAAATGACTGGCAAGGAAGCAGATCTTGGGCAGAGACACACGTGCATGCGCATGCGCGCGCGCGCACGCACACGCGCACACACACACACACACACACACATCATTCGTGGCACATGCAAACACACGTATTCATGTGCTTCCAGCACATGAGGGCCCATGTGTGATCCATTTGCAGGCCATGCACAGGCTGCTGCCGGGTGGACTCCTTCCAGGCATGCCTCTCTCCCTCCCTCCCTCACTCCCTCCCTCTCCCTCTCCTTCTCCCACTCCTTCTCCCACTCCCTGGGGCAAGAGCATGAGCGCACAGTCCCTGTCACACCACTTCTGTCATGAGCACCTTCTGCATGTGCTGCGCCCCTGGGTGCACCTCTTGCAAGGTTACATGCATGCGCCGCCCAGTGCACGCGCGAGCCACAACCACACAAGTGCACCACCCACAAGCAGGCACAATTTCCCACTGGGCGGCCCACCAGCTTCTTGCGCTACCCAGCAGCAAGATCAGATACGCGCAGATCTGCATGAGCAACGCAGCGGATTTGCATGAGCAACGCTGTAGACCTGCATGAGCAACACGCGCACCTGCTCATCCAGGAACTCCTGCAGCACGTGGTCAAACGCAGAGATGTCCGCGGTGCCGCGCGCGCGCTCAGCCACCTCGTCATCCAGCTCCCCCATGTCTCCATCCTGCGCGTATCCGTGAACCGCGGCGTATGCGTGCGCGATCTTGCATGCACATCTTTGCCAGATGGCCAGAATGTGTATGCGTTTACTTACATGCGTACGTGTGTGGTGTGTGTGGTGTGTATGTGCGTGTGTGTGGTGTGAGCGTGCGTACGTGCATATGTGTCTGTTTAAGTGTGCATGTATGTGTGTGCGCGCGTGTGTGCGTGTGTGTGGTGCGTGCGTACATGCGTGCGTGCATGTCTCTGTTTGAGTGTGCATGTATTTGTGTGTGTGAGCCTGTGTGTGCCTGTGTGTGTGTGCGTGTGTGTGTGTGCGTGTGCGCGCGCGCGACTGTGTGTCTGTGTGTGCGCCTGTGTGTGGGCGTGCGCCTGTGTGTGCGCCTGTGTGAGCCCCAGTACGCATACGCCAGAGTCCAGCAACAAGTGGACTGTTCTGGGCTGATAGAAGCATCGTTGCTAACGGGAGGGTGGGAGAGAGGCAGAGACGGTGTGAGAGTGGCTGAGACGTAGGGGCAGATCTTGAGTATAAGGCGGGCAGGAGGAGGGCAGCAAGGCAGGCGGGCGCATCCATCCAGGCGCGGATTCAAAAAGAGACGCACGCCGTGGGGAGGAGGGAAAGGAGCGCGCGCACCCCTTGCCCAAAATGCAATCACGGCACGGTATTGCAGGACATGCTTCTATGCTTGCATACGTGCACATGGTCCCCAATCGACCACGCCCTCAGCCGCCAGCGCCGCTGCCCCACCACCCCTCCCCCGCAAACCATTGCTGATATTGATGCTTGTTGCGCGCAATGCGGGGCGCGCGCTGTGCTGTGAGGGGCGGTTGCGCAAGAGGGGCGGACTGACTTGCCGGCGTCATTTGCAAGCACGCTCGTTGAGGTCGGAGCACCACGCCCCCCCTCTCGCGCTCGCCCTTGTCATTAGACCGCCAACACAGACAATCCAGGTACCAATTTGGTACTACCAAATCACGCGCGTGGGGCGCAAGAAGAGGCGCAGCGCGGCACTCGCTGGAGCACTCTGCCCAAGTGCACCGTTCAGCAAGCCGCGACCACCGGCGGAGCCCCCTCAAGCTGCTCTCCCCAGCCAACATTGCCTTATGCTCCAATGGCATGCTTTTACATTAATTTGGCTGGTTCAGAAGCGGCAGAATTACCTGTGCCAGTTGCCCAATTGCTTGCAGAAGCCACAGTACAAAACAAATGCATGCGCATTGCACGTGCGCCCCCACAGCATGGGGGAGTGCATACATACATGCTTTGGGCGCAGTGCGTGGACCATATGGCCACAGAGGCTCTATTGCGCATCAGCTGACATGAGCCCCTACCGGGGACCTTCAAAGCAGGATCCAGGGCCACGCCTTATCCACCCCACAAGCCATTTGTTGTTCCTTCTCAAAGCAGCTCCTGACGCGCAGCTTTGGGCGGCTCACGCAGGCCAGGCAAGCAGGGCCTCTCTCAGGCTTAGCAGCGCGATAGACCAAAAGCCCCAATCCACATGAGGCAGCTGTGCGCCCCACAGATGTGCTGGGACCCTTGACCCACGTGCACGCACGCACACACAGACACACACACACACACCATCATATGCTCACACAGCATGTACATGCTGTTGTACATGCCCTCGTACACACACACACATATACGCACTTGCACGGCAACCCACCCCCCTTCTCTTCCCCCCACACGCTCACATGTACTGTGCGGCTGCATGTGTGCGCGCACCTCGTACTGCAGGGCAATGTGCTCAAACCGCTGGTCAATCACGTCCAGCGTGTCCCGACGGTCTGCGCGCTCGTCGCGCCAGTAGCTGGACGCGATGGAGCCCTCCCGCGCGCCCCCCACCACGCTGCCCCGGCTGCTACTCCCCGCGCCCTTGGCAACGCCGGCGGTGCTTGTCCTGCCGGCCCGGCCTGTGCCCTGCAGGTGCCCCCCCAGCGGCCCCACGCCATCCTCCTCGCTCTCCTCTGCCCCGCCCTCAAAACTGTCCTCCCACTCGCTGCCCACATCCTGCTCGCCCTCATCCCCACTGTGCGCACCCTTGCCCTGTTGCCTATGCCTCGCTGCCCCCTGGAGGTGCGGCTGCTGCAGCGCCCGCGTGGCAGAGAAGTCATGCGCGGCCGCAGGTGGCGCCGCAGTGGCGGCCACCACAAACTGGTCCATCCACTCATCCCAGTCACCCTCTTCTGCCTCCTCTCCCTCCTCCTCCTTGCTGCGCTGCTGCTGCTGCTGCTGCTGGGGCTGCTGGGGCGGCTGCTGCTGCTGCTGCTGCTGGGACTGCCTGTGCTGGTACCGCACCCGCTCCTCGTCCTCCTCCATGGCCCGCATCGCCGCCTCCAGCTCAGCAAGCTCTGCAGCCAGTCGTCCGCGCGCCGCCAGCTTGGCGTCTGCGGCCCGCGAGAACGCCGACACAGTGGCCTGCATGTGCAGCGACGCACCAGCAGCTGGAAATCAGCACGCCTTTACACACCATTCCTTAAATCTGTACAACACACATCTGTCCAAACATGTGGGATTCCGGCAGACGCATGTGGATGTCATTGCACTGCGCGTGCACAGCACCGCAAGGGTGCACATCAGCACTCAGCTCCTGGGCCCGGGCCGCACGCAGGCCCTACAAGCGCGCGCCTGCAGGGCGGATACCAGGGCAGACTTCCACTCAAATGATACACGCGTGTGCACGACAGCCTGAGGCGCTGTCAGCAACGTGCTTGCCCGAACTCACCGCTGCCTCCAGCGCGCTCAGCTCGTCCTGGCACTTAGCGTGCTGCTCCGCAAGGCTCAGCGCGCGTGCGTCCACCAGCCGCACGTCGGGCGCAGGTGCGACCCAGCGCGGTGCATCGATGTGGACCGAGGGGCCTTCCGGTGCAGACGCCAGCACCTCTGCTGCGATGTCGGCCGCTGTGCGTGGGATGAGAGTAGCGGCCGCGGTGGCGGCGGAGGAGGACGGAGCTGAGGCTGCTGCAGCAGCCACTACGGGACGGCCAGCTGCGGCAGCGGCACTGCCACTGCCACTGGGCTGGCTGGCATCGCCTGACTGCTGCGCAAGCGCGCACAATCACAGGGCAGTAAGGTAAGGGTGAGGGCAGCGTACAGCGCATGCGAGCGCTGCCTACCCCCTACCCCGTGGGTCAAAGATGCGGCCAGGCACATGCGGTGCAGGACACAGCTCATGTGACAAGTGCGTGCGCACGTCTGTGGCTGAGGTTGGTGTCACGGCAACCACCAAAAGCCCATATGCAGGTTGCTTAGCGAAAGTAACGCTCAGCGTCTGAGTGCAACTTGGGGGACAGAGCGACAATACAGGCGAGCGGTCTGTTGTCCATGTGTCACAAGCTTAGTTTGCAATCGACAGAATAATTAGAGAAAGCATATGCTTTACATGTTGTGGATCGTGTGTTGTAGGTAAAAAATGCAAATGCACTTTTTGTAGCAGTCATGTTCAAACTCTTGTGCTTGCACACTCCCATGCAATTGGGAGGCCAGACAAACATATGGATATGCATGCATCTGCATACGCATGTGTTAGGGGGGTTAGCTTCACATGTGTTCAAGCGCAAAAATTGAAACGTACACACACAAGCTCATACGTACCCAAAATTACACAAATATGCAGGCTCACACTCACATACACTCATGCACGAATGTTTGCTCGGTACATGCACACACAAGCACATACACGTGAATGTGCACAAGCAAGCACATGCGCTCGTAAACAAACACACACAGTGAGGGGCTTGAGGCTTCCTGCGCGCTGAGGTCCTGCTGCGCGAAGGTGGCGCAGGTAGTCATAGCCATCATCCGGCAGACCAAGCTCTAGGATTGCCTTGCGCCGCTCCTCGGACAGCTCATAGCTGGCATCATCGTAGATACTGCAGGCAATTGAAAGTAGGCACATGACAGCAGTGCTTTTGCTCTGAGACGAGGGCCTTAAACTTCACAAGCGCCACGCGGTTTTTAAGTGTGTGCGCCGGCTGCGCTCCCGGTGGTGGCCGGTGATCACACCGCCAGCCTTGGAACATGTGCTGCTGCTGAAAATAATGAAATCACTTGCCAAGCCTGCATGCATAGCCTTTCCTGCCCCACCTGGCCATGCCCAGCAGCTCTGCCAGGTCTGGGTCCATGTCATAGTCCTCCACTCCTCCATACCCATTTCCTCGCTGCTGCTGCTGCTGTTCATCTCTATTTCCTTCCTCATCATCTGAGTCCACATACTTGCGAGTGAGGGTGAAGGTCTGCGCCTTCGACTTATCAATCCACTTCTTCTTTTTAACCATGATTGAAAAAAGAATTCATGTAGGGGCGGTAACAGATAATGAAACGGGATGCAGAGCGCGGACAATGTTTGAACCCTAGTCTACAAAATCACCTCGATCCACATACCATTGCAAAAAAAATGGTAAAGATGCCTCAAAAGAAGGATCCCAATGATTACATGTTCAGGAAGATGAGAGGGCCTCAGACTCTCGTCAAGCCACCAGGCTCTTTATCAGGGTAAGGGTGTACTCACTATGTATAAATTCTAGGGGTGGTAAACTCTTAGCACTATGAGCCTAGTGACTGTTACACATATGAGCGAGTTGAAGGCACCTTGAGTGCGTTGCCTGAGCAGATTTGCGTACATGTTTATGCTTGTGCAGGAATGGATTTCTACTGGACAGAGTTGAGAATTGTGAGGTGAGGTCTACTTGGTGTCAGGAAAGCCTCTCGAAGGCAGTCAAATTAGCCCACCAGGTCCCAGCAAACGCTAGCAGAGCGCACTCAGTGCTTGACCACTAGGCTTGACCAATCGCCTTTCTTTGCTCAACACCTACCCCAGCTTGTATGGCACATCAGTTTCAACACGTGGACCTGCATGCAGGTGTTTATCCTAGATCACACCTCACAAGTGCAGATAGATGACTGCATCAACTGCAAGATCTTTATAGGTAAGCGTACATCCTCCCTGATCTGGGCCCCCTCTCCATCCTATCCCCTGATCTGGACATCAAGTGCCACAGAGTGTGGATCACATCGTGAAATGCTGCGCGCAAGTCAGAGTTTGGGAGCTTACAATGCTGTTTGCACATGTGGACGTTTTCTCTTACTTGTCGCATATTTGGACGCTTCCTCTCATTCGTAATTGTGCAGGGCCATGCGATGGCTCTGTCTTCATCCGTGATTCCACCGACTGTGAACTGTGGGTGATGAAGCACTTGCATGCGCTCATCATCAGCATTGGCCATCAACTGGCAATGATTACGCAAATGCAGAAAGTCCCCAGAGAATGAAAGTGCTATCAAGTGCCTTGTCATGAAGGCACACTGCGACCCCAGTTGATACCTAAAATCGTTGAAGTGGCCTATTACTTTTGAAGTGGCCAGTATTATTATTTGCAAATTTCCACCTCCATTGCAGATTCATTGGCCCTCCAAAATCCTAGGTAGCATACATGGCCTTTGCTCTCGTTGAGCATCCCGCTCTATGCACAGCAGAGACGCTGATCATCACTCCAAAACAACTCTGTTCCTGCTTGTTTAGCTTAAAGAGCTCTGCAAAAAGCGCCCCTCATGGACGAATGTTTGATGGTCGGGTGTTGAGTTGTGCCCTTACAGGTGTATCTGCTGCCGGCAGCTGCGAACACGTGACTGCAAGAATTTGGATTTGTGTAAGTGCTCACACCAAAATCCTCATTGCAGGTACACAGCCTCTCTAGCTTTGCGCAAAGCATGCGTTATGACACTGTAGTGCGCGCCGCAAATACACACGCATACGCTCACGTGCATAGCTGACCTCCAACTTCAACATCCCCTGTGCAAGGCCATGGCCAAGATACTCTTCCAAAGCTCTGCCTCCGCGCTTTGTTTTGTGCCTGTGCTAGCTTTGCACTGTGCGACGCAGCCCAGTCTGGAGACGAGCACAGGTGTCGTTATCTCCAAATGGAGGGGATCCTACCCACAGTTTGAGGAGCACATGCGTGCGGCAAGGCTGGACCCTGCAGAGAACACATGGGACCAGGTGTGGTGCCAACTGCAAGCACGCGACTGCTGGTGTGAGAGACTTCCGGGAATGTGGGTTATGAGGGCATGCAGGCAGGCGGGTAGATGGGGATCGTCCACGCTCAGCAGGCGCGCCAAGCAGGCAGCGACACTTGCTGACCTTTGGCCACCACACCTCGGTGGAGTGAGCCGCGGCCCTAGGCATTGGCTCAATCATGGGCCAGGAGGCGAGCCTTGGACCGTCATCTAACACAGGATGTGTGGCCACCACTGTATGCTTGTATGTGTGTACAGGTGTATGACTTCTCAGCACATGAATTCCTTGAGGGGGACACACAGCATTGGAGGCTTGACCGCAGCCCTCACCCGCAGTGGACAGCACCACCCTTGGTGCGCGTCTATACCTTGCAGCCCCGTTACTCGCGGAATTTGGAGGAGAGGGGGCCGGGTGTTGAGGTAGATGGGAAACAGCCCAGCACACACGCAAGAGGCGGCAAGCGCGGCAGGCAATCCTACTGCAGCCGCTAACTTTGTTACAGTCTGCTAGAGAGCCTGCTGTTTTGGCAGAGTTAAGGAGCATGCCTTACTGAATGCGCAACGCTGTGCCAAGGTTGCGTGCAAGGGGTGCGCAAGCCTCATATCTGCCATTTGCTGAGGAAGGCATGCCCTGGCACGGCTGTCATCACTCTCGGTAATGCCTACAGACAAGCTCTGCGAGCGACCCCAACTGTGCACTCATGCAATCCATAGAACCCCCTGTCCTCACCCTCAATCGTGCGCAATTGTCATCTGGCAGCTGGGTGGCAACCCCCCACCAGTTTGTGCCTGTTGAAGGTGCATCCAAATGCTCATCCCCCAAGCAACTGTCTTAAATTTAGAGCGCATGTGCATGCATGCGCACACACACACAGACAAACACACAAACACGCGCGCGCGCGCGCAAATGCGAATGCGCGGCCTGGTCCTGCTGCGCAGGATGCGCACGCCTTAGCCCCTGCTAGTGCCACCCCCACCCTGTCTACCGGGGCAGCGGCAGCTCCAACGGCTGGCCTGCCAGTGCTCCCGCAGCAAGCGCCAGGTGTGACAGGTGCACAGGACCTGGAGCCCTCAGCACCGTCCACAAACCCCGCGCAAGCACCTGTGCCCACAGCTGCGTCGTCAGAGCCCTTCCAGCCCCCGCGGCTCAATGGCTCAGCCTCAGGGACCTCACCAGCACGTGCTACTGGTGCTGAAGGTGCGCTAGACCTGTGTTCCTGATGCCGAGCTCCTGAGAGTGGGTTTGGGACCGGTAGCAGAGTGCTGGGCAGCGTTTTGGTGTCCGCGCACCTGTGGCCGACAGTACGCCCTGACGCCCTTGCAGGTGCTGAAGTGTCCACTTTTCCTGCAGTGAGGCTTGCCATGGAGTCTGCCCTTGAAGTGCTCGCCCCAGCCAGCGTGCCGGAGCGCCCTGTCCCTCCCATGCGTCCTCCCATTCAAGTGCTATCACCACCAACAAATGCATCCCCAGAAACAGACAACTTGTAGTGTGCCTGTATGCCTTTTCACATCAACGTCATGTTCACCGATGGCCGTGGCCCATGGCCTGCGCACTGTGCCTCAGGTGCTGGCGAACAAGGCGCCCCACATGATGCGCGGGAGGAGTGGCGTGCTCAGAACCGAGCTCGCCTTGCCAGCAAGCAGCAGGCAGAGCAGGACGTGAGGCAGCAGATGAGGGAGCAGGCAGCGCGGGTACTGCTGGACAGGGCACAGGTGGGAGGGGGTTGGCTAAAAGGAGTGGGTTGCGCTGGAGTACGCAAAGAGCATGAGTTCAGGCTGTGCTTAAGAGCAATGATGCGTTGCATTGTGCAACGGGCTGGGCTGGTCTGTGCAGTGCACCAGTGAAGCCAGTGCATTTTCGTGGCTGTTCTGTGGAGTGCGCCAATGATACTAGTGCATTCATGTGGAGAGGGATGGAGTCTGGGAATTTGCAGCGCAATTGCAGCTTGGGAGAAGGGCGACTTGCAAACGCCAGAGGGGTTCACCACCGTTATAAAGGATGTATTTAAGGAGCATGAAGCAGGGCACATAGAAGGATCATGCAGTAGTTCCTCCTGATTACAATGCAGGCTTTGCTGGCTGCTGCGCACTTTTAACCGTGTTGCAAACACTTCTGTTCTCTGTATGCTGCTGCTCCTGCATGCTGGGCTTGCTCTGTTTCCGTACAGCGTGTCCAGGTATTTCTCGTGTGTGTGTTAATGTGTGTGTATGTGCATGTGTATATGGTGTGAGATGTATAGTTTCATCACTCTTGGGGTAGAGGCTCAGCTCCATTTCTTTGATTGCATGCACGCAGCAGAAGTACTTCCTGCACTGTACCCATATGCACCTTTTATGTGTGCAGGCACGTGAGGCAAAAAAGGAGGCGCGCCACGAGGAGATCATCCGTGGGGCGCATGCAGGCATGGACATGCTGAGGGCAAGCCAGGGAATGTCCGGGAATGGAGGGCCGGAGGGCTGGTTTAAGGTGAGCCGTGCTGCTTTGACATGAGCCGTGCTGGTTTTAGGTGAGCCGTGCTGGTTTAAGGAGATCTATGCTGTGCGCATGCACATGATGCGGGCTTGCATAGCGGTAGTAAGTGCCATGGGTCGTGTCTAGGTACGTGACTCCTTGCTCATATGTCCATCATCAGCCCAGCTTGGGACCCATATGTTGGCTGCAAGCTTGCTGGGCGTAATTGCTGACAAGAGAGTGTGCTAGTAGGCTAGTTATACTAACAGAAGAGCATGAGCTGTTTTCTACAGTAAAAGCCTACACTTGCAACTTTGATTAATCAATATTCATGTGTATACCTGCTGGCCCTCCTGTTGTCCTTTTGCAGGTTGTAAAGTCTCTCTGTAAGGCTCTTGCCCTTACTGAAACCCAGCTGTCCCTTGCTGCATTTTTTCCTGCTTGATCACGGAGAAGCGCATGTCTTGCTGCTTAATCAAGGACATGTTGTGAGGCTTAATCAAGGACAAGCGCATGCAGTGGTGCTTGAGCTGAACACTGGTGCGGCTCTGCTCTGAGCTTAATTGCCTGCCATTGCACTACTTGGTAAGCTGTACCAAGGGGTCAATTGTGCGCACACGCGCAAACAAAGGGTCGGCGGTTTGGGTGTGGGGAGCATGTGTGCGGGGACTGAATTGGCCCGCATGACGAGATTAACCAGGGGTTTGCTAACCCGAACCCTAAACCCAATACCCATAACCCCAACCCTAAAACCTGAAGCCAACAGGGGGCAAGCGTCTCTCGTTTTTTTGTCAGATATGAAGTGTTTAGACTGTGTTTGCATGACGGCCCAAGCCAAATTCATGGGCGCAGGATGCGAGCCAGCCCACAGGCGTATGCTTGTCCAATCTGTGCAACTCCAGGTGACAAACCTTTTACAGGACCCCGCCACTGGCACCATTCGCCAAGTTATGGGCATTGAGGGACCTGCAAAGAGCACAAAGGGTCTGCCAGGACAGCCCGCTCTGGCTCTAAGAAATGGGGGAGATAAAGCAGGTGATGGGGCGGCTGTCAAAGATGTGAGTCGCATGAGGGAGGTATTGCTTTCTCTTTCAAGCCAGAAATAGGCGCTTGGCATGTTTGAGCAAACAGAATGCACAACACAGAAATAAATTCTTTATGTTTTGCTCATAAGATGGTTTTGCAAGATCTTCTTTGGCATGTGGTGTGCATAAAAGGTTGAGGCTCAAAAGTGAGTGAACGACTTTTGCGCAAAGAATATTCATGCAAGCTGATTGATGCATACTACGATTAAAATGGGAAGCTTATTCAATGTCGAATGAGAATTTGCTTACAATGAAGCTACTAGGGCTGGGTTTGACCAAATGAGCTTGATTACAGCTCATGCTATATTCTTTACTGGTCCAGAAGAGTTGAGATCCCAAGGCATTCGCAATTGCCTTGCTTGTCAATGATTGTGTTGTTTTGTTGTGCACATGACATGTTTCAAACGGATATTTGATACTTTTTGGTACATGTCAGCGATGGATGATCCATTGTAAGCTATAAAAATCATGAAAAAAGTCTGTGAAAGACTTCAACAAACCAGCTCTTGTATTGCGGACGCAGCTCAGTACGTGGATGATATAAGTTGGATCTAAACCCCTTTTTTTTGGATCTTAACCCAGCAAGATATGTCAGGCAAGCAAGACATAGAGACTGCACCCTTAGGGATAGCCCTGAGGGCATGTTATGGGAAAGGTGTGCTTCCAGTGACTCAATGCTCTCAGAAAGCTCCAGGCGGATCTCCATAATCCAAAGATACATGTAGTGAAGCTGAGCGTGGGGCCTGTCCACAGAAGAGAATGTATGCCGCATTCTGGGTGACTCCAAGTGGCTGTAATCCTAGTCAGAAGGTAGCCTGCTCTAGACAAAAGAAAAGAAAAGACTGCGCTAACAAGGTTACCCCTGTTTGCGTGAATTAAGGAAGAAGTTTACATCTGGTGCAAGCACCAGGCAAACCTCCACCATCAAACGAGGAAGAAGGTCATTAGTGGGGGTCGGGAGGGTTCTGAAAAGAGCCATATGTTC
>LFCJ01003055.1_pt1 | contig 12184 bp, 17 predicted proteins | sample 643141 | NCBI WGS metagenome assembly LFCJ01 (sample SAMN03766243, study PRJNA286221) | soda lake metagenome | biome: soda lake; feature: Kulunda steppe; material: water; isolation source: sample B1-Br-g2 brine of Lake Bitter-1 | place: Russia: Kulunda steppe | collected 2010-07 | reverse complement strand
GCGCGCAGGGGGGTGCGCCTTCCATGTGGAAAACGGATAAACAAATGGAGATAACAAGCCTGGCCATGAAATTATAGTCATCTCCCCCAGAGAGCTTCCACTCGCACTCACCTCCTGGCCCAGGGCCTTGTCCTCCACTTTCTTCACAAACCGTCTGACCACTGGCAGGCTGACATCTGCCTCCAGTAGTGCGCGCCTAATCTCCTTTAATGGCTCCTTGATGTTCTCTGGCGTCAGCTTGCCGTCCTTGCTCACCATTTTCCACGCTTTCTCGACACTGCGGCTTAGCTTGTCAAACATAGCGGATTGGATGACCAGGCGACCCTAGCGTGTGCGGAGGGGAAGACGAATGATGAGGTACAGTGCGCAGATCCACTGCCTACGCAAGCAAGAATGCAAATCAAAGGGGAAAATGTGCCGGTACATACCCTGGCAGGGCGAACCAGTCCTGGTCGTAGGGGCGCAAGCGACCTCTGCGGACATGCTAGCAACTGCTGTCTCCTGAAAGATGACTGTAGCATTTTATATCCGTGAATGATAAATTGTAATGTCCGGGAATAGTAGTACCCGGGCGAATACAAATTGGGCGATAGAAAATATCCTCGAAATCAAGAGATATGCAAAATTCATTCATTATTCCAACATTTTCATGTCATACTCATCTCAAATCCGCCTGATGAGACACTTCCTTGCAGGGCAAGTGAGGATTGCCTAACCAACATCACTCTTGCCAAGAGCACTTATTTCTGATTCGAATTAGTCGCCTTGGTTGTTACAATGAACTTGAGACCAGTTGTGCCATTTAAAAACTTGCGAGAGCTTTCTAGGAAATCATCATCCAGCTCAAATCATTTTTGCAGTAGGCAGGCACATCCTTGATACAGCCTTGAAACCTTTAAACCTTGGTAGGTTCATCCAATCCTTAAGGCAACCTGGGATGGTACAGCTGGGAGAGCATGGGCAACATGAATCATGGGATCTTGAGTCAGGTGGTCAGGTTGACTCTGGTGGCAAGAAAGAGAGACTAAGCCAGGACGGCTGGCACAGCAGGGATATACCTGTTGGCATGTCTGTGCACAGGAGCAGTATCCGGTACATGAAAAGCAGTTTCATGTCGTTGATGCAAGGTTTCAGGCAGTTGCTAACTCAGCAACAGGAGCCCCTTCACAGAAGCATGCACAGACATGTACACGCTCAGGCTCAGACACATGCGCGCCAATGCGCAAACACTAATGACACACAACACACAAAATACACAGAGCTCACTCAAGATCATTACCGTCAAAATTTTGCACAAACTGAGTGGTTTATAAGCTCGGTGCTTGCCAGTGCGATTGTTTGCATACACGTTGCCAACGACAAGGACCGATGATTCATGAGCACAGCACCAGACGCTTCTGCATCCTGCTAGCTGAGGTCAACTTTTCATCTCGGGAGGCTCACTGTCAATCCATCTCCATCAACACCCTGTGGACCTTGAGGCAGTAAAGGGCCCTTCTCAGGCAGTGCTCCCTTCTTCCTGTCCCCCCCTCTCCTTTCTTGACCTCCTGCAGGTCCGATACCCCCCTCCCTGCTGCCCCGCCTCTTAGCTTGCTGTGCCGCAATCAGGGACGCCTGTTGGTGTGTGATGCCCACACCTGAGACAGCACGCACCATTTCAGCCCGTTGCATGGCCTGCATCGCATGCCGGCTGGGCAGCTGGTGCAAATTAGCCGACCCGCTCCCCTGGATGGCTCCCTCTCCTTGCTGCCCAGCTGCAGCTGCAGCGTGTGCCTCTAGGCCTTGAATTGCGGGTACTCCAGGTGGTCCCGCTTGCACAGCCCCCGGCTTGGCCACTGCACGGCCTTCCACCCCAGCTGGCCTCGCTCCCGAGTCTTGCCTGCTGGCGTTGGCGCCGTGGCTGCTGCTGGGTGGGCTCCATGCCTCGCCGGTTGGCGTCGCTGCGGGGGCGCAGGGCGCTGCAGGGAGGGGTGCCTCTGCCAGCGGTACGTTCGCCAAAGTCGCTTGGGCTGCTGCGGCTTGAGACGTGGACGCGGATGCCAAGAGGACGGCGCCATTGGTCTGCGGGGCAAGCTGGCTGGCTGCTGCCAGCTCCGCAATACACTCGTCGACCTTGAGCAGCTGCGAGCCCTGGGTGAGGGAGCGCAGGCTGTTGGAAACGAGCACCAAGTCGCCGCATCGCATCATCGCCTTTTCTGCTGACACAGCCTGCAGGCCAAAGCGCATGGTTTAGCACATGATTTATGCAGCGTGATCATGTGTGCAGAAGTTTGCAAGGGGAGAGCTCAGGGTAAAGCTCAGTGGCATAGGGTGGGAGCGGCGAGGGGTGTTGCTGTGGGAGGGGGGTGCCTATCAAGCCAGTGCAGGAGCACATGCGCAGAGCAGCGGTGCCTGGTCCATTTCCGGCACAGACCTTGACAAAGGCATACAGCCAGGCAGGCGGGGGCCGCAGGGGCATGACAGCCAAGGCCCATATCACGTTTGTCAGCCCCTGGCTGCCGAGGCTGGGAAGCTTGTGGAATGTGGCCCGCAGGAACTCGTCCGCCCAGGCCTTGTCTGGGGTGAAGCCCATCTGCACACAGCCAGGCACAATGGGCACATGGCGTCTTTGCCGGACAGCCCCAGCTCGGGAGCAGGGCACGAGGGTGCTCGCTAGGGGATATATCCAATGCGTCGCACCAAGGCTGCGTATGTGCAACTGCCTGGCCATGAGGGTCGCCAGCTGTGTGCCTAGCCGTAAGGGTCGCCAGCTGTGTGGCCGTGAGGGTCGCCAGCTGTGTGCCTGGCCGTGAGGGTCGCCAGCTGTGTGGCTGGCTGGGCAAAGCTGAGGCCCATCTCAGGGAGCAGAGCAGTACATGCTCCTGCATGCCAGTGCATTTGACTGATTCCTACCTGCCGCACACCTATAAGCAGGAAGCAACCTGGGATCAAAAGATCTCATGAAGCGGAGCAGCATATGCTCCTGCATGCCAGTGCACCTGACTGATTGCCACCCGCTGCACACACACCAAGAAGGTGGAAGGAAGCATTCCGGAGTCAATAGGACCTCTGCAGGCTGCTGCCACAAGCATGCAGGGACACAAGATGGCCAAAGAATGGCACCCCTGATGAAGTAATGTGGCAGTGGGGACATATTTACATCCTTGAAAAGGCAAGAGCACCCCAACTGATGGCCGGCAGGAGGGTTGACTGCAGGGCCTCGAAAGAAGGGGGCCCACACTGGAAGAACTCATTTTGATGGCAGCTTCAACTGTCCCCTGTCCAGCCCAAGGCACTTGCTCACGCACCTTGGCCAATGCCCAAGCCATGCTACTCAGCTCATGGGGCTTGAATGACGACAGGCGGCGGTCCGTGGCTATGAAGAATTCGGCCATGACAGGTGCTGAGGGCTTGGCACCAATGCGCGCCAGGGCCCAAAGGGTGTTGGCGACCTCTTGCGGGGCAAACTCTGCCCCCACCTGCATGCCCAGGAGCAGCGCAGCACAGGTGCTTGCTTGCACTGCCACTCAGCGCAGTGCATGGTTGCACAAGCAGCATAGGTCCGATGTTTTTGCAACAGCAGCAAGCCAGGCCTGAAAGCCACGCAACCTGTCACACCATCCTCTCCTGCAGGGATGCCACGCATAGAGCACAAGCATGATCTTCAGCACGCCCCAGCCACCAACCTGCTCCACACGCCGCAGGAACACCGTCAGGAAGGATTGGGGGGGCGCGACCCGCAATGTGGCCAACGCCCAGCAGGTCATAGACAAGTCCAGAGAGGTGAAGCGATCTAAGCTGATGTAGCAGGCTGAAAGGAAGCGCCTCAGCACAGATGTCGGGAATGGGAATTCAAGCTGCTGCCGCGAGCACGCATCAGCAGCGTGTGTGTGCCGTCTTGCAGCAGGAGGCTGCGGCTCATCACCGGCCTGTGGCAGCTGCTGGAGGGTGGTGGGTGTGCCGTTGCAATGGGCTGGGTGCAGTTCGTGGCGTAACGGCTGCAGCTGCTGGCCTTCGGCCTGCTGCACGGCATGCTGCCACTGACGCAGCTGGCGCAGCTGCAGCTGCAGGCGCGCAAGTGCCCAGCCCGCGTTGGCCAGCTGTGAGGGCTGGAAGGAGAACATGTGCGCGTCCAGCTTGTCCAGAAGCAGGCGCATCAGGTCCCGAGACATGGGCAGCTGCATGCGCCCCAGCGCATACAGGGTGGTCGCGACATCGATGCTCTTGAAGTTCTGCAAGCCACAGGCGGTGTGCAAGTATTTACAGGCATGCGCTGTGTACTCTGAACAGCGGCAGGCGTTCAAAGCTGCATGCTGCATGTTCTGGGAGATGGCATAGAGCAAGCACACGACACGGCATGGGTCACAGCCCAGTACAGCTGAGCCCATGTTTGTCCAGACCTTTTTCCAACCTGCCCTGCCTTGCCCATATGCATACACGCACACGCGCACACTCACACATATGCATGCATACATTAACACAAATGCAAGCACACCCACACATGCAAGCGCCCAGGTGCTGCTGCAAGCTGCGACTGTGGAGCCATTTCCCCTGCCCACCTGCATACGGCTATCCTTGGAGAGGTAGTCTTGGATGGTACATGCCACCTCAGGGCTGGGCTTGTAGCCGATGCGCGAAAGAGCCCACAGCATCTGGCTGAAGCCTTGCGGGGTGAACCTGCACGTGTGCATGTCGGCAACACCCACACCCAGGGAGTGATGGTATACTTGGCCAACAGTTTTGAGATGGCCAACAGTTTTGAGGCGAGTGTGCAGCTCAACACAGGCCACGCCCTGTGCAGCAGCCACTGCGATTGCTGCCCAAGCATATGGTCACGAGTGCCAAGCGCTACCTGATGCGACCTCTGCCTGCAGTGTGCATGCAGCAACAATAGGCCCGCCCCACGCAACGCAAGCCGCAGCAGACAAGCTGGCGCCGGCATGGGAGCATGCACAGCAGGCAGCAGGACGGACAGAGCAGCAGCAGCGAGGCCGGGCGCTAAGGGAGGCACGCACCTGCGCAGTCCAGGCGGCTGCAGGGCGGCCTCCACAAAACTGTCCAGCCACGCTTCGCCTGGGTGGTGGCCCGTCATGCTGAGCCCATACACCAGCATGCACAGTGCCTGCGGGCCCATGGACGGGAAAAGCGCACGCGCGCGACCCAGGAAGTTCTGCTGCATGTCTGGGCTCAGCTTGTACTTGAGCTTGGACAGCCCCCACAGCACCATGGCCAGCTCCTGGGGCCGGAAAGCGGACATGCGCGCGCAGCACGCGCACACGTATGCGCTCATCCAGCCCGCTGACGGCTGGTACTCACAGCGCGCAAACGCCCACAAGATGTTGGCCAGGCCCTGCGTACTGATGTCAGTCATGCAGCCCTGCGCGAGGCCAGCCAGGCCGCCCAGTAGGTCGCGGTCGCGCACGTCCAGGCAGCCAAGCGCGTGCGCGACGCTCGCAACAACGTGCGGCTGCTGCGCCAGGCTAGGCATGAGGCTCTGCAGCTCGGTGGTGAGTAGTGGCAGCAGCGCGCCCGTGATCATGCGTGCGGTGCGCCAGGACGGCCGCTGCGCCTCCTGCCGGTACAGCTTGATGGCGCGGTGTAGAGCGGCAGACAGGTGGATACCATTCATGCGCGCCTGGTGGTGGATCAGCAGCTCCAGCAGGCTGCTGGTGGACTCACAGCCCATGATGGACAGCGTGAGCTGCGAGTGGTCCTGGCGGCTGGGCGGCTCCCATAGCAGCGGCTCTGCGCAGTCGCACTGCTCCCCGTGCATTGCACCGCTGGAGCTCGCCTGCGCAGCGATCAATGGACAGGCGGGCGGCTGGGCTCGCGGGCAGGGGGTGCTGGAGGGGAGCAGGTTGAGCTGGCTCCATCAGCGGCATGCGAGGGACAAGTCAAGCGAGCCAAGGAGTGTTGAGGCCTACATCCAACAGCGCATGCCCGAGCAATGGCGCGCGCCCCTGCGCTCATCTGCTGCATCAGCAGCCTACTCAGTCGCCTCAGGTGGGCACAGACTCCATGATGAAAAGTGTGGCAGAGGAAACCATTCTATGCTGGCGTAACAGGCTTCTGGGAGCAGGCTTTGGAAGCGCCTGTAGTTATGCAGGAAAACCCTTTGTAACCCAGTGGTGTCGGGCTGTATGCACTCTGTAAGTGATGCCACCCACAGTCCTCGCATCTAGCATGCCACAGCAGCAAGCCGGCACGATGCGCAATCGTGGTCACCGTGACTGTTCATTTGCTGCTTTCTTATGCTTCCTGAGACAGCGTCTCTGGCAATGGTCTATCATGCTGCACAGACAGGGCGGTGCACACCCTGCTGCAGAGCTGCATGGATGCGCTGTTGCAGATTGCATTACAGGCACACAGTTTTAACAGACGCCTGTGTGCGATGCGATGTAAGTGCATGAAGGCCAAGCGCAGTCCTGCTTTCTCTGACCCACCACTGGCATCGCGCGAGCGTGCGAAGAGGCACTAGGATGTTGAGGCGACCCCATGGCACCTCACTTGACAACTCGAAGCAAGAACCTTGCTACTGACCTGCTCACTGAAGTTAATGTACAGTGCATCCTGCCCCCTCTGGACACGCTGTTGCTTGCCTCCACCCTCAACGTCTCCATCAAGGGCAGCCTGGCTGCGACTGCTGCTGCTCCTGCTGTGGCTGCTCCTACGTTCTTCTTCGTCTTCTAAACATCCTCGCGTCGATCGTGCAGGTGCGGTTGTCTGCACGCGAAAGCACGCGGAAGCACGCTCAGCCTCCGGGAAAATGCGCCCAGATTTGTGAGCCCCTCAACAAGAAGGCAATGGCCTTTACCTCTTCATTTACCGAAGCTGCTGGCCTCGTCCACCTTGGCTGCTGGCTCGGCGGGCGACCAAGCTTCACACGCACTTCTGCTGCGCCCCGGACGCACTTCAAGCCTTCTTGGGAGGCTGCTAACATGTTAAACAAACAATCAGGCTTGCCATCACAATCGCGGGATGCCCGACGGCATTACTTACTAATGACAAGTAAGTTATATTCGTGGATGAATATTTGGGGGAATCAAAAGGCTGTAGTGCCTGGGCACTGTGAAGTTATGACCACTAAACTAGCATTGAAGTATAGTATTTAAGGGCTTTGGCACAATCAACTGAGCGTATATCATCTACTACTACGCGCGCAATGGACCTCCCTGTCACCCTCCTTTTGGATCAGGCGGGTTTTCTCAGCCAGCTTTGGTTCAGTCTCGTTGGTACAAGCATGAAACAGGCCTTCCTAGATTTTGGCTAGGCATTAAGATAGATTTCTCAAAGACGAAGAGAGTTCTTATTTCTTTTTCTGATTATCTGGTCTGCACAGATTTTTCTTTAAGAGGGGGCAGTTATCCCTGCTGGCTAAGTCTTTTTTCCACTCTTCACCCTGTCCTTGGTGGTACAGCCGATCATTGGCTGTATATAATGATTATCCTGCCTATAGTGTATTGCAGTTCTTCTTCTAGCATAAGGTGTGAAACAGGCCTGATAGGCTTAAGCTGCTCTCCAAAGTCGAGGGCTAGAAGCAAATCCAATAGCTCCGGATAGTCGAGCAGGCGGCGGGGCACCTGGGATGGGAAGTCGATTATCCACCCTCGCAACCTGTGGGGTCGGGGTTCGAACCTCACTGGAGGCCACAACCGACTAAGCTGCCCTTGTTCGGCGGATACAGCCTTGAAACCTTACCTAAAGCTGCTCCCATTTGGCAGGTGCTGCCATACAATAAATTGATGCAGTGCTTACCTCCAGAGATCAGAGAACTAACTTTTGCTAGCAGGCACAAAAATAAACTGATTAGAGCTTCATTTACCAAAGCCTTTAGTCTGACTCATGTTTTTGGCAAGCTTTTGGTCTGAATCAGCTAGAAAAGAGACAGAAGGCTTATAATGAATTAAACTCAGCATGCAGTTGGTGCCTCCTGAAGGTGAGGCTATACCTGTGCATGGCGCAAGTAGAGATTTGTGATTATAGAACAAATGCTCTCAACCTCAAAATGAAGACCATAATAAAATCCGCGTTCAAGATGTGAATGCAAGCAAATTCTAAAAAACTATAGGACTTGTGAGTACAAAGCAGACACCTCAGCACTTGCACCCCGGCATCTGGTCGTTTCAGCCCATAGTTGCTCCCTCAAAACATACATAAGGAGAAAGGAGGATAAGATGAATGCGTCCTGTTAACGTACAATGCATGAGGTAGAAGCCATGTTCTTTCCGTACGCCTTGTGCCTTTGCTGTCAAGAAACTACACGAGCAGCAGGAAATTTCTGCTGTAGGATGCAATGAAACCAAGCTCATCATCCCTACATGACTCTGTACCAAACCCTGCACTTCTACTCACTTGACCTTCCCTCCAGCATCTCAACCTCAACCATGGTGTTTTGGGTGGTTCGCTCAGAGTCAGTGCTGTGCTGCAGGTGGCATGCCAGTGGCAAAGGCAAGCGGACGCTGCTGGTGTGTGGGGAAGAACCCACATCCGTGCTGCACAAACGCCTGTGCTTCACCTTTGGTATTTCAACCACATCGCCAGTAGCAGAGGACGGCAAGACGGGCCGCTTGAATTGCTGAGATGACTCTGCCAAGCCGTGCTCTGGATCTTGCTGCTGCTGCTGCTGCTGCTGCTGCTGAGGGAAACCGGGAGATGGCAGGCAAGGAGGCGAGGGTCTGGGAGAGTGCTGTTGCTGCTGCAGCTGGTTTTGCACCTGGAGGTGCTGCTGCCCTGCCTTAGGTTCCTTGCTGGAACGCTGCACGTCCTTGCAGCAGACAGCAGGGCTACCATGGTGTTCTTGGTGTGCCTTGTCCGGAGGAGAGGGCTCACAGCTGACAGGGAGCGAGCCGCCCTCCTCCCGAGCAGCAGCATTTGGAAGTGGGGTTACATGCGCCTCTGCAGCTGGATGATTCACACCGGCTGGTGGCTCTGGGCTGGGTGCTGGACTTGGGCTGCAAGGGCTAAGTAAGGAGGGAGGGAGAGTGGGGACTGGAGGCTCTTTGTGGTGCAGAGAGCGCTGCTGGGGAGGTGGCAGAGCAGCGGTAGAGGGTAGCAGTGCAGAGTCATGCGATGGCTGCTTGGAGAAGCGTTCAGGGGCAGCAGTAGTGCAGGCCAGGACCTGTTTCTTCCATACGGATAGGATGCTCCTGGGGGCATAGGTCGCAGCAAGATGGCACATGTGTGGACAGCCTTGCTTGCAGCGCATCATGCACTGCACCGGAACAAGAAATCATTTGTTTGCCATGGAAACTATCCACACACAGGTCCTCTCCTTTGGTGGTACTTGCATGCTGTGCTTGTAAACTCTGTGCATCTGAAGCCATTAAAAGCTAAAAACGGTGATCGGCAAAGCATACAAAGACTATCTCTGGCGCCTGCAGCTAGTCACTGTTGCCTGCTACTTGAGCAGCTCAAAAGCAACAGTGTTCACATAGGCAAGCAACTAGAAGCCTAAATGGCGCGGGGGCTAGATAAATCCCAGCTGAGTTCATTTTTTATACTCCACATGCTCCTGACGTGAGCATATTAAGCAGCACCCCTTATACACCTTACTCACCTTGCGCAGGCAGCGATCTCAGGGCACGAGGAGCATCGTAGGCTTTTCACCACAGAGGCAATCTGGCATTTAGCTAGAATCAGGGGCGTGACAGGCATGTGCCTCAAAAGATCAAGCAGTAGTCCAAGGCGGTACACATCTTGGGCCTGCGTTTATGCAAGGGCAGGTCGGCTTGGTAGAGTGTGCAAGGCAACCTGGGGCACCAACAGGCCACCAAGTTGGTGACACCACTTCATGCAGATCTAGCCACAGCGGTTCCAACGCAGCCGTAAGACGTTTGTCCCGTTCAGCCACAACACCACCAAGGAGCTACAGCAGGATGGCAAGGCGAATCTGCTCAGGCATGTGTACCCTGGTCGAAAAGAAAGGCCCGCACCTTATGTGCCTGGAGGAGGCCGCACTTTGCCTTGACCAGGGCAGCTAGCCGTGCTTCATTGACACCATCCCATGGCCGCACATGATCAGCACACTGGGCAGAGCCAGATGCTTGCTCCATGTGTGGCGCTGACCTTAATGCCTGCACCGTCAGCAGGCAGCATGTTGGAAAGCGCCCAACGCACATCCATGAAGGGGGATGTGCAATGTCTGCAGTTTTGATGTAGGAACTAGAATGGCAAGCTAAGTTCAAAGTTGGTATTGCCTCAACAGTGTCAACTTAAAGTTGCGACACAGGTGCGACTTTATACTGGCCAGGTTCATGCGTGTAGTGATTGTGGCGGAGGCACGGACAAAACCATCCCTGACCAAGCCTTAGAGATTGGTGCTGGCCTACTCCAACCGATGCTATTGCACATGCCTGACACTCTTCCTTATACTTTTGGCTGCCTTGCTCCCCTATTCCACACCATTCAAACTCCATGAAAATACAGGTCCAGACTAACAATAGGTCACGCTTATGCTTGCAAAAAGCTCTGCAGCCTGCTTTATACGTGGGCACACCTGCAGCAGACTCGCAAGCTTTGCCAAGCGCTGGTCAGCCAACACAACAAGGCTGCTGGGCTGGGAGCAGCCTGTACAGAGATGGGCAAGCAAGTGGGGGTCAAGACTTTCAAGCAAATCAAAACAGCTCTGAGTTGTGCAAGCAGCCCCCTCTCTGCATCCATTGACTTCCTCAACTTGCACTTATGCCAAGCTTTAGTATAAACCCTGCCGAATTGCACAGAAGAAAGGCACACAGGCACAGGCACCAAGGCAGTCACAGCCATGCTCACACAAGATGGCTGGCTTGTCTCAGGACCTTTTGGTAGCTGCTGGAAGACAGTTGACTCCAGTCCTTGAAATGCTGACGGCTGAACCGGCAAGGCGCCAGATGTGGACGGCACAAGTCTGCATACAAATTCAAGAGCATGAAGTTGTTGTTATAATTGAAAGATGAGGTATCTGTAAGTGATATTGCACAGTGCTCAATGTTTGGGGAAAGTTTATGAAGGATTCATGAGAAGCCAGCTGGACAGATACGCTGGTGCCAGTAGCTGATGGAGGATTTGTGGCTTCCATGACATGAAAGCATAGTGTCCACCACATGAATTGAAAAGGTCTGAGGTGCACACCTCTGCATGCAGACTCTCACTGATCAGTCTTTCTTGAGATCAGTGTGGGGTGTGCGTGCATAGGAATGTGCGTGCAGTGCGCAAGCTAACGCGCAGTCAAGCAAACACATAAAAGAACCAACCAAAACTGAGCACCATCCTGCACATTTTTCCTCCATGATCTTCGTCCATGCATGCGCACGTATGCCCAGGGATGAATGCCTCCAGCAACGCCTTCAGGTGGGATTGCGCTGTAAATGAGACCGTGCCAGGCTCACCTGACAGGCACCAGCACACCGCCCTCAGGACTTGGCACATGGCAGTCAGCATGGCTGCTGCTGCCGGGCGAACATGCGCTAGGCATGGCCTGCTTCCCTGAGGCAGCAAGAGCCCCCCGGCTTGCATCCATCCCAGCATCTTGGGTCACCCTGCCTCGCACCGCAGCTCGCAGGTCAGCCAATGCGGGAGGAGGTGCAGCCTATATAAAGGACAAACGTACAGGAAGGTGAGGGGGCGCCAGCTGGCAAGAGGAAGAGGGAGAGGTGCTCCATCCTTTTTCGCGTATCGGCGAGCGTGCCATAATGCAGGCCATCTCCTCACTCTCAAACCCCATGTTTTACAAGGCTCTCGACGTGCTGTGGTTAGCGGCACGCAACACCGGGCAGACCCGTGGCGAAGAGTGGGCAAAAACCCCAAGGTCAGCCAGCACTCGCGCGTACACATGCCAGCTCAGAGCATTTCACTTACTGATATACTGTGCGTGTCAGCATGAAAGGCCCTGGCGTCGTGGTGCAGGACATGAACAAGCACCCCGTTCCCCATGAGAGTACCAGCTCTCGTACTGGGGGAGGTGCTAAACAAATCAATTATATAAGATCGACCAGTACCCACTTAATATATATATATGTCGTAAAAAGGTTTTGAGTTGTGACTCTTTTGGCGCAATGAGAACTTTTAACCTTTCTCATAATTAAACTTGGATGTGAAGTGCAGGCAAGCCATGGCGCAAGCTGCGCTAGGCCGTGCACTCGTGGCTGCAGGTAGGTTGCAGAAGAAATAAGAAGAAGCATGTATATGCTTGAGCTTGTGTGCGTGTGTATGTGTGTGTGTGTGTGTGTGT
>LFCJ01003054.1_pt1 | contig 12185 bp, 10 predicted proteins | sample 643141 | NCBI WGS metagenome assembly LFCJ01 (sample SAMN03766243, study PRJNA286221) | soda lake metagenome | biome: soda lake; feature: Kulunda steppe; material: water; isolation source: sample B1-Br-g2 brine of Lake Bitter-1 | place: Russia: Kulunda steppe | collected 2010-07 | reverse complement strand
TCGTGAGATTCGATCGGATTTCTCTGATATATGAATAGCTACTATACAATTGTGTGTAGTCGGCTCATATAATCTCGTTGGTATGTCGATCGGGAGGTTAACGTTATGATGTCAGTTGTTCAGCTGTTTCGCTATCGATGTGTATACCGGTACCTGTATAGTTCATCCTCAAATCGAATCGGTCGAAGATTGTGTTTAAGATCGTTATTGCTTCATCGATCGGACAGCCATACTCTGTAAGTACCACAACCAAGTGCCGGCGTGATTCCGGGACATCATTATACATCATTTCGACTGTTATACGTTCATACTGTAATGATGTTATAGACTTGTTCCGATTGGTACTGTATATAAAATATTGCTTCTGTATTTTCGGTATACGGCGTTCGGTTTTATGGAAATCGGACGCACCGTCAAGGTTGTAGACGGTTGCTTTGAGCACCACTTCTCGGAAACTCTAAATACGCGATCAGGACTCAGTGAGCGGATTCTGCACGTCTTAAATAACTTCTCATCACACGTGTGCGAACACACGTGCAAACGAGTAGATCAGTTTGGTATCGATTTGATGTTTCTTCCAATCGGTTTGTCGGATCTTAATCCAATTGAGTAGGTCTGGAAAAACTTAAAACAGGAAGCATCTCCGTTGTTGTGGAGTGCGCGGCAGAATACTGAACCTTCTTCATCGACCTCTTCGAACAACTCTCAGATTGGCTAAACTTCGCGGCAGCTTGGATCGATAATCATCTCAGTGGGTTTCTTCAAAAGTTACGCTAGGGACTATTTTGTTGACGAGGAAGCTAAGAAGCTGGTTCTCGTGGATTGCATTGTCTACTTGTTGTCTGGTATGTACATCCTCAACAAATAAACGTTTCAACTAACTAGCTTTGTGATGTAATGAGTTTAATTTTGGTGACTACATTTTGGATGAAGAAGCGGATTTCAGAATTCAACGTAATCTGTCTCTTCGCTTTCTACAGGAATAAGGAAGTTACGCCGTTACGTATAGTGAAACTACTGAGCCAAATTATTAAATAACCGACGTATTAAATTATAATCGATGCCCACGGTTAGTGTTATTATACCAACATACAATCGAGGTGATGTATTAAAACGAGCGATCAACAGTGTAATCGAACAATCGTATGGCGATTATGAGCTAATTGTTATTGATGATTGTTCAACCGATAATACTAAAAAGGTTGTACAATCATTTGAAGATCAAATACTATATGTGCGTCATAATACAAATAAAGGTGCACCATCTGCAAGAAACACTGGAATAAAAATTGCTTCAGGAGATTATGTTGCATTTCTTGACAGCGATGATGAATGGTACCCGAATAAGTTAGAAGAACAAATTAATCTTTTTAAAAAACTTCCATCTAACTTTGGGTTGGTTTATTCTGGCTTTATAAAACACTATGGTGAATACTCTGAAGTAGGGAACATACCACAAAAAAAGGGTAACATATATAAGGAACAACTCTATAGAGATCATATAAATCCGACATCAACAGTAATGGTTCGATCAGAGTGTTTTGATGAAGTCGGTCATTTTAGAACTGATCTTCCTGCGAGGCAAGATTATGAGATGTGGCTGAGAATTTCAAAAGAATATAATGTTGACTATGTCTCGGATATTTTATCCGTACTATACATTGATCAAGAAAACAGAATAACAGATAATACTAAAAACAGAATTGAAGCACACAATATTATTTTAGAATCAATAGAAAGTGAAATTGAAAACTATCCACTGCATGTGAGAAATAGCATAAAATCGACTCAATATTATACACTAGCAAGACATTTACAAAAACACAAAAAATATGAACAAAGTAAATTATTTGCCGTGAAATCAATAAGAGCTTATCCTTTAAATTTACGAGCTCTTATAATATTTTTATTCTCATATATTAAATTTGAGACCGAATCGGAAAAATTGATCAAAATAAAAAATATTTCTAAATATATATCCCAAAAAATAAAAAATTAAATGAAAATAACGAAGTATTCACTCACACCTACCAAATCGTTTATTGGGATTTGGGGTCTTGCACTATTTTTATCATACATTGCAGTAATATTAGGCCAAGCACAAGAAGTCTATCTTTTACAGGACCCTGAAGTACATCAAACACTTACAATAGATGGATTAGTCTGGATATCGGTAGCGATATTTATATTTTACTTTGGGACTTTTATTGCGAATAGATGCCAGATTACTTTCAGGAAACGAACAGATACAATTGATATTGATCAAAATCAAAAGAATGTGTATATATTACAATCTAGTATAAGATATGTATATTTATTTACTGTTGTGTGTTTGGCTATACTAATTTATTGGACAATAGATACTATAATTAAAATCGGTGGACCATCCGAATTTGTATATTTAATATCTAACAACTGGGCATTCATTCGAAACTATTGGCCAGATCAGAAGCCATTTTTTGGCGCACGACTAATGTATACTGGTCTTATAAGTGTTTTAATATATTCTATGGTTTCTCTATCTGTTTTAAGTAATGCTCAGGGTTGCTATCAACCCGCTGACGATATTGACAACTTATTTTTAAAAGTTAAAATATTGCTGAGTTTAGCTATAATTCAGTTATCGCTTCTACCCCTGTTAGTTTCACAAAGGCTTTTAATTGCTACAGCCCTAGCAGGTGGAATTAGTGGATATGTAATTATTAGTACTTCTGGAATATCAATGAGATTTCCTGTTATGGCTATTCTCATTGGTATGATGACATGGACTAGTCAAGAAGTCGTAAGAGCGAATTCAAGCCCTGATGGATTAATTGCATCGTTAGGATTAGGAGTAAATCGTCTTTTATTTTATTTCTCTAATAATGTCGGCAATGTTAATAGAGCTGTGTCTTACGTCGATCAACATACATACGGTTACAATATATTCCCATTCTTATTTGACATAATTAATATTCTAAATACATCTACGTATGATTACATAGTCCAGGCGAATAACGATGCAAGTCTGTATCTAGCAGGAGGTACGTTTACTGCAATTGGGGCCCCATATGTTGAATTCGGATATTTTGGCCTAATAGTCATTCTTTTATGGGGGTACATATGTCAATTGAGCTATCTGCGAGCTTCTGATAGCTTTTTGTGGGCTCAAATATATGGCCTCATGTTTGGAAGTATCATACTTTCGTTTCAAACCATGCTCTGGGTTAATCCTCTTTTTTGGTTCAATATCATATTACTGATTATATTCGCAGTGTTTATCCCAAAGTTAAATACAAAACTGTACATTAGATCTAATGTACAAGTGCCATGAGTGTAGCAATTTTACAGAATTCTGTTGGAATTGGAGGACGTTCTAAAGTTATAAGTAGTGTGGTAAGTTTATTAACACAACATGATATTCAGGTTGAGATATTTACTCTGAGTAGTAGCTCAGAAATTAAAGAATTTGTTGATCACTATAATTTGGACAAAAATAAGATTGGCATTAAAAGATATCCAAATAAATATCCAACAAATACACAGTATGGTCAACTCTTGTTGAATTACTTATGTAGAAATGACATTTCAAATTACAAGTTAGTATTCAACTCGAATAACTGCTTACAGTTTTTACCAAAAAATGTAGATTATATACATTATATTCATTTTCCAAATCCTAGTATATCAGAGAAAGATTTTCGATACAGTTCGAAAATATATTTATTTTCGACAACACCAATCATCTTATTAAATAAACTAAATACACCGTCAATCACAAATCCCGTAATTGCAAATTCAAGGTATACAAAAAAAATTGTTGAAAATACATATGAAATTAAAAATGTAGACGTATTGTACCCTCCAGCAGTAGACAGAGTGAAGCCTAGCACTTTTTATGGTAGCGGTGTTATTTCTGTCGGATCTGTACACCCAAATAAGAGACAATTGTTCCAAATTAAAATTGCACAACGTTTCCCGGAGATACAATTCACAATAGTTGGTTCAATATCAAACAGTAGATATTATCAGAAATGTAAAAATCTAATGAATAAGAAAGGAATCAGTAACGTGACATTCACCGGTCGAATCTCTGACTTAGAGCTAGAGAAGAGATTAGCTCAAAATAAAATCTTCTTTCATACGATGAAAAATGAGCCATTTGGTATCTCTACAGTAGAGGGAATAAATAACGGTTGCATTCCGATTGTACACAATTCTGGTGGACAAAAAGAAATTGTCAAAGACCAGTTTCGGTTTGATACTCTTGATGATTGTGTTAATATATTCGAGAGCGTATTGTATAATGACTCACAATATGGGAGTGATAAAAATATAGATGTATATACAGAGCCTGAATTTCAGACTTCTCTAAAATCAAAATTATATGAAACAGATCTTTTTTAAGTGCGGTCTAGTGTTACTTCAACCGTGATATAATACCGTTAAGCCGCTGAACGATCTCTGAGATATTCTCATGGGTCAGAAACTATATTTTGTCGGGCTGACCGATCCCGAACGTGCGGAACTTCAATCGCTGCTTTCGGCTTGAAACCATAGGTCACAAAAGCTCACAAGAGCGCGTATTCTCTTGAAGTCCGAGCAAGGCAGGAGTGATCCAAAAATCGCCGTAGCCCTGGACTATGGTCGCACTACTGTCCAGAGCACGTGCAAATGTCTTACTTGGGAACGCCTCGGTACAATCAAATGCAAAAACCGGATCGTATCTACACGCGCAAATTTGATGGTAACGCTAAGCCCATCTCATTGCGCTGGTGTGTAGCGAGCCGCCCGTAGGCGTACTCGCTGCACATTTCACCACCTCACAGACACAGTTGTCACTATTAGTGAAATCGAAGTTGAGTCCATCTCACACGAGACCGTTCGACAGATTCTTAAAAAACAAACTACAACCTCGCGGGTCCACCCGTTTGGGTGATTCCCCAGATAAAACGCAAAGTCCGTCTACCGCATGGAAGATATTCTCGCTCTCTACCACGAACCGTACCAAGAAACCCGTACAGTCGTCTGCTTCGATAAAACCAACAAACAGTTCCACACATGTCCGCGATCCGCTCCCGGCGAAACTGGGAGCAGTCGTGCGAACGGACTATACTTATAGACGTACTGGAACGTCGAACATTTTCTTGATCAGTGAATCGCTCGTTGGCTGGTCCCATGTCGATATGATTAAAAAAAAAAGAACTAAAATCAATTTCGTCGAGCAGATGCGCCAACTTGTCGATGATCACTACCCGGATGCGGATCAAATCCGGGTAGTGCTCGATAACTTTGGCATCCACTCCAAATATGCATTCTACGAATTTCTTCCGCCGAATGAGACTCGTCGGCTGCTCGAAGTGATAGATGTTCACCTCACTCCACCGCACAGAAATTGGCTCAGTATGACAGAAATCGAGATCAGGGCATTCCTGTCTCAGTGTCCTGATAGACGAATTCCTGACATAGCGACACTCCGTTCGGAGGTCGCTGTGTGAAAATAGAGCAGGAATGAGAGGAACTCCTGCATAGAGCCGACCGTGATCGTTGGGCACAGGATAAGATTCAGCACTGTCTTTTTTTGAAAACCATTACAGACCCATCTTGATTTGCTGTCGGCTCAACTTCCCGATCGCGTGTTTCAACAAGCTCGCAAGACGAAAATAGCGAAGTGTATTCCTCTACCCCGCGTGGCCATGTGATTACTCCATCGCCAGCGGTTTCTTCACAAACCGCAAGGATGCCACCATTTTTCAGCACGCGCTGTAGTTCTCTTGCGGTTCGCTCTATACTATCTGGCGGAATGTGTTGTAACACAGTCCACGTAACGATTGTGTCTAACTCACTGTCATCAAACGGGAGATCATCCGCCGTTGTATTCGTGAAATCAACAAATGGGTACTGCTCAGAAGCGTCCTCGATAGCCTCTTTATTGGGCTCTATCGCATGCGCGTCATCGAACAGGTTCGCAATCCACGGCGTCATCCGACCGTATCCACAACCCACCTCAAGCGACATGCCGAGGTTCGCGTGTTTCTTGAGAACATCTTTGAGACACTGGAATTCGTAGTAAGATCTTGCTGAGAACTCTGCTCTAGTTTCTGTACCCCCAGCAAATCCCCCCTCTTTGAAGGTATAGAAATCGCCTCTATCGACCCAATTGAGTCCAAAGCCGGAATCTGGAAATACTTTTCCAACGACATACTTCGGAATCTTCTGCGGGGTGGATATGCCTCTTTTTACCAATTCAGCTTTATTGTTCATACGTACATCATAACGAGATTTGACTTGAAAGTGTCTATTGATATTAATAACTCCTTCTGACACACAGGTCTAATACACGCCATCTTCAACTCCATCAACGAATCCAACTCTTAGCTCATTATTAAACGACGGAACAGAATCGGTTCGACCCTGATGCCAATAACAATCTGAAACTATAGCATCTCCAAACTCCCGAAATGAGTCTCCTGACAGACCTAAGATTGAAAAATCGCTAAAATGACAATTCAGGATATCGCCATTTTCTGCAAAAACTCCATTTCCTAAGTTATCTCCATCCGATAATATCTGTCCACTAAAATTACAATTCTGCAAAACGGCCCCGTCATCAACTCTTATGCCTATCCGCATGTCATTTGCATTTGATTCAATAGCACGGAAATATATCTCAAATAACGAGTCCTCAATCAATCCGGTTCGATGCCTCCATCCAATCCGAGAGCCGGTTGATGAGCTTGGATAACTCGCCAATCCCATCATTTGAACAGTCAAATCTCTCACTTCACTGCCGCCAGAAATCTGAGACCAGATTGGCCCTCTCAAATTCTCCCCGTTCAAATCTTCAAAATTAATGCTTATATCAATATTATAAACGTCTCCTCCTTCCTGTGGTTTTATCCAAAGCGGATGGAGACAATTACGCGCGACAACATTGCTGATGCTGATGTTGTGGAGATCGTGAGTCACTTCCGTGCCGAGTCCAATCGCAGTGTCGTGCCCATCGACAATAATATCTGATATCGTTATATCGTAACTTTCGGCATTACGTGATTTGAGATCAATTCCAGCGTCCCCATCGTCGCTGACCATTGATATATTTGATATCCTGAGATTGTGACCTTCGAAAACGTTGATGCCTCCCGAGTGATTGATTGCATTAAGCCGACCATTTTCAATTCGGCCAGATGCCCCATCTCTCCAATTGACAAAGACCCCATCAACGTCTTTAGCAATCCAATTTTTAAGCACAACGCCGTCCACATCTGCCGATGTTCGAAACGCCGTGTCTCCGTTGTTAGACCAGTCAATGGTCAATCCGTCGATGACAACGTTGTCCGCAGACACATTAATACCGCCCTCATCGTGTGTGTGGACGAACATAGCCCCCTCCGAAAAGATTATTTCAACGTCAGGGACGCTAAGCGATATTTGGCCGGGGGCGTCGTAAACTCCGGGCTTGACGATCGCTGTGTCCCCCGACTCAAGAGATTCGATGGACGTTTTGAGGTCTTGATTAATATAGACCACTTCATTAAATACATCTCTTATTATTTTCTTAATTACGCTCGAATACGGTGAAATCTGTCGAGTAATCTACTCGAAGAGTTTATAATTTCGAAGCGTGACAAATTGAAATAATTTCAAGCACTCAATAGCGCATCAACCGCTTCTACCACTCATGAGTGGCAGTCGGAGAATCGTTCGCCAATAAATTGAACAGTTTGTACATTATTATAACCACCAGCGATCGCATCGCTTGAAAATAGTACGCCAGTACCGAATGCCGTTCAAGACTTAATGGACTCGAGTATACGTTCACAAAAATCATTCATTTTTGGTTATAAAATGTCGACTCACAGAGAAAATATCAACCTTTTTATTTTCTAACAACATGACATATACATGAATAATAAGCGAATATTGATTACAGGTGGTGCTGGTTTTATTGGTTCAAATCTCGCTAACCAGTTAGTAACTAACAATGATGTGCATGTTATTGACGATGAATCCTTTGGTACTCCAAATAATCTCAACGAGAGTGTAACATATTCTGAAAAAAGTGTACTAGATGATAATTTACCAACAGATGTTGATATTGTTTTTCATCTTGCTGCACTCTCGTCGTATGCCATGCACGAAGAAGATCCCCAATACGGTGCACGAGTAAACGTTGAGGGATTCGTTAACACTGTAGAACAAGCACGGCAAGATGAGTGTGAGACAATCGTTTATGCATCAACATCTTCCATATATGGTAACCAGATTAACCCAACGCCAGAAGAGATAGATATAACAATCAATACTGGCTATGAAGCTTCAAAAATGGCGCGCGAGCAGTATGCAGAATATTTTTCGAACCATTATAATATGAATTTAGCAGGATTAAGGTACTTTTCTGTGTACCAAGGATACGAGGGGGCTGAAGAACATAAAGGAAAATATGCAAATGTGATTGCACAATTTGCTGATGACATCGCCAATGACAGACGACCAACTTTGTACGGTAACGGAAAGCAAACACGCGATTTTACTCATGTATCTGATATTGTCTCTGCAACAATTATAGCTGCTGAACATGAACTTGATGGTGTATATAATGTTGGAACTGGTGAAAGATATTCATTTAATACTGTTGTTGACCTCATTAATAATCAATTAGGGACCAAAGTTGATCCAGAATATATTCCGAATCCGATTCCGCAGTCAATATATGTACATGATACGTGCTCTGATTCCAGCGCAATTCAAGACGAAACAGGTTGGAAGCCAGAAGTTGAATTTTCTGAGGGGATAAAACGAGTATGTGAGAGCTACCAAAATTCGACATGATTGTGAGTCGGAAATTTAGTATACTGTTGGTCTATTTAGTGAAATAGGAGTATATTCGGTTTTACACCAATTTTACAAACTATTCTAGAAAAGTATAACCTTCCCAATAGTTGATGTTATGATAACCAAATGAACAAACAAAATGTAGTTCTGATCCTGATGGACACTGCAAGGTTTCCGGCAGTTTCAGCAGTTCGTGAGAGTCAAGAGACCTTTGTGGGATCACTTGCCGACCAAAGTACTGAATATACAAATGCGTTTGCTACCGCTCCATGGTCTCTCCCCTCTCACGCTTCACTTTTCACGAGTTGCTATGCCAGTAAGCATGGTGCCCACGCTGGGCACAAACGGCTAGACAATGACCAGCTACTGCTCCCAGAGATATTCCAACGTGAAGGATACGAAACAGTTTGTGTCTCCAATAATACATGGATAAGCGAAGAGTTTGGATTTGGTTCTGGATTTGACACGTTCGAAAAAACATGGCAGTATTTCCAGTCTGATATCGACCTCGGCCAGATATCTCGTACCGAAGAAGGACTCGATAAAATCACTGCACTGGGCCGAAAGTTACTAAATGGAAATCCAATAATAAACTTCGCAAACGCTCTCTATGGACAATTCTTTCGTCGACAGCATGATGACGGCGCGAAACGAACAAATGAGTGGATCAATGGTTGGCTTACAGAACGATCTAGTTCGAAGCCATTCTTTTTATTCGTAAACTATCTTGAACCACATCTTGAGTACCGTCCACCAGAAGAATTTGCTTCCGATTTCCTCCCTACAGACATTTCCTACAACAAAGCAATGCAGGTTTCACAAGATGCATTTGGATATATTACAGGGAATATCGACATAACAGACCGTGACTTCAAAATTCTCCGAGCACTCTATCGTGCAGAGATAGCATATCTTGATCACCGGATAAGTGAACTGAAGGATTGCTTAGCTGATCACGATGAGTGGGAAGATACAATTTTTATTATTTCTGGAGACCATGGCGAAAATATTGGAGACCATGGATTAATGGATCACCAATATTGCTTATATGACACACTTCTTCATGTTCCACTGATTATCCATGGAGGCTCATTTACAGAAGGAGGTATAAACAGCAACCTTGTGCAATTGACAGACATAGGGCCAACACTTCTTGATGAAATTGAAGTTGAAGCACCTGAGTATCGCAAACAAGCACAAGGCAAGTCATTTCACCCAAAAAATACTTCTGAGGGACGCAACCGAATAATAGCTGAGTATCTGTCTCCGCAGCCCTCAATGGAGGCATTAAAAAAGCGAGTGGGAAAGGTCCCCGAATCAGTTTATCAATATGATCGGTCTCTTCGTACGATACGCAAAAAAGAATGGAAGCTGATCAGAGGTTCCGACGGAAGTCATGAGTTGTACCATCTTCAGTCAGATCCAACAGAAAGCAACAATATAGCAAATCAGAATATCGATATTGTCGAAGATCTTGGGAGTGAACTTGATCAGTGGGTCGACTCATTCAAACAAAATGAAAAAGAAGGAGACGTTGCGATGAGAGAAAAAACAAAAAAACGGTTGGAAGACCTCGGATATATCCAATAATTCGGCCCTGTAGTTCCGCTAGACGACGGTCAAATTGAGCCAATTGTGGTGCAGTCTAGCGAAACTACAGAGCTAATAATTTTGATTTATAATTGCTTGAGGCACTCTGTCGTCTCTTCGACAGTCTGTTCCCATTGGAAAATTGAATCTAACTCTGACGATTGTCCACCATACACTTCGCAAATTGCATCAAAAAACGAATTAGCACCTTGTTCGACATACGTCACATCTTCGCCGAACGCTGATCGAACTTGGGGTAAGTCCGAAGTCACCACCGGGACACCCGTGGATAAAGCCTCCATAATCGTTCGTGGGACGCCCTCAGCACGACTCGGTAGCACTAAAACATCTCCTGTGCGGTATACAGCGGGCATGTCATCGTATAGAACTTGCCCAAGAAACGTCACTGCTTCCTCAATGCCTAACTCCTGTACCAATGTCTTCAATTCAGACTCCAACGGTCCCTCACCACACAAAACCAACTCAGCATCAGGATGCTCCTCACGTACACCAGCAAACGCCTCAACAGCAACCTCTGGTCGCTTACCCTTAACCAACCGACCAACAAACAGCACTACTGGCGCATCAATGTCAACTATTTCACTCTGCGGTCCTTCAGGTGTGAACCGATCGGTGTCAATCCCATTCGAAATGACTTCGATCGGACTAGTTACATCAAGGTCGCGGACACGCTGTTTATCAGCATCAGTATAACAAAATACGACGTCAGCTTGATTAAATGTCCATCGTCCGATCGTTCGGAGATAGATATCAAAGAACCATTTGGGAGCACTCTGTGTGTAGAGCCCATGATTCGTAATTGCGAGTGGAATGTCGCCAAGTTTCCGTTTTAATGCTGCAAGATTCGTTGAAAAATACAAATGTGAGTGAGCATGGATTACATCGAACTGTTTGCTATTTACACCCCAGAGATACCGAGTGATCGCAGGAGAGACGTCATTTCCAAGCAATGTAACTCCTGGTGAGACACGAACGACGGTGTATCCACCTGTCTCCTCAATTTTCGGGAGTGAATCATCGACTCGTGTAGTGAGAACTGTAACATCATGGCCCATTTCCGCTTGGTCACGACTCATTGCGTGAACATGATACTGTCCACCACCTTTTGTATCTGGATAGAGATGCTGTGCGACACGAAGAATATGCATTCAATTGATACATCCCAGCTAATATATAAGAAAGATACGATTACAATACCAACATAATCTGCTGTGGCTACAGCCAATACAATAGTAAATCAGCTATTTGAGTTCACTGAGACCATTTTCAAACTCTATTTCTGGCTCATACCCTATATCGCCATGAGCCAACCCGATCGATGCTTCGCTTTCATCGATATCTCCCTCGCGTTTTGGAGTTTGTGTGACTGAGACAGTATCATCACCAACAATATCTCGAATCGTCTCGGCCAATTGCATAATTGAGATTGATGACCCAGTACCAATATTATAGGTAGTCCCCGGAACACCATGTGCAGCGGCGAGGAGGTTTGCACGGACAACATCTGACACATGTACAAAATCTCGGGTTTGCATTCCATCGCCATGAACGGTGATTGGGCCACCGTTTTCTGCCTGTTCAAAAAACACGTTAATTACGCCACTGTAGTCGCCACCAGTCTGACCGGGTCCATACACATTGAAATAACGAAGGGCAACTGCTTCAAGTCCATATAGGTCTGCATAGAGTCGGACATACTGATCTGAACTAAGTTTCGACAGTCCGTATGGAGATGTCACAGCCGTTCGATCGTCTTCACT
>LFCJ01003053.1_pt1 | contig 12185 bp, 8 predicted proteins | sample 643141 | NCBI WGS metagenome assembly LFCJ01 (sample SAMN03766243, study PRJNA286221) | soda lake metagenome | biome: soda lake; feature: Kulunda steppe; material: water; isolation source: sample B1-Br-g2 brine of Lake Bitter-1 | place: Russia: Kulunda steppe | collected 2010-07 | reverse complement strand
GGGATCGGCGTCGACAACATCGACATCGGCGCCGCCACCGACGAGGGCGTCGTCGTCGCCAACGCCCCCGAGGGGAACGTCCGGGCTGCCGCCGAGCACACGGTCGCCATGACGTTCGCGACCGCCCGCTCGATCCCACAGGCACACGCCCAACTCAGTGCGGGCGAGTGGGCCAAAGGCGACTACCTCGGCGCCGAACTCGACGGAAAGACCCTCGGGGTCGTCGGCCTCGGTCGCGTCGGCCAGGAGGTCGCAAAGAAACTCGACTCGCTGGGGATGGAGATCGTCGCCTACGACCCGTACATCAGCGAGGAGCGGGCCCGGCGGATCGGCGCGGAGCTCGTCGACCTCGAGACGTGTCTCTCGCGGTCTCGGTTCCTGACTATCCACACCCCGTTGACCCCCGAGACCGAGGGGATGATCGGCGCCGAGGAGCTCGCGGCCCTCGAGGGCGGCTACCTCGTGAACGTCGGTCGAGGCGGCATCGTCGACGAGGCGGCGCTCGCGGCGGCCGTCGCCGACGGCACGGTGGCCGGTGCGGCGCTCGACGTCTTCGCCGAGGAGCCCCTGCCGGCGGACTCGCCGCTGCTCGACGTCGAGGGCGTCGTCGTGACGCCACACCTCGGCGCTGCGACCGAGGCCGCCCAGGAAAACGTCGCCGTCTCGACGGCCGAACAGGTCGTCGCCGCGCTGGCCGACGAGCCGGTCGCGAACGCCCTGAACGCACCGTCGATCGACGAGAGCGCGTTCCCCCGGGTCGAGCCGTACGTCGGGCTGGCCGAGACCGCGGGCAAAGTCGCCGCACAGCTCCTCGACGGGCGTATCGAGCGCGTCGAGGTGAGTTACCAGGGGGAGATCGCCGGGGAGGACGTCGAGTTTCTCACCGCGAGCGCGCTGAAAGGCGTCTTCGAACCCCTCGAGTGGCAGGTGAACGCCGTCAACGCTCCACGGATCGCCGAGGACCGCGGCGTCGACGTCACGGAGTCGAAGAGCCATCAGGCCGAGGACTTCCAGAGTCTGATCTCTGTGACCGTCGGCGAGGACGGCCGGGAGCTCTCCGTCGACGGCACGCTCTTTGCCGATGAGGACCCCCGAATCGTCCGGATCGATGGCTTCCGGGTCGACGCGATCCCCCACGGCCGGATGGTCGTCACCCGCAACCAGGACGTCCCCGGCGTCATCGGCCTCATCGGGAGCGTGATGGGCGATCACGACGTCAACATCGCCGCGATGTTCAACGCCAGGGGGACCATCGGCGGCGAGGCGGTGACCGTCTACAACGTCGACACCGAGGTCCCAGAGAGCGCCCGCGAACGCTTGGAGGCCGACGAACGGATCTCCGAGGTGCGGTATCTCACGCTCAACGGGACGAGCTGACGACCTCTTGGGGCGAGAGATCGAACCGCGGACCGTCGTCGCAGAGAAACCTCGGGACCCGGAGACGACAGACCGTCGGAGCCACCGAGAGGCGCCGTTACTGGATCGAGTAGCCGGCCGCGATGGTGAGCAAGAACACCATGAAGACGGCGATCGACATCATGTACGTGATCGATCTTGGCTCTTCTATCAGGTGCTGGTAGTAGCCCGCAATCAACAGCGACTTGATCACCGCGAGCACCATCGTTCCCCCCATCGCCATCTCGTAGGTGAAGATATCGTCGAACGTAAAGAAGATGAACTTCCCGGTGCCCAGCGCCAACAACACCACGTAGATTATCGCGTACGTACGAACGCTCGCCATTGGTACGATAGTGGCAAGACGTACACTTATATTTTCTCTTCGGGTTTCGCGCCGGGCATCTCGAGCGAGCGGAGAGTCTTTAGCCGTGGAGAGTCAGTTGACGCCGAATGTCTCGTTCCGAGGACGGAGCCGCGGGAGGTGTCTGGCTGGTGGTCGCGGCGGTCGTGCTCTCGCTCCCGTCGCTCGTGATCGTGGGGTGGATCCCGACGGTCGGTGTGGCGACGGCAGAGGGCCCGGCGGACGGGCTGGGGGACGTCGAGATCGACGACGAGCTCGAGGACGCCTTCGCCGGGACACACGGGGACGACGAGCGCGTGGAGGTCGTCGTCCGGCTGGAGGAACTGGAGGGGCCGACCGACCGCGAGGAGCTCGAAGAGCACGCGGCGGGGAGCCAGGAACCCGTACTCGAGCTCGCCGAAGACTGCGAGGGGATAACGGTCGCCGCCGAGTTCTGGCTGACCAACGCCGTCTTGCTCGAGGTCGACCCCGACGCCGTCGGGCTCGAGGAGTTAACCGAACTCGAGGCGGTAGACGGGCTCCACGGCAACTTCGAGGTCCCTTCCCCGGACCCCGTCGGGACGCTGGCCGCCGACGGGGGCGAGGCCGAGACGGACTCGGGCCACGTGACGACCGCGGGGCTCGCCGCGATCGGTGCCCCCACCGTCTGGGACGAACACGGAACGGCCGGCGAGGGCGTCCGGGTCGCCGTCCTGGATACGGGCGTCGACGCCGACCACCCGGACATCACGCTGCACACGGACGACCCCGGCGACCCGACCTACCCGGGCGGCTGGGCGGAGTTCGACGGGACCGGCGAGCCCGTCGCCGGCTCGACCCCGCGGGATACCGCCAGCCACGGCACCCACGTCTCGGGGACGGTCGCGGGCGGAGCCGCGAGCGGTCGCCACGTCGGCGTCGCCCCGGAGGCCGAACTCGCCCACGGGCTCGTGCTCACCGAGGACGGTGGTACGTTCGCCCAGATCCTCGCCGGGATGGAGTGGGCCGTCGAGACCGACTCGGACGTCATCAGCGCGAGTTTCGGCGTGGAAGGGACCGTCGGAGCCTTCCTCGACCCGGTCCACAACGCCCGGGCGGAGGGCGTGACCGTCGTCGGGGCGATCGGTAACGCGGGCGCCGGCAACTCGAGTTCGCCCGGCAACCTCCACGACGTCGTCTCGGTCGGGGCGGTCGGCGACGACGACCGCGTCCCCGAGTTCTCGGGCGGCGGCGAGCTCGAGCGGACGAGCTTCGCCGGGGCACCCGGGGACTGGCCCGAGACGTACGTCGTCCCGGACGTCGTCGCTCCGGGGGTCGACGTCGTGAGCAGCGTCCCGGGCGGGGAGTACGGCGTCAAGCCCGGAACCTCGATGGCCACGCCACACGTCTCGGAGACGGTCGCGTTGATGCTCTCGATCGACGATGGGCTCACGCCCGAGGAGGTGGAGGCGACGCTCGCAGAGACGGCACGGAGCCCGGTCGGAGCCTCCGAAGGCAAGGACGTGAGGTACGGCCACGGGGTCGTCGACGCCGCGGCGGCGGTCGGGGCCACCGAGAGCGCACGGACCTCTTCGGCCGACACCGACGCGCAGGCTTCGAGAGACGACGCGGCCGATGGCGACGCGACCGACGGCGCGGCCGACGGCGACGTTGGACCGGCGACGGACGGCTCGCCCCTCCACGGCGCCGTGGCCACGGCCGCCGCGCTCGTAGTGGTCACACTCTGGCTCGCCGTCCGTCGGCGGTAGCGGTTCGTCGCTCCGAACCGGCTTCGGGACGGACACTGCCCGATCGGGCGAACCACCGGCGAGCGGAGCCCTCGCGATCGAGGACCGTCGGTCGCCGTCCTCGAAACTCCTCTCATCCGTCGGCGAGCGTCCGGACGCCCACCACGACCGTCGGCAGAAGAGTGGGATCGTCAGCGGCAGAGAAGTAGGGCCATCACGTCGACGGAAACGGCCGGACCGTCACATCAGGTAGAAGATCGGGAAGAGGAACACCCAGACGATGTCGACGAAGTGCCAGTAGAGGCCGAAGAACTCCACGGGCCGTTCGTCCTCGAGGTAGGCGTCGATCGAGACGATCCGGTAGATCATGAACGCGGCGATGAGCAGCCCGATGATGACGTGCAGCGCGTGGAGGCCGGTGGTCACGAAGTAGAGCGTGTACTCCAGCCCGGTGAACCAGAACTCACCCTGGCTGAACTTCACGCCGTACTCGAAGGCCTTCACACCCATGAACGCCAGTCCCAGCGCCATCGTCGCCCCGAGGAAGCCGAGCAGGCCGCGTTTGTTGCCCCGTTCGGCCATGACGAGCGCCATGATGACGGTGAAACTCGAGGTGAGCAGGATGTAGGTGTTGAGCAGGCCCGGCCAGGCGGCGAAGGGAATCGGATCGAACGACGCCCACCCCTCGTGGAGGCGCAAGAAGACGTAGGCGCCGATCGCGGCGCCGAAGACGACGACGTCGGAGGCCAGAAACACCCAGACGCCCATCTTCGTGTCGTCGAGATCGCCGCCGAACGGCCACCGCTCTGCGACCCGGGGCTCGGGGACGTAGAAGTCCTCGACGCCCATCTTGAAAAGCGAGACGCCCAGGATCGCGATCCCGAGGACGGTGATCGCCGGATAGAGATAGCTGATCTCGCCGGCGACGGTGATGACCGGCCCGTCGGCCGGGTAGTACGGCTGGATCAGCTCGACGACGATCGGCGTGAGCCCGGAGAGCCCGAGGAAGAACACGAACGTCCCGACGCCGATGACGAACGGCCAGATGCTCGCGTGATCGGGGTGGCGTTCCTCCTGGCCCGCGTGGGCGGCCTCGGCGGTCGCCGTCCCGCCGTCGGCGACGGCCCCACCGTCGGTCGCTGGCGTGTCGGGGACGAACTCGAGGCTCCCGCTGGCGTAACTCGCCCGGCCGTCCCAGTTGTCGAGCGGCGGCGGCGAGGATATCGCCCACTCGGCCGTCCGGGAGTACTCCCAGGGGTTGTCGGGTGCGATCGCCCCGTACCGGAGGCTGTGAGCAAGCGTCGCGATGACCATCAGCACCGACAGCCCGAGGACGAACGCCCCGACCGTCGAGAGCTGGTGCCAGAGGGTCATATCGCCCGAGTAGTGAAACACCCGACGTGGGGTCTCCCAGGCGAGGAACATCGGGAAGTACACCAGGTTGAACCCGATGAAGTAGACCGCGAAGCTGAGCTTTCCGAGGAACTCACTGTACATCCGGCCGGTCATCTTCGGCCACCAGTAGTAGAGCCCGCCGATCAGCGCCGTCACCCCCGAGACCATCACGTAGTGGAAGTGAGCGACGACCCAGTAGGTGCCACGGAACTCGTAGTCGAGGACGATCGCGCCGAGGAAGACGCCGGTGATCCCCCCGAGGATGAACAACACGAGCGCACCGAGGGAGTAGAGGAAGGGCGTCGTAAACCGTACCCGCCCTTTGACCATCGTGTAGATCAGCGCGAACACCATCAGGTCGAACGGCAGGGAGATGCCGATCGTCGTCGCCATCGTCAGCGTCTTGATCTCCAAGTTGATCGTCGTCAGGAACATGTGGTGCATCCAGACGAGGAACGACTGGACGGCCACGAGCACCATCGCGATGATGACCCACTTGCGCCCGACGAGCCGCCGGCCACAGAACGTCTGGAACGCCTCGAACATGATCCCCAGCGCGGGGAAGAAGACGATGTACACCTCGGGATGTCCGAAGAACCAGAACAGGTGTGCCCACAGCAGCCCCGATCCCTGGTCGGTCGCGAAGTACTGAGTGAGGAAGACGCGGTCGGCCCCGAGCAGGAGCAACGCCGCCAGCAACGCGGCGAACGCGAAAAGCATCATCCAGACGGTCAGCAGGATCGACCAGGTGAAAAGCGGCATGTTCCACAGCCCCATCCCCTCCGCGCGGTGGCGGTGGATGGTGGTCATGAAGTTGACCGTCCCCATCGTCACCGAGATGACGAACATCAACAGCCCGAAGACGGTCGCGTTAGAGCCCGTCGTCGCCTCCATCGCCGGCGTGTACGTCGGAACGTTGAGCGGGGCATAGAGCGTCCAGCCGCCGGCGAACGAGCCACCGAGGAAGAACGCCGAGACGGCGAGCACGCCCGAGAGCAGGTAGAACCAGTAGCTCATCGCGTTCAGCCGCGGGAACGCCAGATCCTTCGCGCCGATCTGTAGCGGGACGAAGTAGTTCGCAAAGCCGAACGCGAACGGCGAGAGGAACCAGAACACCATCAACAACCCGTGGGAGGTGACGTACTGGTTGTACTCGTCGCCCGTGAGCAGCCCCGTTCCGCCCGGCTCTAGCAGGTGGAGCCGGAACAGGAGCGCCAGAAGGCCGCCGATGAGGAGGAAGGCGATCGCCGTCGCCAGATAGAGGATGCCGACGTCCTTGTGGTTCGTCGTCACCAGCCAGCGTTTGACCGACCGGCGCGGGGGGAGATCACCCATCAGTACTCACCTCCCTCGTCTTCGTCATCTTCCTCTTCGGCTTCCTCCTCGTCTTCGGCCTCCTCGAGGGCAGCGCGCTCCTCCTCGAACCACTCCTCGTACTCCTCTGGCTCCAGAACGACCAGATCGGAGGTCATCCCGGAGTGGCCCGAACCACAGAGCTCGAAGCACTCGATGGCGTCCTCGTACTCGCCGGGTTCCTCGGCGATGAACCACGTCTGGTCGTACTCACCCGGGATGGCGTCGGCTTTCACCCGTTGGTCGGATATGCCAAACGAGTGCCAGACGTCGTCCGACGTGACGTTTATCCACACCGTCTCACCGGCCGGAACGTACATCGTGCCGGTCGTCTCGACGCCGTCCTCGTAGTGGAAGTCCCAGTCGAACGCCCAGCCCTCGACGTCGACCTCGATGGCGTCCTCGCCGGGGTTCTCGCCTTCGGGTCCGGTCTCGACGTACAGCAACAGCACGTACGCGTACGCGACGAGGCTGATGACGACGACCGCACTGAGCGCAAAGGAGAGAAATAGCTTGCGTCCGCCCTGTCCGCCCGTCGGTAGCTCCCCGAGCGTCGGCACGTCCTCGTCGTCGGCGGCGGGCTCGCCGGTGTCACGATACTTGTAGGCGTTGTACAACGTGTACGCGACCACGATCACGCCGACGAGGGTTCCGAGCACGAGGAAGATCATGAAGATGTCCTCGAACACGTCGACGCGGGTCTGCATCGGAATGGTGTGTATGTCGAAGATTGTGTTCACCTCGGTTGGTCTCTAATATGTAGTACCCAAGGAAGACGGGTATTTATTACTTCGGAAACGTTGAACCGGCTTCTCGCACCTGATTTTCATCATCGTAGAGCCCCCGCGACGGGCGGCTACCTCTCAGAGTGGTCTTCGAAACGGAAACACTTTGACTTGTCGGTCGGTGTCGAGTGCCACGGCTGTCGGACACGACCGTCGTCGACTGTCACGGCTGTCGAACACAACCGTTCTATACCGCGGGAGCGTACGTCATTTCATGCCAGAAGAGGTGTTGTTCGAGTTCGAACGGCGGATGGACCGTGCCGAGATCGCCGACTACCTCCGGTCGGTCGCGGACGCACTCGAAGCCGGCGAGGAGATGACCCTCGAAGCCGGCGGCGAGTCGGTGACGATGTCCCCACCGGGTCGGCCGACCTTCGAGATCAAAGCCGAACGCGAGACCTCGAGCTCCGGGGGAACGCCGGAGCTCAGCGTCGAGTTCGAACTCGAGTGGGACGAGGGCGAGCCCGACGACGGCGGAGAGCTCTCGATCAACTAGATCGCGACGACCCAGGCGCGATACGTCTCCGGAAGGGCGTAGACCTCCTGGAACGCCGTATCGACGAAGCCCGCGATCCGGTTCGGGTCCGCCTTCGCGCTCACGCGGACGTTCACGCCCTCTGCGTCTTCGGGACGGGTTAGCTCGTCTATCTTGAACGCCGGGAACCTCCCGAGCAGTGTCTTCAGCTCCTCGAGTTCGGCCTCCGTACAGTCCGCGTTGATCGTCCCGTCGGCGAACTGCATCCACGGCGCCGGCCCCTCGTCGACTTCGACCTCGATCGTCACGTGCGGGCTCGCCCGGTTGCGGTGGGCGACGATCGCCTCGACGAACAGCTTCCGGCGATCGGCGGGCTCGTCAGCAACGAAGCGCGTCATATCGGAGGGTAGTACACCATTCTTTAAGTCTTTATGCCACCGCCTCGAAGCGCTAGACATGGCACGGCCACGAATCCTGATCCTCGGCGCGCCCGGAGCCGGCAAAGGCACTCAGAGCGCGCGGATCGCGGAGGCGTTCGACGTCGAACACGTCACCACCGGGGACGCACTCAGAGCGAACAAGGAGATGGACATCGCCGATCTCGGCCTCGAGTACGGGACGCCCGGGGAGTACATGGACCGTGGGGAGCTGGTCCCCGACGCGGTCGTCAACGCGATCGTCGACCGCGCGCTCGCGGACGCCGACGGCTTCGTCCTCGACGGCTACCCGCGAAACGAAGAACAAGCCGAGGAGCTCGACGACATGACCGATCTCGACGTCGTCCTCTACCTCGAGGTGGGCGAGGAGGAGCTCGTCCACCGGCTCACCGGCCGGCGGCTGGATCCCGAGACCGGGGACATCTACCACGTCGAGTACAACCCCCCCGAGGAGCCGGCCGTCGAGAGCCGGCTGATCCAGCGCGACGACGACGACGAGGAGACCGTCCGCGAGCGGCTGCGGGTCTACCGGGAGAACACCGAACCCGTCGTCGAGCGCTACGAGCAGCAGGGCGTCTTAGAACGCGTCGACGGCGAAGGCTCGCCCGAGGAGGTCTGGGAGGACGTGAAAGCGACGATCGAGGCGGCGAGCTAGTTCTCGACGTCGAGCTCGTGGACGGCGACGTTGAGGTAGGTGACCTCGGCCGGGAAGACGTAGCCGTCGGCGGACATCTCCGCGGCGAAGTGCTCGACTGCCTCGTCGTACATCCCCTCGGGGGCGGCGGAGTGAACGTACGCCGAGTCGACGATTATCGAACCGGTGATGTCGGCTGCCGCCTGGATACATAGCTGTTCCTCACAACCGACGTGTTCGCTGTGGCCGTCGAACGTGTCGCCGCCCGTCGGCGCGTATATGAGTCCCTCAAATTCCGGGTTTCCGCCGCCGCCAGTGGGTTCGAAGCCGATGTGCATCTCCGACGTGCCGTAGATCTGGAGGTACTGGGAGTCGGTCGAGTCGTCGCACGGATCGACGCACATCCCGGAGTTCCCGGACGTGTAGTACATATCACCACTGGAGAATATCTGCAACGTGTTACCGTCTTCCTCCCAGCCTTCGACCGAAAGCTCGCCCCCGTCCAGAACGATGTCGTCCTCGACTACGATGGCGGAGTCACCGTCGGAGACGTCGACGACGATGTCGTCCTCGACGCGGAGCTCGTCCGTGTAGTACGTTCCGCTCGGCACCGTCTCCCCCTCGACGTCCGAGAGCTCGGTCGTGTTCTCGTCCCCGCCGAGCTCGTCGATCATCTCCTCGATGATGCCGTCCATCGGCGGGTAGGGGCCCGCATCATCGGTCAGATCGAGGTCGGCGTTCTGTCCGCTGCCGGATATCTCCGCTTGCCCTGCGACGATCCCGTCGCTGAACGTTCCCTCTTTGATGTCGATCTGGCCGAGTGCCACTCGGAGGACCCCCTCGTCTCCCTCGTCACACGACTCCCGGATCGCCTGGCCGTCGGCCTGCCCGGTCTCGGACTCGAAGTACGTCTCCCAGCCGACACAGTACTCGCTTTCGATCTCGACGGTCACGATCCCCATTTCGACGGTGTCGATGTGACTGAACGGGGTCGTCCGGTTGTGAGCTACCGTCACGTCCCCGGTCGTCAGGTCGCGGTCGCCGCTGACGGTGGCCACCGGCAGGGTGATGGTCTCGCTGTCGGCGTCGTAGTGGACCGGCGGGGGCGAAATCATCCGGGTCTGCTCGCCCGTCTCCCGCCAGACGCCCCCGGCCTGGTAGGCGACGATGCTGCCGTCATCGGCCTCGTACTCGATCGCCCCCATCGTCAGCGTCTCGTCGAGTCCGTCGGCGGTGATCCTGATCGTTCCGGCGTCGCTGGTCGCCACTGCCCCCTGTCCGCCGGCACCGCTGGTCGATACACCCTGCCCGCCGGCGTCGAAGCTTATCGAGGAGACGGAGTCACCGTTCGCCGAGGCGGTGGCCATCTCGTGGCTTAGCTCGACGAACGCGCTCTCGATCCGCTCCTGTTCGGCCTGGCTCTCGGTCGTGCCGAGCGCCTCGGTGCCGAGTACGAAGATCCCCAGGCTCGCGATGGCGACGATCCCGGTCAGCAGTACCACCCCGAGGACCGCCGTCTGCCCCCTCCTACCCCCCAGTCTCCTGGATGGACGCAGACACATACAGGGTACGATGAGTTATCCAATAGATAAACAGTCACGGCCGTCCCGACCGTTTCGGACCGTTCAATTCCGTTCAGCGGCCGATAGCGTTATGAGTCGGCCGGCTTCCCGGACCTCGGGACGGCACCTGCGCCCCGAGGTCAGTCGATCACGATCGTGCTGCCGTCGATGTCGACGTCGGGTTCGCTCTCGGGGCCGTCGTCGTCGGAGGCCTCGCCGGTGCCGACGTTGGGGACCTCTCCGAACTCGTCCTCGCCGTCACCGAGCTCAAATTCGCGGTCGGAGTCCGACGAACCGGGTCCGATCTCGAGATCGTCGACGTCGACCAGTGCCGTGTCTTTCGCGTCCTCGCTGCGGACGGTGAGCTCACGGTCGTCGCCGTCGTCGTCGGTGCTCGTCCGCCAGACGAGCGTGATCGTCTCCTCCTCGTCGACCTCGAGCGTGCTCGGTAGCTCGACGGACCGGGTGTCGACGGTCTCGCCGTCGGGATTCTCGAGGGCGATCGTCTGTGTCACGTTCGTCTCGTCTCTGTCCGCGTAGCGGCTGGTGACCGTGACGTCGACCTCGACGAACTCGCCGGCAGTCACGTCCTCACCGACGTCGTCGATCTCGACCTCGAAGGCCCCTTCGGCGGCGAGCTCCCAGGCGAACCGCGGGTAGTCGTCGGGGATCGCGACCCACGGGCCGCCGTCTTCCTCGTAGTCGAGGTTGCCCATGTTGCCGGGTTCGGTTGCGTCGAGACCGATCATTTCGGCGGTAGTTCGGTCGTTCCAGTCGAGCGTTGGTGTGGGTGTCGTGCCGGAGCCCTCCTGACGGCCGTCCCCATCTTCCTGTTCGGTTCGGTCCCAGTACACAGCGCTGGTGAACACGTCACCAGTCTCTCCGTCCTGCTGGAGGATCGCGCCGACGATCGAGCCGCCCTGGTCACTCTCAACACTTACGTTCGTGTACATCTGATCGAATTCGGAGTCGACGTACGACGTCGCACCGAGGACGCCACCGGCGTTCGCGTTCCCGGAACCGGTAAACTCGACGTCGATGTCTTGGGTGTATCCGACCGAGAGGGTCGACCCCCAGTGGGTTCTACCGACGAGTCCACCGATCCCCTCACCAAGGAACCCTTCCACGTTCTCGCCACCGGACACCTTCCCTTCAGCGACCAGTTCGTTGTCCAGTTCGGCGTGTGCGCCTGCGCCGACCAGACCACCGACCAACTGTTCTTCGGCCCGTACTGTGCCCTCGCTTCTGGATTGGTTGATCGTTCCTCCTGCCTGGCCCGCTAGCGCGCCGACGTAGCGCTCCCCGTGGACATCGACGTCCGCCAGGCGGACGTTTCGTATTTCGGAGCCTTCTCCGACGTCGATCGTCTCAAACCCCTGTTCGTCCTCGAGATGTGGTAAACTGGTGGAGCCGAAGAGGCCGACGAACCGTTCGTTTGGCCGTTGGATCGTCAACCCCTCGATCACGTTTCCGTTGCCCTCTAACGTGCCGCTAAACAGCTGTCCCTCCCAGTCACACGGTCGATCGCACCGGGTCGGTCCCTCCAACCAGTCGTGGCCTCCATCACCGATCGGCTCGAAGCCTCTGGGATCCCCTGTTTCGGTTACGTATTCGTACGTAACGTCCATTTGTGAACCACATCCCCACCAAGGACAATCCGTGACTTCGATAATACCCTCGTCGGCGTCGATAACTTCGACTTCTGCGCCATCAGTGGCTTCGACCGATCCTTCCACGACAGGTGTTTCCGAAAGCTCAAACTGCTCGCCTTGTTCGATATTGCCACTGCTGCCGGTTTTCTCCTCGGTGGTGGTGTTCACCGGGTTCCAGTACTGCGTGCCGTGGGCGTCGATATCGTCGACCAGTTCGTAGTGAGCCTCGAGGTCGTGATCCTCGATACACTGCAGTTGGTCGACGTTTTGTATCTGATACGGGTCGTCACTCGTGCCCCCTCCCTCGTAGCTGACTTCGCTGCAGTCGGGGCCGTCACGAGCGACGACGAGGACCTCTTCCATCTCGTCGTCGTCCGTCTCGACCGTGATACGATCCGTTATGACGTCGCTGGCGGTGTCGTACTCG
>LFCJ01003051.1_pt1 | contig 12188 bp, 15 predicted proteins | sample 643141 | NCBI WGS metagenome assembly LFCJ01 (sample SAMN03766243, study PRJNA286221) | soda lake metagenome | biome: soda lake; feature: Kulunda steppe; material: water; isolation source: sample B1-Br-g2 brine of Lake Bitter-1 | place: Russia: Kulunda steppe | collected 2010-07 | reverse complement strand
GCCTGGATTCCAGGCACAGGCAAGCAGTGGATCATGTAGGACCCTATGGATAGAAGAGTGTGATTGCTCTCTTCCTCAGCGCTGGCAGCTCATTGCGCTTCAGCTGCAGCTCTTGCGTCTGTTGTGGAAGCTGCTTCTGTCATGACATGTGGACCTAGCCTACCAGCCCCAGACCTCGCAATGAAAAGCGTGGCAGACGCATGCCCATGGCCAATGCCTGAACTGCTACTGCTGCTGCTGTTGCTGCTGCGCAGCTGGTGCGTGCCTGCTGGGGGCCGTGGAACCCTGCATGGGCTTTGGACAGTGTGCCGCTTAGTAGCTCTGGAGTCAGTCCTCAAGGGAAACCCGAAGTGGAGGGCATGTCCTGGGGCTGCGTCTGCGGAAACGCAAATGGCAATTGTAATTCATTCATGTTTCATTAAAGCCGCGATCGTCGGATGCGGAGAACTTTGATCAAGCGGGAAAATCTTTAACCACTTTTCGGTATTTTCCGGCCTGATGCGAATGATCAAAGGGAAAAAGTTCTCCGAAAAGGCTTTTAAAAAGGGAAAAAAAGGCCTAATGTGAATTCACCCTTTATCAGACTCATAGATTGAGACCATGTAGCTAGAAAGTCTGCACTTCATGGGACTGTCCTGGAGCAAAGAACATGTACAACCTACAAAGGTTGTGCTTGTTCCCCCGCTGTTCCAACGTGATGGTGTAGATGCCAGACAGAGAGATCACTTTGCATCCAGCCCATACCCATATTACATGAGAGAGGTATCGGGCTTGTTTCAGGTATGCACAGGGTGAACAGCATGTGCTGTCTTTCTTAAAAACTGAACGAAGAAGGTGCTTCTTTGATTGATTTAGGCGGAAAATTACTACTGTAAGCGCAACTATTTGATTGAGGCATCATAACAGCACCCACTTGTGCAACTCATCTCTGCATTCAGGACTACCTATCTCCTCTGCCATCCTGTTGTGTCCTCTTCAGTCCACCGGCAGACAAAAGGCTCACTGTTGCCGCACTCGTGGGACTCAAGCAAAGTAACACTGTTATCTGCAGTTGGAACCATGTGCATCACCTTGTAGCTTCAAACAGCAGCTATCTTCAACCCAAGCAATTGTTTTCTCTTCTTATTGTACGCACCAGCAAATTGGTCCCAGCAGCCAAGGTTTTGTCTTTTTCAATCAATTTGTCTTTGCCATGGCAGGCCAGATGGTTCTGCGCTACCAGCCCTTGGGCGTCCGTAACCCACACACATTTGTCGATTGGCAAGGAGACTCCAAGGTGACCACCCTTCAAGCTTACATGGGCAATGCTTAAAATTTGCAGAAATGTCTGGATAGGAAAAATATAATGCAAGCCCCTATCCCTTCTATGAGACAGGTGCTTCTCCAGGATCACTTTCCATGTTGACATCCTGCATCTGCAATATCTGTGCCTTCTTTTGAATGCAGAAGCCAGGGGATACAGTGCTACGAGCATCCTTGTTTGACCCAGACTCAGGTCTGGGAGTGTTCGGCTCGCTACCATGTGCCAAAAGGATATCCGGGGCCCTTGCTCAGGTGGTGGACTGGAGGCGTCTTGGTGCATACTTTCCAAATTTGGTTTATGTCCAAGCCTCACGCTTGATGATGGAATTGCGGGGTACAATGCTGGCTGTTTGCTTGCCTGTAGGAGGACAGTAAGGGCTGCTGCACTGATGCAGGCCCTGAGTGCGAGGGCAGCATGTGCACGCATGGATGTGCCAACTAAGTCCCCTGCATCTTATGCCTCTGCAATTGGCCATTCTTCCTTTTAGGTGGGAATACGTTACAGCTCCCCTTCCTTCACAGCAGGAGCCATCATGCGGCCGCGTACAGGAGAGCTGGCGGTTGCATGGCTGGTGAGCCCTTGGTTGTTGCCAAGGTATCTCAGCGCCAAATGTGTGTACTGATTGGCATGCTTGCGCTTGAGTATGTCAGTTAAGCGGCGGTTGTTGAGGCAGAAGGCTATTGAGACCGCCTTCAGTCTCGTAGTGCTGAGTAGCTTGATGCATGAATGAAGTGCCTACTAGTCCGATTGCATAGTGGAGCTAGAGCAGTCTACAGTTGTCACTGGTAATTGAAGAGCTTGCCTGCTGTGCATAGCTATCACCTTGACCATGCATTACACCCTGTGTGCTTGTGGATCAAATTGTAGGCTGGCCGCTATGCTGGGCTGCTGGGAGTGGTGGAATGGGAGCCCAATGCCTCACTGGCAAGCATGTGTAGCAAGTGAGTTGTCTAGCTTTCGTTAGCCACAAACAGGCTTCAGAATGGAAACACTTAGGCCCTAAATTGGTGCAGAGGGTTGGCCTGGAGAAGCCAGATGATGCTTGAGTGCACATGTCCTGGTCCAACTTTGTACAGACCTTGAAAGCGCAGATGCACCAGATTCTGCAAGGAAGTGTTACGGTGGACAATTTAAATCTGAAGCTTGGCTGAGTGACAAACATAGTATGAAGGTGTTTCAGAAAACAGCAGCCAGGGGCATATAAAGGGTGCTGAAAATTGTATGAATGCCCCATGCACTTCTGCAACTTTGGCAAATTAGCACAGAATTTGACAGTAACTGCTTACATACATTGTTTCAGCAACCCTAGGCTCCTGCTGGCGCTCACTTGACATGTGCACTAATTCAGAGTATGCGATGGGAGTACCTTACAGGATGAGCTTGCTTGACGAAACGTCTGTGGGAGGCATACTGCGGCAGCAGAGCAAGGTGGCGCTGGCATATGAGCCTGTCTTCAACACGCCTGCAGGTACTCCTGCACTCCTGCCTCTTCAAGCAAGCTGTCTTGCATGCTAGAACTTGCACGCCCAACAAGTACATGGGCCTGGTCAATCATTGACCTCGATGTGTAATTGACCTCATTTGTCAAGGCTTGGTCAGAAAACAGACCACAGCTCTTCGAGGTGACAATCATCAAAGCTGGCCCTTTCCATGCAAGCAATCTTATACATTGCATGATGCTTTTGAAATGTGTATCTGCCTTGTTGCACACAATTGATTACACGGCGAGCTGCTCACAAAAGCTGCTTCTGTTGTTTGCTGACAACGTCTAGCAGTCAGCCACTCGTTGCCATGATCACAGGATTGAGGGCGCTTTTGGACATTTGAACTTGCAGGGATTGCCAAGGGATTGTTCAACAACTTTCTCACAACTGCACCTTGTGGTGCGCAGGGCAAGGACGCTTCAGCGCTCGCATTGAGTTCCGCAATGGCAGGCACATTGCAGTTTCTTTCTACCAGGTAAGTCTTAAGTGCCCTCTTTAGATGATCATGGCGATATAGAGTAGTAGTTGAATTGCAGTAGCCATGGCCCTGTCCACTGTAGGAAAAGCTTGGGTGTTGGTTGCCCGTGACCCTTGAGTACACTGCACATCTGCATGCGTGGGCACACACTCATACACACTCCACATCTGCATGTGGGAACACGCTCATACACACGGCACAGCTGTGTATTAATAGATGCCGAGGTTTAGGTCCAGATCTCTCCTGCATCTTGTTTTCTAGTCTTTATCTGGTTGATTTTCAGTGACATCTCTCCTGCTGTAAATCCTAATGCTGACCTTCAACTCCTTCTCATATTCGCACATGCTATGTTTCTCCGAGTTCTTTGACTTTAACATTTTGCTTATGGTGTCTGCTATTACGTAGCACATGGCGGTCAGCCGTCAAGTTTTCAATCCAATCGAGGCAAAGGATGTGGTTGGCATCACAAATTATATAGACCTTGGTAAGTTAGGCCTCATAGCTGGTTTTCTACCACTGTCTGTTCAGGATAAAAGTAAAATGCATTCAGCCTGCTCAAGGCTTTCTGAGCCTGGGTCAAGCTCCTCACTTCCGCTGTCAATAATGCCATTTTCCAGGGATGGAAATCATTCTTCCCACCGCCCACGAGGAGACCTCACATGTTAAAGAGGCCCAGCGCTCATCTGCAAACATGTCACCTCTGAAGAAGCCCAGTGAGGGCAGGCACACACTTACCAGAACCTCTAGAGCATGTGCAGCTGGACAAAGAGACCCGAGCAAGGTGCCTTGTGCTGAAGGAAGGCAGGGCGATGTGCAGGCAGAAGAGGCGGGCAGTGTCAACTTGGCTGCAGCATGGCAGGTGTGTGTGTTTGTATGTATGTGTGTGCACGCGCATGTATGTGTAATCCCCCATACGTGAGTGGACCTATGTTTGTTTGTTCTTTGTTTAGTTTTGTACCTCTCCTCTCTTATGGCATTAAAACGATGCTCAATTTGTCTGTTTAAAAGCTCGTTCAAAATGCCACTGAGCAACAGCCTGTTTGTTTGGCTAGTTACTACAAAGGAATAGAAATCATAAATTGCCTAATTTTACATTTGTCTTGTGTGCCTACTTGCCTGCCTGTGCATCAAGAGTGAGCATCTTGACAGGTGATCAACTTTTTTGCCTTGTCAACGCTTTGCAGCTGAATAAGAATTGGTTGGTTAAGGCAAGAGTTGGAAGCGAGAGCGTGGCTGCAGCTTTGGCTGTCAGGAACTGGCAGACCATGAGCATCATGGCCACAATGAATATTTCCTGGCGGTGGGTGCCACAGAAACAGACGACATGCTGCTTGGCCATCAAATCTCTTCATGGCTTTGGTGGTGCATGTTTCAAAACAAAGAGCGACGTCGCTTGCATGAATGCTCTGCATGTTGCTTATTGGTGTTACTGGAAGGCTGCTTGGCAAAAAGGCATACAACATGGTGCCTGCTCAATAGAATCGTCACGTTTTTACCGTAAGCATTTGCTGAGCTAAGTCTTCTTGGTGCAGCACCTCCCCCCTACACTGATCCATTGACTGCTGTCCTCTTTCCACTTGCAGCTATGGAGAGCAGAGGCCAAGATTAGGAGCCCATGTGCAGCTTGAAAATTTTGGAAATTTGAGGTGCGCCTGGGTTGACAGCGAAATTCTCATCTTGCTCGTGATTTTCGTCATATGCAGCCATGATCACTCACAAGAGTAATCTATCTTAGTCTGATGTGCCAGGGTCTAAGTAATCCACCTTACAGGCTATGGAAGGGATGATGCTTTTCCAAAGGTTGTAGGCAGGTGCTTTGGTTACAGGCATACAGGCTACCAATGCTGTGATGCAGCGAAGGTTGTCAATTCCTGAAGTGCACGGGTCGCCATGACATTTCTCACATTACTGAACATTGTTTACTTCTTAACTTTAAAGGTATGAGCGAGGCATCTCTGAGGCCACTGGGAGAGCGGTGCTGCAGCGGCATGAAGCTGGGGCCCAGGACCTTGCCAATGCACTTGGGCACGGGCGGCAGGTAGTGTTTACAACTGCCAGTGGCAAGGCAGTGGCAGTGTGCGTGCGCCTGCAGCAATTTGTTTTGTATCATTGTGCTTAAAATGCTGAGTTGTTGACAGCACGCATGCCCATGGTAGGCAGCATGGGCTGGGTTTTGAATTAAACGTCTTCCACATGTCATGGGATGCCCTATATTTGCTTGCAATGCACAGGTCATTAAGGGGACTCTTCAAGCGGACTATGATTTCCAGCCCCAAGACACAGCCCGTGATTACTTGTAGTGATTCATCATATCTTGTGGGCTTTGATATTAAATGGGACTTGACTGCTTAAATACGTGTCTTCAAGAGTGTGATGCAGGTGCACAGTACGAGTCAGGATACATTAAAAAATGGGCACCTCCATACCACGCTTTTGTTGCAACTCTTCAATTGAAGAGGACCATCTCTGACTTTGCAATGTTGATGGTGAGGTTTGGAGCGTGCATTAGACCGCAAGCCTTTTAAGCATGGTTTACATGGCACCCAGGGCATTTGCTAGCAGAGTCATCCGCACACAACATGTGTGTGACATCGTGACGCACATCCTCTGACCTGGTGATTGCACCTTGCGCTCCCTCAGCAATCATACCGTCATTTATCAATGATGATTGTTGGTTTGGCGGCGGCGATTTGTTACAGACTAAAGACCAGGCCATAATTCACTGGCCATACAACGAACTGGTATCTCCAACCACCAAAGGCTCATCACTACACGAGCCCACAATAATACACGGATAACTCTAATACTACTGCCAAGACAGTTACTCTATTCTGCCTTTAGTATAGCCTCACACCACAAGGTCTGGTCTTGCAGACAGGGCATCGTGCCACACAACATCACATTCCAACAATGATATAATAAATTATATGATGAATCATCACACATACGAGGAGACAAGCAATGAAGACTTCAATTGGATAGACGTCAAGTTAACGAGAGTACAGCTCGATCAGCTGCTCAGGTTCAGCCAGCTACAGCTGCAGCTGCAGTGGGAGCAGCAGCAGGTGCTGTGTAGCAGGGCGCCTCCTGCTTCCCCCTAGGGAGCAGTAGTCACTGTTGCTAGGGCAAAAGTATCCTTGCTGATCAGCCAGGCCTACAGAAGGATAACAAGAAAGCCCAACAATGCAGTAGTTTCAGCACATCATTAGCAAGGGATGACAATGTTGATTCAATGCTGTCAGGAGGCATTGAAGAGGAGCCCATGCTTTCGCAAGATTGGAGATACTGGACCACCTTGACTGAACTTCAGTCTCAAAGTGTTATTTGAGCATTACAAGCCTGAGGATAAAGGAAGTGAAGTGACTTCAAAATCAGGAGATCGGTTACACACTTTGAAAACTTCTCATCCAGTGGTTTTTCACGGCAAAAAAATTATTGCGTGTAGAACTTGTAGACAGTCTGCTGGCGGTAAGTCTCCCCTGGTTGGACGAAGATGTCCGGGAAGCTCTTTTCATTGACAGAGTTTGGGAAGGCCTGGAAAGCAGCACATATTTCAAGGTATTGCAAGTCAGGCGGCCTCCTGCCAGCCTAACTCCCACATTTGACAATCCTTTTGCATGGTTTCCGAGGCAGAGTTGGACGGAGTTCAACGGATGGGTGCATATGAGCAGCACATGATCTAAGAAACAGGTGAAAGCAAGTAATGTACTAGACCATGTTGCGGTCGGCGAGTAAGGACTAGCTATCTGCTCATGCATGCACACCTGAGTTTCCAAGCAGAAGCCAGCATACTTCTTGTAGGCAGCTGCTCCCTTGCCTTGCACTTGTTCAATTTGGCTTCCGGCTGCATGTATTTTTCACCAAGGACATTCCATCCTGACGAAGACTTGCAGTTGCGATGACATCTCCAAGCAGCTTGCACCTATGCTTAAAGCAAGAAGATGCAGATTGAGATTGCCCTGTCATGATAAATCACAAGCACAAAGCAGATCAAGAAGCCCCTCTCTCCTCACCGTAGAACTGCATGCCTGGAGCTGTTGTCAATACATCTAAGCACCGCCCAGTCTGTCTGTGCTGTACAGTGGCGATTAGCTTAGGCCTGCTCATAGGAGGGTGGGCAGCACTCGCTGAGCAGACTTACACCCTTGGAGAGGATTTCATAAACACAGCATGGCACCAAATAGGATCAAACTTGTGGCTTTCTACTACATTGTAAAGCAGCTGCTAAGAAGGTGTGGGCAAAGGTCGCAACTTGGGCTAGGTACAGTTGCTGACATAAGTCCGTATGCACAAACTGCAGCAAAATCGATCCTTTGGCCCTAGGGCCCCTGAGTTGTCCCTGGGTGACCCCACAGTTATGTTATGGTGCTGCTCTGTTGCTCCCTCTGCAGAGCAAACTTTCCCACTGACGCTGCCAGGCTAAGTGAAACAACCTCTAAACAAGCAGTTGATCCCCAAAATGTGTTCTGGCCATCACACCTGTCGCTTGCCATGCCCCCCTTGCATATGAAGCGCGCTTGAGGCCCCATCTTTTGGTTCACGTAGTTGAGGTCATACCCTGAAGGTCCGCACTGCACAAGAGCGAGGGCAGCCATGCCTGATGAAGCTCTAGTCCCTGACAAAGCGCCAAAGGAGAGTGCAATGTGTTATAGGTTGTTGGAAAAGGCATCCTGGCAAAATAAGCTGGGCGTACTGAACAAGATTGTCTTGTGCCAGCTTGTATGTAAGTGGCTAGCTTCCTAGTAGGCTCTTAATTCTGTGCACTTATCTCCTCTGGCCTTTCGTATCTGCAAATGCATGGAGCTAGATGATGAGAAACATGGCATGAGCAGCGCTGTAAACTTAAGTCATACGTCCTTAAAAAGCAGCTTGCATTGTGCAATGAACAAAGCAAGAGGAAAAGCCGCAACTGTCAATCACTAAAAGGTACTCTGGAAAAAGAGCTTGATGCAGCTCATAATTGATGAATAAGACTGAAGAGCATTGCCTTTTCAAGCTCAAAATGTGTGCGCGTGCTTACATCTAACCCTCATCTACACACGAGCGCGGACTCTCACACGTGCGCAGACACGTGCGAGTACACGCAGGGGGGGGTGGGGGATTAAACACTTGGCAGGCATTTTCCCAGGGCAAGGCTAAAAATTGTATTTCACAAGCAACCAAGTACCTCCTTGCTGTTTTGTCTTGGTTGCGAGATTTGCTGTCTTTACCTGTGCAATGCGCTCGCCAATTGTGTGTGGACGTGTGAAGTCATAAGGGGTGCCCTGGACAGGCAAGATCTCGCCTGTGGGGATTAGATCAGTTCCGACTGGTGTGAAGTGATCTGAGGATGGCAAGTGCACCTGGGCAGCAGCAAGGGCCATTTGAGTGCACTTGCATATTTATTTGGCAAAACTAGGCAAGAATTTTGATTGCAAGCAAACTGAGAGGGTGAAGGACATACACCCAAGATACTAGCACTGGAACGATGTTCAATACCCAAATACTACTCTATGTGTCCATGTTAACATAGGATCAATGATAAGCATGTCAGTACAACATTGGTAAGCCAACCCAAATAATTTCAGAGTGACCACCCCTATCAATAATCGAACACTTGGACTTGCTTCAATTGTGACTCATGGACATCCAACGCCTAGACCATTACTGCACTTGCAAATATTTCTACGTGGCAAAAAGCGTACCAGGTGGTCCAAGATATCTTTTCCGCTGTCATGACCAGCCAAGTTCCAGTAGGTGTGTTGCACAATGTTCACTGAAAAACAAAGATGGATTCACAGTCAGTTGGGGACCAGGGAGAGGCATGTTGCATGAGAGGTTTTAAAGACTTAAAATTTTCATCACAGTTTCATCAATTTCAGGGTTTCTTAAGAAATTGATACACATCTGTACTGCAGCACAGCTGGGTGCTCCTTCCGGAGCATTCCAACCTACGACAGTACTTGTCAAGAGAAGACGGATGTCCACGTATGTGGCTGCAACCCTTGCAAGCCATCAGTGCACAATCCTGGACAGTTAACCAAGATGAGTCTCACCTCTTGACCATTCACAGAGAACACAGCCCCTTCAAGCATGCCAGCCCCAACTGATAAGCACTCACCCGGGGTTGCCTCATGGGAAGGCTGTGCAGTGATCTCGCATGCCAGCTCATTCTTGTTGGTAGCAAGCTTGTACACCACAGTGACATTTAGCTCTCCTGGATAACCCTGAGGAAAGCGTGAAATGGAAGTTCAAGAGATGCTGACACGGAGCAAATGGAGTTGGGTCAAAGCTGACACGGAATGGGTGCTGCTGTGACTCAGCTCTTCCATCCTGGACATATTGTTATCAACCGACAACTGCTCTTGCAAAGAAAGCACATGCTTTGGTGCATTATCAGCAACGCGTGCAGTCCTCCTGCACGACCATGTGCTATTCAGGCATGCACTGAGTTAAGGATGGAAACTAAAAGATGCAAGTCCTATTATGTGATGGTGTGTAAAGGAGAAACTACGCCAGCAGGGATAAACCCAGTGGCAAGTTTTAAGGGAGAGGTAAGTCCTGGCGCAAGCACCAGGCTCACCCCAACCAGGGAAAGGGGACAAGTTGCTAAATTGGGTGTGAATAATAAATTACACAAATGGGATTGTTGACAGGTCATGCATAATTTACCTCCAAACATCAGACACGTACCTCTTCACCTGCTGGACTTGTATACTTCAGTATGATAGACTTGTAGCCTGGGCCTGACGATGCTCTTGCTTTGAATACTTTTGTCTGGAAGCCATGCACCCCACCTGCATCATTGTGCACAGTATTAAGTAGGCACTCAAAGGACATAAAGTGTTGCAGCACATTGACAAGCCGCTTTTAATTGCAACAACGCATGTCTCATTCTTCTTTTAAGCACAGGGCTGGGCGTAATTTACGTCTGACGGCGTCAGGTGTAAATTACGTTACGCCACCATTATTGCGGTTTTGACCGTAATCTAGGAATTCAGAGGCGTTATTTTCAACTTTAATTCTGAAGTTTGTTGGTCAAAAAGGCAACCGTTATGTTCGATTGGGTGGTGCAGGAGTCAAAGGCTGGCTGGGGTGAGCCAAGCTCGGCCCGCCCAGAGCTGCTCGAGCCCTCTTGACCTGCTTGCCATAGGGTATGATGCATTGCAAATGTTGTTTTGGGAGATTGGGGGAGAAGGCGCTCAATGGTGCATGCCCCTTGAGCTTACTTGTGCGCGCGAGAATTAACTCAGGACGGACTTGAGTCCCTGACAGTCAAAAAAACTACCGTATCACTCCTAGGGTTACCGCGAAAAATTATATAATTATTGGGGGTCCTCACTATCTGAAATCCGTTTAGAAAGTACTTTAATCAAGAATCGCGTAGCATCTAGGCTTTGATCCAGGCTCCCCAGGGGCCGACCATGGAGCCACATGCTCCAAAGGGTCAAAGGACACTATTTGATGTAGGTTGCACAAAATGGAAACACTTCAGTGATGAGCAACCCGGGTCACTTGATCCTGGGCCCAGGGAGCTCCGCATCCGCTTGGATCCCGACATTGCTTGTCGGGTGGAGGAGCAAAAGAAGCAGCAAGTAGCGGCCATAGCAGCCCAGCCCCCTCCCCCACCTCCCAGGCCTGTTGGCAGGCCAAGAAAGCTGCCTGTTGTTGAGGCTCCCTGAGGCGAGGAGCCTGTTGTACCACCAGAGCCCATTGAGAGGGATGAAGAGCTGCTCAGCACGGAGGAAGTGGCAGCTGAGGCAGCAGCTAGACGCACATCAGATGCAGTACTTGAAGGGGAGGTAGGCTTGGAGGAGGTTGCAGCAATGGAGGAAGCTGCAGCGATGGATGAGTTTGACGAACCAACAGCCTCAGCCGCAGTCAGGGGCAGGGGCAGGGCGGGGGGGTGGCAGGGGCAGAGGCTCGGGCACAAGGGAGGCTGTCTCTGAGCCAAGCAATGGAGGCAGGAGCAGAGGCACGGGGAGGGGCAGTGGGAGGGGAAGGGGAAGAGGGGCTGAGCCAATGGAGGTGTCCTCGGAGTCAAAGGAGGACACGTCTGAAGAAGACACAGACATGCATGTGTAGAGGCAGCTGCGATGCTGGGAGAGAGTGCCAAATTGAGAGAGTTTGTATTCATCGTAATGATTGGAGGTGCCTCGTGGAAACCAAATACTCGCTGGAAAATTATTGAAATTATTTGGAAACCTTGCGTAAAGTAGGATTCGCGATAACATCGGAGCGGTACAGTACTGTAATATACAGTTTCCCACCATCATCCACAGATTTACCGTAATTTACGGTGACAAATCTCAATAAGTTATTGACAATTGACAACACAAAAAAACGCCAAGCGCTGAATATTCAAGTACCGTCAAGCAAGGATGTAAACAATGCCGGTCTGGGAGGTTCACAGCGCCAGAATACGCGATAAATTCGTTATTTTCGTATAAAACGTCGAATTGACCTGGCAAAAACAGAAGCTGGGCCAGGGGGGCCTGGGGAAGCCCAACTACCCCCCCCCCACTGCCCTCCAACTGACCAATATGGCCATACATCATAAAACACCTCCATCTAAGGGCCCTGAATGGGACCAGGTTACCGTTCTAGTGACTGAGTGGACAATTGGGACCAGGATGAAGGGGGCAACTTGAAAGTTGCGGTGCAAGCACTGCTTGCACGAGTTCTTTGGGGGTGCCTCCCACATCAGGGACCACTTCGTACACTCTGCCCCTTCCTCTGGTGTCATTAAGTGTGAAAAAGTGCCAGCTGATGTGCTAGCATTGATGCAGCAATTGCACGGGAAGAAGGTAAAAAGGGATCAGGTTGCTGCACAGAAGCGAGCTCTGGAAACGGCGACCTGTTCCTGACTTGGTGTGGTTCTACAGCAACCTGCGCTTGGCCCAGCGCACACAGTCCCTAGAGCAGCATGACATGGCCCAGCCCT
>LFCJ01003050.1_pt1 | contig 12189 bp, 18 predicted proteins | sample 643141 | NCBI WGS metagenome assembly LFCJ01 (sample SAMN03766243, study PRJNA286221) | soda lake metagenome | biome: soda lake; feature: Kulunda steppe; material: water; isolation source: sample B1-Br-g2 brine of Lake Bitter-1 | place: Russia: Kulunda steppe | collected 2010-07 | reverse complement strand
CCCCTCCGTTCACCCCCACAAGGGCGCACCAGCGGAACAAGCCAGGGACGCCCGAGCCAGGCCAGCGCGTTCGTGCTCCGCCCCCCTCTCCCACCTGCACCTTGGAGGCCAACACCCACCTGCAAGCGACGCGCTCGCAGCTTCCAGGCCTGCAGCCAAGCCCCCGCTGCTGCTGCTGCTGCTGCTGTGCACGTCGGCGGATAGTGCGCAGCGCTCGGGCAAGGGGTGCCGGGGGCGAGCCGCCAGCGTGTCAGTGTGCAGCGTGGAGCGCAAGTCGCTGTGGCGCGTACCTGCGCGCGCATGCGTGCATACATGCTTGTAATACACACTGTATGTGCGGTTGCGCATCAGTGTGTGCGCATGTGCATGCGTGCGTGCGCTAATGCATGTGTTTGTGATTGATTGTTCATGCATGTGCATGTGTAAGGCACCTTGCACCTTGACATAATCTTGACACACTGGCTGCAGTGGAGCTGTTAAGTCAGACCCTTGCTCTGGCCCTCAATGGTTTTATGCCTGGCTCAACCTGAAAGCAAGAGATAATGCCCTAGACATGGAGGCATGCAGTACAAACGCAGGCCAAAATGAGAGCGCCAGCCACACATTCACACGCAGCCCCCGATGATAACTCTGCCTGGAGGCTGCCGCGTGCACTGTGCTGCTCCATGTGAGCAAGGCTGCCGCGTGCACTGTGCTGCTCCATGTGAGCAAGGCTGCCGTGTGCACTGTGCTGCTCCATGTGAGCAAGGCTGCCGCGTGCACTGTGCTGCTGCATGTGAGCAAGGCTGCCGTGTGCACTGTGCTGCTGCATGTGAGCAAGGCTGCCGTGTGCACTGTGCTGCTCCATGTGAGCAAGGCTGCCGTGTGCACTGTGCTGCTGCATGTGAGCAAGGCTGCCGCGTGCACTGTGCTGCTGCATGTGAGCAAGGCTGCCGCGTGCACTGTGCTGCTCCATGTGAGCATCCTGTGCTCCCTCCCCACAGCGCACAGCTTCTGTGCCAGCGATGGCCGCATGTGCATGGCCAGCCAGGGTGCCACTGCCCACACAATTGCCGGGCATGGCCAGCCTGTGCTAGCAATGGCCGCACGTGCGTGGCCGGTCAGGGGGCTGCTGCCCACACAGCCACAACGCATCACAGAGGGAATCATCGTTGATGGCGTCATTCATGATGGGAGGAACCATTGTTCATGACATCATTTATGGTGCGTCATAAATTCACAGAATTTCTGTGCTTGATGCTGTTGCCCATATGTGTCTTCAGGTGGACTGTGCTCATTGGGTGCCCAGCCCAATGGACGATGGCAGTGCCAACTGACTATGGCATCAAATTAGCACCGCAATGGGCAATGGCATCGACTGTAAAAATGGAAAGCCCATTACGCAACTTTCCTTCTGACGTGCACCAACACACTTTTGATTGAGACCCTTGGTCTGACTAGGCTCGTGGCACAAACATGCACGTAGCATCCAACCGACAAGCTGCTGTGCTGCCATTCACATCACATGTGCAAGTGCTTGCGTGACGCACGGTCATCTAACTGACAAGCGACAGCGCTTGCGCAACACAGGGCCACTGATACCTGTGCTCATGGCTCGCAGAAAAACATCACACTCTGGGCTAAGCACATGGCACAAGCTCACCAGAGGTGTCTGCGCTGGGGGAACGCTTGTAGCCTGAGGAAGTTGGGAGCGCAGGGGATGAGCGCGTGAGGTTGGGGCTGTTGCTGCGGCCGCTGAGGATGCCCTGGCCATTGCCCCTGCGCAAGCACAGGAACAGCGAATACAGTGAAGACGCATGCGCTCAGACGAGCAAGCCGTCATGTGAAGGTGGTGCCAGTGGAGCTTTCAACACTGCAGGCGGCGAGAGGACACTGGTGCCTATAGGCGACGCCTGCGCATGGGCCAACAGCAGCAGGGGCCGCTGCATTGTGCGGAGCTGATGGGGCAAGTAGGGCACCTCCAGGGGCACCCTGTGATAACCCACAGGCGTAAAAGGCTACCGCAATGAGCATGAGCTACCAGGCGTCTGCGACTGCGTTAGCCTGCCGCGATGAGCTGCCAGGCGTCTGCGTCTGTGCAAGGCTTCCGCGATGAGCAGCCACGCGTCTGCGACTACGCTAGCCTGCCGCGATGAGCTGCAAGGCGTATGCGCAAGGCATTATGCTGCACACCACACACAGGCTATGTCAGAGAGCCGCAGGGTGCCCCCCCCGGCCCTGGGAGCATGCGCGCGCTGGACCCATGCTCCCTTACCTCATGGCCGATATTGGAGTCCCAGGCCCTGTGTGCGCGTCCATGTAAGTGGGGGAGGAGGGCTGCGAGGCGGCCTGCGTATCAGGGGCAAATGAGGAATCTTTGTGTTAGCAATTTGAACCTTTGAGTGAGAACAGAGGGCATGCTAGCAAGTGGGGAAGAAGGGCTGGGAGGAAGCCCCTTACACAGAAGGAGCAACGAAGCCATAACAGGTGTATGTTTTGAGTAATATGAGGTGGCAGGGTTGCACCATAACTCACAGACCCTAACAGGTCATGGTCTTGTGCAATTAGTAATGGACTGGAGGTGCATGTCGCAGACTGTACAGACTTCGTACATCATCCATACATGCTATGCGCTTCTGAGCGACAACATACCATTAAAAATTGATAGCGTTGCTGAATACCGTTTACATGCGCCATATATTTGGGCAAATTGGCGCATACTTTGGCCAATATACTGAGTGTCTCCTCTATAAAAATTGACTATCCACTTGATTGGATAGCGATGGTGCTTTGTCTCTCCCTTGTTCATGACCAGACTTTGAACTGGTTTTTTGGTGTCAATGTACACTTGGAACATCACAAGAGGAGGCGGCTTGCAAGCATCATTAGGAATCGCAGAGACCATGGAGGAGGCAAGCTGGCTGGCAATTGAGCTCCATGCATCAACAAGGAGAGTCTCATCCCTCCATAGGATTTTGTCCACAACTCGCTCAAGGGCAGACTGCGGGATGCACATAACAAGCATGCCATATTCAACACACACAGAAGGGCTGCGCCCACTTGCGCGCACACGCACGCATACACATGCACGCCCAAGCATAAGGAGGGGGCCATGAGTGGTTTCATGCGCCTTAGGTGAAGCTTCTGCTCTACCACTCATGCTTGCGAGCAGATTGTCTGATGTAAAGTCGGCCACGAGCAACCATATGCTTTTTCTCATCCTCAATTTCCTGCAGCGGACACTGCAGGCCGGCAAACCGGCACATTTGGTGGGCCGCAGCAGACGTAATCCAGCCAAGGAGCACAGATACCACCATAGCCACTTACAGGCCATGAAACGTGTGCACCCTTGAGCCCCTGCCTGAGCAGCATGCCCATGATGCTGGGGAAAACACGTGTGCACCTATTCACGCATGTTGCCGCGCGCGCGCGTACACACACTCAAGGCGTACCGAGAAGGGTTTGGCGGCGCTGGAGAAGCGCTGAGGCGTGGAGGAGCGGTGGCCAGAGCCAAAGCGATTGGCAGCTGCCGCGCGCACATGTGCAGCGGGGTACGCAGGCGCCGTGGAGGGCCCCAGCTTAGTGCTGTTTGGGGTGCTGCCAGCGCTGGAGGGATTGCTGCCCACATTCTGGGGCACCTACACGAGCAGAGGGGTGTTGTGTGTGTGTGTGTGTGCGCGCACGCACATGTATGTATGCATGTCTGCTCCTGTGACAGTACATAATCCCTCACAAGCACGAGCATAAACACATACATATTGCACAGCATGGAAAGCGCGCACACCTGCACGGTGAGTCCGTTGTAGCTGCTGCGCCGCTGCATCTGTGCCGTGTGCTGCGCCAGCGACAGGTCCCCGGGCGCGGGCACCGCAGGGGGCCTCGGCACGCCCTGCAACGGCGTGGCTGCCCCCGGCACACCTGCGCCGGCAATGCCGCAGCCGGTCACCCCCCAGCTGCTGCCGCCGCCGTTGTTGTGCAGCACGCTGCTGGCAGGGGAGCAGGGCGCATGCGGCGTGGTTGCGGCAGTGCTCCCGCCGTTGTTGAGCAGCGCGCTGGCGGTGGGGGTGGCTGGCTGGTCAGAAGGGGTGCTCACCCACATGTTGGTGCTTGCAGCTGAGGGGGGTTTGGAGCCCCTGGGGGGCGGTGTGGAATGGGCGGAGAGGAGGGAGGGGTAGGGAGCAGGGGCAGGGGCGTGGAGGAGGTGGCTGGTTGGTGTGAGGGGGGAGGCAGAGGCATGGGCTGCTGCAGGGAGGAGGGAGGGGAACACATGGCTTGTTGCAACAATGTGTGGGTGTTTGTGGTCGTCTACGTGCGTGCTAGTGTGTAACTGTGTCACGCAGGCCACAGCGCGTCTGTGTTAGCATCGTGGTGGGCGTCATGAGGGGCGACTGTTGCTGTTGCAGAAGAGCACGTGCAGTCTCTACTACAACAGCCCGTGGATGTGCCACGAGGCACAAGCACGAGGAACACAAGGTATGGAAGCGGGCGAGGAGGCAGACGTGGAAGCAGCGGGTTGTGTGAGCGACCTAAAACAAGAGTGACGCACACACATCCACTCACCGGCCAAGGCAGGCGGAGCAGAGGCGACTGGGCTAGGGAAGCTGTGGGCACAGGCTTGGTGGTGATGGTGGTGCATGTGTGGGGGCGCGTGGGCGTGGGATGGGGCGGAGGGTGGGTGGGGCCGGTAGCTGTTCGACGTGCTTCGGCAGGAGGCCAACACATCCTGGCAAGGACATGTAACGAGACAAGTGTGAGGGTGAGCTCATGGTGCGCACGCGTGTCGTGCTTTCATTTTGGTGCGTCGCACGTGCGTGTCTTTGCGCAAACGCGCGTGTGCGCGAGTGTGCACACACACATGTACACACCTGCAGCACGAAGTGAGGCTTGCTGATGCCGCGCGCTGCGCGCCACATGTCGCCTTCCGCCCACATCATCGCCTGCACATGCAGTCACAGCCGGATCGAGATGTCAAGGCTGCCCCAGCAGGACCAAGATGTCAGGGCTGTCCCGGCAGGACCAAGATGTCAAGGCTGTCCCGGCAGGACCAAGACGTCACTACTGGGACCAAGACTTTCCCAGCAGAGCCCCCCCATTTCCCACCTCCCCCTCTGAACCTCCCTCTTTCAACCGGCCAGCTGGCACTCCTTTGCCCTGAGGGTGCCTTGCAAGGACTGTGCAGCACTGAGGGTGCCTTGCAAGGACTGTGCTGCCCTGAGGGTGCCTTGCGAGGACTGTGCAGCACTGAGGGTACCTTGCAAGGACTGTGCAGCATTGAAGGTGCCTTGCGAGGACCGCCTGTCCACTTCTTGGGACCTCTGGCCCAAAATGTGTGTCAAGGATTTGAGTTGCACTTGCTTGCAAATGCACAGTGCTTCAACCTCAGCAGCTGGTCGGCCAAGCAGCCTTGTGCTCCTCAAACAGCACCTCCTCCCGCCCTCCTTGCCCCCTGCTTGGAAAAAAGAGGCTCATGACCTGCTTGGCATGTGCGGTAGGCTGTGCGCATTTACAACACGCCATGAGCGCTCAATGGGCTCAAGTGCCGGGCTCAAGTGCGATCTGATAAAAAAAGGCCATCGTGCTCTCGCCGAGACGCTGTCTAGCGGTGATGGCAGCGCGCTGCGCTGCTCTTCCCCACCCACGCGTGCTCACCTGTATGTCGCACAGGAAGTTCTGCTGCGGGCCAATGACCGAGCCGGGCCGGCACAGCCTGATGTAGCCAATGACCTCCTCTGCCGTGAACCTGCAGTACCGCACAGCAGACAGAGCGAGGCAGAGGCTGTGCTCTCCCGGCTGGGCGGCGCCAAGGCCTGGTGGTGGGGCCTCATGGGGCGCATGCGAGGCCATGAGGGCACGCACGGCAGCGGGTCCACACCCGAACATGTACACTTGGACGGTCTTGACATCTCTCGTCTGTGCACTCACCTTTACAAACCCTTTTCGCGCGCGTGCTACACATCGACTCATGTCCTACATCCCCTTTTTGCTCGCGTGGCACACATGACTTATATTATGCACCCCCTTTTCCAGCGCGTGGTACACATGATGCATGTCCTACAACCCCATGCAGCGGACGTGCGCCGCCGCAACTCACTTGAAGTGCTTCATCATGTAGCAGCAGATGAGCACCCCCGTGCGTCCCAGGCCCGCCTTGCAGTGCACCTGCACACAGCCGCCGAGCGCAGGCATGCGTTACGCAGCTGCCAGCCATGCAGGCACTGCTTGCGCGTACGCCACCTGTGTGTGGCTGCCATCCACTGCTCGCATGGGCTCACTGTGGCAAGATTGGATGGTGGAAAAGAAGCTCGCCAAGGTGGCCTTTCGGATGCTGAGAAAGAGAGAGCCCTTCTTTGAGAGTAGCACATGCAACGGTCGAGGGCTTCAGACGCCTGATCCCCTTATCAGGTTCTCTAGATGCCCGGAGATGGGCTTCATGCCGCGTGTGGCACATGGCCGCCAGTCGCACACATGCCCTTCATGTGGCCAAGATGCTTGCATGGCTGCCATGCTGACCCCCATGCAAGGTGGGCCCTGCTGGGAGTTGGCGGAAGGGCGTGGTGGTCAGGACACGCTATGTCCTCGTGCATGCTTGGCAGGGCTGCCGCACGTGCGCGAGCATGGCACAGCCAGGGATGGCTTGAGGACAGAATTCAATGTATCTAATTAGTGGCATGCTTGGAACTGCTGCTACTGCAGCGGTGCTACATCAGACCTAACTTGGTGCCGATCAGTCAGTCAGCCCACCTGCCAGCCTGCCGGCTACCTGTCTGCCAGCACAAAGGAACCCCGCCTGCCTGCCCGCTAGCAGGCTGCCCGCCTGCCAGCACACCCCGCCAAGGCCCTTGCCTCCGTTTTGTCCAGCTCCAGGAAATGCAAGAGGGCGGAACTGCTACAACACGACAAACTTGGTGCCAATCAGCCAGTTGGCCCGCACAGCTGCCTGCGCGCCAGCACGCACCGCCAAGGCCCCTGCCTCTGCTTCAGCCAGCTCCAGGAAATGCAAGAGGATAGAATCGCGTGGGCACGAGCCGTCAGGGAAGTACAGGTCATAGTGGTTGAAACCGCCATCGGTGAAGCGCTTGCGGTCATAAACCTGCGCGCGGGCGCAGAGTGGGGAGGAGCTCAGGCGGCTGTAGAACAGGGAGCTCAGCTGCACGCATGTGTGTGTGTGTGTGTGTGTGCATGTGTGTGTAAGCGTACGCACGCGTGTGCGTGCTGCTATTGCTGCTGTTTCCCTTGCATCATCCTCGCTGCTGCGTGAGCCTGTGTACGTCTGCACACATGCACACCTTCTTGTTGAGCCGCACCACCGCGGCCACGCCCTTTTTGTGGAAGTAGTCCCAGTAATCCTCAGGTGTGTGCAGGCGGTAGCCAGGGATCTCGTTCCCACGCGCAGCAGGGCCGCTGAAAGCAACCAGCTTCCCGGGCACGATCCAGTTCAGGTCCCCGTTCTCCACCTGTGCCATCACCAAGCGCGCGTGATTGTTGGCCCTCAGACTCAGGCCTTGCGCCCTCTTCTGCCAGCTCAGGCCTCCGTCCTATCAAACGATCCACAAGGCAAGTGTGCCCAAATCCAGGTGGCACCTCCATTTACAGACCTCAGCTTCTGAAGAACCCCTTCCCTAGAATCTGGCTCGCAGGTCTGGCCGCCTTGAGCACCCTCCCACAGCTTCAGCACTCACAGCTGCATTGACCGTGCCCACTGGCCCATGAGCGCCTCACCTGCTCGTAGTGCTCATACTCCTCATTCGACCATTGCGAGTGGCTGCTGCCCCAGTCCAAGAGCCCCACGTCGCGAGCTTTCTGGGCACCCTGCGCATCCACCCCAGGCAGCATCAGGCGTCACAGCATGCCTCAGGCAGGGAGGCCAGGCCACAGTGAGTGGAGGAATGGGCTGCTGCTTGTATACAAGCACTTCGTGCCCTGGTTCATGGATGAGCAGCCTGAGCATCCAGCACCCCTTGCATCACCTCCCGACAGCTTGACATGTGCTTGTAGGACTAAGGCCCAATGACTGCCACTAACCAGGCGTGCTGTGCTTCAGCTCAAGGGTTGGCTGCGCACCTTGATGCAGTGGAAGACGGTCAGGTGGAAAGTGGGCGCGCCACATGATGCGTCCCTGAAGGGCGCATATGGCTTGAAGGCTGCTAATGCACCGCACACCTCGTCTGCTGAGCGTCCCAGCAGTAGCACTTGGAAAAGCCCGATCTGCAAATCGCACACAAATGGGGAAGGGGGAGGGGATGGGCTTGCTCCGCAGATGCTCGCAGCTTTGACCGGGGACAGCCCATACATTTTCCACCCAAGTCTTGTTTGTGGTGCTGGTGGCAATGCCAAGTGCTCTGGTGCAGATTTGAATTCAGACACATGCTGATGGCAAGTGAGGCACATGACAGGTTGGTTGGGTATTTCAAAAGACACCAGAGTGCCACCCAGACACGCCAGCCCAACTGCCCAAGTCCAATGGACGAGGCACATCAAGTGATGGCCCGTGTTCCCGGGCAGCGCTGCTGTCCCGCCCATCGGCCGCAGGCCAGATCGCATCCCCCTTCTGATGCTCCCTGCTCGACACCCACAATCCTTCGTGGCTGCCTGCTGTCCCCTCGACACGTGCAAGGCACCTCCTGCTCTCACCAGCACTGCTGCATTCGCCTTGTGGTGTACGTGCGGGCTGCAGAAGAAGTAGACGCGTCTGTGAGTACGCTCGCCCTCGGACAGCAAGTGCTGCGTCTGCTTGCAAAAACGGAACGCCTTGCCCAGGTTGAGAGGCCCAAAGTCAGCAAAGAAGGGCTCGTACAGCTGCAAGATATACGGGGGTGGGCGGTAGAAGCTTGGGCAAGAACGTGAGAAGAAGGAGATTGGCTGATAAAGCGGGGCATCAGGCAACAGCCAGGGGATTGCCCAAAAAGCGGAAGCCGGCGCTAGCGCCGGCTGGGCACCCACCAGTGTATCGTCAACACAGAAGCAAATGCTTTTGGCAGCCGTGGGCGAGCGCAGCGCCTGGGCAGGCGAGGCCCGGAGGGGGAGCCAGTATAACTTGCCCTCAATGACGCACTGCGCCTGCAGAGTCCAGCAGTGGAACAAAAGCAGCAAACATGTATGAAAGGGTGAGCCAGCACACTGCACTGTGTTCAGAATGCACGCATGCAGGCACCTGCGGTCTACTTGCAGCTGCAGTGGCAAAAAGGGTGCAATATGGGTCCAGTGACGAGCGAAACGCAACGCCTACTGATGCCTTCACTTACGTTTGCAAACTCGTCTACCATCCGCCCACTTGGCAGGGAGAGGGGTTCCCCTCTCAACTCATTGCCTGCCTCATTCTCCTTCCCTCAACTGACTGCCTGATTCATTCTCCTTCTTTCACAGCTGAACCTAAATGCATTATTGTTCGATAATTCATTCAACAGATAGTTCGCTCCTGGGTCGCATATGGCGTTTTAAAATTTATCTCTCATATTTAATCATGATGAATAAATCAACATTGCCATTTTTCCACTTACCCTGCACGCTACGTTCTGATTCGCTTGCGCTGCGTTCTCTTCTTTCCATTCTTACCTCTATTCGAATCTGGTAATTGATATCTTATTGATATCTTTTGCTTGTATCTGTGTCCCTTATCAAAAAAATAACACATCATTAAATTCTTAAAATGGGGTAAGCCGTTCAAAACGACGCATTCATGAATTGTGGAATATGTTCGTCATAGAGCCCTGGGCGTAGACCTCCGGTAGGCATGCAGAAACAGGCTTCTTCAGTGTCCACAGCGGTCAGCGAGGTGGAGAGTGAGGCGGGAAGCGTGAATGCTGCGCGCGAGGGGTAAGGATCGTGCAATGTTGTTCGTTCCGGTAGGCCTCTGGAGGAGGGGCAGGTCCTCTTGCGGTCAGGCGCATGAACCGCTAGCGTGCTCAACTTCTGATTGGGTTTAAAGCAAACGTACGCTGTTTGTGGTTGGTCAAATGGGCGTGTTCCGATGCCATTGGTCAAGACCTTTTCTCTTGGGGCATGCTTGCAGGCTTGGGAAGCCCATTGACAGAGATGCAGAGAAGGCCAAGGAGGAATTGGAGGCCAACAAGCAGTCTAAGGTCGTCACTGGCTTGTTTGGCCTGGTGCGTACCCTGGCAAAGGAGTGTGTAAGCGCTGCGCAAGCAAGCAGGGGCGGGGTGTTCACAGGGCCCGTGTTCATTCCTCGTATGTGTACTGTTCCTGGACACGTGAAACTTTCTTAAAAATTCCTATGGTTCTCTTCCTCCTTGGAACTGAGTAAGCGTGCACAATTGGATGGTCAGACATCACCGTGTCTAGTCAGACAGCACTGTGTGCATTGATGAACGACGAAAGTCTGCCATCCAATAATGATGCTTTCACTGTTGTTCCTAAACTTTATACCTTTTGAGACTGCTCATCACGTTTTGTGTAGGCCGCGTGACGCAAGTTGCTGTGCAGCTGACAAAATAGTGCATGCTCCTAAGCTCTCAGTTTGCAGTGCACTAACCCGCTGTCATCACTGGCTTGCAGCTCTACACCTTGGCCAAAGAGAAGTATAGTGACAGCTGGAAGATTGCCATTGCAAACGTAATCATTGACTTCATGTTCCTGATCGTCATTTTCATCAATCTGGAGTACCCGTGGCATGTGGAGGAGGGCAGCCTCTGGTAAGTCACTGACAGGCGCTTTTGTATGCGCATGCGCCAGAACACACGCAAAGTACACACATACTCAAATTTGCGCATGCATGCCCACACACCCTGCCCTCAATCCATGTTGGTTCACTGCCAGCACCCGACTTGAACGCAGGGGGTGAACACACAGCTGGCTTCCTCCCGGGGTAGCACTGCATGTTTCATGCCTGCTCATGCCCAGGCACACTTCCAGTACCCTTCATCAGCGCAGGGGATGAACATACTGCTGGCTTCCTCCTGGGTTAGCGCTGCTTGTCTCATGCCTGCCCATGCATAGGCTGGTACTCATGGCCCACATAACACAGCCTGCGCCCAGATTTTTATTCCAGAGGACCGGTTGCTATGACAGGTCAAGATGATGCTTCTCTGCTAGGCCATACCTGTTGCCACGTGTGTGGCTCAGGGAGCAGTCACTTTTCCCCATGGGCCTTCGCACCACTTTGCCTTTCCACTTCTATAGAACTGACAAACTGCGTCTCTTATCATCCAATCGGGGCCCTGCTGATGTCAGACTGCGCATAAAGCTGCATGTCTATGTTGAGGTCTGCGTGGAAGCGAGCCAGGATGTAATCGCTACCCTGCGTGGGGATTTTATCCATTTGGGAAAGGACTGGGGCACCCACACACTTCCCGATGCGACGCCCCAAAAAAAACCCACGATGCCCAGAAGCTGCTTGCTTATATGAGTGAGGGACGCCACCACCCAGCAACGTGCGGGGGACACCCGAGAATGCTTAATGTTGACATGATGAGCTGAAAACCCTGTTGTAGTTGTGTAGACCAACATTTTCAGCAGACTGGCAAACTGCTCTCTTGCACCCATGCATGAGCCCTTTTTTATTTGAGCCATCACTGAAGCACATGCACTTGCGTGACACAATTTCCTGCACACAGGCTGTACCACGTTTTTTATTACATTGAGATCCACAAGCCATTGGCGGTGCGCGGAGGCTACATGACCTACCTGATTGTGTTCTACATCCTGATGGCTATGCTCTTCGTGTGTGTTGGCATCTGCTTGTGAGTGCTACGAAGAGACTGAATGCGTGTGTGCGTGCATGTGTTGTGTTTGCTTGAATGCACATGTTGTGTGTCAGTGCTGCTGCATTGCATGAGAACGCCATGCATTGGCAGGAAGTGGACGATGCTTTGAGCATTTTTTGATTTTGGTGCGCCCAAGCCGAGTGCTACATCACCATACACCGAACATCATTTTATTGTTGCCATTTCATTGCTGCATGGTTCCTAAGAAAGGAAATGCCTTAGCATTTACTCTGTAAGGGAAATTCTTAGCACAAAGTATCATTGGAGAACAAGAGGAGCTGGCATGCTTCCAGGCAAGCTGTTTCCTAAATCAGTTCAAACCCATGCCGCAATTTGTTGCCCTCGCTCTTGGCAACCCCTACTACCTACGCTTAGCCCAAACGTGTGTCACCTGTCAGCCTCGGCATTGTGTCACCTGTCAGCCCCGGCATTGTGTCACCTGTCAGCCTCGTCAGCCCCGGCATTGTGTCACCTGTCAGCCCCGGCATTG
>LFCJ01003049.1_pt1 | contig 12191 bp, 10 predicted proteins | sample 643141 | NCBI WGS metagenome assembly LFCJ01 (sample SAMN03766243, study PRJNA286221) | soda lake metagenome | biome: soda lake; feature: Kulunda steppe; material: water; isolation source: sample B1-Br-g2 brine of Lake Bitter-1 | place: Russia: Kulunda steppe | collected 2010-07 | reverse complement strand
CTACAGAGGTCCAGCAGTTGGCTGTACGATATGCAGACATTATCGGCGATGTGCTTCAGTGAGGTCAACAAACGGTGAAAGTTTCTACTGACGGCCCCGATCTGACTCAGGTGATTTTGAATAGATGGCCGTGGTAAATCGCCACACTGCGTTCGATTTGCCCAGCTCACAGCACGCTTAATGTTATACACACCACACATCAGAACGATTTCAGGGAATTCCCGACTCGATCTCACCAATACTACCGCGAAGATGTCCGAATTCTGGTATAGCAATCAGAAAACGTGAAGCCTCTTTCTTCAGCCATATTTGGACACCGTCCTTGGAGTAACCAACAAATTTTAATACAAAAATAATTTGTACTGATTCAAATAAATTTAAATAGTCTGAAATGCATCTTCAAATACATCTCAATATTCAGCTTGTGATATAAAAATAAAACTACTAAGCAAATCGTGTTTATTATGCAAAAATATATAAAAAACTTTTTACAAGAATATAAAGGGCCGATAGCTACTGACTCAATTAATATTCGAGCAGCAACGACTGATCCCGCATCATAGGCACGAGCAAATCGCCCAATCGAGGCTGCGTCGGTCCAATGATCAGGAGTGTCGAAGTTCATTTGATCCGTCATACCGCTCGTCTGAGGACAGACCCACCCCGCCAGCGGGAGGACAACTTTTGAATCACGTCAATCCTGGTCAGATGGTACCAACTGTCGCAGTCACTCGTAGAGCCCCAAAAGCACCCGATAAGCCGTTCCGTCGGGCACGGTGGTGATCTTCCAGGCGGGGAATTCCAAAACCACAGGGAACGAGACGCTTGCTCGGAACGACAGACTGCTCCGTGAGTCTGGACAGGACGCTCACAAATAGCAATCTACCGACTGCTTGAGACGACCCCTGCCAACTGCCCGTACTCCTCCTTCGAGAGCGAAATCAGGGAAGCAACGAGGTTATCTTTGAGGTGTTGGAGACTTCCGGTGACTGGAATTGATAGCGTCACATCCGAGTTGTAAAGTAGCCACGCGAGCACGACTGGTAAGTTGTGGTGTCGTATATGTCGTCCACCTCCTGGATGGCGTCGATATCGGAGATCAATCCGGAAACGATTGAGAAGTAGGAAATGAAGCCGATACCGTACTCTTCAGGCTTGGAGTACATCTTATTGATCACGATTCAATATGTTGTACTGGTTTCGGACCGACGCAATCTCGACGTGATCCATGGCCGTTTCGAGTTGGTCGAAGTTGACGTTCGAGAGTCCGATATGATCGATGAATCCGTCATCTTTGAGTTCTGATTAGCCAAGGAGATAGCTAATCGAAAACAGAGAGCGATGAGTGTGAGGTAGCTTTCGCTTTGCTAGTGTTGTAGCTCTTCATCAACACGTTTCTGAAACTCTTCATCAGAAAGGTGACGGTAATCTTCAGACACAGTTTCAAGATGCTCTCGCCAATTTTGTATTTGATTGATGCAGTATTGACGGGGAGAAATATTAGCTCTGCGTGCTTGACGACGAATGAAATCTTCTTTTTGTTGTGTAGTCATACAAGACTATTTATGGAGACACATTGGTAAATATCTTGTCATATATATGGATTATTGTGTTACCAAATTTTTTGTATTTTAAGATAAGAGACAATCTTGTCAGCACGGGAACCAATAATTTACTCTTGCCCGTTGCGTATACTAGTTATCACTTTTTTACGATTACTGACGGTGCTGCCATGGACGTCGACAGTGGTGGCCACAGTAGGCAGCGATGGCCTATCGTCGTCTCCTACGACGTCGTAGGCTGCATGGAAGGCAGCTCCAACAATTGTTCTCGGACAAAACGAGTGGCTGTGGTCAGCATCGTTGTAGGCCGAAATCAAGTCTCTAGCGATCCGTTCGACCCTTCCTGATGCATCCAACTCAGATGAAACTCTGGCGACCAGATACTCCGGACTCAACGGAGGAATTGAAACATTCTCAAGGTATAGTTCAATGGCGCCACGAGCATTTTTCAACTGTACTTTGCTAGAACGGCTGACTTCGATGAACTCCGATAGTAGTACACTGTTACATTTGTCGCTATTTCGCACAGCAACAAGTAACGATGCCGTGGCAAAACCATCGAGACATCTACCCGCTACAATCTGTTCTTTTAGACACCGTTTGAACAGGCGCCCCGCGTGCTCGCGTTCGGGGGTTGGAATCTGTAAAGCACTGCCCATGCGTCGAATTTCACCATAGCCATAATCGAGTGTATACTCCTCGTCAGTTCGGCATTTTTTCCAATGGGTTTCTCGAAACAGCCGTCTATGTTCTGAAGGCAAACGGGAGTTTTTCGCATCACGATAAGCATTCCATGGCACGCCAACACCTATGCCACCATCCGAACGGAGATCGGTGACCATGCCCCCTGTACTTGACCGATTACGTATGTCCTCAGCGGTGTATAGTGGTACACCCCGAGTTGATGGTGGCGAATCGTCAACGACAATATTGCAGTCGGGACAAACTACTTCAGAAACGTTGGCCGTCCGTAGATGTCGTCCACAGTCACAACACTGGGATGCTGCAGTCGGATGCTCGGCAACGATCGAACGCTCGGAGACAACTTCTTTTTCGAACGATACCTTTTGCTGGGAGTGGGTTGACGTGCTCATAGCTATATATGGTGACGGTGTGTCAGCCGGGATCGAGAATCTGATACTGAGGATCTTTACTAGTAGAAGCTAACGCCGCTTCCTGCAGCATCATCTTCTTTTTCGGGCATGGGATACTCCTCAATAGCGGCTCGGACGTCAGCTTTGTTCACTTCAAGTGGTTCTCCTTCTTCAGTGGCACGGCGCATTGAATGCCAGCGGAGCGCGTGGTCACACACTCCTGTGATAGTCGCCGCAGGAACATCTTTAGGGAACTCTGCGGCAATCCACTCGGGAGTAACCTCTTCTGAGAGTGGGAATTTGTCGGTATGAACTTCAACGATAGCGCGGACCGTGTCGTTGTTGGGGAGTGGGACGTGAATATGTCGACCGAGGCGCCCCTCACGGAGGATAGCAGGGTCCAATGCTTGTGGACGGTTTGAGGCAGCGACTACAAACACGTCGTTGGTGTCACGAAAGCCGTCAAGTTCTGCCAAAATGGTGTTGACAAAGTCGACTTCGTGGGAGGCACTCGCTTCATGCCGGTTGACTGCGAGCCCGTCAAATTCATCGAAAAAGAGGATGCTCGGAGCATGCCTCCGGGCGACCTCGAACACCTCTCTGATATTTTCTTCGGTCTGTCCAACATACTTGTTCTTCAGTTCGGGGCCATTGACTGCCACGAATGTACGGTCGTACTCGCTGGCGAGTGCCTTCGCTAGCATCGTCTTCCCATTTCCAGGCACGCCATAGAGCAGCATACCAGGAGTTCCAAGATTGCACGTCTCAAAGACGTCTGGATATTGTGAGGGGAACTCCATCGCAGCCCGCATTTCTGCTTTCACCTCGTCGAGGCCGCCGATGTCATCGAATGAGACATCGGTTTCCTCGGCAATGAAGTCCTCCCCGCCGGTCATCCGTGGTCCAGAATCCATCATCGAAGTTGGTCTGTTCTCCTTGACGGCCAAGAGCGTAGACGCGAACGCCTCAGTAGTCACCGTAGTCTCGGTGGTTGCGGCTTTCTGGAAAGCGGACTTCGTTGCGAGGCGCAACTCGGTCGCACTCAGTCCGGTCGCTGCCTCAAGCAACTCTTCGTTGGTAAGGTCGACAGTGACGCTAACTTCACACTGGGAAGCGAACTCATCGACATAGCTTTCGACTAAGGCCATTGTTCGCTCCTCGTCAGGGCCTGAGAGTTCAATATTCAGTCCAAAATCAAAAGGGACGCTCCCGCCAAACATTGTGGGAACAGCCGTGGCTACGACAAGGACCTGCTCGTTCGCAGTCTGCACACGGTCAAGTTCTGCGCGGAGCTCCATTAGGAATTCACTCATATAGTGTTCGGAGATTTGGTCAAAAATGAGTACACTCGGTGATGCCTCAATGGCATCATCGACGACCTCGGTGACAAAGTCTTCTTCCTCACCAACCGCGTCCTCACAATCGTTGAACTGATTGACAGTAAAGCCTTCGTGTGCTAGCTCACCAGCGATGGCGTTGGCGAGGCGCGTCTTTCCGTTTCCATGGGGGCCGTGTATGAGAATACTGTGGGTCTTAATGCTCGCGTCTTCGGCGAGTGAAGTAATAACAGTCTGAATTCGTTCTTTTATATTTCCTAGACCATCGAGGTCATCGAAGGTACGTGCAGGCGAGAGGTCGACGCTATTCGATTCTGGTGTGTCAGAGTGTTCGTCAATGGACATTGTATTAGTGTTGTTGTTAGTGTGGTTTGGGGTGCTATGCGTCGGCCGGATACTCTGTCTCATTATTCAATACGTAGGGATAGTATATAAAGGTACCCAAAGATACACACCTTTGTATTTTACATGGCGAAAGATACGCTCTTCAACGGGGTAGTATCAAATAACATGGTTTTATATTGGACTGCCACTAATATGGAGATTGTATGTCGCTGAGTGAGTGTCAATTTGATCGATCGTGGGATCCTGGTTTATAGTCGCGTTCGCCTACACCAGCAGTAATCGATAGTAGGCGCACATGGCTATGAGGTGACTACCGTCCCCACGATCGGAACGTAATGGAAGACCCGCTACCCGCATCCAGCAGTTGTAATTGGCTCGTGAGCCTCAGCAATAACACGGGCTCTGATGAGTCGGCGCACGTTCTCCTAAACAGGTGGTCACTGGATACCAGTTGCAATCGACGGCAAACACATTCACTCAATGACCAACTACAGTACCGGCTCCCCAGACCAGATAGAATCGTCCCACGACTGCTACCGTCTCGAATTCACTATCCGAACGCTCGCTGAGCCATCCCTCAAGACGCTCAACATCTGTGGTCACACACAGTCTGCCATCGCACGCTTCAGCGAGGATATAGAGCGCGACAGCATGTATGAAATGTTGTCGACTGTGCTCGCCCCCGCAGAGTATAAGGGAATAACCGTATCGGGCAAACTTGACACTGTAACTGTACTCGAAACAGACCCGTTAGTGGCTAAAATATCGCTCAGTATTGATCCCTGATACTCGAATCGTTGATGCTGTAGCACGTTGCACACGTACGAGTACGAGAAGTGTGAATTGTGATCCTTCGTTTTTTGATGGGATATGATAACACGTAAGATATGATCTAACAGATATAGCAGTAATATCTTATTATGTCACAAAATGAGGCTATGAAAAGAGAAGGTACAGCCAAGTCGGGATCTCTATGATAGGTTTTGACGCTACATGACGATGAACATCGACTTGTTCTTCTAGCGGTGCATCTGAACCCTGCGTGAGAATGATCCCAAACGGCGCATCACCATCAGTTGCTATCGGTGCATCTGATCTAGACTTGCTTTTCTTCGCACCCGCAAAGTTATCACTCTCTACGTACGCAACTCTCCTCTCGACGAGATTCTCATCGGGAAGTGCGGTCGCATGTTGATCTTCAATCGGATCCTGTTCTGAATCGTGTCGTTGCCGAAAGAAGCGCTCGAATGTGGTGATCGGCGGGTCAGTCAAACTCAGTTCCCCGAAGCTGTCGACATCCGACAAAACAATCGGGAGTGGTCGGCCACTGAACCGTGGGACAAAATCTATATTTCCATTATCACCCGACCAAAATTTTACACGGCCCCTTTTTGGATCACGCGAATCGTTCAGCGTGTATGTGAGCCGCATCGTATGGTCGAACGCTGCAACCTTTGTGAGTGCTCGTTTCTGCAGATGTGAACGGTTGAATTCTGCGAACGACTGATCAACAAGTGCGTGAACAATACCAAAGTCTCGGGGATACACTCGAACAGTCTTCGGACGCTGGTTATCATACTCTTCTGATTCGGTGAGCAAATAGAGTTCGGAGAGAAGGTGAAGATATTTGTTCCGAAGTGTTCGGCGATCGACAGACAACGTATCGGCAAGATCACTATATGAAATGTTTGAAATGGGAGAAGGAACCGACACGCCGTCCGAGGACTCGTTGAGTAGCAGGTACGCGATGAGTCCAAGAATACGTTCTAAATCGTCGGGATCTTCCAAATTTATATCACTATTTGTTGCGAGGCGATAGAGTTGATCCCTGTACTGCGTCAACATGGTTGAGCGCAATTCATTGAATCGCCCACTTCGCTCATCGAGCCTATCGACTAGTTCCTCTCTGTGTTCCCCCGACTGACTGGGACCTAGTGGAAACTGACGGTCGCCTGCAAGCCGGATACTTAGTGTGCCACCAAGGAATGTGTACAGTGTGGTTTCGCGAGACCAGTCACAGTCGGGTAATTTTGCAGTGTTCTTTTTCAGCGTTTCGACAAATTTTCCCACTTCCTTTTCTGGATCTATAATTACCTCCTGGAGATTATTTCGAATTGATGATCCGCTAAATCGTGGTGTCTTTCCATGAGCATGTTGGCGTAGATCGGGATGACGATATTCAAGAAAGTCTCGATACTTCCACGGAACCATTGGTCTCACAGACTGCTCGAATCGATTCGGAAGTCCAACTTCGAGATCCGTACTGACGTTTTGGATCACCGGTTGAATCGCGTTCCAGGTTCGCCTAGGCGCGGTCGTCGTGAGAAGAACAGACCATCCTTCTCGAAGGGCTTGGTCGACTACCTCCACCCACGAGAGTCCATCACTGTCTTTCTTTTTCGATCTGAGAAGAGCTTGAACGTCGTCGAGAAGAAGTACGAGATCTGTATTATTTGGAGGCCGTATCGTATTTTTGAAATGAGTGATTGCTGCAGCGAGCTGCTCGCCAGTCTGGATTTGATAGAGAGGATCCTCAAACAACGGTACGTACAAAAATTGTCTTGCCGAAGCAAATTCCAAGTCACCAATTATTTTGGTCAAGTATTCCTCAATCTTCGGTTCGTTGGAGAGATGTTTTTCGCGGAATTCCGAGTCGATACATGCAGCGATAAAATCATACAAGAGCGTTGATTTTCCGATCATTGCAGGACCACTGATGATCGAAAAGTTGTGAGTCGCAAGTCCTTGAGGGAGTTGATAAAAATCGCTCCGTAAGTTGGCGTGGTGACTCAATTGATACCGGCTCTCGGTGTGAAAAGCGAACGGTCCATCGGTCCACCACGGGTTGTGATCTTTCAACCTTCGTATCAGGTGATGACCCTCTGTGATTGCCTCAAATGCTGTCATACCTCTGATTATGCTGTAGTGTATAAAAACACCAAGGTATGTTTTAGCCCTTCTCTTTAAATATACAAGGGAAATGATGTCCATCTCGAATTTCACTCCATTCGATCGTTTCGAAGGCTACCGCGATAGCACCGCAAAGGCGAAACAGAAAAGTGCCATGGTAGCGGCGTCCAACAGCACCACAAAAGCGTCAAGACAGAGTCAAAGGGGATGGCAGGGAGCAACAAAGCCCTTACCGAAAAAGGGGATGGTATTGAAACCAGCGGCATGAAGCCAAGCTGCGAAAGCGCAATTGGGCCACTTGCGAGGAGAAACACATTAGTTGAGAAAGCGACAATAGCCTTCATCATCATCTGTCTCGTCAAACACCACCCGAGTCAGGTGAATGGTGTCACCAATGTTCCATGCCTGAAACGCTTTTTCTGTCAATTAGGCGGATTTTCGACGCCGCCGTGCGTTCGCGAAGTTACACACTTAGGGTTCCGAGAAACGGTTCTCAAAGCAACTGTTTAGAACATTCGACAAAGCGTCTGATTTCAATAAATCGACTGCCGTATACCGAAACTATAGATCTTAATTATTGATTCGGATGAAAAGATGAGAAACTCCTGAGTACTCTTATTTGATTATTTATTAACCATGGCAATTATCTAGACAATAATTGCAAATTGGCTTTTTTGCGCTGTTTCGTACATAACAATCGGTCTCACAATCACACAGGCAAGGATCTGCCATATAATATATGAAATGATATTAGTATAAAAAGTTATTCATTACGCAGGTACAACAAGGATTATTGATTAGTCATAGTACCGTATCAAGGACACTGTTTAGAAATTATTGACTCTATATTTCGGAACACAGCGTTCGATTTTATCGTTATCGGACGCTCCGTTAAAAGTTATAGACAGCCGCTTTGAGGGAGTGATTAAGTGAGGGATAGATGCGATGTTAATGGGAGGACGAACACCGTTTCCACGGATTTCATCCCAGAATGCTTTCGAGTCATAGCCTTGATCGGCAGCTAATGAGCACAGGTTTTCAAACATCGTAACATTAAGTGTGTCAATGGGCATCTAGTTCCCATATCGCGTCTTCAAACGAACACTCATGGGGTTAAAGTGAGCCACCGACCGCCGCAGCTGACCATGCGTATCTCGTTATCTTATAGAACCGAGCAGAATGTCGGCACCAGACCGAAATACTCGTTTGTTTTTATCCGGAATCACTGGAAGCCACGAGGTATCGTGTCTGAACCACCATCGTCTGTGTCAGCAGCTTTCTCCCCAGGAGGTGTAACGCGAATCTTGCCGACTACATCATCATCTCCAATCGAGTCGTCCCATACAACATCTATATCAGGGTCGGTAGAGGTAGGTGGTTGCCCACCCTCAGTGTTAATCTTCTCAAGTTCATCCAAGATGGTACGCAGGCTGTCTCTGGCTATCCCAATATCGTATTGATCAGCTAAATGTGAAAGCAATTCGTCGTCGATATCGTCATTTTTTCGCCAGAATTTGAAGTACTCGGTAATATTTTGTAGTTCTGCTACGTTGCGCATCACGAGTCGAGAGCCCGGAATATCAGCATCAATCTTCTCGTCTACACCCCAACTGATTGTGTACTCCAGCATATCCGGCTGTCCGTCTTTTAATCTCATAGAGGTAACTGACCAATGTTTCTCCATTCCCCCGAGATTCTGTGCTGATACACCGACTGCAGGAACGATCCAGTCTATGTCTTCCCACAGTTCAACGAATTCTCGCGAGGTAGAATTATCAATATGACCTTCCGATGAAATCTCATTAACTACCGTCAGAATGGAATCAACCTCACCCTCGAAGCGGTTTGCAAACTCGTAGCGACAGAGGTGAAAGAGGGGGTCATGATTATCTAGGAGATTTTCAATTTCTGATTGGACCTCCTTACCCTGAATTTTCGCTTGGCGTGCCTCTCTGACCGTCTGCTTGATGATATCCTGATCGGATACAACAGTCTCAATATCTGCAGCCAGTTGTTCTTCCATATACTCAGTTAGATGTGAATTCTCAAAAAACCTCCTGATACACAGATATTTATTGTATCGTGATAATCAACAACTGATGGATATTCCGCTGATCGATCCAGACACGGACGATTATGAATCGCTCAAATGGGGAGTGGTCTTCTGTAACGTCCATGACTCAGACTATGGACAAAAAGTCCACCTGGCTAGTCCCTATCAAGCAAAAAACGTAATCAAGGATCTCGACTGGGAGTCGACCCACCGAAGTTGGGACGATGACGCCGGAATGTGGTCAATGGATATTGGCGCTGTCGGCCGGGGAGCTGTCGCGCTCGCCGATGCGGGCTTCTCGGTTGCGGCCACCCAAAGCGTTGGTGAAGCTCTTGAGACAGCAGTTGCTTGAGTCAGTTGAGCGGGTATGAAGAGTATTTGTTGTCATTGGCATCCTCTTCGCCCTAAAGCGAGAATATTCCCACGTCACCGGACCGCTGAGTTGGGATATTTTACGATTTATAGCCGTCAAGCATTGACGACTACTGGCAGTGCCAATCAGCTGTACTGAAACGGCTGTCTAGGCTACTGATCAAAATCTAATCAACCACACGACCAACTACATAGTCACCGTCAGTTCTCAATTCTCTGATTTCAATTAACTCGACAGAACCAATTTCTCCTTCTAAAACTTGGATGTCCGTTTCTGATGTAGTGGCAGTGGGTTGCCCATCTACTCCCTGTTTAGAGATCTTAAGGGGAATTACGTCGCCAGCTTCAAACGGCTCAAAGCTGTGCCGCTTGCGATGATACATAAGAAAGGTTTTATTTGGACGTTTACTTTCCTCCTGAGGCAACTTAATACGCTGGTCAATATACTTGGAAACGTCTTTTGGTGCCTCTCTATTTTCCAGGTCTAGAACCATAATCGAGTACGTATCACTGATTCCCCACCAACCAACATCAAACGACCAGTGATGGAATTTACAGAGTGCAATACCATTTCCAATGGTATCTAGCCCTCCATCTGCTACGGGATGGATGTGTGCCGCATCGACTTCTGGAGAACCAGATGGAGAATACCTGCGGTTACCACAAACTGCACACGATTCATTGTAAGCATCTTTGACAGCTGTTTCAAATTCGGACTGACGTCGGGAGCGTTGCGTTGTGACATATCCTCTATCTGGTTCAAATTTAACATTTCGAGGATCTCCTGTGGTTCTATTTTCACTCTCTTTAATATCTAATGTTGTTGCTGAGACGGATGCAGAATGTTCTCTCTGTAACGCGTCAAGATGTGCATTAACCACGGTAGCTTTTCTAGCAGACACGTCCATATTTTCAAATAGTTCAATTGCACCCAAACACAAGAGTATCAATTCCTCTTTTTCCATCTCTTCTGGAGGATGTTGTATGAGATATAACAGATATTCAGCCATCAGATGTTTGAATATTTTATTTTGTTTATTTGCTCCCTCTTTTATTAGAGCACGCCATGTGTCTTTGTCAGTTATTCTCTCGGGATATTCAAGATACACCTCAGGTACTTCGTTAAAGTGACCATGTATAGATGATATGTCATCTACCACTTTCCGTGCAAAGTGGATTTTATCTAAATTCAACAATCTACTAGCCAAAATTGTATGTGCATATTGGTGATTGTCTTCGATTTGAAATGAAGTATTATTGGGTGCATCAATAATTGGCGTGAGGTCACATTGACGTGCATCCTCGATAATAAACACCCGACGAGACATAATCACATCCGGTGTAATAGAGATGATTTTGACTGTTGCTTCTCCAACCTGAGTCACATCCTCAATATTAATGTGCGTATTTTCATCAAGTTCAACTATTGCATTCCCATTTTGCGACACATAATCAATATTCACAGAGATTATATCTCCTTCAGTAAACGGAGCAACTCTGAGCCTTTCGTCTAAACATTGAGCATATGTAATATATCCAGATGTATTTGTAATCTCTACAGAAACTTCCTCCGCAGGTTCGGATATATTCTTAACTCGAACCATTCCGTCAATTTTACTGTCATTTACGATTCCGTATCCGGAGTTACTGATTCGATCAACTGACACAGTTAGGTGATCGCCTTCCTCATACATCGAGATTATATATCTCTATCAATAGAGAAAACCGTTTATGCAAATAAAATGTGCATATTAGTGTCATATTTTGACTATACTTACCAAATTATACATTATCTCTCATTCGCGTTTTCTAATAGTCGCCGAGAGATATCTGCCATTATTTAAGTGAATTATTGTATTTATTTCAACCAATTAAACCTTTTAGATAATATAATAACAGAATGTAATTGACCAAATATTGATCAGTGGCGGTAGCACCTAATCGACGACAATCAAAAAAGTATTCAGAAAATAAAAATAGTCTAACCTCCTTACAGAATGTCCCCTGTGCACAACTTGGATCGTGTTCTCCATGAAGGGACAGGTTGACTACTGGACGTGCCACACGCCCGCTACTCCTATCCCCGGACGACCGAGGATTCAGAGTTACCTTTTCTGTTTGTCTAACCGACGCCGAATGTTTTCCGCACCATTCGAATCTGCGTTCAATACGTTATCAACAATGCATAGAAAGTTGCTCATCATGGACGTAGCGTTCACAGAATGCACCTAGATGTGATGACCCGCGGAGGAACCGTTGTGCTTGGTAGCCCACTTTCAATATTATTTCATCTGGGTCTACCTGTTGTTGGAGTCGGTCAATATCGATACTGAGCGGTACCTTTTTTATTTGCGAAATGAATGAACGGTACTGATCTTCTGTCAGCTCTCCTTTCTTTAATGTTTCAGCATGTTTTCGCAAATTTGCCACCTCACGACGGGCCGTTATCAGTTCTTCGTAGTTGTCCGGAAGCAAAACACCGTCTGGCTTGGGTGAATTAAATGCGTGTATCCACGTT
>LFCJ01003048.1_pt1 | contig 12192 bp, 12 predicted proteins | sample 643141 | NCBI WGS metagenome assembly LFCJ01 (sample SAMN03766243, study PRJNA286221) | soda lake metagenome | biome: soda lake; feature: Kulunda steppe; material: water; isolation source: sample B1-Br-g2 brine of Lake Bitter-1 | place: Russia: Kulunda steppe | collected 2010-07 | reverse complement strand
CACACACACACACACACACACACTCGAACACGCACACGCACACGATCACGCACACGATCACACACATGCACACGCACGCAATAACAATAAGGGTAGTTTAATGTTCATTCTTGATTTTTCGTTTTAAATGACAACAATCAAGAGCTAACAGGCCTTAAATTAACAGATGGCGCACCGAGGAAACTCAAATATTACCCAAAAACAACCAGCTGGCTTGGAGCCTCAGCATTACGAAACTTACGAAAGATTGAGTGATTCAAGGCGCGCGCGCGACCCGACGTGAAGATAAAATTTCTACCGTACAACAATATCTTAAGCAGTATTACCAGAGCTAAAATGAATTTTAAGATAGAAGGGCAGCAGGAAACACACTGCATATGCCTGCACGTCCAAGAGTGGGAAATCCTGCGAGCATCATCTTCTGTGTTATGTGAAGCTTCAAATCTGGGCAGGCCTTGTGAGGAGCTGCATGTGAGTTGCGTATGATGGGCATCAAAGCCTCTGTCTGCATGCACAAGATCTGCGCAGATCTCGCTGGCTTAACAAACATACTCGCAAATGATATTCACGCAAAAAGTCCATCAAATTGCCAAGGGCAAGTTTTTCTGCCTGAATTATGCATAATTTGCATAATCCATATGGATGCACATGGTGCTTTAAATGTAATCTAAAATGATGTGTTGGTGCTCTGTGGTGCAGCGTCAATTCAAAGGTGCTGCCAAAAAAGGCTTCAATGTGTTCAAATTTTGTGCCTCTGCAGCTATATGGTGATGACCTAGACGCATGGTTGCAGCTGCTTTGTTGGATGAAAGAAAGGCCTGATTTTCAGGATCTGCGTCCAGAGGAGGTGCACGCTGACGCCGTCTTCAAATATTTGCCTTTGGCACACAAGTACAACATTGAAGTAAGCAAAGACTTTGATCCCGTTTTTTTCAGCACTGTCCCTTGTCTTTTAAAACAAGTTTCCAGCTGATTGCCAGCAAAGCCAATCCTGTCTTGATTTATTTCATGAACACGAATGGATCCAAATTGCTTGTGCTGTGGCATTTTACTTGAGAGAATGTGTTTGGGTTAAAAATGTCTTGCCTCCTTGTATTTGACAATATTTTGACACCTGTTTGAACTAATTTTGAAATCTTCATGAATGTGCTTGCAGCCAGTCCTTTGCGCTTGCCTGGCATGGCTGCAGAGGATGGTGCCATCACCAATGGATGAGCATCCCCATGCGTTGGCCAAGTGGCTAAATGTAGGAAGTGGGCGGTGGTCTTGACGTTCTGATACTTTGCTTGTGTACTGATTCTTTACTTGTGTTCTGGTGCCTGTGGGTGCACTGACGCCTTGTCAGTTTGCAAGTTAGTTGGAGCCGCAGGCCATAGGCTGCAGGCTGTACATTGAATTCTTAACTCTTCTAAATAGTTGGTGCATTTTCTTCAATGAGATCCTGCTCTTTGATGGCCATGCTTCTTGCTATCACCAGCTTTTGAACAGCTTGAATATCTCTTACCTGCTCTCAGGTGGTGGAAACATTGCATTTGAATGACATAGAACAAAAGCTCTGCACCTGGTTCAAAAGCTGGGAGTTGTTGCCCCTTCAACCAACGCACCCTCTCTATATCATGAAGTGGATTATAGAGGCGGAGAGGGCAGACAGAGGATGGTATGTTTTTTCCTGGCAGCTTTTCCTTTATGCACTGTCCTATGTACTGCAATGCACATAACAGCTCAATGCGCTGCCTCCCCACACCTGCAGGATGCTCACCCATTGCATTAACTGCCTGAGTCCCCTTCCAATGTGTGCAGCGCTTCCTACTGCCAATTTGCAAAGGCAGCAGCAGCGCAGACTGCAAGTACTCACAGCTGTGCTGAACGACACACGTGGCTGTAGCAAAGTAAGCAAAGAAACCATTTTACAACTGGCGCGTTCATCCCTGGCTCTAAACCATGTCCTATGTGCAGCCACCCACCCCATGTTGGTGGCCACATGCAGCAATTCAGATTGTGACGCGCGGCTTGTGGTCTTTAGGAGCAGACAAGAGAGCCATCTAGTCAATGAGATGCTGATGCAGGTACCCAGCCTTGGGCCAGCCATGGCTTACAAAGAGCTGAGCGCACTTGAAGGTACTACATGCAAGTGCGGTGGGCAATTCATACTTAGGCACAATCAAGAAAATAATGAGCGCAGCCTATTTTTGAGGCTGCGATGAGAGCTTGTCTTAGTAAAAAGCATGCGAGATATCCTAAAAGCTGCTCAAGGCAGCCACAACAGGGATTCTACTGCACAGACCACTTCCAAAACTGTGTAACTGAAATGTACCTGGCTGTGTGCTGCCATGTGCCCTGAACAAAAAAAAACTTTCTTTTGTCATGAAGGCTGAGGAACAACATGAATGTTAAACACAAGACCTAACTACGTACCGCCATGGTGCTCGTATTTTTGAATGTGAAGGTTGGTTATTTGATCCAACACATATCAATTCTAGTGCACAAGTTGTATGGCCAATTTTTGGTCAATGAATACTTAACAGTGTCGTAGGTGGTGATTTCCAAGGTGTCCAAACCACTTATGGTTTCTTTCAACTAAGGTGAGCTAGTGAGCACTTGTGAAATTAATTCAGTGTTGAAGTTGATATGCCTGTTACAAACCAAGTCCAGATATTTGAAGGAGTCTGCGTAGGGGAGCTGCGCGCCATCATAAAAAAAAGGGGGCAGATTGTTTGTGTGAGAATTGAAACACATCACCTCAGACTTTTGTGTACTGACAGTGAAAGACTTTCTTCGTGCGTATGCTCTTAGTTTGTTCAGCACGGTCAGCAAGTGGTTAGGATCATTGGACATGAGGGAAGGGTATCAGCAAACAGCATGTGGGTCACCAGAAAATTTGGAGTGTCAGTGAGCGCGTCTTTCGCCCAGTCTCCCACACTATCAATATTGTTAAGGTAGATGACGAACAGCAGAGGAGAGAGGGGACATCCTTGTTTAACACTGAAACATGGCTGCACAGAAGCTGTCTTGTCCCCATCCAACAACTTGTATTCATCAGCACGATATACAAGTCTTTCTAGATAGACAGGATATGCTTAGGCATCTGGTAACTGCGTAGATGGCCCAACAGCTTATGCTGGACTGTATGATCTTAGTCCAAAAAACAAGCGTGCTTCTCAGAATACGATTGTAAGCCTGTTTGAAGTCAATAAACGCAGCATACAACTGTGATGAACGGCTTTGCATTTTCTTCGCAGCATGCTTTAAGTGTCGTTGAATGAAAATGGGTTGCAAAAATGCTTCTGCCTGGATAAAACCCGCATTGCCTGCCCGGAACCTTGTTGTGTTGGATGCACCAGCCCTGAATCATGGAGCGTAGCAGGTTGGCGTAAAGTCTATACAGCATGCCACTTATCGCAATCATTCTGTAGTTCCCTGGTTGTGTCACTGGCCCCTGCTTGTATATGGGTGTAAGTCTTGCTTCTTTCCAAGACCTGGGGACCTTGGCTTCTGCAATGAGCAGTTTGAACAGAGCAGCAACGTAAGGAACTAGCACGTGGACATTTTGCCAACTTTTTTTTTTTGTTAGGGCACGCGCTTGCAAGCAAATTTATTGAAGGTTGGTGTGATTGTGTTGAACCCAGGAGAAGATGCTGTTTTGATTCCAGAAATACCAGTGCACAGCTCATTGTCTTCTGGCATGTTGAAAGGGTGTGGGCCTGAAGGTTGTGCACTGTGTGTCTGCGCACCTGTTGAATCAAACTGTTGATGGCTGATTCAGTGCCTGTCCATTGTCTCACTTGTCTGTGTTATTCAGTCTGAGCGGCGAATTGGCTCACTGGTTCCCGCCTGAACACATTGTGTAAATGGTTGCGCCAAGACCTCTCTGAGACAGGGGTCACATGTTTGGCAGCTGGTTTCTTGAGCAAATTGTAAACAGTCCGGTCTTTGTCGAGTCAAAGACGTGTTGCAACTTGAGTTGATAAAACGTCTTTTGCACTTAAACCCCCTTACACACGTACCATTGGAGACATCATTCCCGATGCATCTCTCTCATTCGTTACCTAGGGCCACTTAGGTAAAGTACATCTTTGAAAATTAGAATTGGATACTGCATAGTTAATTAAGGTAAATAACAACTATGCAATTCTTCTGAACATGTTACAACAGTAATTGAGGCTAACGCTGTCCGTTTCAAGCAGTCCAACAGCCTTAGTTGCCCCATCTGCTCCTGCCAAGACAGTGCACTTCACATCCTCTCAGGGTGCCAGCATCCCATCATTAGAAACATGGTGACCGAACGCCACGTGGCGTGCACAATATCGCAGGCAGACATGTAACAAAAGCCATAAGCAAAGGTTCCCTAGGATCCTGTCTTGTATCCACAGATGTGGGCAGTGCTGACAAGCATCGTATGCAAATTCTTTAAATACCTGTGACAGCAGAATCCAGAGTTCCTCCGGCTTGGATTTTTGCTATAAAACACAACCGAAGAGACAGACTCACTTCTCGCTCTGACGCCATTTAGTGACTCCAAATAAAACATGCAATATCAATTCCCAACATCAACAGAACCATCCCAATGATCAAGGCCTTACTTTAAGGAGTGGAAGGAGGGTGGTTTTGGGTAGGGGGCAGGGTTCTTTAGCGGCAGCCACCGCAGCTGAAGGCAGACCCTCATCACCAGCCACAGCTTACCGGCCTAGACAGACTCGCCCCGAGAACCTCCCTTGGCAGCGTGGTACCACCCATCTCATCAATTACTGTGAAGACACTCGCCCTGAGCAGCAGCTCCAAGCTGCCCATGCTCAGCAAAGTCACCTTAGACGCAGCATCGCAGGAGACCAAGTTTTTCATGTCATTCTCTTAGGTGTAGGGGGTGTTACTTACATTCCTCACACTTTGGCTCCTCTGAAGAGTCTCGGCCTTGATTCACAAAGAGTCAAGAAACTTGCTCTCAAGCTCCATGCTCATTCTGTGCACTATGCTTGTAAGCTTGTTCAGACCAGACGTTCTCTTGAGCATTCTCCTCACCTTCAAACCAATCAGGAGAGGTCTGCTGGCTTGTCTGCCCGCAACCCTCCTGATCCTCACTGACCCCCCTTTTCTTTTCTGGTGAAGGGTTTTTTCTTCCCATGTGGCCCCTTTTCCTTAATTGATGTGAGGAGCTTTTAGCTGCTTGCGTATTTTTTTTCTTTTCTTTTCTTTTCTTTTTAGTAATTGAGGCTAGAAGGGTGTCCTGCTGAAGGACTGCGGTTACAGAGTTCGGTAACCTCTCATGCTAAATTGTGTCACTGCTGAATCATTATCACAGTCCATTTGCAGGCAGTTGAGATGCTGAATCCCTCATGACAGTGTACCGGCATATCAGCATGAGAAACCCATTGCTTTAACTCAGTATTCACTGAAGGCTCTTCAGGTGTCAGGACTAGAAAGAGATGAGGGGGCACTCTTCAAATCAAAGTAATGTACTTTGATTTAACCATGGCCAAGGGGCAGATTTAATTTCATTCCAGGATCCAGCTGAGCCACACTAAGGCTCTTACTTCTCGGTATAAGGGGAAAAATCCATCTCCCTTGATACATGCCACCCTTGATACATGCCACCAGTTAGGCCCTGAGGGCCTAGTATTTTATTCTCATTTTCTGATCATTCTGCTGCATTTTCTGCCTGATCCAAAGAAAATTAACCTACAACCCGTATCACGACTTGTGCAGTACCCTAGCGTCCGGCCTTAGGCTGCCAGCACGCCACAGTTTACAGCTAGTGCAGGCACCAGGAAAACCCCACCATCAAACAGGGCAATGAAGCGTCAGTGAGGATAAGGATGGGCTCTTAAATGATCATTTATGAGCCATGCGCTTATTGCGTATTCAACGTCAGCCTTCTTCTCAGTCTTATAATTTTGAATTTTGTCGCATAATGTGTATGTGTTAAGGTCTAGTGTAAGCTTTTTGAATTACATAGCTTACTAGGCTTGTAATACAAGCTTTCGAAGGGGTTACTCCGTATGACATTTAAAGACAGTTCCAGTTTGGGAATAATGAAAGCTCAATTTGTGGCACTGCTGTGCAAGTGTGCAAGTTTTCAATCTTCTACCCTATAGGTGCTCTTGCTAGTTGTTGCTCTGGATGTGTGTCATCACAACATTGAACTTCAACAAGTTGCGCATCCCAGCACAAAAGGTACAGCCTTTACGTTTCTTTGATAGCCATTCTTCTATCTATCTAGCTGCATAGGATAAGCATCTGCTCTTGAACAAGATTAAAATCAATCCGCTGAAAAGCTTGGGAGAAGCCACTGGGGTTAAGTCCTGTTGGCAACATGTGCTGGCAAAACAAGACTATGCTCAGTCTGGCCTTAACTTCCATACCCGTGAAATGAAATTCTTCCAAAACCACCTTTGCCCAGTTTATATGGGAGAGTCTGGTATGTTTGCAGCATTTGACCTCCAAGAGATGGATGTACCGCTGATTGGGTTTGAGCTGACTGGAGCTGCAGACCCTGGACAAAGGCTGGTTGGCTGGTGCTGTTGCTGAGAGCGTGAAACTGCGTAGGCAGTAAACGCACTGCCTACATCAATTAAGGAGATCATCGGCTTGAAGAGCTCCTTCACCAATGACAGAGAAAAAAGAACTAGTGAGGATCGATCCTCTGGATGGAGATATCTGGAGGGTGACGAGCCGCCCCCTGCTCCAGACCAACACCTAGAGAACAACTCTTTTTTTCAAGAGCGCTTCGTTTGCGTACATAAAACACAGAGTGAGCATGTAATTTAAGAACAGTCTTGGCTCTTTGTGTATCAAGGCGGAGCTCTTTAAGATGGTGTCAAGTATATGAGGTGTAAATAGAGTCTCTCACACCAAGAAATACAGTGTGAAGGATGACTTTATCATCCTTCGAACGCATGCAAAGAATCTCACGTAATTTTGTAAAGGCTTTAAACTGGTGTCCAAGCCATGTATTTTCACAGTGCTTGACCTCTATGAGGTGTATTTCCCTCTTGCTAACATTGAGATCGTGAGCTCTGCGTACATGTCCATAAGGTTGGCTTAATTCAAGCTGCCAGAGAGCCTTTGCTGATAGCTTTTTATAATGAGTGCATGCAACATTATGGTATTCAGTGATCATACCAGAGATGATGGTATGTTGACACCCTCAAAGATTAAGGAGAGCATTATCTGCTTGCTGACAGAGTGGAAACTAAAGGCTAGTGGGACTTATTAAAGCGGACAGTGTGTCTCTGATTAAAAGAGTGCCTGTGCGATTGTAAGCGACATTGCGTTTCATTTGGAAAGTGAGTTTGGACATGCTCCAAAAAGCGCTGCTTATGCCTATGTGGACATGTGGAAGCCGACTCTGGTAATAAGAATAGTGCCTTATGTTTGAGTGGGCATAGTCCAGCCTATGGTTGAGTGCATGTGGGATATTAATACGGCTTGGACATTTGGAAGGTAGTCAATCTGGTGCCGTGTTGGGGAGCATCAGTGTTAGATCCTTGCTGACTGACTCCTTCAAGAGCTAGCCAGCTAACATTTAAGGAGGGAATGCCACAAGGTTCTGCAGTGCAAATGGTTGTTTCAGCTGGGAGACTGTTTCCACGGCTGGCTTGGTATTTGGCAAGGGAGTCTGCACAATCGTTTCCGGCAATTCTGGCACGAGGTTCAAAATGTATCTAGGGAGGGCATCTGGTGTACTCTTCTTTAAGTAGGCATTTCCATTCCTAGCATAGCATCTGTACGGCTCAATACTGGTAGTGAGTCATTGCATGAGGTCTCCCAGAGCCTTCAATATGTGTGGGTCTGTTGCAAAGGGAGTCTTTTTGGCCTCGCTCAAAATGCCATGCTTGGTGCTGTATACATCCGCCCCAGAGTAAATCCTTTCCACGTGCGCAAGTAATTGACTCCTTTCTTGCTCTGGCGGACGAGTTGTTGCGTGCCTCCCAGGTGGCCCCCCACTTCCTGCTGTGTGGTGACCTCAACGCCAAGCTTGGCGGGCTCAATGAGGTCACCCATGCCCACAAGTCCCTTCTTGTGGCGCATCCTGTCCACCAGCTGGCACGCCAGTGTGAGTGCCAGGCCATAAATGCGGCCGGAAGGCTGCTCGCTGATCTGACTAGCTCTATAAACAGCATTCTGGGTACGGGCAGGGTGTATGGAGATAATGGGCAGACCAGCTATGTGAGGTTGCCTGGGCAGGAGGTAGCTAGTCGGCCTGACCATGTCCTCATGTCCAGTACCTTTTTTCGTCATCAGTGATCACAGCACGATGGGCTTGCGCTTCTTGATTGAGGAGGCTGGTTTGCACGCAGATTGGTCTCTGAGTGCTGGGCATAGGTGTGCTCTTGGGGGCTGTGATGAGCGTTTTGCGCTTCGCTGGTGGCCGGATAAGTCTGCGGCTTATGTGGCAGCCCTTGAGACCAACTCAAACCTCCAGGACCATTTTGAGCAAGATCTTGTTTAGAAGGACCTTGAAAAGGTTTGTTGTCTGCTATGATCTTTGGTCGTGCATGCTGCTGGTGAGCCTGGAGTACACATGACCAGAACAATTTGTCTGTGCTCGCACCTCAAGCGCAGTCGGGTGGCCGCACGGGACTATCCGTCTTCTCCGACTAGTGTGCTATGTGCTATCTTTGCCGTCGATTCAGGAAGGTAGTGCATAGCAGGGCAGGCATTTCATGCGTAGTAGGGCAGGCAGTTTATGCAAGGAAGCTCGCAAGCTTGATAGGGCTTCTGTGCGGCGGCCTAAGCGCGCCCATAGTAAGCACACCCGAGAAGGCAGACCTGCATTTTATTTTGCGTTGCCCCCAGTGCATGCACCACTCCCCGCTTACTGAAGAAGCATGGCAGCACCTAGATGATCATTTTTCTCTTCCAGGGGCTGCAGGACTCATGCCCCACTCCTAGTGACATGGCTGTCCCCCTTCGCAGAGGCCACCCGCCTCCGGCTTAGCTACTTGCAAACGGTGCTGCAACGGGCTGGCCCCTCCCACCTGACTCCATGCCTGCTCCAGATTTAGAGACCATGTGCACTCTCCTTGCTGAACACTTGAAGCGCTTGAATGGTAGCGCCTCCTCTGGTTTGGATATGGTTGCTAAACCTTTTCTGAAGTAGGCAGTGCAATTTTTACCTAGGTCTGAGGGTCGTGGCTTTGATGGGGTGCATGTCCTTTTGCCCCTTATTGCCCAGCTCTTCCTGCTGTCTTTTGAGTGTGCCTGTGTTCCTGCTGATTGGAAAGTTGCAAAGATAGCCCCTCTGTACAAGCAGGGCCCCTGCATTTTGAAAAGCAAGATACCGGACACACAGTTTGGTTTCCACCCAAGCCGGAACACTCTACAGCCCATGTTCCTTAGGCACCTGCAGCACGCTGCCCACACCATTAAGCCAAGCAACTATTCTAGGCTGCATACTGCCTTCATTGACTTTAAAAAGGCCTACGACACAGTATCCAGCCTGCAAACTACTGCGGGTGTGAAATAAGGGTATCCTTTGTCTCCACCGCTCTTTTCCTTGTACATTAATGACAATGGTATGATTGCTGAGGGGGTGCAAGGTGCAGTCACCGGGTTAGAGGATCTGCGGGTCATGCACATGTTGAACGCGGATGACCTGACTTTGCTAGCTTATTTGCAGTGTTGGTGGTAAGCTTATCATCAATGCAAAATCAGAGGTGGTCCATTTTAAATCGATGCGCGGTACTCAGGCACCCATTTGTGTTTCTATTTGCCGGAGCTGCTGTGAAGTGCTCTGATTCGTTTAGGTACCTTGGCTTACTATTATTGGACACTACTTGTCTGATGTTTATTGGCTCAGGATCATGCTGGTCTGAGGTTTAGGATGAGGAAAGTGTGGAGGGACATTGCTGACATGAACCCTCAGGAAAGCAACAACAAACTGGTGACTTATCATTCTTGGTTTGCCTGTCTCCTTCTAGATCTTTAAGCCAATTCACGCTCTCGGGAGTGGAATGGGGGTGCCCCCCTGCTGCCTCCTTGCTATCTGCACCTTGACCTCCCTTAGCATGTACTTTTAACATGCCTTGCCTAGTCAGACTGTCTTTGATTTTCTTTCTCAACCATTGACGGCACAACAAACTCTGCCATTTCATCCCTGACATTATGGACTATTTTTGGCTGGAAAAGACCAGGAACAAACTAATCAGCCTAAAGACCCCTAACTTGTAGCTTATTGGCTCAGGATCAGGGGTAGGCTTAGGATTAGGAGGGACATCCAAGTGTGATGTCCCTCTACACTTGGCCCAAAGTGCCGTGGTATGGTGATGCTGCTTTAGGTTGCAGGCCTAATAGGCTTCAGCTAAGCTGCCCTCGTTCGGCGGATACAGCTATGTAACCTAACCTAACCTTACCTTAGCTGAAGGCGTCAGTCATTGTTACGCACATGTGAAACCCAGAGCTCGATCATGATGACTTAACTTTATTGGTGTCCTTGCAGCAAAGCAAAGAGGCAAAAAAATTCCTACTATTAGCCATGGCTATGGTCTACGAGCCGCATATTTTCAGCCACATATCTTCAGCTTTTTTGGCTGGCGAAGACCAGCAACAAGCCAATCTGCCTAACGACCTGGCTGGCGGTCAACACTTACATATAACTTCGTGGGGCGGTGACAGAAATAGCTGATGTTTGCGTGACACACATGTTGTATGCAGATGATTTGAGCTTAACTGCAAATGAGCCAAGTCAACTGCAGATGATGTTGGATAGGCTGAGCGCTTACACTCTAAGGTAGGGACTGATTGTGAACACATCAAAATCAGAGGTGGTGCACTTTAATTCTCGACGCACAAGGGTACTGTGTTCACGCTAGGAGGGTTGCAGCTTGCCAACAAAGATTCTTTCGAATATCTGGGCATGGTCTTCATCAAGACGCACGATATGGCTGCTGCAGCTGAGCAAATGCTTACGCCCTTCATGGCTGGTTGTCGTAGAATCAGGCAGTTTGCATCGGAGCACAGCTTAACAGATAGACCACACAGCATGCTCTGGTTGGCTAAAGGATATGCACTACCAGCAAGCATGTATGCAAGTCAGATATGGGGCACAAGGTACATGAAGCAAGGAGCTGAGATGCACTGCCCTCTGCAAACAGTTCACATGTGCTTACTTAAAGGTATCTTAGTTGTAAAGCGCACCACTCCCAACTGGTCTGTGTTACGTGAGTGTGGCCAAGAGCCCTTGCAATTCTATTGGTTCCGAGCGGCTGTGAGATTCTATAATGCTCTGCTATGCAGTAACAGTAGCACTCTTACCAAAGTCCTCAAGGCTGATATTGAGATGAGCACTATCAACAAGAAGTGCTGGAGTGCTGAGTTCTTGGATGCTTCTCATAATCTGGAAAGGAGCGGTGATTTCCAGCATCACGTGAGAACATGTCAAACGATCCCACAGTCACAATTTGTTGTCGATGTGAAAAAGAGGTTGAGGAGTATCTGGTATCAGGCAAACCAGCTAGGCAATGTAGATCAGATGGATAAGGCTGCAAAATATCATAATTGGGTTGCTTTGCCTCTTAGGTCGGTGACTGTTGATGGACCGCCTTTTTCTGTACCTAGGTATCTGCATCTGGATTTAGGCAAGTTAACACAGCGCAACCTAGCACGTTTCAGGTTACATTCCCATGCACTGCGAGTCAAGACAAGAAGCTGGAACATCATGATGGCACCTGTGATAAGTGTGGCTTGCAGGCAATTCAAGATGAAAAACACGCTCTTTTCCTGTGCCCTTGCATGCAAATGTGTTCCTCGAGGCTTCAATTTGTAGACTTGTTCCACGATCTACCTATGGCACACAAAATTACTGTCAATCAGACTGGAGCTCTTAATTTCTCCCAAGCTTGCTCTGAAGATGTCTTCAATTTTTTTGGAACAAACTAATGATTCCTATCGTTTCATTCCAGACTCTGGAGCGAATGGATGTTTTTCCGCTCGGAGCGAATGGATGTTTTTTTGATGGCTGGTGTTCACCAGCAACTTGATCAGTCAAACTACCTGGCTGAAGGTCAAACTTAAACTCGAGAACTTATAACTTCAGCCAAAATGCGGTCCACCAGATGAGTCTCTTCAATCTACCTTCCGGCCTGGACTGGCCCCGAAAATATTCTGCTTTGCAGCAGTGACAGCATCCATGCACAAGCGTCGACCTCTGCCCAGGCAAAGCCAGAAGCCTGGATACTCTACACTAAAATTTGTCAT
>LFCJ01003047.1_pt1 | contig 12195 bp, 16 predicted proteins | sample 643141 | NCBI WGS metagenome assembly LFCJ01 (sample SAMN03766243, study PRJNA286221) | soda lake metagenome | biome: soda lake; feature: Kulunda steppe; material: water; isolation source: sample B1-Br-g2 brine of Lake Bitter-1 | place: Russia: Kulunda steppe | collected 2010-07 | reverse complement strand
TGTGTGTGTGTGTGTGTGTGTGTGTGTGTGTGTGTGTGTGTTCGCGCAAGCGAGTGCACGTGTGCGTGTGCGTGTGCATATGTGTGTGTGTCCCCTTATGGACTGCGAACCTTGTGCCAGAGGATGAGGAATGTCTGACGCAAGCGCTGCCTCCACTTCCTGACGTCCTCCATACTGCATACTAAGCATACAGAGATGACACCTGGCTGCACAGCGTCAGCCTCAGACAATGATTGTGAAAATGCTGGGTGCGAGATGGTGAATGGCCCTTGAGAGATAATCAACCTTTTCATTTCCCTTTATTAATATAATATTTTATACGAGTGAAATATGTCCTGCAATAAAACTGCTCAAACATGTGGTTCATACCTTTTCAAACGGATTTTCCCGGTTTCACACATCTTTTTTTACGGATATTCCCGGTTTTGTACATTGAAGATTATATCTTGGAGACCGTGATGAGCAATCCTGCCAATATGAGTAAGCGCAGATCGTGTGGCGGCTGAGCGCCGTTCAGCACCTGCTCATTTTGCTCTATGCAAGCTGATTTGATCACTTTGTTAGTGAGTAGTGTGTACTGTGCAATATTTTAGATTCAGCTTGCAGTGCTCATTCAGTCTCAGGTCCTGCTGGGGCAGAGCAGATCACACACTCTCCAATGCTTTCAAACGTGCACCTGGCAGAGATGCCAGCCATCCACCAACGGCGTGCTGCCAGGGATCCCTACTTACCTGTGTCGGCTGCAGCAGAGTTTTTAGGTGAGCAACTGATCCAGATCTAGAACTTAGGAGAGGGCACGAGCGACTTGTGTACACAAAAATGTCGCACTTGTATGCTGTCATAAGTACGAGTGCTGTTTGGCCAGTGAATGCAATGTGTGGCCAACTTATTGAGATCCATCACACGATCAGGTGCAATTGAATTCAGTCCTGGGCTTCTCTCCTGCAGGCCCCCTCCTGCTGCAGTTCCTTGCAGGGCCGCTGGGCGATGCCCCACTGGAAACAGGCCTTCTGTTTGCAGCCATTCTCTTTGCCACAAAGTGAGGAGTACTTGATTCCTAGATTGAATCTTGCGACAGTATCAACGCCGTGCAACATGGAGCATCACATCCTTTGAACCCTCGAACCTCTGCACGGAATGTGCACCTTGATCTTATTTGAACAAGCATGAGAAAACATGAAGAGACGAGCTGCTTACTCAATTGGAGCAACCCACTTGGTTTAAAAGCTGCCATCAGGCAGGGATTGGTCTCTCACTCAAAACCATCCACTTCTTTCTGTCACACATGTGTCTGCTGCATCCACTTCTTTGTGCCACACATCAGTCCCTGCTGCATTAATGTGTGTGTGTGTGCCTCTGCTGCATCTTTGCCGCATTCCTGCAGGTACGTGAGCGGGGGCCACATCAATCCAGTGAGTCTAGGAAGTGAAAAGGCTTTGCTCCAGCGTCTTACGATGGGTACGCCGGCGCAGTTGGCGCCAACTGCTTAGTTCTGAGTTCTCTAGGTTGCATGGTCCTAACACAAAGCCTCTGTTTCTCGTGCAGGTCGTTTCATTTGCATCACTAATGTCTGGTGGGTAACCCACCGTGGGTTACATTCAGGATGACGCAATCATCATGCATGCTTCATGGAGGCCCTGCAAAGGGTCGCAGCAGAACAGTTGAGTCACGGAAGAGACTTACTTACAGACTTGCATCACCATTCAGGTCACATTGACTACGTTCGGGGCTTGTGTTACATTTTTTGCCAGGTATGTTAAGGGAAATAGATCTGGCAGGCTGCATGATCTAAAGGAGTGGGTGAAGGGCAGGCACAGGAGACCCGGTAAGCTCCATTTCATTGGCGGTCCCTTGAACCCCCTGGCCAAGACTAGATAACATCTTTTGATGCACCCTGCTCACGCCCATAAATCAGCGCCAATGATTGTTTGCTGCTACCCTTGCTCACTGTTTGCTTTGGTGCTCAACTCATTAATTTCTGCGTGAATTGAGCTGACGCATCTGATGCGGCATCACCCCTGACTTCATCCTGCTTGTGCGTGTGTGCGCAGTTTGTTGGGGCACTTCTTGGGGCCATCCTGCAAGCATGGCTGTCCCCTTTTTCACGTGTGGGAGAAAGAGATGCAAGCTGCCATGTGCCCATTGGCGACCTGAATGACAGCAATGGGTGAGGCATGCTCAATCATACAAGCACACCATCAAGATGAGGATGTTGTGGGGAAGCTTACTTTGCTTTGAGAGGTGTTTCAGCACTTCTGGGAAGATGTAACCTTTACACAACAGATGCAGCTGCAGCAATTTGAAATTTTCTTGTGGTGGTGATAAATTCCTGCTCCTTTCTCCGTACCAGTTAAGGCAGCAATCCTTCTGTCCATGCAGGAAGGTGTTCATGTGGGAGCTGCTCATGACGATCCTATTTGTGCAAGTCATGTATGCCAGCGTGTTTGTGAGGCCTGGTCACGGAGACGTTGCGTCCCTCGCTCCAGGTCTTGCCCTGTTTGCTGCACTGGCAACAGGTATGTTGTGGTCCATCTGCATGTCCATCTTTTGTGTGGTTTTTGTGAGTGCAAAGGGTGTGAGCATTTGAGAGATAAGGGGAATTTTCTTACTGGAATACATATCTGGGTATGCTAGCAGTTATCTGGATAGATTCAAAAGCCTTTGTGTCCATAGTTCCTAGCCTGACGCAATTCAAATTGAGCAGTTTCACATGGCTGTTACAATGCCCTAATTTCACTCTGCATGTCATGCGCCTGACTGCACCAATTCTGGCAGCTGCACTCTCAGCAAATTATGTATGGTTGCTCTGAGCAGTTGCGTGGATGCTTGCATGCAGGCGGGCAATTCACTGGCGGATCCGCGCTGGACTCAGCAAATTACGTATGGTTGCTCTGAGCAGTTGGGTGAATGCTTGCATGCAGGCGGGCAATTCACCGGCGGATCCGCGCTGGACTCAGCAAGAGCATTTGCCACTTCCGTGGTGTTTAACTGCTCATGGAGGTGGACTGGCATGTAAGCAGACCGCGCGTGTGCTTTTGGCAACCCTGGCTGATGTCTCGTACTTGCAGTAACCTGGTCTAGCCATGCAATTGTCCAAAATGACCAGCAGCATGGGATGCACTTGGCCTTAATAAGAACGTGGGACTGGGATAGAAGCTGATCACGAAGAGTTTCAGTGCTAGTTCAAGCACACAACCTGCTGTGCTGTGTTGTGCTGTGCTGTGCTGTGCACACCAAGCAGATTGTGTGCTTGGAGAGGCCACCTCGCATCAGCTGTCAATTTTGCTTAGTCGTGAATTGTGACTCATAATCCAATTGATCACATGGACTCAGATGGGGTACCATTGTGGACACGCATGAATGATTGCAGCTTCCTCTCTGCCCACCTGACTGCGGGGCTCCTCACTGCTGGATGGGTGCTGTGGGCGTACGGCAAGGGTTACCACTTTGAAAGTAAGGGCCGATGGGTGCTGTGTGCATATGGCAAGGGCGTCCACATTATGAGGAAGTGCTGAGACATCCACACCTGCGTCTGACTGTGCATGTGGTGATCAAAAACCAGAAAGGCATACATTCCTTGGCACAACTGAGACGCATCTGTGTTGTGCTCACAATTGGACCTGAGGCACGTACTTTTAAAATGGATTAAATTCAAGATCCCCCTCACTTAAAAGTGTGTGGTGGTGGATGAGGGGGATCCTCCTTATTGTTGGGATAGCATAGAGGGAGATAGTCAGGGTGCTGGGTAATGATTGTGTATCGGCCAAACTTGCGGCTGGGTGCTCAACATCTGCGAGCACCAAGGAGAACTTGCTTTGTCCTTGAGCCTTGTCTGAATTGCACCCTGTACTGCCTACTTGGCCTTCAAAGCCTGATTTGTTCTTATATAGAAATGCAAGTCTTGTTACAAGACCCTTGTGTCACAAGCTAGCTTCAGATTTCAAGAGTCAAAAAGGCACTGCTGGTGTCTCATTTTGTATGACATAATGCATAGCTTAATGTCATCATCAATTCAAGCAAAAAAATTACCTTCACAAGGCGCAGCTCCAGCAAGCATGCAAACTGCCGATCTCAGGGACCAAAGTACGCATAAAAGCCACACCAGGGGATGTTAATAAGTCACACGACAGTCTCCTCCTTGTATTTCAATTTGGAGATGTACACAAGAAAAAACTGATTTACAACTAATTTGCCACTCGGAGTGCTCCGACAATCCATTGAATAACAATGCATCCCCTAGGGGACCAGACAGATTTCCTCTTAAAACAAGTTGCCCCCCTAATTTGTCTGTGCCTGATAGAGCCAACATGGCTTTATTGCCCCCATGCGGTCCTGTTCCATAAATGCTCCTTCTGCAACTGCTCTTTTTATTCTAAACCAGCTGCTGCAACTCTGCTGTTGACTCCACTTGTTACCGATGCTACTGCTGCTGCCGCCTATGCAAGTACTTTTAGCTTCCAAACTCATAAAAGTGAAACTTAGAGCAATCTCCGGATGGAAATATGGGCAGCTCCATCCTCTCCATTTCCTGCAGAGCACGATCCAAGCTCCCAGTTGCGTGACTCGCTCCTTCGAGGCGGGTTGGAAGAAGTTGCACCTTCATCAGTAGAGGGCGGTTTCACTCACACCTCTGCTACAATCCCTGCTTGTGAGTGCTGTATGGCTCCCACATAATTATGTTTTGAATTTTGAGTTGCACCAATGAGCAGAGGCCTAAAGGACCAGCTCATGTCATGCAACTTGTGTGCCCACAAGGGCAGCCACTGCAGCCTGTGCTGTGCCTGGCCGTACCTGCTGCAGACACCACCTGCAGCATTGGTGAAGAAGTTCAAGGGCAATCTTTTCACTCAGGCAATCATCAAGTACTTGGGGAGTGTCACATCATGAGAGGGAGATCTAGCTGTGGCAGATGTGGCAATGGTGGCAGCACTGCTCGTTACCCTGAGCGCCCTAAGATGGCTGCATCCCTTCACCCCCTTGGTACTGTGCTGATTGCTGTGCTGTCACACTGCTTGGCTGTCCCAGGAGGGCAGGACCTGAGCCCTCAACATACTTCACGCACTCACCCCTTTGGCAGTAGGCTGATCCTGTGCTGTCACTGTGCTTGGCTGTCCCAGGAGAGCAGGACCTGAGCCCTCAGATGACTTTATGCCCTCATCGCTTTGACAGTAGGCTGATCCTGCGCTGTTGCTGTGCTTGGCTGTACCAGGAGAGCAGAATTTGAGCCCTAGTGACTTCGCGCCCTCACTCCTGGAGGTTGGCTGGAGGCAGGGGAGTGCTTCTTACACGCGACGCACACACCCAGAGCCAGCAAGCCAGGAGGGGGGCCTGTATGCTGCGACTGTGGACTATGCAGCACAATGACATTGATTAGGCATAGGAAAAGCTGATCCTAGTAGGAGTAGTGCCTCACAACAATGTTGGCTGGAAGAGCAAAAGTAGAGTTGGGCACAAGCACTGTATGTTGAAGACTGTGCAAGGGCATGTGTGAGTGCAGCCTCTATAGAGAGTCACGCTCTTAAAATAAGCTCACCGACTTATCTCCTGAACCAAGAGAAATTACACCCTCCTGGCATGGCACAAACTTTCTGATTAAGAGGAAAAGTTTTCTCGCAACCAAGGTGATTCGAGACTGACCGACTTGAGCATGAAATGAGCATGAAGTCCTCAGCAAGAAACCTTTATAACACCTTGATAGTTGGCACAATGATGACCAAACATTGGCTTGCCAGTCAATATGTGATCAGGCTGAGACACGCCTCTTTGCCACGTGGGCCACGCATGTCTCTCTCCTGTGCAACTCCTATATGCATAATCATTTGCTTCCAAGCTCATTCTAGGAAGCTAAGCATAGGATCAAGCTTGTCATCCTTTCCTGAACAGCCTGAGTAAACGCTCCATAAGGCCAAGGGGCAAGAGCACGTCCCTTGCGACCTGCATGGCACCCAAACCAGCATTGGAAAAGCATTTTAATCACAGCAGGCAGCAAGCAGCAAAACAAGAAGTGACAGTGCTGACCTGACACAACAGCCATGACAATACGTCGCTTACGGGAGGTAACAAAGGAGGCATCATCCTCATTATGTTGATGCGCCCACTGAAGGCTTGCCGAGTTTGCTAAGCAATGGCAGCAAAAGCTAGCAAAAAGCAGAGAGTTTTGGTCATGAAAGCAGCCAGCCATAAGCTTGCTTGGTGTGCAGTGGACCAAGTGCACTATTCACCTTCCAAGTACGCAGCAAGGCCCCCCATGCCTGTTGCCTCAGAGGCGTCAGAACGCGCCCAGCTGAAGCTGTTGTCGTCTGTGAGGCCATCCTTTCAGCCTGTGATGAGCAGATCTGGTACAGCTGCAGCTTCCTCTCATTTAAGCACTCCTGAGTGCATGCGGAGATGGAAACTTGTGTTGAAAGAAACGGTGGATTACTTGCACAAGCGTGCTTTAACCAGGTCAGTACACAGTGCTGTAATGAGGCACAGGGGTTTGCAAGTGCATTTGCACAGTGCTGCATTGAGGCACAGGGGATTGCAGAAGTGCTTTATCAGTGGCCAAGCCTTGCTTGTATGCTGGCTTTGATGGTAATACACCCTGGCTTGTTATCATGCGGAATAAAGCAAACCCAGCAGCCAGCAGCCTCCTACTGCAGCACTGGCTGGTCATTAAGTGTAGGCTCTGTCTGCATACGAGTTGAATGAGCTAAGCTGTACCTCCATCAGCGAGCGGGCTAGCATCTTCATTCGCTCGTCCGAGATGATATCGAGCTGATCTGGATCGTTGTAAAGCTCAGAGATAGTTTGATAGCCGCCAACCTTGAAGTATGCATGGCACACAGTGTGGACAAAGACAAGCGTTGGGGCTTTCAGGGGGCACTGTTGCTAATATTTTCATTGCACTGCCGGAAGCACTTGTCATGGCATGCAATGCTAGTCATTTGGCTTTTTGGACCAGCCATGACTCTGTATGCATTCAGTTAAGAGAGCCACATGCTGACAAGGCTAGAGGAGGAGGCTATGCACACTTCTGAACACATGCTGTGATTTTTGGAGCTTGCAAGCCGGTAGAAAATGTTTTTGGTAGGGTGTTGTGTCATCATTTGCTGGATGATGTGTAGACACATTTTTGGCAAGTGTACACGAATATGCAGGCAAGCACAGAGGCCTAAAGCCCAGTTTTTACCCACCTCCTCGACAAGACCTCTCTCAGCAATGTAGCGCTCAAACATGCTCACTGCTCTGGATGTTGGGAGCAGGCAGGTGCGCTGTGGTTGAGATTTTTCATGCTCACACGCAGCGTAGTGTAGCACAATGGATAATGAATAACACATTAATTAATGCTTGCATAAGACTGGAGGACATCCATAAGCGTTCCCAAAATATGTGTGCTTGCTGTACTCGCAAATACATGCTTGCACAGCATCACCAATGCCCCTTTTTGAAGTCAAGCTGAAACACAGGCCCTCTTATGACATTAATGGGCATGAACAAAGGTGCAGAGATGCATGGACATGCAAGGAGGTGCAGAACTTTTTAGTATGTAAGCTCAAGTCATGGTCACCCACCGACCTCCGCTTTGCAAGGTGCCTGTTATTCATGTCCTGCACCCATGCAGGTGGGAAGCGTCCCAACATCATGCCTGCAGCACAGTGCTATTAGGACGCCAGGGGCTGTCAGCTAATGCTGCCTACCAAGGCCGCCATTTATTCGACGTAGGTGGCTGGCACAGCCCAAGGCAGAAACACAGACAAGGGTGCCGCAGTTACCCAAGCTTTTTCCACAGGTACCCCCCCCTGCTCTTGCAGTTGCCCAGGGTTGCTCAAGCTGGCATGTTTCTGAATAAAACATGGTGCACAGTGCCTGCAACCAAGACTATGGCCTAGATGGCTGAGCATAGCGATGTGTTGATTGATTGACCGGGACACAAGGGAGTAACCTACAGCTGTGGTGCACCCCAAGCTTCTGCAATACCACACAGCCACCCTGCCACGATCCGTGCAGAACCACGCACCCATTCTTGAATTAGGAGTGTCTCTCGCAGCTGCTTCACCGACTCAATGTACCCGCTATTCATCAGCTCAGTGAGCGCACTTTGCAGCCTGGCAGGCAGGCAAAGATGGACGATGAAGGAGGATGCAGAGCACCAAGAGAAATTAGGCCCACATGATGAGCTGCCAGTCGGCATGAGCACGTCGTGTCAAGCAATACAGCAATCTATGAGCTGTCTAAGAGGTTTTGCTTTGACAGAGAGCGTCAGTTACCAGGTCAAGGAGCATCTGGCCAAGGAGCAACATTCCAGCTCACATCAAGAAAGGGATCCTGCCGTCATATTGATGCTGTTTGGTAATCGTTGATGACGAGTGGGAAATTTTAGTGGCAGCTGTGCAGTACGCAGGCAGCAGCAGAGTCTGTTTGTTGGTGTCCCAGCTGCTCACCTGTTGAAATCAAACAGGCTCTGCCGGCTCAGAAGGCCTTGTGGGTGTGGCTGCTGCCCGTGCACACGCCCCCCATCGCGCTCGGCACCCCCACTCCCGCCCCTCCTCTCAGCCCCCCCTCTTCGTGGCAGTCCAGGACGGTGGCTGTCTCCATCTGTGGCCTGCGGGCCCACTGCGGGCTGTCCATCTGCTGTTCTGGCCCCTTCCCATGACTGCTGCCGCCAGCTGTCCCTGCTCTCGCTCCACCCAGCCAGCCCAGCTCCCTGCTCGCTCCCTTGGGGCCCCGCATGTGCATTCGCCATGGCAGGGGATGGTGCAGGGGGCACCTGACCCACTCCTGGCCCTCCTGCAGCGGTGGTGCGATGCAGGCGCCCCTCATGCAGGAAGTTGGGAGCGGTGTTAACGCCAGCGCGCAAGGCGAGGGGGGTTGATGGTGCAAGCGAGCTGGGAGCTGAGAAAAGGTATTTTCCAATGGGCCAGTGCGCGAGCTTGGATCCTGGCACCAAATTGTTCATGCGTGAATATGGTCCAAGCATATGGTCCCACCATAAGGTACAGGAGCAGGATCGGGTGCCAGGTTCAGATCAAGGTGCAAGAAGTTAAGTCTGCCCATTATCCTTTATTGGAGCATCACTCTGGGGCCGCCGTGACCCCTTTCCTGGGAAAAAAGGTTGCCTGCCAAGGGATCCAGGAAGCTGTGGTCATGGGATGCCACGCAAGGGATCATGCCGAGGTCAAAAAGCATGTCAAGCCCAGACCTGATAAAGATGGGGAGCCCAAGCGCTCAGCCCTGATCATCTCCAGAAGCTGCCGCTCCATCTGGTGCAGCCTTTCATCTGCTCGAAGGTACCTGGAGGATGGGCATGTAATCTTTGCAACTCTGTCCCAATGTCAACAAAGGCGAATACCCCCGATGTGCATTTTGTACCTTTTAGAGCTACATCTGTTGCATCTCATAGGTATGGAGCACCATCAGCGATGCACACAGCACGCAGGGGCTGCAACCTGCAGCATGTATATGAGATCATGGCGCGCAAGATCATGATTACCTGGCGGCCAAGTCATCCAGTTCTTTCTCCCACGCGCCCTTAGGCAGCAGAAGCTGCTGGGCATTGGAAGGTGCAGTATGATCCTGCTGGATCACAACAAAGGGTGTGTCCTCCCACTGCGCATGCGGATGGTCCGGAGGATCCTGGTCAGGATCCTGGTCCATCCTAGCTCTTGCACTCTGGCCCATCCTAGCTCTTGCACTCTGGCCCAGAAAGTATCGTCCACCACACCAGCGAAAAGCTGTTGCACTGCCCGAACTTGAGGGAAGACGACTCGCATCAACCTTCTGGCACCCGGGAAATGCGAGCATTTCACTATTGGATTGATGCAGCGCGGCCCGTTGTTATTACTATCGACAGTACTATTGACCAAAATTGCAACTGCGGCAAGAACGCATCGAGCTCAATAACCTCCGAACCTTGGTTGATTTCTATTTCCTGCTCAGCTCTACGTAGTGCTTCAGCCCCGAAAGCATGCAGCGCAGAATGTACGAATTGGACGTTTGAACAAGCTTCTACGACACACAGAACAGAAGCTGAACAGTAACCATGCTTGTTTAGATGGGTATGCAGATGAAGGGCAGTGCATGAGCTACACAGATGACCTGCGTTCCCTGGTCTTCCTACACCTGCCCTCAATGGGCCACTCAGCTGCGGTCTGAATGGGAGAGCGAGAAGCCTGGCTGCAGCAGACACCACCTCTATCCTCACCTATAACCCCTTGCTGGCACCATAAATCAACTTTGGCGTTGCTCTGCGGCTGCTGCCCTTCCACAGAGCTGCTCCCATTCCTCAAGCACCTCATTGAGCGCACTTGCACTAAGCCCGTGTATGCACCAGCCCACAACAAATGGTGCCCCAGCGAAGTCTGCCAGCCGCTCCCCTGGATTCCCTCCTCCTCCTCCCCTGTGCTAAAGTCATCTGTGCTGGGCTCCGAGCACACTTCCTGGTCATCCCACTGCGCATGCAGGGCTGCGCCTCCTGCATCAGCGCCAAGGCGCCCGCTTGCTGCGTGAACACACTGCCTGCCGACCCTGCTACTGCAGCCCAATGGTGCATGCATGCCATGAGTACAGGGCGTGGACACTTCTGGCCAGGCTGTGTTGGCAGCAGGTGCGTGGGCGTGCACCCAAGCACAGCTCTGCTGGGATCCACAGGCGCTGCCAGCCTGCACCCCCACGCTGCTCCAACTCTCTGCTGCGCTCCCAGCTGCGGCACCACCCCTACCGCCATCCAGCAAGCAGTGCTGGTGCTCGCGCACAAGGCCGCTGCGCTTGGTGCACGCTGTGGCACCTGAGGTAGTCTGGCCTTGCGAAGCTCTGGGGGTTTCCTCCGAAGCGCAGCCTGCCTTGCACTCATAAAAGTTTTGGAGGGCCCTGCATGCCAAGGGTGCGACAATGCGTGTTGTGAGTGACCCTGAGTGTGAGCATGTGATGCAAGGGCGCAGAGCGCGTGCTTTGGGTGACTTTGCGTATGGGCTGCTGCATACAAGGGTCCAAGGGCGTGTGCTGTGGGTGACCCCGCGTGTGAGCTGCTGGATGCAAGGCTCTTCCATTAGTTTTGTGCCGTTGCAATGTTATGCTCTCAGAGGCTTGCTTGCAGACCTTTCATGTAGGTGAAGTTGAGCTACTTTTGCTGGTAAGCACACCCTAGTTGGCCTAAAAAGTGCCCAAAGTAGGCCTAGCGATCAATATGCACAGGCCCGGGAGACCATGAAACCTATTGGGATGCTGGGCAGCAGCAACAGAACCCTGAGCAGAAATACAGCACACAACTGACCAGAGGCCTGCACAGCCAAGCACCCGCATGCACCACCTTGAGCAAGTTACACGCCTACACTGATACCTGGTGTACAGGGACTTTAAGTCGTCGCTTATGTGCAAAAAAGCAGCAGCATATGCCGTCTGGAGCCAAGAATGCAATGTACAAAATGAAGCTAACCAAAACCGCATACAAATGCACACATAATATCATCATCACCACTACCACTACCACCACCACCACTGCCACCACCACCACCACCACCACCACCACCGCCGCCGCCGCCACCACCACCACCATCATCATCATCACCGCTCACCATCATCAAAAACGTCAGCTAGGAAAGTAATGCTCTGAATGAGCCATCTAGCTGCAGCTACGCCTGGTCTGTTGAATTGCGCAGGTATAAGAGCCATGCTGCATGACAGAGATGATGCACACTCACCAAGCCTCCTGCATCCATTGTGCTGTTTTTTCTGGGTCTTGCTTAGCACCATAGCCTGCCATCAGCATGCTGCCCACACGACCCATGGCACCCTCGTCCCTTGAGTGCAATGCACGCTGCAGCCAATATAGCAACAGGAGACGGCATAGAGCTCCTAAGACAACAAACCAAAATGTTGGCATCAACTGTACTTTTGTAGCATGAATATTTGTAATCCAAAAGAAGCCAACATCTTCCATATGCTCTGTGGTATACAAATATTCTCGCTGTGTGGGACAGAGCTTTGAATGTTTCGTTGGCTCATTGGTTCGGTGATGCTGATTTTTTGCAAGCCTTCTTTGCAAGGAAAAAATGGATAAGAAACATACAGCTGCCAGAAAGTGTGCACTTCTTGCTTCATAGACAAATGCGTACACACACACTTGCACACAAGCAAGCACGCACGCTCACACATCAAACACAACGCAAACACATATGCACACGCGCACGCACACACACACACACACACACACACACA
>LFCJ01003046.1_pt1 | contig 12195 bp, 24 predicted proteins | sample 643141 | NCBI WGS metagenome assembly LFCJ01 (sample SAMN03766243, study PRJNA286221) | soda lake metagenome | biome: soda lake; feature: Kulunda steppe; material: water; isolation source: sample B1-Br-g2 brine of Lake Bitter-1 | place: Russia: Kulunda steppe | collected 2010-07 | reverse complement strand
GTGTGTGTGTGTGTGTGTGTGTGTGTGTGTGTGTGTGTGTGTGTGTGTGTGTGTGTGTGTGTGTGTGTGAGCATGAGCGTGAGAGTGTGCCTAGGCGTGCGCGTACCTGCACACTGGTCATGAAGTCTTGCCGTACTGCGGCAGCGCACTCTAAATGTTTGAAGGAAACGGCGTATGGTGTGGTGATGACCGTGTATCCGGCTTTTGCTAAGGCCTCCATCAGGAGTGAGTAGAGCACCTGCAGCGTTCAGTTGGTTCCTCAGAGAAATTATGGGCTGATTTTTAAGTCTAGTTGTCAATTGTAAAGAACTAGCAAAGAGATTGTCTGACAGGTCGCTTTTGAGTCCACTTCGTTGGTTCGTCCACTCACTCAGACCCAGACGCACTGCAAGAGACAGCTTACCTGAGGCGCCCCGCTGACAAATGCGCCTCCAAGGAAGTGCAATACAGCTTTGGGAGGCTGGCGTCTTGGAGGGGGCGCCACCCAGCATTTGCCCTGCAGAGGGATATTGCACAATGCAAATAGTGGTCCAAAATGTGCTTGCGTGTGTTCAATCACTGTGCTCAGCACTATTCCAACTTACACATTTTATAGCCTGGGCATGAATGCTCAGGCTCCTCCTGCTTGACCTAAGTCTAGGAAAAGCAGAGCGCACAGCATGGCCGTGAGCAGAATTGTACACCAACGATTGGGACTTCAAAAGCATACTTTATGAAAAAATAATCTGAGTATTGTGATTAAAAGTTCCTAACCTGACTCTTGATCCTTGTTCTGATGTGGTAGATCCAACCGACCCGGATTATACTCATGGTACTAAGACAGAATTCAAATCATTAACGATTTATCCGCAACACTCCACTGCTGACATTTTGGTTTTCATCAGCTTCTCGGCTTAATTCACGTGCTTAGAAGTGGAGTGATCCGCTTCTGCCACCTCGCAATCTCAATTGGTACCTTGAGGAATGTGAGCAGATCTAGGTTTCGTTTACGCGCACACACATGTGTGTACACTCTGGCAGTGGAATCCTGCCTTTGACATGACGGAAATACTATGTCTAGTAGAAAAGCTCTCTTGTGTTCCTAATTGTGCATGATGAGGCAAGTACTCTTTTTCACTGCATGACTGTTGTGTGCTTTCTCAGAGAGAAATATCCGTTTTTGTTCCTTCCCGCCAGGCATATAGGTTGAGGCCCTGATCTTTCACGCACCTAAGCAGACTGCCTTTAATTCACTTACTCAGCGCACAATCAATTTTTTTATCTCATTAACGCAACCTTTTCCAGCCACTATTATTACATAGAGGCCATTCATTTGAGGCTCTACAGCTGACCTGACTCACTCACAGAGTTATCCCGGCCTCGAGCACAGCCTGCAATGCACGGCTCATTTTGCATGACTCAACAGCACATGTCCACATGAACACCACCACTTGAGGCAGAGCTACTTATGCAAGGACCTTGGATGGGGGCACATGAAGCCTCGAGCAAGGCTGCCGCAGGAAGTCGCGCGTGCGTCCCGAGCCTCCTCGGCCCGCAAGGAAACGCAGACTTAATCTCTGTAAGTTCATCTCACGATCATCACAAAGGGGTGGGTAACATCACAATTGTTGTGATGTGCCTGACAGTCACGAAGTGTCCGCAGGCCTCCCCCCGGCCCCTTGTGGGCCACCCAAGAGCTGCACCCCTTCCCTCCGTGCCAGCCCAGCAATCCCCCCCCTTCCTTGGACAGTGACCGCCCTGCTTGCAGCAGCAGCTGGCTGCTCGTGGCGGGAGCGGCGGCCAGGCATCGTGCCCCCCATGCTGGCGTCACCTAGTGTGGGAGCTGCTGTGTGCCTCCACACTGTCATTGGCCAGGGGCGCACGCGCTTCCAACGCGCCAGGCGGCGTCTGCGCAGTTGCGCACGGGCTCACCATGCTCTAATGCACCTTGGGGAGCTTGGTGACTTTGCCAATGGCAATGGTGCGCCCTTCATCGCGCAGTGTGAAGCGGCCCATGGCTGCCAGATCCTGCGCGTGAGAAGCCAGACACCAGTGTTAAGAGCTACCGCATCATTTTTGGGGGGAGCTCAGGTCTGAGGCAAAAGGCACGCCAGCCTGCAACTGGACAGGGGCTCAGGTCTGAGGCAAAAAACAGGGGCTCGGGTCTGAGGCAAAAGGCACACCAGCCTGCAACTGAATATGCGCCTGGAGTCTGACCGGCAGGCAAACAGACAGGACATGCGCACACGAGCTGCGCAGAGAGAGGCCAGGTTGCACACTGGAAGCACGCTTGCACCCACGCGTGCGTGCTTGCGCCCCTGCGTGATCAGTGCTGGGTGCAACACAGCACCGGCACACACACACACACACGCAGACACAGAGAACTGCATCACAGCGAGGGCTTATTCACCACTAGGAGCTCCCGCTCTCACCTGGAACGTCTCCACGCAGATGGGCTTCTCCACGGCGATGCGGCAGATGCACATGCCGCCCTGCTTCACAAACCGCGCCTTCTTCTGCTCCTTGGTCTTCATGTCCACCTCAGCGATCATCTTGGTGACCTCGCACTCCTCCATGCAGGCGTGCATGTGCAGGATGCTCTTGTAGCCCACCTGCACGCGCGCGCACATGCGTGCAGCTGTGCGTCATGCACAGGCGCATGGGCAGTTGCATGTGCGTGCGAGTGCGTGCGAGGGAGTGCAGTACGCTCCTATTATTGCTGTGCAGCACGCGCGTCTGCGCATGCATGTTTGCCCCACGCAAGCGCATGGGCACTTGCGAGTGCGTGCAGGCTTAGCGCGCCCACCTGCACACACGCAAGCACTCGCGTGTGCATGTGTGCGTGGACACCTTGTTGCGCGCCCCTTGCACCCTGTATTTACACCACACTCCGCCACGCCCGTGCCCGCGCACCGTGAAGATGGGGTTGTGCTCCAGCAGCTCCACGATCATGAGCTGCGCCTCAAACTGGGTGCACATGGGCACCGGGTTCCTGAAGCTGCTGATCACGAAGCCCTGCATGATGTCTGAGTCCTCCACGCCTGCAGAGCAGGGAGCACCAGAGGCGGCGCGCAGGGGTGTGTGTGTGTGTGTGTGCGTTTTTGTGCATGCACGTGTGCGCTTAGGCAGGGCGCATGTGTGTTAGTGAGCATACATGTGAGAGCACATGCATGTGTGTGCATGTGTGTGCTCTAAGAGTGGAGCTGAACAGTACCACTGTGGCCAGACCGTAGCCTTGTTTTCAAAGCGCTCACCCTCCTCTGCGGGCAGGCTGGCATACGTGCATGTGCTTGAGGGCAGCTTGCGCGTACGCTGCATGGAGGCCGCCAAGGAAGAGAGGGACAAGGCGCATCCATCAGGCAGCACCCAGCTCAGTTTAGACGGGGAGAGGCGCAGGTGTGGGCTGTGATGTGCTCAGCGGGCGCAGGAGGGCCCTCGTGGTCCATTTTGGTCTCCCACTGTGCTTTGCACTCGCGGTCCATTTTGGTCTCCCACTGCTTTGCACTCGTGGTCCATTTTGGTCTCCCACTGCTTTGCACTCGCGGTCCATTTTGGTCTCCCATTGCTTTGCACTCGTGGTCCATTTTGGTCTCCCATTGCTTTGCACTCGCGGTCCAAAAGGCTGCACGGCTTGCCGCCCATCATCTCACCCCCAATCCTTTCCGTAACTCAAGGCACGCTTTCGCTCCGCGTTGACATAGATCTGTACAAGAGTGGGCACACCCTTACTATCTGCACAAGAGCAGGCACACCCTTGCTATCTGCACAAGAGTGGGCACACCCTTGCTATCTGCACAAGAGTGGACACACCCTTTTGCGCGCGCTCACCTGTGACGCGCAGCCTCAAGTTCTCGCCGCTCCTGGTCGCCGTCACCTCCTTCTCATCCCGGTAGATGGCCTCAATCTTGATTCTTAACCTGGAGACACACACGCACGCGTGCACGCGCACGCGCTGGGCGCCTCAATCGCATGCTGATAGGGCTCTACTTGAGGATCAGGGCTCTACTTGAGGATCAGGGTCGTGGCGAAAGGCGCGTCGCGTGAGGGTGATTGTGCCTTCAGGGCCTACAGAGGGTATGTTCAAGCACCCCTACAGCCAGCATCCCTACAGCCAGCTGCACCTCTATGTCTGCATGGGCCCGCCACAGTGCATGTCTTCAGCAAGCATCCACACGTGAATGAGCCGTACCTGCCCTTGCATGGGCACACAGGCGCCTGCTGGCCTGTGTGCTGACACGCCGGCATGCAGACAGGCACACATGCGCCCGCTGGCCTTTGAGCTCTCGTGTGGCTCCCAGGCATGTGCTGGCTCGTGTGGCGGCAGAGCACGGCAGCAGCAGTAGCAGCAGCATGCGAGGCATCGGTGCAAAGGGCTGGCCTGGCCTGTATACTTGGGGTTTGCGGAAGCGCCTACAGAATGCGGGCCTGACCACCACAACACTTGCAAGGCAGCATTTGGTGGTGCACATGGACGGATGCGCTCCAGCTATCCTGCCTGCTGGGCCTGAGCAGGCTGACATCATCACCTTCCCCTCCTCCCCTCCCATTCCTCCTCTCCCCCCCCCCTTTGAGTCCACACGTGCCTGTTGGGCATGAGCATGTGCACATCACCCTGGCGGATGAAGCCGCTCTCGATCTTGCCCATTACAATGGTGCCCATGTCGCGCCACTTGTCCACGATGGGCAGGCGCACGGGCGCCAGCGGGTTGGGGTCCGTGGACTCGATGGCATCTAGGATCTGCGCGCACACGCACACACATGCCAATGCAAAGGGGGGGAGGTGTCTGCGGGCACCAAAGCATCCAGGATCTGCGCGCGCAGACGCACACATGGAAACATCCAGGATCTGCGCACGCACACACGTGCCAATGCTGGGGAGGGGTCTGTCTGTGGGCATCATGGCATCTCGAGCCTGCGCCCATATGCCGTGCACATGCAGAGTGCCGTCCAAGATGAATCCCACATGCAGTAGAACAGGTGCACCCACACGCAATACGCATGCCGTGCACATGCAGAGTGCCGTCCAAGATGGATCGCAGTTGCAGTGGAATAGGTGCACCCACACACAACACACATGCTGGGGTCTGTGGGCCCCCTGGCTCCTCTGCCTGCGCCCTCCACCACGAGCCAAGCAGCAAAAGTCTGCATGACTGCACAAAAGCACCCACAATATCCATGTGCGCACACACACGCACACACACTGCGCTGCAGGTGAAGGGGAACGTGGAGCGCGTGGATGCTTTTGTTTATCCTCGCTGCTCTCACAGACCCCCACGTGCACATAGCTGGCTGGCTGGGTTGCTTAGGCCTGCGTGCAGGGTGTGCAGGGCTGGGCTGCCCAAGCCCCCCAGCAAAGGGCAAACGCTGGGCCGCTGCCCAAGCCCCAGCAGGAGGCCATACACACACTGGGCTGGTCACCGGCTAGCAGTCAGTCGTTTTGACTGGAGGCCTTCTTGTAACTATTAACTATTAAAAAAAACACTGGGCTGGTCACCGGCACGCTGTGGGCTATTTGGGCCGCTGTGACAGGCACTGGGCCAAGGGCCAAAGGCAGCAGGCGACAGCGCAGCGGGGGACAGCGCAGCAGGCGCAAGCGGGGGGCAGCTGAAGCAACAGGACGGTGGGCGGCAGTGCAGCAGGCGCAGGCAGAGGGCAGCTGCTTGGTGCTCGCTGGCGCCACATTCCTGAAGGGGCTGGGACTATAGGGAAGGCTGCAGCTGCAGCCGCTTGCCGACGCAACAGAGCATAACAGGCAAGCCCTTCCCTCAAAAACAAGCAAGCGCACACAAAGGCCAGGACAGCTGGCACAACCCCCAGGGGCACACAACAGCTCAGCACAGGGGGGGCCATAGCTGCACAGGGCTGGCTGACTGCTTCGCTGGCACAAGCCCCATGGGCACACGACACATACAACTCAGCGCGGGGGGGCCATGGCTGCATGGAGCTGACTGACTGCTTTTGCTGGCACATGCCTGGGGTGTGTACCAATGTGCATTGCACCATAGAGCGCCTGCGGCTCTCTGCCTGAGCTGTACCAGTGGCTCGCGCGCCCTGCCTGAGCTGCACCAGTGGCACGCGCGCCCTGCCTGAGCTGCACCAGTGGCACGCGCACCCTGCCTTTGCTTCATTCAAGCGCAGCAGCCAGTGTCACCATGACCTCCTCCATTGTCATGAGTACCACCAGCAGCAGCAACAGCACGTCATTCATCATCATCATAATCAACATCAGTGCCAGCAGCAGCAGCAGCAGCAGCAGCAGAGACCAGGGGCAATCAGGAAACAGGGAGGAGGTGCGCGCAGCGCAGCACTTGTACTCACGTCAAACAGCGCAGGGCCATCGTACCAGCCGCAGCGCTCCTTGGGCACCTTGTCCTTGATGTTGTGGCCATACAGTGCGGAGATGGGCAGGAACAGCACCTGCGTGTGCACGAGTACAAGAAAAAAGAGAGATCGCGCGCAAGGACGTGACAGCTTTTTTGCTTGCTTGTTTGTTTGTTTGCGCATGCGTGTGCGCGCTGTGTTGGTGCTGATGTGCATACGTGCAGAAAGAGGGGGCAGTGAGCTCACTTGTGGAACAGAAGAGAGTGCGTGGATCCTGTGATTTTATGTCCGCAGCAGAAGAGCACACCCATGCCCGCCCTGCACCACCAAAAGTCAACGCCCTGCACCCCCACCACATCTTTTGGGCCCGCTCCCACTAATAAGAGGTCATGCCTTTGAGCGCCCTCTACATGCGCAACAGTGCCTGAGACAGAGCACCTGGGCAGGCTAGGGCAGCCAGCCTGCACCAGTCCCGCTCGTCTTTGCCCCGCCACTGTGCCTGTCAGCAACGATGTGCAGGAGCATCTAGCCACCACCGCTAACGATGGGGTGGCTGCAGAGCAAAAGAGGTGTTGCTCTTTGGGGCGACACACAACCTCACGCTTGTGTGTGTTTGCATCAGGGATGGAGCATTCACGCATTTAAATTTACCGAATCATTTGCCGAACTGTTTTACACCAATTTGCGGATTTAAAAGACCCTCTTCAAAATTGGCCCTGTGATGCACCTGTTTTGCTCCGTTTTGCACCTTACAGTGGCCCCACGTTAATAGCATAGTCTTAAGCATTGCTGTTACACCTATTTATGTGGAATCAGGGGTTGGGGGGGAAGGGGGAGGGTCAGCTGGCGTGAGTTAATGCCTCCCCCTCCTACGCCTGCTCTTGAAGCTCACAGGCAAACGTTCAATCGAACCATTCAGCGTTTTTCGAACTTTACCGAACCATTCGCGTATTATAAATCAAAAACAGGCAAATGCTCCATCCCTGGTTTGCATGTATCCAAAGGCATGTGCTCGTGTGCCTGTGTGTGCCCCTGTGTCCATGATCACGAGTGTCCAAGCGTGCCAGTGTGTGTGTGTGTGTTTGTGTGTGTGTGTGCGTGTGTGTGTTTGTGTGTGTGTGTGTGTGTGTGCGCGCATGCGCGCGCACGTTTGAGCGCATGCGCACACCACTCGCACAGATGCAGCTGCCCTGCCCCCTGCCCATCCACGCACCTCCTTCTTCATGTTGTAGCCACAGCCCTTGAGGAAGGGCGTCATCTTCTCCACAATTGTGTCGTACCTGGCCTTGTCCCAGGAGCCTGCAGGGGGCGGCAGTGCGAGCAAACGGTGTTGTGCACAGTTTGCACACACACACACACACACACACACACACACACACACACACACGCACGCGCGCGTCTGCTCGTGTATGTAGCTGTCGCCTACGCATGCGAGGGCGTTTTGCATGCTTGGTTGCAATTTGGTCCCAGGAGCCACTGCAGGCGGCCCCACAGTCCTCTTCACACATCTCAGGGCCCAGAGATTGAGGCACAGAAATGCACAACCCCACATTTTCTCACACACACACGTGTGCATTCCCGGACGCACTATACTGCCTCTGCAGGTACCCCCACAGCCATGTGTACATCATCATGCTTTTGGCTGGGGCACAAACAAAAGGACAAACAGCTACAGCCACATGTGTACTACTGTAAGTGCTGCAGTTGCTAAGAGCATGTGTGCAAATGCACATACACACAAATGTATACACTTGAGTACAAGATCACAACTATGGCTAGCACACACACATATACACATGTGACTGTCACATGTGCGCACACAGGCACACAAATAGACACAACTCGTACATACGTGCACACACATACGCATCAAATGCATAACCAGCAGCGCGGCGCGCACGCACCATCTTCATGCGCCACTGACGGGCAGTCCAGCTTGTTTACCACAATGACGAGTTGCTTCACGCCCAGCGTCTTGGCCAGCTGCGCGTGCTCACGCGTCTGTCCGCCACGCTCGAAGCCCGTCTCAAATTCACCCTGCGGCATGCACGTGGCATGTGCACGCGCTTGTGTTTATGCCTGTGCACGCAGTGCTCAGACCCACATAGCAGTGGCCACCAGCGCACAAGCACACAGGCGGCATGGAACAGGGGGGCATGGCAAGCCTGCGATGTGATGTGGCTCAAGAAGTGGGCGTGATGGGTGACACTCAACCAAATGCACATCTCACCATCCGCCGGGTCTTTTCACTCCAATTCTTTTGCAATGAGATTCATTTATTACATGAACACCGAAAAAACAAAAATCATGTAATTTGGTGCTGTGGGTGATCTAGGGTGGACATGTGCCTGAGAAAAGTAGGGTTCACGCCGGAGGATTAGGCACGGTTTTCTCCATGACTGGCTAGTCCCAAGCTCAAGTGCTTTGGGGGCCTTGTAAGCAGGGCTACATTGGGACGCTGAGCTCGAGACTAGCCCGTCACGGAGACCATACCCAGGGAGAATGCCAAAACCATACCCAGGGAGAATGCCGAAACCATACCCATTTACAACCTCATATAACCCCCTCTGATGCTTTCCCCCCTGATCGACTGCATCCTGACCACACGCACACTGGCCCAGACTCCTCCGTGCTCGCCCTTCCCACCTGTCCCCCCCATTCCTCCATATATTATGCACAGGGAGAAGAGCACCCCCTGCATTGGCTTGCCCCCACATGCCAAATCTATATAATAGGACTGCAATATAATAGGACTGCAATATAATAGGACTGCATTGGCTTGCCTCCACATGCCAAATCCAGGAGAGGACCCCTGATGCTGCAGCCAGGCACCATGCGCCTTGCACTCCACATAATCTTACCATGCGCTGTGCGCATGCAGGACAAATTTCTAGGCGTGCATGCACTGGGGCGCCCTGGATTGCCGTGGGGCCTGCCAGTCTGTATGCCTCCAACCTCCAGGGCCTAGGTTCATGTTTTTGGATGACATCAAATTTTGAGCTCTTATCACTCGGGTCTCACAGTCTTATCTTCATCATCAGGTATAATCACCAGCTCCTGAACAAAAACAAAATCATCTTATACCAGGGGATGTAATTAGACCAGGGGGGGGGGATGCTTTTCTTCCCATTGCTGCTCCTACACACAAGTAACCAGACTGTGCATACATGATCGGTTGCATGTGTTTTCTTACTAATGAGCAAGTCAAGAATGGCCATGCAAGCCCAACTCATCTACCATCACCTTAATCAAACACTCCTCCATGTTTTTCTTGACTCCTGTTGAAGTGGCACCATAGACCTATCTTTGCGCACAATAGGCAGACCAAGGCCAAATTGCGATGGCACCACAGGCATGTGCACTGTGCCATGCGGCCTGGACACGCACCCGCCTGGCCTGCAGGCCATTGCGCACACACACACACCCACCTTGCGCGCCGAGATGACCAGGATGGCCACGTCCGCCTGGCAGGCGCCCTGGATCATGTTGGGCACGTAGTTCTTGTGGCCCGGCGCGTCCAGCACCGTGTAGCGGTGCTTGGAGGTCTCAAAGTGCGCGCGCCCGACCTCCTGGGTGATGCCCTGCGCAGTGGAGGGGAGACAAGGTGGACAAGCAGAGTCAGGGTGGGTGGGCGCGTGGAAACGGTGCACACATGAGGGGTAGGCAGGCAGGCAGGCAGGCAGGCTAAGGGGTGGGCGCGTGGCAGTGGTGCACACAGGGGGGCAGGCAGGAAGGCAGGCTAAGGGGAAGGCCAGTGGCAGCAGTGCACTCAGGTTTTCACACTCGCACTTTTCACACTCACACTTTTCACACTTGCACTTTTCACACTTGCGGCGACCTGCCTTTATAAGGGATGCTTTCATCACACGCACTCTTTTGCACCCACGTGCCTTTTTAAGGGATGCTTTCATCACGCACTCTTTTGCACCCACGTGCCTTTATAAGGGATGCTTTCATCACACGCACTCTTTTGCACCCACGTGCCATTATAAGGGACGCTTTCATCACACGCACTCTTTTGCACCCACGTGCCTTTATAAGGGACGCTTTCGTCACACGCACTCTTTTGCACCCACGTGCCATTATAAGGGACGCTTTCATCACGCACTCTTTTGCACCCACGTGCCTTTATAAGGGACGCTTTCATCACGCACTCTTTTGCACCCACGTGCCTTTATAAGGGACGCTTTCATCACGCACTCTTTTGCACCCACGTGCCTTAATAAGGGACGCTTTCATCACGCACTCTTTTGCACCCATGTGCCGCGCTGCGCAGGGCAGCCGCGGCAACTGCGTTTGCCGCGCGTGGGTGCGTGTGTATGCGTGCACGTGTGCATGTATGGTGAGGCGCGGGTATGTGGGGGCCCGTACCTTGGAGCGCTCCTCCTCATTAGTGTCCATGATGTAGGCCATGTACCAGCCCTCTCGACTCTTCTCCTTAGCCTCCCTGTGCATAAGCAACACATGCACACATGCAGCATCTCGTCCATGGCACACAGTGCCCAGTAAATGGCACGCAGCACCTCGTTCCGCCTTGTTCATGGCATGCGGCGCCTCGTTCATGGTGTGTGGCGCTTGGGCTTGGACACCAGCGGCTCTGCACCCTCCCAGCTCCACAGAGGTGCAGCACATGTGCCATGCCACCCCATCCTGCTGCAACACAAGCTTGGCGCCATGCATCCTGCCTTCCTCACCCCTGCCTCCCCACCCTCCCAGGTGCAACACATGCGCCATGCCACCCCATTCCTGCCTCCTGCCTAGCTGAACGTTCCTGCAGCTTGGACCACAGACTACAGGGATCACACCTTGATGCGCAAGTGCACATGTGTGCCCAGTGTCTTTGTGCGTGTGTGTGTGTTTATGAATGTGCCTTGACGCCTTACCTTACCTTATGAATGTGTGTGAGCGCCCAAGCGCGCGTGCACACGTGCGCCCAGTGTGTTTTTGCATGTGTGTGTGTGCGTGCGCACGCGCGCGCACGAGGAAGAGAGATTGTGAAAAAGAGTGTACATGGCCGTGCGCATGAGGATTGCGCCCTTGACTGCCCTGACTCACTTCTCGTACTTCTCGATGGTGCGCTTATCCACGCCGCCCTGCACCCAGCAGCGCCAACAGGTGCGTGCGTGAGCCCAGGCAGCAGAGGAGCGGCAGCGTGCAGGTGGGCAGCACAGCAGCGCTGCTGGCATCCGCTGAGTCCGGCCACGAGAGCAGCAGCACTCCTTCAAACAGATCATCCATGCCTGTGCTGTCGCCTCTGCATAGGCTCCTGATCTTTAACTACCCATTGGGCAGCTGTGATGTGCATTCCTTTGCGCCCAGCGCGGCACCCCCGGCCGCAGCAGGCAGGTCAATCAGCAGGCAGTGTGAGTGCGTGCTCGTGGCTTTGAGCACCTGCCGCATGCGACTCAGAACGCCTGCCACATGCAAACATGGCTCTGAATGTGGGCGCAGGCCACGAACAACAGTAGGCAACACATGCGGCTGTGGGCGCCTGCCACATACAGCTGTGGGAGCCCACCACGCATAGCTCTGATGCCCACTAAGGTTGGGGCTGCCAGCGCGCATCGTTGTTGCAAGCACCGAGTTTGTGCAGGCCCCCGCCGCGTCTCAGTTAGCATCCTCTTTGTATCATGCAGGTTTTGGTCCAGCGACATGAGTGCCACGGTGGCAGTTTGTACCGATTCGCTTTTGGTCCAGCGACACACGAGTGCCACATGTGACGCAAGGGACACTTTGTATCATGTAGGTTTTGGTCCAGCGACACACGAGTGCCACATGTGACGCAAGGGACACTTTGTATCATGCAGGTTTTGGTCCAGCGACACACGAGTGCCACATGTGACGCAAGGGACACTTTGTATCATGTAGGTTTTGGTCCAGCGACACACGAGTGCC
>LFCJ01003045.1_pt1 | contig 12197 bp, 12 predicted proteins | sample 643141 | NCBI WGS metagenome assembly LFCJ01 (sample SAMN03766243, study PRJNA286221) | soda lake metagenome | biome: soda lake; feature: Kulunda steppe; material: water; isolation source: sample B1-Br-g2 brine of Lake Bitter-1 | place: Russia: Kulunda steppe | collected 2010-07 | reverse complement strand
CGCGCGGCGGAGAAGCCGCCCAGGCCCAGCGGCGTGGTGGCCATCTCGGCGCCACCGCAGATCATCACGTCGGCATCGCCATAGGCGATGGTGCGCGCGCTGTAACCGATATTATGGGTGCCGGTGGTGCAGGCGGTGGTAATCGCGATGTTGGGGCCGCGGAAACCGTGCAGGATGGCCAGGTTGCCCGAGATCATGTTGATGATCGAACCCGGCACGAAGAAGGGCGAGATGCGCCGCGGACCGCTCTTCAGCATGGCGCTGTGGTTGTGCTCGATCATCGGCAGCCCACCGATCCCGGAGCCGATGGCCACGCCGATGCGCGACGCGTTCTCCTCGGTGCACTCGATGCCCGCATCATGAATCGCCTGGCCCCCGGCCGCCACCCCGTACTGGATGAAGAGGTCCATCTTGCGGGCCTCCTTGGGGTTCAGGTAGGGGCTGATATCGAAGTCCGTCACCGAGCCGCCAAAGCGCGTGTTGAAACCGCTGGCATCGAAGTGCTCGATGGAGGCAATGCCGCTCTTGCCGGCCTTGATGTTGGACCAGCTCTCCTCGACGCTATTCCCCACCGGCGTGACCAGCCCCAGGCCGGTCACCACAACCCTTCTACGTGCCATCAGTGTTCCTCCAGACATCCAGTATGACAGGGCCCCTGCGCGGGGCCGTCCATTGCAGGCATTATACCGAGTCTCCCCGCCCAGTGCTGCCCTGACAAGCCCCGCAGCAACCTGCCACAAAAAAGCCGCCCAGCGAGGCGGCTTTTTCCAGGGAAACGCGTTCCCCGCGACAGGCGGCATCGACCGCCACCAGGCTTACTGGTGGGCGTTGACGTAGTCGATGGCTTCCTGAACGGTAGTGATCTTCTCGGCTTCTTCGTCCGGGATCTCGGTATCGAACTCTTCCTCGAGCGCCATGACCAGCTCGACGGTGTCCAGGGAATCGGCACCCAGGTCCTCGGTGAAGGAGGAGCTGTTCTGGATATCCTCTTCCTTGACGTTCAGGCGCTCGGCCACAACCTTCTTCACGCGCTCTTCGATGGTGCTCATTATGACGTACTCCAGTCGTTCAAATTGGCCGTCCAGATGACCAGCCGTTGGGGTTCCAGATCCGCAGACGGAAGCTGCGAGGTAGTTTATAGACGCCCCGGGGCCGGCGCAACCGCCGCCCCCGCAGGGGCTCAACGCATGTTCATGCCGCCGTTGACGTGCAGTGTCTCGCCCGTAATGTAGCTCGCCGTTTCGCCGGTGAGAAAGCCCACCGCCGCGGCGATCTCCTCGGGCTGGCCCAGCCGCGCCAGGGGAATCTGGCCCAGCAGCATGGTGTGCTGCTCCTCGGGCAGCGCCTCGGTCATGTCGGTGGCGATAAAACCCGGCGCCACGGCATTGACGGTAATGGCCCGCGACGAGACCTCGCGCGCCAGGGCACGAGTGAAGCCCTCCATACCCGCCTTGGCGGCCGCATAGTTGGTCTGACCCAGGTTACCCATGGTGGCCACCACCGAGCTGATGTTGACGATGCGACCGAAGCGCGCCCGGGTCATGCCGCGCAGACACGCCTTGCTGACGCGATAGACCGAGGTGAGGTTGGTGTCGACGACGTCGCCCCACTCCTCCTCCTTCATCCGCATCAGCAGGTTGTCGCGGGTGATGCCGGCATTGTTGACGAGGATGGTCGGCGCACCGAACTCCTCGGTGACCGCCTTGACCAGGGCATCGACGCTGGCCGCATCGGTGACATCGAGCCGACGCCCGGCACCCTGGATCCCCTGAGCCTTGAGGTCGGCGTCGATCTTCTCGGCGCCGGCATCGCTGGTGGCTGTGCCGATCACGATGCGTCCCTGGCGGCCCAGCTCATGGGCGATGGCGCGACCGATGCCGCGACTGGCGCCGGTGATCAGGGCAACTCTCGTTTCGGTTGTCATGGTGGTTTCGCCTTCCTGAGGAATGATTCAGCCGTTAGCTGCGTTGTCGTTGGCGACGCTGCGAGCCAGCTCCAGGGCCGCCTCGAGGCTATCCGGATCGTTGACGGCCAGCCCCTTGCTGCCCCGAGCAATGCGCTTGCCGAGGCCGGTGAGCACCTTGCCCGGACCGCACTCGATGAACACCTCGGCGCCGCCCTCGACCATGGCCTCGACGCAGGCGGTCCAGCGCACCGGGCGATAGAGCTGTTCGATCAGACGGGTGCGCAGGGTTTCGGTATCGGCATGGGCCTGGGCATCGACGTTCTGGAACACGGTGTAGCGCGGCGCGCGCAGCTCGATGGCAGCCAGCGCCTCGGCCAGGCGCTCCGCAGCCGGCGCCATCAGCGCACAGTGGGAGGGTACCGACACCGGCAGCGGCATGGCACGCTTGGCACCGGCCGCCTGGCAGGCGGCAATGGCACGCTCCACGGCGGCACTCCCTCCCGCGATGACCACCTGCCCGGGGGCATTGTAGTTGACCGCCGAAACCACCTCTCCCTGGGCGGCATCGGCACAGGCGCTTTCCACGGCGCCATCATCGAGGCCCAGGATCGCCGCCATGGCACCCTCACCCACCGGCACCGCGGACTGCATGGCGTCCCCGCGCAGGCGAACCAGCTTGACACCCTCGGCAAAGGACATCACACCGGCACAGACCATGGCGCTGTATTCGCCGAGGCTGTGACCGGCCATGGCGGAGGGGCGCGGCCCCTCGAGCTCCTGCCACACGCGCCAGATCGCAACGCTGGCGGTGAGCAGCGCCGGCTGGGTGCAGGCGGTGGCGTTAAGGGCCTCCTCGGGCCCCTCCTGAACCACCTGCCAGAGATCATAGCCCAGCGCATCGGAGGCCTCCTCGAAGGAGGTGCGCACCACGCTGTAGCGCTCTGCCAGCTCCCGCAGCATGCCGACCTGCTGGGACCCCTGCCCGGGGAAGACGAGGGCGAGGGATTGAGTCATCTTGGTCACCTTTGCTCTTGTTGGCTGTCATCATCACCGGGAGCCCCCGGCGTGAGGATATCGAGATCGCTGGCGGCTCGGCCGACCCTGCCGACCGACTCGCCAACGCCCCTGCGCGGCGCCAGACCGACCGCCAGACAGCGCGGCAGGTCGTGGCGCACCTCCTGCACCGCGCGCAGCACCGCATAGTGAAAGCCGGCGGCATCGGCGCTGCCGTGACTCTTCACCACGATACCGCCCAGGCCCAGCAGGCTGGCGCCATTGTAGCGCACCGGGTCAAGCTCGCCCTTCAGGCGCCGCAGCGCCGGACGCGCCAGCGCCCCGACCAGACGGCTGCTCCAGTGGGCCTCGAACGTCGCCTGCACCCGCGCCACCAGCATTCGGGTCAACCCTTCGCTGGCCTTGAGCACGGCGTTGCCGACGAAGCCGTCACACACCACCACATCCACCTGGCCGGCGAAGATGCCGTCGCCCTCCACGTAGCCGCGGTAGTCGAGCCGACCCAGGGCACGCAGCCGCGCATCCGCCTCGCGAACGCTGGATGTGCCCTTGGTACCCTCGACGCCAACGTTGAGCAGCGCCACCCGGGGAGCCGCGATCCCGTCCACGTGGCGGGCCATGAGCTCGCCCATCAGGGCGAAGTCAACCAGCCGCTCGGCGGGCGCCTCGACGTTGGCCCCCAGGTCGAGCAGATAGCAGCGCCCCTGACGGTGTGTCGGAATGGCGGTGCTGATCGCCGGGCGCGGAATGCCGGCCACGGTGCCCAGCGCCTGGCGGCCCAGCGCCACCAGCGCGCCGGTATTACCGGCACTGACGCCGGCGGCGGCCTCGCCCGCCGCCACCGCGGCCAGCATCCTGGCCATGCTGCTGGCCTGGCCACGGCGCAGGGCGTCGGCAGGGCGCTGCCCGGGAGCGATCACCTCGGCAGCATCCACAACCTCCAGACGCGAACCCGCCGCGACGAGTCGTCGCGGCAGGCAGGAGATCTCCCCATCCAGCTGGTGGCGGGGGCCGTACAGCCGGATCTCGAGACGAGGGTCCTGGAGGGCCGCGCTGGCCGCTCCACGCACGGTGGCACGGGGGCCGAGGTCGCCGCCCATCGCGTCGATGGCAATGCGCACGGGTATCAGCGGCCAGGCGTCACCGAAAGCTGAGCCGTCGCCTCAGGCGTCGACGACCTTGCGGCCACGATAGAAGCCGTCCGGAGAGACGTGGTGACGCAGGTGGGTGGTACCGGTCTCCTTGTCCTGGGAGAGGGCCGGAGCGCTCAGCGCGTCGTGGCTGCGACGCATGCCGCGCTTGGAACGGGTCTTGCGGTTCTGTTGAACTGCCATGGGATGTCACTCCAGAGTGAAACGGTGATGAATCAGGATTTGCCCTTGAGGTGCCTCAGCACATCGAAGGGACTCGCTGCGGGCTCTCCGGATGCTGCGGCATCCTCCCCGCTGGTCAGCTGGTCGCGAGAGACCTCACAGTCGGCCTCATCGTGGTAAACCACCTGAGGCAGGCTGAGGATCAGTTCGTCCTCGACCACCGTCAGCAGGTTCAGCTGTTCGTCTTCCACCAGCACCGGCTCATGCGTGCTCGGCAGCTCGGCGGCCAGCGCGTCGCTGGTAACCATCCCCAGCAGGAAGTCGCTCTCGATCTGCTGCGCCATCGGCGACAGGCAGCGTCGACACGGCAGCTGCAGCTCGGCTTCCAGGCGACCCCGGATGACGCGACGCCCCTGGGCGTCGATGGCGAAGTCGAGAGTGACCCGCAGGTCGCCGCTCTGGGCGCCGACCTCTTCGGCCAGACGCGCAAAATCGGCGAGGGCCATCAGCCCCTCGAGACGCTCGGATCGGGCCGCGAGCTTGTAGGGCTCGACCCTGCTGGGAAGTCGTGTGGTCAACATAGGCGCGCAATGATAGGCACTCCCCCCGCCCCTGTCAAAGCCGCCGTTGCAGGCTCGGGTCGTGCTACCCTCAGCGGCGAATCCCGACCAGGAACATCATCATGTCGTCACGCCTCGTCCTCGCCTCCGGTTCTCGCTGGCGCCGCCAGCTGCTCGACCGACTGGAGATTCCCTACGCCTGGCAGAGCCCCGACATCGACGAGACGCCGCGCCCGGGCGAACCCCCCGCCGACCTCGTTCAGCGACTGGCCCTGGCCAAGGCCCAGCGGTTAGCCGAGGCCTGGCCGGACCATCTGATCATCGGCTCCGACCAGGTGGCCCTCTTCGAGGGCGAGATCCTCGGCAAGCCGGGTGACGCGGCCACCGCCCGCGCCAATCTGGCTCGCTTCTCCGGGCACCGCGTGCGCTTCCTGACCGGCCTGGCCCTGGTGGACACGCGCAGCGGCCATCACCAGGTAACGCACGAGACCTATGACGTGGTGTTTCGCCATCTCGCCGAGGACGAGATCGAACGCTACGTGAAAAAGGAGAAGCCGCTGGACAGCGCCGGCAGCTTCCGCATGGAGGGGCTGGGGATCACCCTGTTCGAACGACTCGAGGGCGACGATCCCAACACCCTGATCGGGCTGCCGCTGATCCGCCTCTGCGCCATGCTGCGCGAGGCGGGGCTGGATCCGTTGAAGGCGTGAGTCGTGAGTCGTGAGTCGTGAGTCGTGAGTCGTGAGTCGTGAGTCGTGAGTCGTGAGCCAGGATCTTGCCCCAAGCTCACGGCACGAGGTTTTTTCTTACAGCTTGAAGCTTACAGCTCACAGCTCCCTTTAAGGGGCGAGCTGGTAGCGCAGCGGCGAATCGGCCCGGGGCACGCCCAGCAGCTCCATGGCGACGCGACCGAACTGGCGGGAGAATCGTTCGAAGGGGTCGAGTCGCGGGGTGTAGTCGCGCACCCTGGGCTCGGGCAGCCGCTCCCGGGCCAGCGCATCCAGGCTGCCGATGCCGTCCACCAGACCGAGCTCCACGGCCTGCTCGCCGCTCCACACCAGGCCGCTGAACAGTCGCTCGTCGTCGCCCAGGCGGTCGCCTCGCCCTTCGCGCACCGCCTCGATGAACTGTCGATGGGTGGTCTCGAGCACCGACTGCCAGAACTCGCGCTGCTCCGGGGCCAGCTCCGAGAAGGGGTCGAGGAAGGCCTTGTTGTCACCGGCGGCGAAGACGCGTCTCTCCACGCCCAGGCGCTCGATCGCCTCCTCGAAGCCGAAGGTGGCCGAGACCACCCCAATGGAGCCCACCAGGCTGGCCGGCGCAACCAGAATCTCGTCGGCGGCCGCGGCAATATAGTAGGCGCCGCTGGCGCCCACATCCTCGATGACCGCGATGATCGGCTTGTCGCCCTCGGCGCGCAGCCGCATGATCTCGTCAAAGATGCGCTGGGACTGCACTGGACTGCCGCCGGGGCTGTCGATCTGCAGTACCACCGCCTCGCTCCCCTCGGCCTCCCAGGCGCGATTGAGTCCGGTGACGATGCGCTCGGCGCTGGCCGGGGACTCCGAGTCGATCACGCCCCGCACCTTGACCACCCCCAGGTGCGGGCCGTCGGCCGCGCTGCGGCCGGGCGGGCCGGCCAGCAGGCCGTAGAGGGTCGCCGACAGCGACGCCAGGATCAGCGCCGCGAACAGGAAACGGAAAAACAGCTTCCAGCGCCGCGAGCGGCGCTGCTCGGTCAGCACGCCGCCGATCCAGCGATCCATCATCTCCATCTGCTGAAGGCGCTGACGCTCACGCAGGGCCTCGGCATCCTCGGCCGGCGCCGCCTTCTCCGCGCTCGCCTGACGCGCATCGCGCTCGGCTCGAGCCTGCTCGGGGGTACGCTCAGGCCCCTGGGTCCAGGGATCGCTCCCCTCATCGCCTGCCTCGTCACGCTTCCGATCGTCGTCGCTCATCTCTCTATCGCCCTTGCAGCCAGTTGAAGAGTTCGGGAACCGCCTCGGCGGTAAACGCCGGCCGGCTGGCGGCAAGCCGCTCCGGGGCGTGCACGCCCCAGGTCACGGCCACCCGGTCCATGCCGATGGCTCGCGCCATCTCCAGGTCATATTCGGTATCGCCCACCATCACCGCTTCCTGCGGCGCCACTCCCAGTTCGACCAGCAGCTCTTCCAGCATCCGCGGGTGAGGCTTGGAGCGCGTCTCGTCAGCGGTACGGCTGGCGTGAAACCAGCGCCCGCTGTCGCTCTCGCGGAAGATGCGATCGAGGCCGCGGCGACTCTTGCCGGTGGCCACCGCCAGGCGCTGCCCGCCGCGATCGTGAAGGCCGGCAAGCCCCTCCTCCACGCCGGCGAAGAAGCGCATGGGGGTGTCGTTGCCCTCCACGAAATGCCAGGCGTAGCGGCTGCGCAGCAGCTCGGCACGCACCGAATCGATGCCCGGACAGAGGCTGGCGATCGCCTCGGGCAGCCCCAGGCCGATGATATTGCGAACGCGCTCCGCCTCGAGCTCACCCCAGCCGGCGTCCCGGGACGCCGCCTGCATGCAGTCGACGATGCGCGCCACCGAGTCCATCAGGGTGCCATCCCAGTCGAAAATCACCAGTCGATAGCGCATTGTTGTCTCCATGGGTCAGTGCGTCGGGTCAGGTCGGGATTCATCAGGCCTCGCGGCGGGCGTGGGCCAGCACCGCCTTGAGCTCCTCGGGCAGCGGCGCCTTGATCTGCACCGGACGACCGCTGGTGGGCTCGGGAAAGCTCAGCGATTCGGCATGCAGGAACAGCCGTGTCACCCCGAGGGACGCGCTGAGCCGCTGACTGTCACGACTGGCATACTTGTCGTCGCCCAGCAGCGGATGGCCGGCGTGGGTCGCATGCACGCGGATCTGGTGGGTACGCCCGGTGACCGGCTCGGCCTCCATCAGGGTCGCCCTGGAGAAGGCCTCACGCACCGCGAAATGGGTGCGAGAGACCTTGCCCGCCGGATCGACCCTCACCCGACGCTCGCCGTTGGTTAGGGTATAGCGGTCCAGCCGCGCCGCCACATAGTCGCGCCGAGCCGGCCAGCGTCCGGCCACCAGGGCCAGGTAGCGCTTGTCCATCTGCTGCTGCTTGAGCGCAGCGTTCAGCGCCAGCAGCGCCGGCCGGGACTTGGCCAGCAGCAGACAGCCGGAGGTGTCGCGATCCAGCCGGTGCACCAGCTCCAGGAAGTCGAGGTCCTCGCGCACCTGGCGCAGCGCCTCGATAAGACCGATCTTGACCCCGCTGCCGCCATGCACGGCGAGACCCGCCGGCTTGTTGATCACCAGCCAGTCGCGCCCCTCCACCAGCACGCTGCCGGCCAGCAGGTTGCGCAGGTTGTCGCTCACCTCGCGCACCGCTTCCCGGGGCGACAGCTTGAGCGGCGGAATGCGCACCAGATCCCCGATCGTCAGGCGGGTGTCGGGCTTGACCCGCTTCTTGTTGACCCTGACCTCGCCCTTGCGCACGAGGCGGTAGATCAGCGCCCGCGGCGCCCCCTTGATGCGGGTCAACAGGAAATTATCGACCCGCTGGCCATCCTGCCCTTCCGTCACCTCGACCCACTGTACGTCACGCCCTTCGGCCATGCCGAGACTCCACTGCCGGAAACTGCCAAAAGCCGCATTCTATCGCAGTGGGCCCGCCGGCGCGCCAATTGCTGGTGCAGCCCGGTTGCTGTTATATTGCCAATTCGCTCCAATGGGCCGAAATGGGCCCGCCAGGCGCCTGCCCGACAGACACGCAGGCCGGAGAGAATAGATCAGGCCGCGACGACGTCGATACGTCCCGCCGCCCGCAGCAACGGAAAGACAGCGAAATAATATAGCGCCACGCCCGAATCCCCCGATGTTTCCCCCGTCATGGAACCTCGGCAGACCACGGGACACGTTCAACAGCGTGCCGGAGATCGGCGGCGGCGAATCGATGAATGCCAGGTGTTGGCGGTGACCGCAGGGCCGGATGGGTGACCCCCACCGAGACATGTCCTGCCTCCGCCCCGTACTCAACAACTCGTGCCGTGACGCGTCGCCATCGATTCGCCACGGCCCAAGGTATCTGCGTATTCCTGCGATACGCTGAGCACAGGCACGCAGCACACAGAGGTTCGCCACGCCGCACTCGCCGGCGCCCCATAGTGCGAGACAACATGAAACGGATGCTCATCAATGCGACCCAGCCCGAAGAGCTGCGCGTCGCGCTGGTCGATGGACAACGCCTCTACGATCTGGACATCGAATCCGGTGCCCGGGAACAGAAGAAAGCCAATATCTACCGCGGCAAGATCACCCGCATCGAGCCCTCCCTCGAGGCCGCCTTCGTCGACTTCGGCGCCGATCGCCACGGTTTTCTGCCCCTCAAGGAGATCTCCCGCGAGTACTTCGTCAAGGAGCCCTCCTCCGGCCGCCCCAGCATCAAGGAAGTGCTGAAGGAAGGCCAGGAGGTGATCGTCCAGGTGGACAAGGAGGAGCGCGGCAACAAGGGCGCGGCGCTGACCACCTTTGTCAGCCTGGCCGGCCGCTTCCTGGTGCTGATGCCCAACAACCCCAAGGCCGGCGGCATCTCCCGACGCATCGAGGGCGAGGAGCGCAGCCAGCTCAAGGAGGCCATGGGGCAGCTCACCATTCCCGACCGCATGGGCCTGATCGTGCGTACCGCCGGCATCGGCCGCTCCCCCGAGGAGCTGCAGTGGGATCTCGACTACCTGGTCCAGGTCTGGGAGTCGATCACCGCCGAAGCCGGCAAGCGCGCCGCCCCCTTCCTGATCTACCGCGAATCCAACGTCATCATCCGCGCCATGCGCGACTACCTGCGCCAGGACATCGGCGAGGTGCTGATCGACAGCGAGGCGGTGCATCAGGAGGCGCTGGCCTTCATCCGCCAGGTGATGCCCTCCTACCAGCAGAAGATCAAGCTCTACGTCGACGAGGTGCCGCTCTTCTCGCGCTTCCAGATCGAGTCCCAGATCGAGACCGCCTATGAGCGGGAGGTCAAGCTGCCCTCCGGCGGCTCCATCGTCATCGATCATACCGAGGCGCTGGTCTCCATCGATATCAACTCGGCTCGGGCCACCCGCGGCAGCGATATCGAGGAGACCGCCCTGCAGACCAACCTGGAGGCGGCCGACGAGACTGCCCGCCAGCTGCGCCTGCGCGACATCGGCGGCCTGGTCGTCATCGACTTCATCGACATGAGCCCGGCGCGCAACCAGCGTGAGGTCGAGAACCGCATGCGTGATGCCCTGAAGCTGGACCGTGCCCGGGTCCAGATCGGCCGCATCTCGCGCTTCGGCCTGATGGAGATGTCCCGCCAGCGCCTGCGCCCGTCGCTGGGCGAAACCAGCGGCGTGGTCTGCCCGCGCTGCGTTGGCCAGGGCACCATCCGCGATGTTCGCTCCCTCTCGCTGTCGATCATGCGCCTGATCGAGGAGGAGGCCATGAAGGAGCGCAGCGCCCAGATTCGCGCCATCCTTCCGGTGCCGGTGGCCACCTACCTGCTCAACGAGAAGCGCACGGTGCTGGCCGATATCGAGCGCCGCCAGGGCGTGCGCGTCGTGCTGCTGCCCAGCCCCGAGATGGACACCCCGCACTACGATGTCCAGCGCCTGCGCGACGACCATGTCGACGAGGACGGTACCGCCTCTCTCTCCAGCTTCGAGCTCTCCACCGACAGCGAGATCGGCCGCGAACCCGAATCCACCTTCGCCAAGCCGGTACAGCGCGCCGAGGCGGCGGTGAAGACGGTGATCCACCACGAGCCCGCCCCCGCCTCGCTGCAGCAGGAAGAGGCTCCGGCCACCCAGGCGCCCGCTCCTCAGGCCCAGGCGGCCAAGGCCCCGGCCGCTAACCGCCCCCCGGTGGTACAGCAGCCTGTCGCCGAGCCCCAGGCCGGCGTACTGGGCCGTCTGGTCAAGGGTCTGGCCAAGCTGCTGGGCGGCGACGAGCCCCCCGCCGACGGCGCACAGAAGGCTCCTTCCCGCCCCGAAGAAGCGCGCGGTGACAAGGGAGGCCGCCAGCCTGCTCAGCGTGAAGAAGAGCGTGGCAACCGCAATAACCGCCAGCGTCGCCCCCGCAACGAGGAGCGCCGCAGCGCCCCGCGCCAGGAGAGCGAGCGCGGCGATGGTCGAGCGGAGGGCGCCGACAATCGCGGTGGCGCCGACAATCGCGGTAACGCCAACCGTGGTAACGCCAATCGCGGCAACGCCAACCGCGGCGGCCGTGGACGCGGTCGCCAGGACGACAACCGTCAGGCTCGCCAGCAGGAGGCGCCCAGGGCTCGCGATGAGAAGCCCGGAGCGGAAAAGCTCCAGGAAGAAAAGGCGCGGGACGACAAGCCCCGCACCGACTCGCGTCGCGGCCGCGGGGGGGAGAAGCGCGACGAGCGCCCCGCCGAGAAGCCCGCTGACGCCAAGGGTGGAACCCCCGGGGCCGAGGCGCCGGTAGACGATGGCAAGCCCAAGCGCACCCGTAACAATCCGCGCAACCGCCGCCGTCAGCACGCCATCAACCCCAAGGCCGAAGCCGAGCAGCAGCGGCTCCAGGCGGAAGCCGCCGAGGCGCAGTCGGCAGCCGACGCCCAGGCCGACAAAGTCGAAGCCGCCAAGCCCGAGGTAAAGGCCGAGGCACAGCCCCAGGCGAAGGCCGACGCGCCCAAGCCCGCGCAGACGCCCGAGATGAAAGCCGAGACGCCCAAGGCCGAGCCGCAGCAGACGCCCGCCGAGGCCAAGCCCGCGCAGAAGCCGGATGCGCCGCAGCCGGCCGCGCAGACGCCCGAGATGAAAGCCGACGCGCCCCAGGCCAAGCCGACGCCCGCCGAGGCCAAGCCGAAGGCAGACGCGCCGCAGCCGGCCGCGAAGACGCCCGAGGTGAAAGCCGACGCGCCCCAGGCCAAGCCGACGCCCGCGGTGACAGCCGAGACGCCCCAGGCCAAGCCGCAGCCGACGTCCGCCGAGGCCAAGCCGAAGCCCGATGCGCCACAGCCGGCCGCGCAGACGCCCGAGGTGCAAGCCGACGCGCCCAAGGCCGAGCCGCAGCAGACGCCCGAGGTGAAGGCCGACGCGCCCAAGGCCAAGCCGCAGCAGACGCCCGAGGTGAAAGCCGAGACGCCCAAGGCCGAGCCGCAGCAGCCCACCCAGGCCAAGACCGACGACAAACCGGAAGCGGGTGAGGCCCAGGAAACGCCGGCGGAGCGCCGCGCCAGGCGCCGCCGCCGGCGCGCTCACAACGATCCGCGGGAGATCCGTCGTCGCGAGCTGGAAGCCAAGACGCAGGAGAGCCCTCAGCGCCAGGGGAAATAGCGCCGAACCAAAGCGGGGCCGCGGCCCCGCTCTCCCTCTCCCGCAACGACAGCGCCCGCAGCCATGGCTGCGGGCGCTGTCGTTGCGAGT
>LFCJ01003044.1_pt1 | contig 12197 bp, 3 predicted proteins | sample 643141 | NCBI WGS metagenome assembly LFCJ01 (sample SAMN03766243, study PRJNA286221) | soda lake metagenome | biome: soda lake; feature: Kulunda steppe; material: water; isolation source: sample B1-Br-g2 brine of Lake Bitter-1 | place: Russia: Kulunda steppe | collected 2010-07 | reverse complement strand
TCTGCGTAATTCTCCTTCCGTTTTTGCGCTCGTTATAGCGATAGGATTCGCTATGTCCGGCATCGCTGAGTCCCTTCCAGAAGAGCGACGGCGGGTAGCCGGTGGATTGCGTGTGACTATGGTTCTCCTTATGTTAAGTCTCATTGCCACCACTATTTTTGCACCTGAACTCATTATCGGAGAGTAATAGGGTCCTTGCCAATAATTGGAGTGGCAGACTGATTAGAACCAAAGAGATATCAGCATATTGAATTTATATTGGGTATGAAACGCAGACTACTCAAGGCCTTTATCGGGATTGGCATGGTGGGAATTGGGCTTGCGCAGGCGTCTCTCTTTGCAGCTCAAAGTGAATGGATTCCTACCAGTTTGGGCATATTGTTCTCGCTCCTTGGTGTTGTATATTTGTGGACGGAGATCTACTTACCCGCACAGTAGGCGCGTACACTTAGCGTTTTTTCGGCTTAATATGAAAATGGGTGGTTTATTTGTCAGCACGATATACGGTCATCCTCAACCTGAACCCCTTCCCACCGGCAATCTCACCGAGGCAAACCTATTCGAGTGGTGACTCCCACCCTGAATCGGGGCCGTAAGGTTCGTAGTTGGCCATCCTCCCAAGCGATTGCACGATCACCTAACTCCCAACCCGCAGTCAGCGGTGTTGAAATTCCAAGTTCACTGCATGGCATATATCACGCTCAAGCGTGGCCTATCTCACGACTTGACACAGCTTTTCAACCCGTAACATGAGGTGACATTCCTCCAGATTAGTATAAGATGACTGAGATGGAGCAGAGGACATACACGGGAATAACACAACGGAGATTTCATCGATTGTTGATTCTGGTTGTGATGGTATTTGCTATTGCCATCTTCGCTGGGGGGGTAGCTGCCACCACAGGGGCGATGAGTTCGCCACCGGACACATTCGCTAACACGACAGTCGACTCGACGTCGGCGGGCGAAGAAGAGTGGAGTGAGGTGATGGGACTGTTCATCGAGACAACTGAAGCAACGGTTGTCGACGGCGTCCTCTACATTGGGACCGACGAGGGGGAACTCCTGGCACGCGACGCGGACACTGGAGACGAACTGTGGAATAAGACGGTGGTCGACGTCACCGATCGTAGTTCAACCGGAATCACCACCGCCCAGTCGGTCGTCGGCGGTGTCGTCTACGTCGGGGCCACGGACGCGGATCGCGATGGCCACCTGTTCGCCTACGACGCCGAGACGGGAGACGAACTCTGGAGTGAGTCAATCAGTACCACCTCCGTCCGCACGTCACCCATGGTCTACGACGATAGCGTATACGTCCGAACTGGCGATGGAGTCCTTCGGGCCCACAACACCGGGGACGGTTCACAGGAGTGGATCGAAGAAGTGGGCGTCGGCGGAACGCCCGTCCCGGCAGACGGAACGTTGTACGTTCCGATTAGTGCCTCCGGCAGCGATCTCGTCGCGCTCGATGCCGACACCGGAGACGAACAGTGGGAACGAACGCTCAACACGGATGGCGTAACGACTCCGACCTACGTCGACGGCACCGTTTATGTCACATCGAGTGCTCTGGAGAGTCGCGGCTGTACCACTTGTGTCCCCCGCGAATTGCCAAGTTACACCTATATTGTTCACGCACTTGATGCCACTGACGGAACCGAAGAGTGGACGTTTGGTGATGACGACGAGACCCTTACACGCGGCAGTAGTCCGACGGTCGTCGGTGGGTCGACCGGAACGGTCTATTTCACCTCGACGTTCGACACGGCGTACGCAGTCGATGCAAATGATGGCTCCCTCAAACAGGAATACAAAATAAGCGAGGGGTGGCTCACCGGGACACCCACAGTAGCGGACGAAACCGTCTTTCTGACGACAATGCACGGGTTCGGTGACCCAGCTGGCATCTACGCGTTCGATGTGGACACCGGCGACGAGGAGTGGTATTTCGGTGACGACGGCGTTTATGCCTCCCCGATCGTTTCTGACGGCTCGGTGTTCGTGCCGACCAAAGGAAAGGTCAGCCCACTTAGGAGTTATCGCGCCATCAACGCGGGCGTGAACACACCGAGTCAGGATTCCCAGGCTGCCCAAGGGACGAACGGACACACGGACGCCTGGGCAGGCACCGAAACCGACGAACCAATTGCCGTCGTCGAGGCCGAGTTAGGCGACGACGCGATCGTCGAAGACTTCGGTGATCCTGACCCGGATACGTTCAGCGTCGACGTCACCCTCAGAAACACAGGGAGCCAGACGGTCACCCACGACCCAACGCTCGAGATTGGCGACGAGGAAATCGACGGTTTGGAGACGCCCCTCGAGATTCCTGCCTATGGTGAACGCCGGGTTGTCCTCGAATCGGCTGTCGAGGATCCAGGCGAGTACGACGTGAGCGTCAATGGGGAATCCGTCGACTCGCTGTTGGTGCTGCCACAGGAAGATGCGGTGTACATCGACGGCGCCGACGTTCTCGAACCGACCACGGTGCTCGTTGACGACCAAGTGGCCGTCCTAGCCCGCTTCAAGAATCTCGGTGAGACGAGCGTGGAATACGACGTCTCTATGTTGGTCGACGGGGACGAACACGACACGGAGACGGTTTCCATCGATGCCGACGACACAGAGTTGGTACCATTTACGACGACGATCGATGAGTCAGGTGTCTATGACATCTTGATCGACCGCGAAGACAGTAGCGTCGGCATCGACAATCGGTTTGTGGGGACGGTCGACGTGCGCGATGAACCGACGTTCATCACTGACGGCGAACTGACACAGAACCGAATTCTCGTGGACGAAAGCCTCCCATTCGATGCAACAGTTCGAAACATTGGCGACGAGGAGACGACCCACACGACAACGGTGCAGTTCACGCCGGTTGTAGGAGACGAAGTGGGGCCCGTTACCGTTGGTACGAACGACGTTCCAGCGAACGGAGAAATCGAGGATTCAGTGGCAGTTCCGCCCAACGAAGTCGACGAAGAGGGGATTTATACCGTCACTATCGACGAAGAGACCGCAGAGGGAGACGTCGAAATGATCGACATTGGAACAGTTGAGGTTCTCGGGGAGCCAGTCCACTTCGGGGACGCACAGCTGGCCAACGGATCGGTTGGCCCTGGGGAATCGATCGAACTCGAGCTCATCTACGAGAACGTTAAAAGCGAATCCGTGAGCCAGGACGTGACGATCGATAGAGATGGCGAAGACATCGTCGAGACAGTCGAACTCGAGGCCTACGAGACCGAGATTATCCAAATAGAACTCGACGGCTTCGACGATCCGGGGGCGTACGATCTCACCATTTCCGATGAGAAAACCGACGTCGACGGCCACACCGAAACGGTGTTCGTCGGCGAATCCGACTACTTTGTCCCTGAAAACGGCACGATTCAGGAAGCTGTCGACGCCGCCAGTCCCGGAGACGTGATCGGGGTCGCGGGCGGCACCTACAACGAGTCAGTAGAGATAGAGACGAACGGGATCGAGATCGTCGGGTTCGACGGCGAACAGCCAGTCCTCGATGGGGAAGACGGTGCGAACGCGACGGCCTTCACGATTTCTGCTTCGGACGTCACGATCGACGGGATCGAGATCGAGGACTACGGCACATCCGGCATCGATATCGGTGCTCGAGACGGAACGACCGTTGCCAACGCGACGATTCGAGGGAACGGCGAGCACGGGATCGTGGGTGGCATCCCCGGCAACGATCCCGACGGCGTGACGATCGAACACACCGTCATCGAGGCACATGACGAGGGAACGATGGATATCGGCTCGCCAGACGATGCCGTGGTCCACGCCAATACCCTCACCGACAACGGCGATGGTATCAGTGTCGGGTTCGACGCAACCGTGACCAACAACACGATCGACGGGCAGAAAGGCGGCGTTACAATCCGGACCGGGGATCGCGCCACCGTCGCGAACAACTCCATTACGGACGCCGCAGGATCCGGGATCAACGTCAATAGTGAGTCCACCGTCGAAGACAACGTTGTCGTTGTCGATGACACTGGTCTTACGCTCCGTGGTGAGGATATCGACGTCCACGGCAACGACATCTCGAGCGGGCTGGACGATCTCCGCATCGATGGAACGAATGGGCATACGATCACGGACAATACCCTCGAAACGGGGGTGTTGCTCACCGAGGCGTCCGAACAGTCCGGAACGTCGCTGACGATTACCGACAACGAAGTCGGTGGTGATCCCCTCGTCTTCATCAATGACGAGACCGACCCGTCGGTTCCGGCTGACGCTGGACAGGTGATCCTGGTTGATGTCGAGGACGTCACCCTCGAGGACCAGGTGTTCGACAACGTCATCTCCCCGGTCCAAGTCGTCAATGGGACCGACGTGGAGATTCGTGACCTCGAGGTAACTGACGGCCCGAGTGCCAACATCTTTGGCTCGGGTGTCGTCGATCGCGGGGCAGTCTCGGTGTGGGACAGCCCCGGTGTCCGCATCGAGTCTGCCACGTTCTCGACTATGGGAGATCATGCGATCAGACTCTCCGACAGTCCGAACGCGTCGGTAAGCGAGAACACGATTAGCGACACGAACCGACAGGCAATCGCGATCGAGTGGAGTGCGAATACGACAGTCACCGACAACGAGATAGACGCCGCTCGAAGCGGCATCTTCGTCCAACGAAGCGATCGGATCGAAATCGGGGGCAACTCGCTTGAGACACTCGATGGGAGTGCCATCGAGTTCCAAGACAGTGAAGACGTGGCAGTCACCGACAATGCCATCATGGATGCCAACCGAGCGCTGGACGATATCTTCGAGGACTACGCTATCGGCGGCGGGGAATCGAGTAACGTGATGGATGGCCCGGTTGCCGGCGCTGAAATCCGAAACAACACTGTGAGTGACAGTGGAGCACACGGTGTCTTGGTGGCCGAAAGCGAGAATCTAACGATTGCCGAAAACGAAATTACCGACGGCGTACACGGTATCACTGGCGAGTGGGACAGCGATATGAGCGGTGACGGCGTCGACGTCTCGAACAACACCGTCGTGAATAACACCGAACAGGGAATGGCGTTCGGTATCGGTTTCGGTGACCTGGTGGGTCTTTCGATCACCGACAACGAGATCCGTGACAACGACGAGATTGGGCTGTTGATCGATAGCACCGCCGTCGACGTGGCGGTTTCGGACAACGATATCACGAGGAACGCTGATGGGGCTAGATACGAATCCGGCTCGGGCGAACTCGACCTCACAGAGAACTGGTGGGGTGACACGAGTGGCCCCAGCGGTGGCCTCGAGGACCCACAGACGGGAACCGTCGCTGACGGCGACGGCGATTCGATTGCGCCCTGGATACTCAGCGGCGACCCAGTCGAAAACGTTCATTTCGACCCGTGGACTGGGAAACTCGGCTCGTTTACCGCCGAGTGTAACGGGCTCGAGTGTACCTTCGAGAGCGATACGAGCGACGACCTCGATGTTGACCACTACGAGTGGGATTTCGGTGACGGGACGACGGAAACGACCGCCGAAGGGACGATCACCCATACGTATGACGATGAGGGGACCTACACGGTCGAACTGACTGTCGAAGCCGAAGACGGCACGACGGGAAGCTTCGAACGGGAAGTGGGCGTCACGGAAGACGTCGGCGAGTGTACCCTCGTCGTGGCAGAAGGCGAGAGCATTCAGGATGCCATCGACGCAGCAGACGCAGGCGACACCGTCTGTCTCGAGTTCGAGAGCTTCAACGAGGAGATCACCATTGACAAGCCGCTCACGCTTACCGCGGCCGGTCCAGCGCCGACACTCGACGGTGAGGGGACGCTCGACACGGCAATCACCGTCGAAGAGACCGCAGGCGTTCAGATCGAGGGCCTCGAAATCGTGAATTACAACGACGGCGTCCACGTCGACGGCGCAACTGATGTGGCCGTCGAGGGGGTCGAAATCGAGCCGAACACCCGCGGTGTCTTCGCTGACGCCGGGGCAGCGGTGACCGTAACCGATATCGAAAGTACGGGTGGTACGAACGGGGTCGCCACGAGCTTCGACTTTGGCGAACTCACCGTTCGAAATTCGACGTTCACCGACGCTCACCGGGGCGTCTACGTGGATAACTGGAACACAACCCTCGAGAACAACACGATGGTCGGTAACGACTATGGCGTCTATCTGCTCGATCACGGGGTCGACCACGACGACTCATCGGTGGCGGTCACCGACAACGTGCTTGAGGACCACGTCGAGGCTGGAATGTGGGTCTTTGATTACGGCTATCTCGATCAGTCAATTCTCGATGAAGTCGAGTTCACCGACAACGCGATGGCGAACAACACACTCGGTGTCGACGCTGAACTCTACGGGAACTACTCCTTCGACGCCCGTGATAACTGGTGGGGAGACGACTCCGGCCCAAGCGGCGACGTCGAGGACCCGGTCGAGGGAACCCTTGCGGATGGCACCGGCGATCCCGTGACTGAAGGGGTTCGCTTCGATCCGTTCCTCGGAAACCCGCCCGTTGATCCAATCGAGGAACCCGGTACTATTGTCGGAACGGTGAGTAATGTTGATGACGGAACCCCGATCGACGAGGCAGACGTCACAATAACCGATGGCACTGATGTCGTTGCTGAAACGACCACTGACCGAGACGGAACATACGATCTTACCGTCGACCCAGGAACGTACGACCTCGCTGTGACCGCTAACGAGTACGAACCCCTCACGGTGAGTAACCTAGTTGTGAACGAAGACGAGGAAACCACCCAGAACGTTGACCTCGAGGCGGTAGCAACCGCCGGAACGCTTACCGGTGAGGTGACGAACGCCTCCGATGGCCAGCCGTTGTCAGCGACGGTCGTTCTCGTCGACATCAACGGACTGCTCGGCTCATCAGGCGAGGAGTACCCGACGATGACTGACGAGACCACGGGCGTCTACGAGCATCCGCTGCTCGAGCCAGGGGCGTATGAAGTTCGCTTCGAAGCGCCTGAATTCGAGAATACGACGGTTGACGACGTCACTGTCGACACCGGCGAACAGACGCTCGACACGGCGCTCGAACCGGTCGAAACAGACGACGAAGACGAAGACGATGGTGACGACGATGAAGGTGGTTCGCCGCCGCCATCGATACCAGCACCCACTCCGGACCCCGCTTCGCTCTCAATCCAGTCGTTCGATGTTCCGACGACGGTTGAGGAAACAGAATCCGTTACTGCCAGCGCAACCATCGAAAACACCGGTGAAGAGTCTGGGACCGAGACCGTCCAGCTACTGATCGACGACAACCTTCACGAGGACGCCTCTATCGATCTCGAGGGTGGGGAATCGACACAACTGACCTACGAAATCGAAGCCGGCGAACTCGAAGACGGGAGTTATGAGATTCAACTTGTTGTCGATGGAAGTAGTGAGGTAGCCGTTATTGACGTGGTTGCCGTTGAAGACGAAGGCGAAGAGGACGGAGACGACTCTGATGAAGTAACTGACGACGAGGACGATGGAGATGGGGACGAAACGCAACCGGATACCGATGACGATGATGGGGACGTCGATGAGGAAGGTGACGATGTCGGCCCCCAAACCGATGACGGAGAAGATATCAACGACGACCAGGGACTCGATGATGAGACAACTGACGACAGTACGCCCGGCTTCGGCCACCTGGTTACCATATTCGTCCTATTGGGTATTGCGATGGTGTTAGGGCGACGACCCTGAGACACCTCGGTACCTCGAGCGACAGTAGCCGCAGTACATCGTTTCACACCTGATCCCCACACGCGTCGGCGGTGTGTGTGTAGTCGGTTCAGTTAAAACGGTTGATACGAAGACAATCGATCAGCTGGAGAGTGCTTGCAGCTTACAGCAAAATCCCGGACCAACGCATTAGCGCCTCGGTTAAGCTATGCCGGGGTTTCAGATAGTCAACAAATATAAAACTCCCGCGTCCCACCGTTTAGTAACTATATGGTGGACAGTGCCCGAAATGAGCTCATCAAGACGCTACTAAGTCGTCGTGAGTTAGTTGATTGCCTCTGTCGAGGACCGGCCCACATCAGGGATATGATGGACGAGACCGGCCAGTCCCGGTCGACGGTACATCGTGCGGTGGGTGAACTCACCGAGCTTGGCCTCGTCCGCCGAAGTGGCGATGGAACCGAACTCACGATCTCCGGCCGATTGGCATACGACCAGTTGTCCTACTATCTCGACGGTGTGGATGACTTGCTCGAGAGCAAGGCAGTGCTCAAATCACTTTCATCGGAGGCCAAGATCAGCCATGACGTGGTTATTGGCGCAAAAGACGTTATCGCCGCCGAACCGACACCGTTTCGTCCGACTGATCGACTTCATGAGGCGTTGACGGCAGCATCGGCAGTTCGGCTACTCTTGCCGACCCTCGAAGAGTCACGAACTATCAGATGGGTCTATGAACACGTTGTTACCCGGGATAATCCGGCGGAGTTAATCGTCACTCCCGAGGTGTTTCGAACGCTGCAAAGCGAGTTTCCACGCCGAATGACGGTGCTCGCCGCCGCCGATAACTTCAACATTTTCGTGGGTTCGGTCCCGTCGTACACCCTCGGATTAGTGGTTCACCAGTCCGGTCCGAAAAAAGAAGCGGTGACCGCCGTCCACCTCGCCGTTCATAACGAGAGTGGCGGCGTTCATGGGCTGTTAATAAACGAGAGCGTTCGTGCAGTGTCCTGGGCCACCGAACAGTACGAACACTATCGCAACCAGGCAACAGCGCGAACGGACGAGTTGATCGCAGATACGGACGGTGGCGTACAGACAGTCGGTAGCGAGGGCTTTTCGGTGATCGGCCAGTCGCTTCCAGTCTCACTCGAGCGTGAGGGGTTCGAGAAGCTCAACGCCTCGTATTTCCAAAACGAGCCCGTCGCAAAGCCGGTAACGGCCTGGCGTGCCGGCCTCTCAGTGGCCGAGGTACACATGGGGTATGCCATCGGCCGCCAGGACCCTGCGGGTCGTGCTGACGACCGAACCCTCACGGAGGATATAATGGAGACGCTGATCGACGGGGAGAATACGATCGTTCTCGGTCCACCAGGATCCGGGAAGAGTACACTCTGTAAACAGGTGGCTTGTGCGTGGTACGAAGCCGACCGTGGCCCCGTGATCTATCGTGGCAGTGACCACAGCCACCCGTTCACCTCGATAGAGTCGCTCGTTTCGGCGGTCACCAACCAGGACGGACACACACTCGTTGTCCTCGAAGATGCCGTCCGCCCGAACGCAAATGCGGTGTTTGACGCCATATCGCGTCTTGCTGATGCCGACGATGTTTGTGTGCTCCTCGATGCTCGCGAAACGGAGTGGAACGCGTTCACCGAAAAGGCGGCTAACGTAGCCGCACTCGAGGCCGTGTACGTCCCGCCCATGGACGAGTCCGCGTGTGACCAGCTTGTCACCCACTTCGAACGAACGCTCGGGAAGCCCATCGACGTCCCCGCGGCAGAGCTCTGGGCTGCCGTTCGTGAGGCTCCCTCGAAGACGGAAGGCGTCGGTCCAAACGAGATGTTACGATTGATCCATCGGCTGGCAACCTACGCTGATCCGCTGGCTGACGGGCCAACGGCGCTCGAGGAGACAGTTGCAACCGAGTACGAGGCCGTTGCCGACGACGAGCTGGCGCTCTCGATGAGTGTACTCACGCACGTGCTGAACCTGACGGGTCTCGGGGTCGACAGGAGGGTGCTCGCCGCCGGTGTGCCTGATGCTAGCGCCGAAGCGAGAGCGTCGGTACTCGAGCAACTCGAGGGACGGTACCTGTTCCCGGATGCAGATGGTCAGTACCGGACGGTCCACGAGGAGTGGTCGAACGCGTTCTTGACGCACGTTCTCGAGGCGGAGGGCGCCGAATCGGCGGGGGAACGGTTCGGCCGGGTCGTCACGGATTTGCTGGCAGTCGCTGATGATGCCGACCGCTGGAGCGCTATCAGTGGCGCGGTGGATCCAGGAGACGAGTTGCGCCCGGAACGATGGGCTGACGAGATGGCCGAAACCATCTTTCGGCTCCCGATGGAGCAGTCCAATCTCGCGCCGCTGTTCGGTGATGGGGAAACCGACACCATCGACTTCCCGGAGGCCTGTTCCCCGCCCGTCGTTTCGGATCGCGCAATCTGGCTCGGGGAGGGGTTTCTCGCCGGGAGTTACTACGACCGGGCAGAACGGGCATTCGGCCGGGTTGGCACTGATCGTCCCGATCAGGCCGTCGAGAAACTGCTCGGCCTGGCGACGGTCCATACCGAACGCGGCGAGTACGAGGACGCAATCACCCACTGTGAGGACTGTCTCTCCCTGATCGAGGACGAGGCCGAGGCGCTCACGGATCCACAGGTACTCACGGCACGCTCACATCACCAGTACGGCGCCGCGCTAAATGAATACAATCAGTACGTAGATGCCGAGGAGCAATACCAGGCTGCACTCGACCTGCTCTCCCGTGCGGAGACGCCCAAACTGTTGGCTCGGACCCTGCATCAGTCCGGGTTTATGGCCGTGAAGCAGGGCCACCACGATCGGGCTCAGGACCAACTGGACACCGCGCTCGAACTGGCACAGGAGATCGGTGACAGGCGAGTCGAAGCCGAGGCCGTCAACGCGCTCGGGGCGATTCCCTGGGTCCAGGGGAAAAACGACGCGGCGCGCGAGCGGTATGAACGTGCACTCGAACTGTTTACCGTACTCGGTGATCGCCACGGGCAGGGAAAGGTTCTCTTCAATCTGGGGATCATCGCCAGACGAAAAGGCGAGTACGAAACGGCGCGAGAACTCATCGAACGCTGTCTCGAACGCGTACGAGAAGTCGGTGATCGCCAAATGGAGGTTAGGGCGTTGGGGTCGCTCGGACTAATCGTGATGCGCCAGGGGGAGTACGGGCACGCCACGGAGTTACTGGAAGAATGGCGCCAACACAGTGTGGAAATAGGTGATGAGCCTAACGAAGCCAGAGCGCTGAACAACTTGGGTCTCGTTGCCAAACGCCAAGCAGAATACGACCGTGCATGGGACCAGTACGAGCGGAGTTTGGCACGCAAAGAATCACTGGGCGACGAACGGGGGGCAGCTAGAACGATCGGTAACCTCGCAGAAATCGCGATTCTACAGGGCCGATTTTCCCGAGCAGAGGAGTTACTCGAAGAGCGTCTCGAGCGCGAGTCACAGTTCGACGGTGACGCACGACGGGCGGGCACGCTGAACAATTTCGGTGTGCTGGCAACCCGACAAGGTGAGTTGTCGGCAGCAGCGGACTATTTCGATCGGGCGCTTTCGTTCGCGACGGACGAGGGTGAACTGACCACGATTGCTATCGCGCAGATTGGACGTAGCGAACTCGCCCGCCAAGCCGGTGAGTTCGAGCGGGCAACCGAGTGTCTCGACGCCGCTGAGGTCGCAATCGAAGGCATCGAGAGTACCCTCGAGCCCGAGATCCGAGTGAGACGCGCTCGAGTCGCCCAATCGGCCGGCCGCTTCGATACGGCCCGTTCGCACGTCAAAGAAGCACTCGAAGAGTTCGAAGCGCTCGGGTCACCACACTGGATCGCTCGATGTACACACATCCAGGGGCGAATCGCCGCCGATACTGGTGACGTCACCCGCGCGAGAGAGTACCTCGAGTCAGCCCTCGACACCTTCGAGGATATTGGCGCATCCCACGAAGCCGCAGAAACCCTGGGAGTGCTGATCGACACGTTCGATGCTGACGAAGATGGGCGCGAGAAGTACCTCGAGCGTGCGCAGGCGCTGCTTTCAGCGGCTCCCGAATCGGTTGCAACGCAGTACGAATCGATGGCCTCTGACGAGTGATCGACCCCGTCAAAATCGGTTTGTCTGCCGCTTTTTCGCTGATGATACGTCGAGATATTTCAATGGATGACACACTGTTTTGATCCGTAACATGAGGTGTGTATCGTACCCCATGACGTTCATGGAACAAGGATTTAGTGTTCGTTTCGGGCATCCTCAAGCGCACGTGGAAGCCGGTGAGAACACCGATAGATTCGGATCTATGATGAGTCAGCGAACGATTCGAATCAGGCACTCGCTCACGAGGGGATATAACCGATGACTGGGAGTCCAACACGACGACAGCTATTGGGGTTATGTGGTGCGGGTCTCCTTGCAGGATTGGCGGGGTGCTCGAGTCTGACCGACCACGAGTTCGAGGCCGAGCC
>LFCJ01003043.1_pt1 | contig 12197 bp, 18 predicted proteins | sample 643141 | NCBI WGS metagenome assembly LFCJ01 (sample SAMN03766243, study PRJNA286221) | soda lake metagenome | biome: soda lake; feature: Kulunda steppe; material: water; isolation source: sample B1-Br-g2 brine of Lake Bitter-1 | place: Russia: Kulunda steppe | collected 2010-07 | reverse complement strand
TTAGAAAAATAAAATCTATGGAAAGTATAGGCGATATTACGGCTATTTATTCTTCAGATTTGATTCGAGCTTTTAAAACAGCTAAAATAGCATTTCCTGAATATGAGATTAAAATAAATAAGAATTTACGAGAGCAAGATTTTGGTCCTGATGTTGATTCGTTAGATGAATTTCTTAAGTCTAATCCAGAATATGTATTGAATAAAAAAGAAGCATTTGACAGGAGATTTCCTAATGGTGAAAGTATAAATGATGTTAAAAATCGCGTTGAAGATGCATTATATACAATTATAGAATCACATGAATTTAATGATACTATTGTTGTCGTAAGTCATTTTACGCCGTTAATCTGCATTTTATCTATAATAACTAATAATTCATTAGATAAAGTTTGGTCTAAAGAACATATTAAAAATGGGGAAGCAATACACTTTAAATATAATAAAAATAATAAATTTGAAATTATAAATAGATTTGTAATTAACAATTAGATTATAAATTGATTATTCAATTTAGTGATATTATTTAACATACGCGACACTATCATTTATATCTTCTGTTTTAAAATATAACCTCTTGCAAATGTTGGATTACTATATGACTATAATGGATATTACGAATATAATGATAAAATATATAAAATTAAAATGAATTAATATTTTCCTATCTCTGGATAATCATAACAAATTAATGTTTCTTCTTCAATCAAAATACCTACATTATATTTATTTATGTCTTTAATGTATATGCCATTTTTTATCATTTTTTGTTCGTATTCTGAAAATAATTCTGGTTTTGCATCACAATACTTCATCTCAATCCATATATATTCAGGACTATTATTTGTAACTGGACAAAGTAAATTAGTATTTTTGTATTGATTCCAAAGTTTATATTCATTTTTATTATGTTCAATATCCCATCCTGTTCTAGCTACTTTAATAACTCTGTTTTCTTTTGGTGATGTAAAAACAAGTCTGTGTTTTCCTTGTGTTGATAATATTTTATATCCTTCTTTTTCTAAAGATTTTTTCATATTATCTGTGATTTCATTTTGAAAATTTATGTCTTTAAATATACTTTTAACTTTTCTTTTCATTATATTAAAAATAAATATTAAACGGTTATTAATATTTGTATAATTACAAATTAAATTTAAGCATATTCAACGCGTATTTCTTCTTCGTCCATATTAGAAATTAGGTTTATTTTCAGCATTTGGATTATTACTCATATATCTATATGCTTCTTCTTTTGCTTGTTTTTGGTCACTAACTTTTGCCACAAGAGATTTATTTTTATCAGACATACTAATAATCTGCATTTCTATATCTTTTTTATCAGAAGATAATAAATTTTTAATTTGTCTAAATCTAGATGTAACTTTTCTAGGATTTTCATATAATTCAACATATACATTATATTGAATTCTTTCTACAATTGTGTATTGTACTAAAACAGCATTAGAATTTTCATTAATCCACACGTTATCGATTCCGATATCAGAATGAAATTTCGATACAATATTGCTACTGTCTTTTTTCCAACCGTTTGGTACAGGAAGCATAATTAAAAATTATTTGTAAAAGGTTATATATGTTATTAAAATTTAAACCAGTAAGTTTATTAAATTACAAATCAATTTTACAACTATTATGCGTAAAGAAAAAAGCCTTCATTTTGATAATGTAAGTAGAGAAAACGATTTTTCCTCATTTTTTGCACAAACAGATAGTGGTAGAATGCATGTTTCTTGTTCTCAATGTAAAAATAAATTTTACCCAACTCCACTTACAGGAATTAGTCGTTATGCAGGAAGTCCGTATTGCTCTAATTGTGGAACAGATTTTCGTAACTGGGTTGCATTTCAACTATTAATTGATTAATACTTTTATTTCAATCATATGCGTAAAGTATCAATTCTTTTTATAGAAATATATAAATGATACTTCATAAGACTAGAACTATATAACTTTGAAATAAAATTAACTGTATATTTATCTAGTATAAGATATATGATTATTATGTGGAAAATAATAGAAAAAGACCTGTTATTAAAACAATGGTAACATTTAATGGAGATTTTAAAAAACCAGATTCGTGGGATTCAAAATATAAACCATAATTAAAATTATATACTAACATTTAAAAATAATTATTTCATAATAGTAATCACAATCATCCCATATAGTAATTTTATTTTATTATTTAATACGTTATATTTATATATGCAATTTAACTAGATAAATCATTAAATAATTAATTTAATAGGTATAGATAAACGATATATATTATGTCAGATATAGAGACATATAAAGTAGATGGTGGTAAAGAATTACTAATTCGAGATACAAAAACAGATAGAAAATATGCTGGTGAATGGATTCAATCATTATACAAAGAGAAAGGTTATATTACGTTCGGGTATTTTAAAAATGAAATAACAGGATTATATCAAGCTGGAAAAGTACCTTTAAAATCATTGGATGGTCATATGAATATATACGGTGAAGATTCAATTAAAAGAGGTGAGTTAATAGATTCAATAGTTTTACAATTAATATATAATAATGAGAAATGTATTTACATTGGTAATTATAATCGTTTAATTGCACAGATACCAGAAAAAAGAGTTAAAGATATTATAAAGATAAATTATGAAGAACAATTAGGAGAAATTGGTAATCTAGAGATGAGCAACAATCCAATTATTCTTATAAGTCCAAATAATATTGATGATTCCTTTTTATTTAATCGTGGGATTGAATATATTTTTTCAGGACTTGATATAGATGCATATGTATCTATAAAAAAAGCTGATAAATATATGTCTGAAAGCAATACATATCTTGCAGATAAAATATTTGAAGACAATAAGTTTAACTTTATAATATCAGCACCGAAGGTAAATAATTATCCTGTAAGTTTGAGAGAGAAATTATTTGATATTAAATATAATTTTTCATTTAATGCGGGTGGTCATCCGGGTGAACTACAACAAATTTCTCATTATGTAGGTGTAGATGCATGGAAACTTGGTGATTTACCTGAACATATGTTTATGGGTAAATTTATCGTAGGTGAGAATCATTTAACAAATCCGGTTGAAATGAATGTATTACCTGAAATGAAAAACTTAAGATATTCATAGGTAATTATATAAATATTTTTACTATAAACTATTTTTTTATCTGGTTTTAATTTATTATTTATTCGATAAAATAAATATCCAATTGTAAATAATGGAATTAAGAGTAAGAAAAATACAATCAAAAGTACGGTCATAATCATTCCGAATGCTGCACCAAATGGTGAATTTCTTTTTTCGCCATATTAATAATTACAACAAACAAACAAACATTAATATTTTTCGTAACTTTAATAATTGGAGTTATATTAATGGTATTAAAAATGATTTATATTAAGATATATAAACTAGAATCTTCGAGACCAAATTTGGTCTATATCAGGAAACATATTATTATCTGGTTTAAATTGTGTTTTTCTTGCTAATTTTTTACCTCCATCTGTTGAAATCCATGTATATGCTGTAATATCACCTTTTTCTTGACTCATATGATTATTCAAATATTTTTTCATTTGCGTTCCAATTCCAAACCCTCGTAATTCATCTTGAACACTAATCATACCAACATAACAAACTTGATTAATAGGGTCATATGTGTAACTTGCCGTAGATATTGGTACGGAATAATCAATTAAAGAATGTGCGTTTTTATCTGTATATCCCTTAATTACAAGCATCAAAGCTACTTTTTTATGTTTTGTATTGCTTATTACATCACGTTCAGATAGTTTTTCAATAAACGTTATATTTGTATTTGGTTTTGAATAATTTTTAGATACAGTTAATTTTTGAACGGCATCATCTGGGAGCGTTGAGTCGAATTCATTTACATTAGTAAGCCCAGTTTTATTAACTACCATAAAAACACTTGTTGTTATGTTATTTTAACTATTTCGATTTAATTATTGTATTATGACCACGGTTGATTATTATAATCAGTCTTAATTTCTTCTTTAGATAATACTGTATCTGTAATTATAACGTTATCAATTATTCCTTCAAATTCATCAGTCCAATGTGAATCGCCAATTCTTAAGTCTATATTTGTATTATCATTAACTTGTCCTGATGGAGATGCAAATAAATCTGTTTTAAATTCACCATTTTTATATATTTCGGCTTTTGCTTCTGAAGAAAATGTACCATCATATGTCCATGCTAATCTAATATTTTTATTTTCTTCTACAGTTACGCCCGTACTTTCGGAAGAATTATTATCTCCATCATTACTCCATAAAACTTGAATTTGTTTATCTCTAACTATATATGCATATGACCGTTGATTAGAATTTGTTTCATATTTAGCTACTATAGAATGGTCTCCATTTGAAGAAAAATTTTCTCCATTGATTGTCGCTATTATAGTGAATTGATTCATTCCAGTCAATACATCATTATGAGGTATATTTATTCGACCAGAACCGTTAAATTTTACAGCATTTGAACCCAGATAATCTCCTTGTATAAACTCTGCATCACCTACTAATTGTCCATCAAATATACTTCTATAATCTTTAATTATATTTGAATTTGTCTCTTCTATTAATGGCCAATTTGCAATTGTATTTTCTGGAAGACTAGTTACTATTACAGATATTTCTTTATTATCTATATTAAATACATATTTCCCGTTAACGTCTTTTTCTTGAGGCTTCCACGTAAAATTTTTAATTTCATTCATATCATTAAATAATTCACTTGAATTTATCCTATCACTTTTTGATTCTTCATCAATTTCAACATCTACTATGTTTTTTATTTTATTTGTTTCTGTAGAAACAGAATATGTAATTTTTAGTATTTCGCCTTGACGTATAAATATACTCATTATTTATATATATATAACTAAATAATTAAATATTTATCCTATGTAAATAAAATTAAAGTACTATTGTATAACAGTATATACTAATGATTGAAATTTATATTGGTTTAATGTTAATAGCTTTTTTTGCTCATATAATAAAAGGATTAACAGGATTTGGACCGGCAATTATATTTGTATCATTGGGTTCTTTAATCCATAATCCAATTGAAGTAATAATTATTGCTGCTCTTTTAGATATAGTTGGTGGAACGTATTTATCAAGTTTAAATCCTCATTTTTTTGATAATAAAAAATACTGGATTCCAATGAGTATATTTATGGTTATTGGTGCAATAATAGGTTCTATATCATTGTATTTTATATCATCTGGTATATTTGAATATATTTTAGGAATATCAATAATAATTATCGCTATATGGTTTATATTTTCTAAAAACACGCCAAGTGGAACAAATACAAAATTAAATTATAAAGATAAATCAGTTGGAATATTTTCTGGATTTTGTGGTGGATTCACAGGTATGGGTGGACCACCATTAATCGTTTATCTTGGTTCAAAATTAAAAAAAGATATATTTAGAGCCGTTATTGTACCTATATTTTTGCTATCTGCTATAGCCCGATTTTCAACATATGGAATATTAGGAATGTGGGATACAACAAATATTTATTTATATATCTTACCACCTATTGGTGTAATAGCTGGTAATTATATTGGAAATAATTTATTTAATAAAGTTAATCAAAGATACTTTACAATATTAATTGGAATTATTTTGTTATTCTCAGGAATTCAGTTATTATATTAAATTATAAGTAATAAGTTTTAAATATAAATCATTAAGTATGTAAGTTAACACTTTAGAAATAAAGAATTAATTTTCGTACTTTTAACGATAGTAAATAATATTTAATATGAAAACTGAACTAATCTACTTGTAATCTCTAGCTGCAACCCATATTGGAATATGTGTTTTACAGCATCTTTTGCTCCTAACGCTCTACTTCTTCTTTATTGTACTCTCAATTCGTAATTTTTATAATCAATTCTCAATTTGTAATTTTTATAATCAATTCTCAATTTGTAATTTTTATAATCAATTCTCAATTCGTAATTTTTATAATCAATTTCTAATACTGGCGTAGGAATAGATGATAAATTATTATTTTTAGCAAGTTCGCAAACACTTTCACGCGTACTTTGTGTTGCACCAGATAAAAATTTAGAATATAAACTAGCTGTTGATTTCTGAAATTGTAACTTTAACCAGTCATTTATATTTATTGTTGCTGGTAAAATTCCATATTTTTATTAAATATGTGTTTAAAATAAAATAATAAAAATTTAAGATAGTTTATATAAAAATATATAACCCTTTTGTGTATATTTTCAAATATGAGTCAAATGCCTGAAAACATAAATTTGAAAAATAGTAATTCTGCAGAAGATGCAGCAACAGAAGTATATAATTATTTAAAGAAATATATTAATATATTAGGTTATAAATTAAATAATGTCACGTTATATGAACCCGGTGATTATAGTAATAATTGTTGGGCAGTAGGTCTTTCGATAGATGATATGGCTGGTTGGACATATAATGTTAAAGAAGGACGTTCAATTTCTAGCAGAAGATTTTCATCTAGTGATTCTAAATCAGAAATCACAGGATTTGATGAAAATACGAATATAGATGTTCAATGTAAAAATGCATATACGCTAGAATTTTATGATTTATAATTTAAAATATTATTTCTTATGCAAATTTTTAGCAATTTTTTCTATTTCATACTTAAACTCATTAAATGTATTTAAAACTTTAATATCTTTTTTTCTCGTATTTTTTGGAATTTCTTTAGCACAGACTAATCCATGTAGTTCATAATCTTGAGAATAATAGAATATTTCACTAGTAGAAACAACTTCAAAATAAATGATTTTACCATTAACATCGATACCGTAATCTTTTTTCATGTATTTTGTATCTTCATTAATATTTTTAACTGCTAAATTCCATATTTTTCGTAATTTTTCTTCCATGTACATAATTTTATACTGATATGTTAAATATATTTATCAATCATAGAATATTTAATTTTTGGGATTGCGTAATTCACAAACCCTTCAATTGTTCATCATATAAACCCATTACTTAATCAATATCAATATTTTTTCTATTAGATATATCACAACAATTGAATTTTATTATCAACTCGTTTTAATTGTGCCATTATGTATATTGTAATAGTTATATAAATAGTATGATATACAAAAAGATTAATAAGATTTAATTTATAATTATATTATATGCTTAAAAAAGATGAAAAATATTTTATATTGTTTACTTTTTTATTAATTACAGCAATTATATTATTAATTTTTATAATGTAAACTGATAAATTAAGCAGGAGGTAGAATTATCAATCATAGATGAGTCCAAGATAACAATTTATCAATTAGTGGTATTAATGTTCATCAATAGGCATTGAAAAAGTAATTTCAAGTAACTATAAAAATGATTAATTACATTTTACAAGAAACGTTTTAATAATATATATTTTTAAGTAGAAATATTTAAAAATTAATTATGTTTATATTTTCCAAGTTTTTGTAGTTTTTTATTTTTATCATCAGATTTATTTTCCCAATCAGCCCATGTTTTAATAAATTGCCATTCTACATTTGCGATTGATTTTGCTAGATTACTATTTTTGTTAATATATATTTTACCATCTTTATTTTCTTTGATTATGTTCATTAATAATAATTCATCAACATGGTCGTATACTGTTGGTCTACTTACATTTGCATGTTTTGCAACTTCTGATTTAGTTAATTTTATATCCTCCATATATATTAGTGTATATATTATTTTTATCCTTGCATTATTACCAAAAACAAGAGATAAATTATTATTCTCACCAATAGGTTTTATTTTTTCAGTCATATACAATATTATTATAATGAGATGTTTATAAATGTATTGTAAAATACAGACTACAGTTTTTATGAAATAAATATAATTCTAATCAAAGATTTTAATATAATTGAATCATTTTATTAATATTACAAGCAGAAGAAAAAGCTTGCAAAAGCGTATACTGATTTGGTTAATAAGAGAGATGATGTGTTACACAAATTATCGAAGTGGTATGTTCATAAATATGATGTAATCGCGTTGGAAGACGTTGATTCAAAGGAATTATCTGAGCAGAATAATGGTCTTGGTAAGTATATTCGGAGTCAAGCGTGGCGTAGGTTCGCTGAATTCGTGAATTACAAAGCTTCACAAGTTGGTGTTCACGTTGTAAGCGTAGACCCTGCATATACAAGTCAAGACTGCTCTACCCCAGAGTGTGATAATCGTGTTAAAAAGTCTCTGTCAGAACGAGAACATTCTTGCCGTGAATGTGGCTTGGAACTTGATAGGGATGTTAATGCGGCACGTAATGTTTTACGTAAAGGGTTAGAGAAAATAGGTCAGGGATTGGCCGAATACACGCCTGTTGAGACTGGAACCTCTTGCGAAGCTATTTCGCTAAGTTCTGTCGCTGAAGCAGGAAGCCTCGAACCTTAAGTCGAGGTAATTCACTTAATTAAAGTGTGTACTGCGTTTATCAATACAATCCGTATGTTTCATATTTGTACCACAAAATGGACATGATTCAATATAGGGTATACTTGTTCCGTGTACTGCACCATCTTTTGTTGTTATAATAAATTGTATTCCAGAATTAGGGCATTCGAATTTGGCCATATTAAATGATAATTACTTATACATTAAATAATTTTATAATAATATTAAATCGTAAGTGTTTTTAATAAGTATTTGTTAGTATTAATTGCCGTGAGAGGGTGATATGGATTGGTTTTTAAGTATTTTTAATATTATAATTTGTATTTTAACGATTTTTCATTTCAATAGATAATATGTGTCATACGGTAACGCAAATAATTATTGAAAATAAAAATTTTGTTATTCTTCCTAAGATTAATTTGCATATTTTAGATTTTTGAATATATTATTTATTATAATATTATTTAAGATTATGTTAATAAATTAGATATAACAAAGTTTATATGCGTATACACACGTTAATGATATATGAGTACAAAAATTAAGAAAGAATATAAAAACTTGAATTTTCAGATTAGAGAGACAAGTTCTGAAAATAAAGATAAATATGGTAATGTTACAATTAATATTACAAAAGATAATATAAGTTTATATGCAGAAAATCATATTTTAGATAAAACATCTTTCGATGAGCTTGAGAAACGTTGCAAAGAAATTATATCTATTATTGATACTGATGAAAATGTTAAAATTTGTAATGCTTGTGATTTTTTATATACAAATAGAGTTGATGGCGTGAACTGTGAACAATCATTTTCATGGGCAGATAGAAATATATTTACACATAATATGAAACCACGATATAAATCCGTAACGCCTAAAAATAAATCTAAAAGTTGTATATATACGACAGGGTTTATTTTTGATACAATTCATATTATAACTCATTTAGATGATATTAATCCTATTTTCACATATGATGAATTAGTTGATGAAGAATCACTTGTGATGACAAAAGGATATCAGAAAAATAATTAATTATGTTGCAATATTTTTTGTGAATTTTTATTTTTTTGTGTAATATATTGTTTCGTATCAATACACCATAATCCACATTCGCTAATAAGGTAATCTTTGTTGTCTGATATTTGATATTTTGGCGTTATTTTTAACTGTAAAGATTTATTAGATATATTTTCAAACCCAATATTTTCAAATAATTTTACGAATTTATCAGGTAAAATGCCATTATTTTCTATATTCCATTCAGCATTTAACTCATCTGATTTGAGTTTGAAATATGAATCTTCTTCTGAAATATCTAAGTTATATTTCTTGTCTTCATCAATATCAAATAAATCACTTATTTTGCAATTTTTATCTAGACCATAATCTACAAAAAACCTATTTTTAATTGTTTTTCCATTTCGTATTTTCATAAATTCTTCCGTGTATAACGATAAAATACCAATAATAAAAATAAATGTAATAGCGATAGAGGTATGAATAAATGAAAATGCAAATAAAGTAAATATAAGAATATTAATTGTTTCTCCTTTGAATGCTTCTCTAAAACTATATTCTTTGTTTGTTTGTAATTCTAATTTTAGTTTATCATTTTCAGAATAAATATATACTTCATCCGCAGATTCAATATCTTGTTTTATTTTATCAAAATCAGACACGTTTTCACGTTTTAAAACGAGTGGTTCATCTAGTAAAATATTATCTGTTTCAAGAAGTATTACCTCGTTTATATCTAATGTTGCGATTGATAGCTCATTATTTGTATCAACTTCTACATAAGGTGTTTCTGTAAAATAATTATAATTATTACGATACGTTTTATCTAGAATTTGTTTATTTTCAATATAATGTAAGTTAAAATTACTATCTGGTAATTCTATATCTGTTGTTTGTTCATTTTTTAATCCTTCTAATAATAATTCAGGTTCAACAGTTGAATTTTCAACAATATTTTCTTCATCATCATCTTTTATATGTATTAATGTATCTGATTTAACAAGTATATCTGAGGAAATTTTTATATCAGATAATTTTATTCTATTCTCTTTTAATTCTCGACTTCGTATAATAGAATGTTCTAAATTATCCATATCTTATATTATATCTGCTCGTATTTTATACTTTTGATTTTATCATAAGGTTAATATAAATTGTTTACATATATTACAATATGCGTTTAAAATTACCTAATGAATTACCAAAGAAAGAAGACATAACTTTGTTTGAAGATAATGATACGAAAATTATTTTTGGAAATGATGGAAATGATAATTATCGATTAAGTTTATTTTTAAAAAATCATAACAAATATTCAGATATCATTCCAAACGATGGGGGCAGTTGTGAAATTCACCCCGGTGTGAATGATAATTACAGTACAATAGCTGATTTACCATATAAATATTCTGCTAAATATATGAAAGCATATAATTATATCGTTTCTAATTTTGAGGTATACAGAAGTCTTAATGGAGAACCTATTGGAGTATGTACAATGTGTGTTCCTGAAAATAATTCTTGTGGTATGTTATCTTTCGTTGTATTTTTAGACAAATACTAAATACATTTTAAAATCAAATAGTAATATTTATTATACAGCGTACTATATGAAAAACTATGTTTAGCAATAGAGATTTTAACTTTAACTATCGATGGGAACATAATGGAGATATATTTTATATTAATCATTTTTGGATTCATGATAAACATCAAGGATATGGTAGAGCTTCTGTTATTCTTGAAACTCTCGTTAGATTAGCAAGTAAAGAAGGTGCAAAAGTTGTACAAATTAGTATTGGTGGAGGAGATAAGGCAAAAAAATTTGTTGAAAGAAATGGGTTTCATATTATTAGAACAAGAGAATATGATTTTGAAGTAAAAGAGTCAGAAGGTAAATACGGAATTGACGCGGTTCGCAGCGTATAATATATAAAATATGTTAAAATAACTTATTTATATAATTAATACTTATGTATTATTATGTCTGAATATAGAACAACAAATAGTTTTGTAAATACAGTACAAAAATTAGATAAAGTTAAAATACATACGAAAGATGATAATATATATGAAGGAGATGTTGTTGAGAAAACAAAATTAAAATGTACAATTAATACTGGTGAAGAAGGTGAATTTGTTGTTATTATTGCTGGTGCTAAAGAGTATAATCTTGTTGAAATACATAGAAATAAAACAACAAAATCAGATAATAATGTATTACTTCAAAGAGTAAAATATCACACTAACATTGATACAGATAAAAAAGAAATTACAACAGAAGAATTTAAAAAAGCCATAATAATTTAAATTTTCTAATATCTAATAATAATAACATATTTAGTCTATATATAATAAATAATTAATATGGTTAAAAATCTAGGCCCATATCAAAAAGTACGTATTACAGAACAAACGACAGGTAGATATAGTATTTTGCCATATACAGTAAATAAAACAAATTCTGGAAAATATATTTATGGGAATGATAATTTTGATGAACATAATCATTGTTATGCAGAAGAATTAAATTTACAAGGCGATAAAAATTCAAATACATATACGGAAAGTATTGTTAGTGGATATAAACATATTAGTATTGAATCAAAATATATTACAATTAAAAAAGAAAATAATATTATTACAATAAATTGGTCAAATGAAAAAAATAGTTTTTTTA
>LFCJ01003041.1_pt1 | contig 12200 bp, 5 predicted proteins | sample 643141 | NCBI WGS metagenome assembly LFCJ01 (sample SAMN03766243, study PRJNA286221) | soda lake metagenome | biome: soda lake; feature: Kulunda steppe; material: water; isolation source: sample B1-Br-g2 brine of Lake Bitter-1 | place: Russia: Kulunda steppe | collected 2010-07 | reverse complement strand
AGCCGAACGAAGAGGAGTACGACGAGGACGGTGGCTACCCGACGATCGACGTCATTCAGGACGCCGTTGGCGACCGGACGGTCGCGTTCTTCATGGACGAACTCGAGGACTGGTTCGGCTCGCTCACGGGACGACGAAAGGAGGCGAACCGTGGCTTCCTCCAGGCACTCTTCGAGACGACGTCCCGTCCGAACACGGAGCTGTTCGCCTTCGTCTCTGTGCTGCGCGAGGGCTCAGGCGTTCACGACATTCTCGCCCGCGAGAACGACCGAGTTCAGGTCAACATGTCCAACCAGGTCGACATCAAGGAGGTCCTCCGTCACCGCCTCGTCGACTCCATCGACGACCGCTCGGGCATGCGGGCGCTCGTCGACCAGTACATCGAGGCGTACGCGGATACGGACTACGTTGACCTTCCGAGCGGGCTTCGCGACGAGATGTACGAGACGTACCCATTCCACCCTATCCTCATCGACTCAATGAAGACGCGGTTCTTCGCTGAAACCGAGTCCGGTGCGACTCGTGGGATGCTCTATCTCTTTGCCAGAGTTCTCGTCGACCGGTTCCAGGAGACCGACCTCATCACCCACGGCGAAGTCGACGCAGTTGACTACAACGACGAACTCACGCGCATCAACGTCGAGCACTCACGAGCGAATTGCTGCTTCGACGATATTCAAGACCGACTCGGTGACGCCGATATTCCGTACGGACGACCCATCCTCAGCACGGTCCTCATCTACTCGCTGACCCCCGGACTCGCTGAGGGAGCGACAACCTCGGACATCGTCATCGGCACGTACCACGCCGGAGACCGCATCAATGACATCATCGTCGACCTCGAGCGGCTCCAGGGAGAGGTCTATCACCTCTGGCGCTCTGACGACCGCTACGTCATCCGCGAGGACGAGAACCCGCGATCGCTCGTCAAGAATGCGGCCCGTGACGTTGAAGACGATGAGGCGATGGATCTCATCGGCGACACCGTCGAGAAGCTATTCGGCTCAGGGGCGTACGCGGTCGGATTCAATACAGACGAGACGCTTGAGAGCGTCCCCGACAGCCAGAACATCAAGGTGGTCCTGAAGAATGGCCCGTGGGACGAGGAGAGCGTCGCGGAGATCATCAAGAACCAGCCAGCTGGCCGGCAGTGGCGGAACACGCTTGTCTTCGTCCAACCGAAGAACGGAAAATCGATTTCGCCGACCTCCCAGCAAGAGAAATTCCTCGGCAAAGCCAAAGAGGTCCTCGGTGCGGAGATCCGTAAGGACGACGACAACCTATCCGAGGAGATTCGTGAGGACATCAAAGGGCTTCACGACGAGTATGAGGCGGAACTTCTCAAACGTCTGGAAAGCGCATATGGTGAGCTCGTCGACGGCGATGATCTTCTCAACGAGTTCGACTATGCGGCCGAGATTGCGCTTGAGAATCGGGTCGCCACTGAACCGGTGCTGAATGCCAGCAATATCGCTGGAGCAGTAGAAGCGGATCCGTTCGACCTGCAGCGCCACGTCTGGGATATCGTCCAAGACCGACTCAGCAGCCGAGCTGAGACGACCATCGACGACATCTACGAACAGTTCCTAATGAGCCCGACGTACCCCATTCCGGGAAGTGTTACGGATATCGTCGAGGCGGCCGAGAACGGGCTCGAGGACAAACCCGTTCTTGCACACGACGGAAGCGGATTCAAAGACGAACTCCGCAACCTCACGCAGGATACTGTACTCGTTCTGGAGAGCAACGTCGAAAAGTGGTCGACCGACGAGGTTGAATCCGAACTCCGCAGTCGGTTCGGCTCGGGGACAAAGGAAGTCGACCTCGCCACGTTCGAACTCGATCTCACTAAGCGAACGGACGTGTGGATTCACGACCAAAGCCCCGAGGACGCCGTCAAAATGGCCGCTGGACGACTCGCGAGCGCGGATCACTACATCCTCGTCAGCGGCAGCGAAGTGCTGGATAAAGTCCGCTCTGACGCCACTCTCCGCGATGTCTCGGACGCCGAGACGATCGGACCGAACGAGGTCCGATCCCGAATTGAGGAGGCGATCGAAGCTGCCGGTGAGGCCAACACCAGTCAAGTCCTTACGGCGATTCGCAACGACACAGAGGTTTATCTTCCGAAGGACGATACCGATTCAGCGTTCCGGAGCGCGGTCAGTGCGCTTCTCTCAGACGGCTACAAGCTCAAAACCGGTGGCGACTACGTCAGCACCCTCGGTGACCGAGAGCCGACGTCTGTCGTCGTCGCACCGATGGTCGCGGACGACGTCGGCGAGCGCATTCTGGACCACATCCGCGATCTCGACGAGGAGGAGACGTTCAAGGTTCAGTCGATACAGACCGACTGTGCGTCGAGTGAGTCTGAGGCCGCGGTCAAGCACTTCTTGCTCGCCAATCTCGGGAAGGCTGATCCTCACTACGTCGTTGGGGCGACCGGCTCGGACGACCCCGCAGACTGGTTCCCCGGTGCCGGGTTCCGTATCCCGCCGGAGGAGGGGTGGACCTTCGAGTACCAGGGCGACAGCCCGTCCGAAATGCGGACGGAATGGGACGACTCTCACGAGTCTGGTTCCGTCTCATACGGCTCGCTCTCGTTCAATACTAATGGCGACGGTGCTGCACCAGGTGGACTGCAAGGCATTGCCGAGTTCCAACTGGCACACGCTGACCTCCAGCTCGAACTCGGTCAATCCCACGAGATCGTCGCCGACATCCTCGAGAACATCCCGGAGGCTGCTACTGGCATCGACATCACCATCCAGTTCGAATGACGCGCACGTTCAAATATCAACACGAGGCCACCGTTCACCATGTCTGACTCAGGCGTGGACTCACGGGACGAGCTCCCTATCGAGCGTGGCTTCCCCATCGAGCAGGTAAACGATCTTGCCGACCGCGAAGGCCGGGCTAAACTCTACTACCGTCCGCTGTCCACGATGCACAAGTGGTGGGCCAGACAGCTTGGCAGCGTATTTCGCGCGATCTCGCTGTACACGCTGATCGACGACCCATCTTCGGTGGACGTCCGAGAGCCTGGACGAGAGGAGCTGAATCTCTCTGATTTCGCTGATGATACTGATGAGCCCCATGCTGGGGCTGATATCTCTCAACTCGTCGATGCCGTCAGCCTGCGCAACCCAGACGCACTCTGGGAACTGTACCCCAAGGACGTCAGAGTACGTGACAAGACCGTCCTCGATCCGTTCATGGGTGGCGGAACAAGCCTCATGGAGGCGATTCGGTTCGGTGCAGATGTTACTGGCATCGACCTGAACCCTGTCGCGTGGTTCATCTCGAAGAAGGAAATGGAGGCTCACAAGGTAGACCTCGACGAGCTTCGGCAGGCCTTCGAAGACGTGCGGGATGCTGTTGCTGAGGACCTCAAGTCACACTACCACACGTCGTGTCCTCATGACAACGACCACGTCGCTGACATCGTGTACGCGCTCTGGGTTCGGAAGTTAGACTGTACGTCCTGTGGTGAGACGATTCCTCTGTTCAAAGACTATCGTGTCGCGAACGGACGATACGAGAACGACGGCAAGTACAACGTCTACTGCCCCGACTGCGAGTCGGTCTTTTTGACCGATGACTACCGGACTGAGTCGGCCTGTTCGGAGTGTGGTCACGAGTATATTCCAGCAAACGGACCGGTGTCACGCGGTGGGAACTATGGCTGTCCGTCGTGTGGACTCAAATACTCTATCGTCGATGCCATCGCTGACGGCCAGTCTTACTCCGAGGACCTCTACGCGATCGAATACTACTGTACAACGTGCGACGACGAAGGGAAGGACCGGTCAACAGTCAAGGGGTACAAGGCGGCCACCAATGAGGATCTCGCTGAGTTCAATCACGCGAAGGACGAGTGGGAGGCTTCCGAATCGCTCCGTGAGTATGCACCTGACGGTGCTATTCCCGAGGGAGCAATCACCGCAGCCTCTCGGATCAACGGCAACGATGTGTTCAGCCACGGCTACGAAACGTGGCAGGATATGTTCAATTCGCGCCAACTCTACTGCCTCTCGACGCTTCTCTCCGCCATAGATACGATCGAAGATCAGCAGATCAAGGAGTATCTCCTCCTCGCGTTTAGTGATTCCCTCATGTTCCAGAACAACTTCGCTCTCTACAGCATATCTGGAACAAAGATTGAGGGCATCTTCCGGCAGAATTCGTACACGCCACTCGTCGAATACGCGGAAAACAACGTCTGGGGCACGAGGGCTGGACGTGGAACGTTCAAGAATACGTGGGAGAAGATCGTCGACGCCGTTGAGTTCGCTCATCACCCAACGGAGCGGTACCTCCAAAGTGGGGAGCTCAAGCAAACAGACCCCTTCGATACTCCGGTTGGCGGGGAATACACGCTACACCATGGAGACGTTCGTGAGGTCGATCTTGAGACGGAGTACGATGCAATCATCACCGACCCACCGTATTATGACAATGTAATCTACTCAGAAGTCTCCGACTTCTTTTACGCTTGGCAACGGCTCCTCTTGGCTGATGAGTATCCCTGCTTTGACGCTGAGAACACGCCACGGCGAAGGAGTATCGTCGCGAACCCTGCCGTCGGCAAAGATGACACCAGCTTCGAGACGGAACTCAAACAGTCCTTCTCACGGATGCGGGACGTCCTGAAGGACGATGGCGCTCTCGTGTTCACGTACCGTCACGGTGGGAAAGGATCCTGGGGAACACTACTCCAGTCGCTCTGTGACGAAAGCTTCGACGTCACCGCAACGTATCCAATCTCCGCAAACCTCAGTGAGTTCGTGATGGGGGAGGGACTCAGCTTCAGCGTCATCGTCGTTGCTCGCCCTGCAGGGAAGCGTGAACCAGTCAGCTGGTCCTCTCTACGGCGACGTATGCACAGAGAGGCGCGTCAAGCACGCGAAAATATCCGAGAGGGTCAAACACTCTCTGAGGGTGATATCAGTGTCGTCGAACTCGGGCGGTGTTTCCGTGAGTATTCCAACCACCATGCGAAAGTTCACCGTGAAGGTGCGGTGATGAACGCCAACGAAGTCGTCGGTGAGATATACGATATAATTGCTGGTGATGTCAGCCCTGATCAGATTTACCTTGATCTCTTAGCAATGGAGACTCCTACGCTTGAGGATGTAACTCGCCTCTGTCGCGGCACGAATGTCAAGCCAAAGGACCTCCGTCGCCGGGCACTCTTCGATACGGACACCGGCTTCAAATTGACCCAATGGAACGACGAAACACGGCTCGCCTACCTCAAAGAAAAGACTGTGGACTCGCTCTCTGCCCTCGAAAGCGTGCAACTTCTGCGGTACGACGCTGCCCAAGAGACATCGACAATGGAGAAACTACGTGGGGTGGGAGTCACTGGAGAAATGCTTGATGTGGCAACTGATCTTGCGAATCTCACTGGTGATGAGGAGTATCGTCGGCTCTTCCAGGACTAACGTATTTCACCCCCCAGTGAGTCGTTCAGACTGACATGAGCGATATCGACGCAGTTGCGGGTATGTACAATATCATCGTTAGCAGCGGGCGAGAGTCTGCAGAATACCGCGTTCCCGTCGAAGAATTCGTGACGAAGCTAGAGAACAGAGATCTCCCTGATGAAATCTGTGTAGCTGGACTTGAGGAGATCCTCACCGGGAACGAAGACCTCCGCAATCGCTTAGTCTCCACAATGCGCCAAGAAATGGACTACCTCAACAGCCAACGTCCTCTACCAGCGATTCAATTCGTTGTCGGCGGCGATATCCAAGGTGCTGGCGATACGTATGAGGTAGAAATTGACGGAGAATTTCACTCGCTACAACCCGTATTCGGCCGTCAGATAAAGAAACGCGACTCTGGATGGCTTGTGGCTCCACTCCGGGTGTAGATTCCTTGATCTCACATCAGGGCCCATGGCCCTTCCGTATCCACGACGACACCCTCCTCCGTTGACCGGATGAAATACAGTGTGATAGTTCCGTGTTCGGCGTTCCCGTCTGGGAAGTAAATGGGGACGCAAGTTGTCTCATGTTGCGGATACTGGGGATGACCTTCTTCGTCGGTCTTCTGGCACGCATCCTTGATTCGAGATTTCGTCCAGCGACCTTGGTCGTCTAACTCGGGCTTGTTCGGCCCATATGATGAGAAGACGATCGCAGAGATAACTCGATCTGCGAATGTAGCAGCGTTACTGATACTGAACGGTCCACTCGTTTCATATACTCGTGAGAGATCTCCCTCCGAAGTTCCACTAAGGCACAGGTGGCCATTGGACGCTGCATCAAAAGCCTGGAGTTCAGGGTATTTGAGCGCCAGCGTATCCAGAATGTATTTCTTGATTAATGCCCTGTACTCCTCACAGGTGAACTCCTCCTCGGGGGAGATGACTTCGATTTCGGCGTCAGTATACTGGACTGGGAGCCGAACAGGGCGGTACTGTGGACAGAGGAAGGCCATTCGGTCGCTCTCGGTGAGATATGCGTAAGCGAACATCCGCGACCGCGAATCAGAGTCGTTCACAGGATTCTTCCCCTCTTGGTAGTACTTCGAATCCAATACTGCGAGCGTCTCTTCTGAATTCACCAAGAGGTGATCGGGTTCGTGGCGAGCGTCGGAGTTTCCTTCGAAGGGGTAGATTGGATGTTCTGGCTTACACTTGACTCCGGACAGTTGGTCGAGGAAATCGATATTTCGGATCGACTCAATCTCCTTGTTGAGAATGCGATGGGAGTAATCCTGGAACAACGTGTTCATGCTGAGAGCATAGTCGACGAGTAGTTCCTGTGGGCCCCCTCCTGCCTGACCAAGTAGCGTTGACGAGAGTAAGGACTGTGCCGTGTGGAATGCCCGCCGATAGTAATGCCGTTGCCGTGGGAGGTCGTGGAGAGATAGCCGCCGATACTCTCCGATGTACTTCTGGCTGCTCCGAATCTCCAGCTCTTCCATCCGCTCCACTTCTTGATGCACCATCGAAAGAAGGACATCCTGGCGTGGATGGTGGTGTCCTTCTCGGTCTTGCTGGAGGAGTCGAAGGAGAAGCTTCCCAGCCATATGGATGGCTGAGTTCACAGGGTTAGAGTACTCGATCTGGGTTTCAACCCATGACGGTGCTGGGTTACCAGTCGCGTGGTTCATCAGGGTCTGTTCTACGTCGATGGAGCCGAGTCCTTGGAAGCCGTTTCGTCGACGGATGTTGAGGTTCCGAATGAACCCGTTGCGGCGAATTGTCCGAATACCGTGGACGTAGTTAATTGCCAATATCGCAATGATTCGAGTCGATTCAACGCCGCTAGAGAGTAGTTCGTCGAGAGGGACTCCGTAGTACGACTGCGTCCGATCGATGTCGTAGACGGTAAGCAACATCTCGATAACGTGCTCCCAGTCGACCTTCGGTTCGACCTGGACGCTCATGCCGGGTACGAGTCTGACGATTCCGACCACGTCTGAGGGCTTGACATGGAGCGTGTCGTCGACGACCCGTACCGAAAGCACTTGAAGCGAGTTTGAGTCGGACCCTCCCCCGTTCTGTCGGGATCGAAGTCGAGGCCGTTTCTTTACGAACTTGCTGCCTCTCCTGACGAAGTTGGCTGCATGGAGTTCCTCTTTGATTGTCGCTGGATCACACTCCTCGACGATGAGCTTCCTGTTCTCTTGGACTGAGCACAGGGAGGTTCCGTAGTCGTATCGAACTGCCTCACTCATACGCGCTGACGCCCATCTCGCGTTCCTCAGCTTCCGCTTGACGCTCCGCGAGGTCGACTGCGGGACTGAGGTCGAACGCTTCGAACTGGTCGTCGAGGGTTTCGTAGTGACTAGCCAGACGATTGATCTGAGGCAATGCCGCCGTATTCAACAACCGAGGGGCGATGTACGTCGCAAACGCTTGGCCGACGGCGATACCTTCTTCACCGACGTACGGACCATCATTCCCGCAGGCATGTGTAAGGAACTCTGTGACGTCGCGGTAGTGCATCGGTCCGAACTCCATGATACCGTTCTCGCCTGTCGTCGTGCTTCCTTCGTTTATCCCCTGGTGGTGGCGCTCGAAGAGTTCACCAAGTTCATCGGTGTCGATAGCGATATCTGAGTCCAGCTGGCCGATCCACCGACTGAAGAGTTCGGCTCGTTCTCCGTCACCATACCGACTGAGTTCGATCATGGCGAATCGTCGGGTGATTGCGTTGTCGAGCTCGTTCACCGTCCGATCCGACATATTCATCGTACAGATGATCTTGACGTCGTTGTTGAGTGTGAGTGGGGTACCGTCGTCATCTTTGAAGATAACCTGCTCTTCGTCCTCGATGGCTGTGTATAGGGGCCCGAATACTTGGGAGATGTCGGCACGAGTGATCTCGTCGATGATCACACCCCAGTTGTCGTGATATTCGTTTGCTTTTTGAATCCCTTGTGAGACGCAACCCGCTCGACGGTGATACTGTATCTCACCACCCTCCGTCTCGGGTTGGATACTTCCTGTGATGTCCGCCGGCGTCCATGTCGGAGTTGCAGTATGGATAGAGTAGTCCAGACAGGTCTCTAATGCGAGCTGTTTCGCGAAGTAGGTTTTTCCAGTGCCTGTCGGTCCATACAGCACAATCGGCTTTCCGACTTTGATTGCAGTGAGTGCGTTCTTTCTGACCGTGTCGGGAACGAGCGGTTCGTTGAGGTTGTAGTTCCGCTGGGCGACGGTCTGCTTGACATCAAACGGAGTAGTCCTAGACGTAAGCAAGGCCTGCGTGACAACGTCGGTATCTCCGGAGACATCCCGATCAACGGTGAGTGATTCGACTAAGTACCGTAACGCATCCGGGTCAGAAGTCTCTTCGATAAAGTACTCCGCAGTTGAGGCCGAGCCAAGAATAAAACCGCTATACTGCTCTGCTTCCTCACGATCGAAATCCTTCCAACTTGGCTTCCCACTACTCATTATCTGGTGAATGTCGGGGGAGCATAATAAAACAACATGTATAGCCGAAAGTACGTCTGAAAATCCGCGCACCAACGAGTTAGTCCAATAGAAAGAAGCATTATCATGTAGCTTAATCAATTATATACAACAATCTATGACGTTTGACCCGGACTCCATCACCTCTGGACATACCCTGATTCAACGACTTGACCAATACAACCCGTGGTGGAATACTGAGAGTGACGGCTCAACGTCTGCTGAATTCTCGTCGCTGCGGAACGTATTCTATCGGTCGTACGAGGCGCTTCATCAGGGAGATTGTCGACTCCTATCCGCGACCGGCCCGGACAGCACAGGAAAAAGTCGCCTTCTCAGTCAGCTGATTGCTGCGCATATCGACCGGAACTTCGTCGAGAAGTTTTTCCGTGACTCGAGTCACCGTGAACAGGCTCACGAGAACTTAGTTCCCTCTTCAAACGTTCTCTACGTTCCACTTCGTGACGATCCAGTATTCCAGCTACATCCTGAAGAACAACTCCGAGCTGCTGTCGACCATTTTGAGACACACGTCCTCCAACAGCATCAGTCACCTACGCATTATCTGTTCTTCGACGATCTCCATCTCGTTGAACGCCCCAACAAACGTGGTAACCAAGATGTGGGTCACTGGGAACAGCTCCTCGCAGAGTTGCTGGAAGAACACGAAGAACGTCGAATCGTCATTACTGGTCTCTCTATGGAGGCGGTAAGAGAACGATTCACATCTGTTTCTTCTCTGGATCAGGGTTCCCTTCTCCCCCGGGAGCATTTCAATGTGTATCCACTGGGATTCGGAGACTTTCTCCAGATGCGGCATCGTGATATCGAACTCGCACCAGCCGATGAGCGATTCGATGAGAGGGCGGTCAAAGACGAGATTCGGAAGAGTCTGGTAAGCGGAAATCTCGATTCCTTCGTCTCGGAGATTCAGTCACAAGAAACTGCGTCAGTCATCGATGCGTCTACCGCCCGACGAGAGATTGCCAATTACAGCACAACCGGCGGGACAGTAGCTCACCGGATTGCTAAGGAAGGAGTCTCGCTGGACGACAGTCGATTTTCTGATGTAATTCGCAGTCGCGGGGATGTAGACCTCCAGGAACTCCAGCGGAGCACGCTTAGCGACTTCAGAAACGATCTCATCCGTGCAGCGACAAACCTTGGCGGGGTGAAGGACGCAGCTGGCTTAGAGAGATTCTGTGCTCTAGCTGCTCACGAACATCCAATTGACGACGTCTTGTTCGATAATTTGACTGCGGTGCTCGATATTGACCGCCGAACCCTCCGTGATAAGTATCTCAGCACTCTCTCACGACTGCATCTCCTCTCGGCAGCACCGGAGTATGACAACCAACGTCCTCGAAAAATCCGATTCTACCTCAGAGATACAGGCATCACTAACGCGTTCTGCCGAAATGATCTCAATGATGTCCTTCGTCGCCAGCCGGGATTAGACGAAGCCCTCGCGAAAGCTATCGCGTTCGATCATACACTTCGATTATCGAACGAACTGAACCACATCTACGACCCGAAACGTGGCGTCGCCAAGTTCTGGGTCGGGACGAAGGGGAGTGTCGATTTCGTTCCTAAGATCAACGGAACACCGATTCCAATTCTCTGGTCGTACAAGAGAGGCTTAGACGAACTCCACCGTAGTACAGACACACCAGGGTTCGACACATTACAGGAATTCCTTGGTGGGCGCGCATCTGCTACTGAGAGAGACAAGGTCGACGAACTGCTGTACAACTCTGTGCCGGGAACGTTCGCTGAGCAGCGGCGTACGTACGTCCAACAAAGCGAGTATGCTGGTTCTCTGAGTGATGATGAAGCTGCAGTCTTCGATAGCGAGCCATCATTCGGGATTGTGTTGACGAATGCACGGGAGGCGTTGGAACAAGGCGTTACCGTAGTCGAGGATGGCCCGAAGCCAATCCTCCAGATTCCACTCTGGACGTACCTCCGGCTCTCCAGATAAGTCTCTAGCCCGCTGAACCGGGTACAAGGGTCGATACTGCACAACCTATTTGATGGCATACTGTTTCGCTTGACACATGGACGAACAGGACCTCGTCGACATCGAGGTCACACACGATGACCCGGAGGATCTTGTCGACTCCTATTCCTCGGGAATCTCTGATTTCCCCTTTCACCGGCAGACCGTCGTGGCAAATCGCCTTCTTGCGGGGCAGCCGGACACCGAATTACGCTCGCTCTCTCACGTCGACGAAGAGGAGGTCAAACTCCTCGAACACCAGGTCGACGCTGCTCACAGAGCCCTCTTCGAGATGGATGGGAAGGCACTCCTCGCTGACGAGGTCGGCCTCGGAAAGACGATCGAGGTCGGTATGATTCTGAAGGAGATGCACTACCGCGAGACTGACGATTCGGTGCTGATCCTCACCCCGGCGCAGCTGGCCAAACAGTGGCAAGGGGAACTCCTCGAGAAGTTTGGTCTCGAGTTCGTCTGCAACTACGACGACGAGTTCCAGGGATTCGACGCACACAATCGCATCATCGCCAGCATCGACACCGCGAAGAGCGAGCGACACCAGGCCATGGTCCTCGCTCGAGACTGGGACGTCCTCGTCATGGACGAAGCCCACTACGTGAAAAACGAGGAGACCGATCGCTACGAACTCATCGAGAAACTCACCTACGATTACGCGTTCTTCCTCACAGCGACTCCCATCCAGAACGAGCTTACCGACCTCTACAACATCGTCTCCTTGCTCCGCCCCGGCTTGTTCGGCAGTCGGGACACGTTCCATCAGTACTTCATAAACAGCAATCAGGAGACGCTGGTGAACCGAGACGAGTTACAGCGGCGGTTGGGCCAAGTGATGATTCGGAATCGCCGCGAGGACACGGACATCGACTTCACGGACCGTATCATCGACACGCGAACCTTCGAACTGAGCGAGGCAGAGAAGGAACTCTACGATGAGGTAACGAAGTACGTGCGTGGTGCGTACAGCCAGGACAGCGGCCAGAAGTTGGTGTTGATGCTGCTCCAGAAAGAGGTAGTCAGCAGCCCGGCAGCACTCGAACAAACGGTTCTCAAACAGCTCGACGAACAGAACGAGCTAACGCACCGGGACGAACTCGAAACTATCCTCGACAAGATCGACGTGATTGACACGGTCACGAAGCAGGAGCGACTGTTCGATATCGTCGAAGAAGTCCGTGAGAACGTCGATATGGGTCGCGTTATCGTGTTTACTCAGTTCCGGGCGACTCAACGCCAGGTCCTCGAAGCGTT
>LFCJ01003039.1_pt1 | contig 12207 bp, 19 predicted proteins | sample 643141 | NCBI WGS metagenome assembly LFCJ01 (sample SAMN03766243, study PRJNA286221) | soda lake metagenome | biome: soda lake; feature: Kulunda steppe; material: water; isolation source: sample B1-Br-g2 brine of Lake Bitter-1 | place: Russia: Kulunda steppe | collected 2010-07 | reverse complement strand
TGGCATGAACTCCTTCCTCAATGCCAGGTGGGGCATGGCCGGGGGCTGTGTGCGGCTGTGCGCTCCATGCAGGGGTGGCGCGTATGCCCCCGTGTGTGTGGTTGTGTGTGCATGTGCGTGTGCGCTTGCGTGCGTGCGTGCACAAGGATGTGAACGTGCGTGTGAGAGGGAGGGAGAGGGAAAGAGACGGGAAGAGGGGGAGACAGGGAAAGGGAGAGAAAGAGAGATGCACAGACCTCATGGTGCTGACACAAACACCTGCCATCGCTCCTGCCTTGCTCTCATTGCAACGCTTCATGCTCCTGTGCAGCCCTAATGCTATCCTTGTCAGTGCAATTTGGTCGCCGCTAGGTGACAGAGCCGCCAGGCTTCCCCACCGATGACTCATCTCCTGGGTCATCCCACTAGCCCCCTGGGTCCCCCCATTTATCCTCTGAGTCTCCCCAGTAATCCCCTTCGTCCCCATCAATCCCGTGCAAATGTGCGTGTGCATGGCTGCCCGGTACGTGGTGCACTGCAGGCCTGGCAGCAGCATGGTGCAGCCGCCGCCGCAGCAGCCCATGATGACGCAGCCGTATGTGCCGGCATCGCCGCAGCCCATGCCCCTGGCGAGGTCCAGCACGGAGCATGTGATCCAGCAGTTCTCGTCAGCGCTACAGGCGCAGGGCGGCATGGCGACAGGGGTGCCCGTGGCCGGTGCGCCTGCCTCGATGCCCAACGGCATGCAAGCCCAGGGCGGCAGCTTCCCCCAGCCCCCTCAGGCCGCAGGTGGGCACCGCGCGCACATATGTGCATGTTTGGTGCATGTTTGGTGCATGTTTGGTGCATGTTTGGTGCATGTTTGGTGCTCTGCCTCAAGCAATTGGCTGCGTGCTTGGGTACGTATTTGTACGTGTGCGCGCGTGTGTGCAGCGCACGCAATGCTGCATTGTGCACAACACCGTGGTGTGCACTCGCATGTTGTGTAGCCTTTCATTCATATGTGTGCATACAGGCACACACACACACACAGGTGCTCCCGCTTGCTTGCACGCGCTGTGTGCTCCGCAGTGCCGCTGGCATGCCTGCTTGCACGCGCTGTGTGCTCCGCAGTGCCGCTGGCATGCCTGCTTGCACGCGCTGTGTGCTCCGCAGTGCCGCTTGCATGCCTGCTGTGCTTGAGGTGCAAGGCAAGCCGAGGGCAGCAGTGCAGCAGGCAGGGGAAGGGAGATGCGAGCATGTGTCCAGGCCCGAGGCACAGGGCAAGGGCGGCTGCGCGCGCTGCACACAGCAATGGCGCTGCGCGGTGCGCTGTGCTCGGAGGCAGCGCTGGCCCTTGCCACCATGTGGGGGTTGAGTGGGGTGGCTGAGCTCGCTGTACACCGCAATCGCGCTGTGTGTTGTGCTCGCAGGCGGCGCCGACCCTGCGGCCATGATGGCGGGGATGTCCATCAACGACAACACCAACGCTGCCCTCATCCGGATGCTTGCGGAGGAGGTGGTGTCCCTGCGCAAGTGAGTGTGTGCGCTTGCGTGCAGGAGTGAGTGCAGGCGCGTGCTGGTGCGGGTGCTGTGCGGCAAAGCGCGGCCTAAGGCTCCAGGCCAGTGCATGTGGGCTGTGTGCTAGCGCTTGATTGCAGCGTGTTCCAGGTCCATCCAGTGTGGTGCGTGCCAGGTGTTGCAGGGCACTGGCACCTCGGGGTGGGTACAGGGCCTGCGCGGGTGCGGCAGAGCGCCGCAAGGCTACCGGCCGGTGCGTGTGGGCCGTGCGCTCGCGCTTGATTACAGCTTGGTTCGTATTTGAGGTCCAGGCAGGGCACTGGAAGCTCTGGGGACTGCAGGGTGTGGCAGAGCATCACAAGGTGTGGCCTGCACAGTGAGGCTAAGGTGAATCGGACATGAGGCACGTGGCTTGGGCTTGCGTATGTCCACTGGCATTGGTGAGTCATTGGGCATAAAAGGTGGACTGATCTGCATGCTGGCCCATGGGAATGAGGCATTTCGCAGCTGTGCGATGCCATATTCTGATGGATTTGCTGGGAGAGCGCGAACAGGCTAAACATGCGGTACGGTATGCCTGCCTCACGGTGCGCTTACCCCAAACCCTGAACCCTCCTCAGCCCTAAGAGTAGCAAGTGCTGTCTCTGCTTGCTTTGGCTGCTGACAGCAGGGGCTCAAAAGCGTGCACACAACCATGCTCGCCTGGGTGGCTGGGCTGCTGCGACTTAAAAGCGCGCTCTTGCACATGCTTGTGCGTGCTCCTGTGCAGGCAGCTGGAGCACAAAGAGGCCTCGCGCCGTGCTTCCATGGACCCAGCCGCCATGGCTGCCATGCCCGGCATGGCCTACTCGGCCGCGCCCCGCCCCTTCCCCATGTGAGCCGGCACTGCGTGCTCTTGTGTGGGTGCGCCAGGTCCGAGTGAAGCGGCGAGCCAGAGCAGCCGCGTGGTCAGGCAGATGTGAGGGACGTGGTCTGGTGGGATGGAGGGAGTTGGTCTTGCCACAGTGCCTTCCGCTTCCTGGGCAGGAGTGTGGGGCAGGGGCAGGCTGTGTTGCCTTGAACCCACCAATGACTGGGCAGAACCCCAAAAGCGTGGAAGTGCTGCAGCAGGCCGGCGTCGGACCAGGCCATGCAAGCTTGCATCATGGGTGTGGGGTCGCAGGTGCAGTGCACCGTAATGCTGCGCACGGGCAAGCAATGCATAATTGCGCTGCTGCGCATGTGCCTGTATACTTTGTTTCCTTGCCAAGAGAGGGGAGGCGTTGTAGAGCTGGTGCGCTGTGGGGTATAAGGGCAAAGGCTTGGTGAGGCCCCTTCCTTGCTCGGGTATGTATGTAATATGAAAGTGCATCAGCTGATCAGGGCCTTCTGCCACCCGTGCTCCCATCTATGTATGTGCCCAACAGAACCTGTGCCTCCTGTAGGGGGTGGGGCAGAGGTCTAAGGGGTGATTTTGCTGTGCTTGATGAAAGTGCGCACGGCTCAGAGGACTGACCATCCTGTGGCTGCTTTGTACAGGCAAGCTACTTCTGTGGCTGCTTTGTACAAGCAAGCTACTTCTGTGGCTGCTTTATACAAGCAAGCTACTTCTGAGGCTGCTTTGTACAAGCAAGCTACTTCTGTGGCTGTGCTGTGTGCGTGATCTGTTGCTTTGTGTTGCCTGCACACTGGTCTGGTCCACATTGTTGTCTGCAACCTTGCTCATTCAAGCTCAGGGGCCAAAACAATGAGCCCCGTTGCTTCGCTGTCAGCAGCTTGATGCCCATTCATCCAAGGTCTTGCATTGCGTTCACGCATTTCTAGGAATTTAACAGGCATGGCCCCAGCTTGGCTGACTACCATTTTGATTCACATGGTGGTTAAAAAGTCAATCCCTTCAGACTCTCTTGGCACTATTGTCCTAGCATTCACAGATGGAAACTGCATGCTTTGACGGGTTAGGTGGGACAGGTACCCTGACAGGCCTGAAATTCATGATTGGGGGCTGGTGTACTTTTGTTGGCACTTGGGTTTGGTCTTGCTGGTGCTTGACACCAAAATCGATATTCATCATTTGCTCTTTGGAGTCTGCAAGTGTGGCAGCTTTTTCTCCCTGCCAGCCTTGTACTTTCCAAGGTCGCATGAAGGCTTGGCCCAGTGATCATTCTGACTGTTTGGCATCATGCCATGATTTTTGTGGCCCAGATGGCATTATCTTGTTGCTAGTTTAGTATGATGGGATGAGCGACTAAGCACGTGCTGCTGGTGCTCTACGTGAGCCTGCTTGGACATGCCCTTCGAGGGTGGCTGGTATTGAAATATTGAGAGCCCCGGGCTCAAAGGCTATGGTGAATTGCAGAACACATTGTGATTGCAATTACTTTTTCATCCGTACCTATCCTCCCGCTTGCTTGCCATGCATGTGATTGTTGATGGTAAATACAAGCAGAACCTGAAGTATCAGTTTGACGAGGTGGAGAAAAAATGGGAGAGTAATCAGACCTGGGAAGCATAAGATTGATATGGGTAGATTAGTCTGGAAGGGGGATAATGTCCGTAATAAGGACAGGGTACTACCGTTCTACGTCGGTACTAGTAGTACCCATAGTATATAGCTGGAACTTCTGAAATGGCAGCTTCACCGTACCTAATCAATCCTGCGTCATATTCAAAATCAGCGCTCACAGAACCACCAGTGCCCACTTGGCAATCTTTGAAAGAGGTAGATTACAAGGATAAGGCTCTAAGAAGTGCGACTGGTAGCTTGCTTGTAAAATGCAAGAAATCCATGTAGGGAAATCAGGAGTGCACTGTAAAATGCAAGAAATCCATGTAGGGAAATTAAAAGCCTATTGCTGTTTCGATTTAAAAGAGCAGACACATCATGAGATCCTGCCTGAGAGAAAGAAAGAGAGAAAGACTACACCAACAAGGTAACCCCTGTATGCGTGACTTGAGGAAGCAGTTTACATCTGGTGCAAGCACCAGGCAAACCTCCACCATCAAACTAGGAAGAAGGTCATTAGTGGGGGTCGAGAGGGTTCTGAAAAGAGCCATATTTTCTTTCCTTGATGTTCTTCAACCTCCTACTTGTATTTATGATCTTTGTTGCGTATTGATTAGAATGAGTATTTAGATCGAGAGTACGTTTTCTTACTCTTCACCTCTAGGCCAAGCTTACTGAGGGGTAGTTCAGTATGATATTTATAGATGGTCCCCATCACTCCAATCAGGATGATATGTAGGCTTACTTTGTGGCATTGCTGTGCAAGGGCGTGTTTCAATCCAATATGCTATTCAGTTGCTCTTGCTAGTTCAACAAGCTGTTGCTCTGGTCCAGTATCATCACAATATTTTACCATATTTTACTTCAATGAGGTGTACATCCCAGTGCGAAGGGTGTATAGCCTGTATGTCTCTTTGATGGCCATTTTCCGTTCCAACTGGCAGTATGCAAATAGCATCTGGTCTTGAGCAGGATCGAAGTTCGTCTGAGAGAACCAGGTGGGCATATTTCCTGTGGAGAGACTACCAGAGTGTGCATATAAGAAGATGGCGTGTTGCTCATTCTGGAAGTACCATTTGCCTCACAGTGGTCACGGCTCATGGAGACATGTGATTTCAACTGCTTGTCTTCATATGTATAAGTTATACAGCAACGAGTGTGCGAGCCTAAATCGAGCCACGCTACAAATGGCATCATTGGGCAGATCAAAGAACATGTACTTGGGAAGAGTGTAGACAGACTGCATCACCACGTCCATCATCAGCTGCATGCCGCGTTGACATTGCATGTCCGCAGGCTGAACAGAGAGAGAAGGTGCAGGGAAGGATGAGGGTATCAGAGACACCGCAGTTTCATTGCAGGCTGTTGTCTGCTTAGTGTACACTTTCGCTGTCTACAGCCAGTCCACACACCTTAACAAGTCGTGGTCATGCCGCAAGTCCATTTGGTGTGCAGCAGTCTCTTCAAGAGACAAAGTTAGCAAGGCTCTCTGGTAGGGATTTTGCTTACATCATTTCAGATCAATATGCTTCCATATTTGATGTGGAGGGCACTAAATTGCCTACGTACTGCAAAAGCTAGTAGCCTTCTTCCTTAAATTCTGGATGAAGCTTTATATCTGCTGCCCGTAGTACAGGTTGCAGGCCCTGAAGGAAAAAAATGCATGCTATGTAGCACAACTATGTAGTCAAACTCATATTTTCGGAGAGGCTTCAGCTTTACTGCCCTTGTTTCGCAGGCACAGCTCTGTAACCGTACTAGGGGTTTGTAAGCTTATTCAATATAGACAACCAGCGCCGGAGATGACTGCACTGTACACCCATCAGTCCTGCACTGCACGCCTGCCACTGGCAATCTAGAAGGGTTAGAGAGGCTCCCCATCAGGATGACCCTGTAAACAATTAAGAAATGCTGATTTCATGCAAGATGGCACAGGCTTCCATGGCAATCTTACAAGCATCTTGTAAGCCCAAGGGCAAAAAAGACCAATCAATCAAATTTGGCAGTCAGTCAAATGCTCTGTAACAGAAAAAGAGCTGCCGGTTCATGTTCTTTGTGCATCACTGCCGCATCCCAGGGCAGTCATGTGTCTCAGAAGCTTGCGGCCAAAGGCGGCCCGTGAAAACATGGCTTGCACCCGCCGCTTTGCCGCCTCCCCCATAAGCTGCCCAGGCGCCCCACCCCCCATCTCATCGCCACACAGCAGGCGGCGGAACGCGGCGGCAAAGGCCGCGGGCGTGGGATCGCACAGCAGCCCCACCTCCTCGTGCGCCACAGTCTCCACAGGGCCTGCGGGTGCAGGGCAGGAGCAGCAAGGCTTTAGGCAAGCACGCCCCTGGACAGCCTCTGTTAAGGTGCGCCAGGGAGCAAGTTCTTGATGGAACAGCCTCTTGATGGGACAGCCTCTGGTAAGGTTCTCGTAAAGAGCTCTTGATGGGACAGCCTCTGGTAAGGTTCTTGTGAAGAGCTCTTGATGGGATAGCCTCTGGTGAGGTGCGCCAGGGGGCAAGCTCTGATGGGAAGATCCAGGCAGCCCCTGGTAAGGAGCGCGAGGGAGCGAGCTCAAGGCAGCAAGCAAGCTCTCAAGCAGGCGTGTGTGGAGAGCAGCGCATGCGAGTGGCCTCTTGATAGCAAGCAAGCGCTGAAGCACTGAAGATTCAAGGGCCCCAAGGAGTGCAAGGGCCAGAGCCTGCTGCCCCAGGGTCACGATGGAGGGGTACAAGTGAGCGTCACAGCAGTTGCTCAAGGAATGCGTGTCTGTGCTGAAGGGGACGCTTGATCCCCGGCGCTCTCCCCCACCCTCCCCAACCTTGCCACCCATGTGTTCTGGGCGCCGGCTTCTGCAAGTGCGTGCTCTAGTGCCTGGGATGCCTCGCGTGCCCGACATATTTTTAGAAGTAAGGGGGAAGGTGGCTGTGGGCGAGGGAAGGTGCAAGGGGAAGGGTGCCAAGGCCTGCGCCTGAAGTTTTGGGCAGACTAAAAGACTGGGCTCAGGAGCCCCCCTCCCCCCCCCCCCTTGATCAACAGCCGTCCCTGTGGGCCTCTGTGGACTCATGGGTCGGCTGGATGGGTGGCAGGGGAAGCGGGACACACACTGCACTTGCACGATGATGTGCATGTGCGTGTGCCAGAGCAGGCGGGCAGGCTGGGCCTCGCTACGGTCAATGGTAAACCGCCCAGGAGCCACCGACAGCTTCACCCCCTGCCATCTCCGGGCGAAGGGCAACCCGCACATAGTTGAGCCACAGGGGTAGCAAGCAAGCAAGCAATTAACCGCCTCAGCAGCGGTCACATGCACCTACCTCCATTGTTGACCGCAATCACGGGCCGCTTAGCGGCCATGGCCTCCAACGGCACAATTCCAAAGTGTTCATACTGCAAGCACGGCCAGTGAGTGTCCACGATTCATATCACAAGCGCGGCCAGTGAGCATCCATGCTTCTTACCGCACACGCATGGCCAGTGATTCACTCCCTGCACTCCCTGCACTCACTGCACTCACTGCACTCACTGTGATGATGCTCCACGCTTCATCACACGCACAGCCAGTGATGCGTGGTCCTGGGGACCGTGTGGATGCACGCTACGGCCTTGGGCTGTGGGACAGCATGTGCGCGCTACGGGTTGAGGCCATGGGACATCAGATGCACGCTGCGGCCTTGGGCTGTGAAGCAGCAGACGCGTGCTGCAGCCATAGGCCATGTGACAGCACATGCATGCCGCTCACGCGCGCAAAAGCAAAAGGAGGAGCCAGCTGGGTAATGGGTGGGCCATGCCCGCGCACTCCCTCGGCGCACCTCTGAGCAGGGACCCTTGCCCACCACGCATGTCAGTCTATTCCAGAGCACATCACCCGCCTCGACAACAAGCAATGTGCAGCATTGACATCAAGACTGTAGGGAAGAGCAGGCTTTGGCTCCAGCGGTCCGCAGCACACAACAGCCTCGAGCAGGCTGTGGCTCAAGCAGTCCACAGCAAACATCAATCCGGAGCACATGACATGCCTCAATAGGCTCCAAGTCTCCAGCTCTGTGTGCGAGGCAGCCAAGCACAGCAGAACACAGCACACAACAGCCTGGAGCAAGCTTTGGCTCAAACAGTTCACAGCGTACATCAATCGGGAGCATATAACATGCCTCCACAGGCTCCAGGTCTCCAGCTCTGTCTGCGAGGCGGCCAAGCACAGCAGAACACAGACAAGCCCAGACGTGCCCCCCCCTCCTGCCAAACACGGTGCGCACCTCATGCAAGCTTGCGTGCATCATATGAGAGAGCCACGTGCTCGGAGGCGGGCACATCCACCCCCCTCAGTACAGACAGAGCGCATTTCACTGCGCACACAGAGCGCACCCTCATACATACTTTACGCACACCCTCATACAGACTTTACGCAGACATCCGGGCACCCTCATACAGACTTTGCGCAGCCCAGGTGGGGCCCAAGGGTGTGAGAACAGCACGAGCAGGTGTGAGAACAGCACGAGCAGGTGTGAGAACAGCACGAGCAGGTGTGAGAACAGCACGAGCAGCATACGCATGCAGAGAGTAAGCTTGAAATCTGAGCAGTCCCTGCAACTGACGTTGGGAGCACCTCAGGCGCACACACAGAGGCAGACAGAGCATCTGCTGCTGATATTGATGGTGCGGGCATCATACAGCCACAGCTATTTTGCAGCAGCTGCCTACCCACCTGAGGGGTGTACACGACAGCCGTGCTTGCAGCGAGCAGAGCAGCACGCTGGTTGTCAGTGAACGACACGACGAAACGGACGTGGTCCTCTAAATGGAGCTCAGCCACCTGCACGCGTGCATTCACATGCACAACAGCTTGACTCATGCTCTGGCATGCTAACGAAGTGCATGCTCAAGAAGTGCATGCATGCCTAGCACGTGCATATGCTTTGATGCGCCTGGGAGGTGCATGCGACCTTTGCCTGCTGAGCATGTGTGCCCTGCCTGCAGGCGCACTCCATTCCTAGGAAAGAAGAGGGAAAAGCAAAAGGCCATGCAGGCAGTGCAACACTCACTGCATCAAGTAAGGAAAAGGGGGCACATGGGCGCGCGCCTAGGAAATGCACGCATGCCCCGGATGTGCACGCGCTCTGGTATGCCTGGAATAGGAGTGCAGTCGTTGCCTGCTGAGCATCTGTGCCTTGCCTGCAGGCGCATGGTCAGCTGGCGCTCCTCCATCAGGCGCTGAGAGCTCACAAGGTACGGCTGGCGGGCCAACTCAAGTTCAAGGGTGTGCGGTGGGAGGCCCCGTAGCGTCCCAGGTGCATGCATTACAACCCCCGCCCCCACAGCCGCGCGCGCGTGCGTCATGCCCCGTTCCTTCGGCGCACTGAGCTGGCTCGGGTGCCGCCCATATGCCCCCAGCCGCACAACCCACCAGGTCCTTCAGCTCCTGCAGGTGCTGCAGGTTCTCCGGCAGCCGCGCATCAAAGCCGCCCGCCAGCACCAGGGTCGTGGAGGGGGGGGCGCCCTCAGCACAGCTCAAGAACTCGTGCAGTGCCTTGACAGCTAAGGCGATGCCTTTCTTGCGCTCAAACCTGCCGGGGCCATGGCAGCCGCAGCGTGAGCCTCGCCTCCGCGCACTTTGCAGGATCAGACGGCAGCAAGGCAGCAAGGGGGTGCGCCGGGGCTGCACAGCTGCAGGCTTGGTGCGGCAAAAGGGCTTTCAGCACAACAAAGCCTCTGCGCTCATCAGTAGGAGCTGTGCGGGTTGAGGCCTTTTTGGAGCCAAAGTGGTGCATAGCCCAGGGTGGCATGGATGCAGAGGCGGTGCCAAAGTGGTGCAGAGGCCAGGGTGGCATTGATGCAGGGTGCACAGGCCAGGGTGGCATCGATGCAGAGGGGGTGCAAAAGTGATGCAGAGGCCTGGGTGGCGTTAATGCAGAGGCGGTGCCAAGTGATGCAGAGGCGGTGCCAAGTGATGCAGAGGCCAGGGTAGCATTGATGCAGGGTACACAGGCCAGGGTGGCATTCATGCAGGGGCGGTGCAAATAAGGTGGGAAGGCCCCGCACATGGCACGAGCGCATGCTCGCCTCAGACAAGATGCGCACGCACACATGTATAGCGGGCATGATACCCTGCTCAGTAAGCACCAGCTGCAGGACATACCCCACCCCAGGGCCCTCATCCCATACAATCATACAGTCAGTCTGGTATGACAGCAAGCACTTGTGTGCACGCTTGTTCGGCTGCATACGTGTGTTTGCTGTGTGTACGTACGTGTGCGTGCGCGCTTGCAAGTTTGCGTGCATGTCTGCTGTGTGTATTAGTGCGCATGTGCTTGTGCATGTGTATGCTTTGCACATGCGTGCTTGTTCTTGCGCACGTACCTGAGGCAAGTTGCCAGCAGTAGAAGAAGGCATTAACGGGCTTAAGGGCTGCCTCCCCTCTGCTACCGCGGTTGTACAGCCGCTCCAAAGACAGGACACATTGCTGCAGGGAGGTTGCATGAGCACGCACGCAAGTGCACAACGCAGCGGCTCGCCAACTGAGCTGCAGGCTTGTCACTGCCACTTGCCTGTTGATTGAGAGCAGCATGGGCCCATCCCCTATGAACCGAACCAGATCATCATCCAGCTCGGATCGCCAGCTTGCCGCTGCCGCATGCAGCTGCGCTTCTGAAGGGACAGGCACCGCAGGGTGCAACACATCTGGTAGAATCCCCCGTTTGTGCAGCCTGCATATGCGTGCAGAACCTAAGTATGTACGCGCATGTGCTTCTGAAGGGACGGGCACTGCTGGGTGCAACACATCTGGTAGAATCCCCCGTTTGTGCAGCCTGCATATGCGTGCAGAACCTAAGTGTGTACGCGCATGCGCGTGCATGCGCGCAAGCACGTGTGTGTATGTGTGTGAGTATACGCGCATGCATGCCTGTGCGCGCGTGCATGTGTTCCTGTGTCACCAGTCAGATGCAACAGCAATTGCGCAAGCTTGCTCGTAAGGATGTGCGCGGGCACAGAGGTACCATGTGTCTAGAATTTCCTGTGCACATGCATGCCAAGCCAGGCAGCAGAGCAGAGGGTCTCACATGTGCACATGCACAAGTGGATGCGACCACCGAGTTTGTGCGGGCCCCACACAGGACTACCGCTGTGGGCCGCCATGCAGGGGAAAGCACGCTTGCGCGCACGTGCATGCTGCCTTGCCTGCTGAATGTGTCCTTGAACACGCCCCGCGTGAATGCGCTATTCACGAGCACGAGGTCAGCGCAGCCTGTGGTGGTTTGCTCGATCCAGTCCAGCGGTATCCTGTGTGGCAGTGACATCCAGTAGTGACACTCGGAAGCATTCTGCGCAGCACTTACATCCGGCACTGACATCATGCGGAATCCTGCGCGGCATCGACATTTGGCAGTGACATGCAGCAGAATCCCGCGCGGCATTGATTGACGTGCAGCAGTGACATCCAGTTGTATCCTGCATGGCCATTACGGGCAAAGGGGGCGGGCTGTGGCACCGGCAGCTCAGCCTGCAAGAAAGGCTCATCAGAGATGAAAAGGAAAACATCGGCAGTGGAAGCACTTGATACATCAATTTTGGAAAAGGGGCCACCAAGGCTCATCAGGTGTGGCAGGAGGGGCACCAGATTGGGATGCAGCACAGCCCTTCTGCACAGCAGTGTCTGGCGCGGCGGGCAGGTTTGTGTTGGCTGCTTAGACCCACTGCAGGGCACATGCGGGGGCAGGCAGTCCCTCCTCATCTTCGACCTCGTGGACGCCTCGCAGACTCCTTTTTGACTGGCATTTATCTGCTTCAAACTGCAACAAACCTGTCAGCTCCATGACTTGGCTGACAGTTTTCTTCAAACTTGTGAAGGGCGGCATATGCACTACACAGCACCCATACAGCACACGGAGATCGCATGCGGTTGCAGGCAGTGAGGTGTGCATGGGGAGCGGCGTGACTCACTGCCCCACAGCGTGCCGCCCGCGCCTGAGGGCTAATTGGCACACTGCACTGACGCCTGAGGCCTGAGGGCGCACAGCAGTGAGGCCATAAGGCACACGGAACTGAGGCTTGAGGGCGCACAGCAGTGAGGCCTGAGGATATACAGCACTGAGCCCTGGGGGCATACAGAAGTGAGGCCATAAGGCACACGGAACTGAGGCTTGAGGGCGCACAGCACTGAGGCCTGAGGATATACAGCACTGAGCCCTGGGGGCATACAGAAGTGAGGCCATAAGGCACACGGACCTGAGGCTTGAGGGCGCACAGCACTGAGGCCTGAG
>LFCJ01003038.1_pt1 | contig 12208 bp, 15 predicted proteins | sample 643141 | NCBI WGS metagenome assembly LFCJ01 (sample SAMN03766243, study PRJNA286221) | soda lake metagenome | biome: soda lake; feature: Kulunda steppe; material: water; isolation source: sample B1-Br-g2 brine of Lake Bitter-1 | place: Russia: Kulunda steppe | collected 2010-07 | reverse complement strand
TGTGTGCGCGTGCTTGCGTGTGTGTGTGTGTGTGGATTTTTGTGTGTTGTGGTGTGTGTGTGTGTGCGCTGTGTACGAGTGTGTGTGTATGTGAAGTCAGATGATGGTGTGCATGGGCACATGTGTGTGCATGTTGTCCTTTGGGCGTGTGAGGTTAACATGAGTTAGCATGCCACGTGGTTGCATTCTGGCCATGGAAGGTGCAATCGTTGCACTGCATGCCACAGGGTGAGCGCAATGCAGAGGGTGCGTTGCTTGCTAAGTGTGGGGTGCTGTTTTCTTGTGCACATGCTGCAATGACGCAACCACCAGTGCTGGCATGCTGCCATTATGTGTGTGGCCCTGCGTACAATTGTAAGTGCAGCCTTCTCCAAATGATGGACTGGTGCAGCTGCATAGCCTTGTTTTAGAGCATAAAAATTGCAGCAGGCCCATCGCAAGCCATATGGGACGAAGGCAATTTTGCTGCATGTGACATGCGGACGAGCACGCACGCACACACACACACACAAGCGCATGCGTGTGCGGTCACACACGTACGCGCGTAAATATACACACATACGAGCACATGCACATGCGGTCCCACACATACACATACATGTGCATGTATCCCATCCTCCATCTCTGCTGCAGGCCAATCCCACATATACACATACATGTGCATGTATCCCATCCTCCATCTCTGCTGCAGGCCAATCCCACACATACATACATGTGCATGTATCCCAACCTCCATCTCTGCTGCAGGCCAATCCCACACATACATACATGTGCATGTATCCCATCCTCCATCTCTGCTGCAGGCCAATCCCAGGCCACACAACTGCATTTGCCCATCATGCACACAGCTAGAAGCTGATGCAGCTGTGTGCTCAGCTTTGCCAACCCTCACCGCCTCTTGTCCCCTGGATAGCTGCGCCTGCCCCTCCTACCCTATAGGTTGTCATCCGTCTTCATGCTGAGCCAGCACAGTGGTTTGCAAACGCTATACGTCGTCATACGTCTTCATGCTTAGCCAGCACAGTGGTTTGCATACCCTATACGTTGTCATCAGTCTTCATGCTTAGCCAGCATTGTGGAGCTCCCACCCTATATGTCGTCATCTGTCTTCATGCTTAACCAGCATAGTGGAGCTGGTTTGTAAGCTGGCAAGCGCCGCCTGGTGGGCTCTGCTTTCTGCCTCTGCTGGTCCTGACTGCAGGCTGTGCTTTCTACCTCTGCTGGTCCTGACTGCAGGCTGGGCAGCTGTGGACCTGGCGCTGTGGTGCGCCCTGCTGTGGGTGGAGGCCCATGTTGCGCCCGTGTCCCGTCGACTGTGCAACCTGGCGTTCATTTTGTGGGTCTGCGCTTTCTGTGGGGCGCTGCTGCTGCCGTTGCTGCTGGCGCAGGTGCGGGAGAGGGCAAGGCCACAGGTTGCATCACTGTGCTCCCATATGGTACCCCACAGGGCACCTGTGTCAAAGCCCTGGGGGCCTGGCCTTGGTGCGGGCACAGACGCGGGCAAGGTGGTCAGAATCGCATGGCTTGGGTAGGGCTCGTGGTAGGGCTCGTGGTACTCTTTGAGCAGCAACTAGCGGACCAGGAAGACTGGTGGTTGTAAGGAGCAAGGGCTGCAAGTGGAGGGGAATGGGGGAACTCTGTTTGCGCTTTGGGACCAAACTGTTTGTTCATTCGCCGGCCACCACCTCACAGTCCTCCTTGAGAGTGTTTCCTCTGCTTCCTCAACGGGCGCATATTTTGCGCCGCATTCCAACAGCTCTCCAAGGGGGAAGCGTGCACTGCTCGAGTGGAAAAGGCGCCTGGTAAACTCACTATTTGAGGGGAGAAGGTGCCTAGCAAGCACAAACTTTTGGGTGCATATGTACACTGTTTTTAAGTGGAGGGGCCGAGCAAGCTCAGGAGAAGGGGTGCTAGGCCCTCCTGCCTACAAACGCAAGCGTTATGTGTGATTGACACGGCATAAGGCACATGTGGACTGCACCCCTTTTTGCAGCGCGGGTACTGAGCAAAGCTGCTGAGGAGTTGTTCCGTGCTGCACTCCTCCCCGTCTGCTACTGGACTTGCTATTTCAAAATGCCTTCTTGTCCACAGCGAGCAAAAGCTGCACACCCCAAATCAACTGGCACACGACACCAATCTACAGCTTCATGCTCTTGCTGGGCAGGTGCGGCGGCACTTCTTCCGCTGCATAGCTTTCGAGCCCGTACAACTTGCCGTCCAAATCTTCTACATGCTCCCTTGTCTATTTTGCGATTGCTGGTCCTCGATGGTTGCACCTTAGCCGACCATTGCACCAATTTGATCTTTACCATTCCTGTGCAGGTGCTGCTCCCCAACGGTCTCACACCCCAGCTGCCCGCCGCGTTCAACCGCAACATGCTGCCCTTGTTCCTTGTAGCAAACCTGCTCACTGGCCTTGTGAACCTTAGCGTAGACACGCTGAGCGTGACGGACCCTGGTGCCCGTCTGGTGGTGGGTGGGTACGCTGCAGTGGTGTGTGGCCTCGCTGCCAGCCTGGAGGCATGGGGCATTCAGGTCAAGTTCAAGAAGCTGCAAACATGAGGCGGTGTGGGCACAGGCCTGACACTGTCGGGCATTTTCCTGCCCCTGGCTCGCTGCAGCTTTGCCCACCAACAAGATGCACTCTGTGCAGTGCACGAGCCAAGTCAAAAGTTTCGCGTCATGTGGTGAGGGGCATCTCTCTAGTCAGCACTCGGGCCCCACCTGCACAGTGTGAGCTAAAACAGCAATGACGCGCAGCTCTTGCAGTTTTGAAGTTGTTGGAACTTGCTGTCACACAGTGTTATGTGAGTCAGTTGGCAGATGGATTGCTGCAGGAGGGTAAGGGTAGCCTAGCTGCAACTGGCAGTTACTTACTGCAGAACAAGGGCAGCTTAGCTGAAGCCTACTTGGCTGGTAGTTACAGGCCAGCGACCTACACTTGAAGCTAGAACAGCATTAGAGCAAGGCAGGATCTAAGAGACTGTCTCTTTTGACAAGAATAAGGCAGTAATCCTAAATCAGATCATCACTCTAGCAGATGGCTTTGTTGTACGTGAGATCTGGTTTTTGAAGGAGTGATGAGTTGTGCAGTCATGCGTAATGAATCATTACTAATGATATACAAATGCCAATAATTTAGTATTGAAGCCAACAACAGTGTCGCTGTTGAAGGTACATTGCTGCTTTAGGCCTGGTGGCGGGCTCAGTTATAATCATGACTTGAGGCTGTTCTGCATGATGCAGCACTAGCAGACTTTCAGCCTGGACACGGCATGCATGGCTTATGGCATAATAGAGCTTGGATTTATCTGAAGCATACTCCTAGATCGAGGCAAGTGAATACCGATGCAGCTTGTTCTGAGAGGGTAGGCTACAAGGAAAGAATTGATGAAGGAGGAGAAGTTGCACCAGGCTCACCACTTCAACTGCGGCAGCTTGAGATGAGGAGGCTGGCTCATGATGGCAAAGATTGCTGTGGATTATGAACAGGAGCTCATTCAGATCAACATGCCCATTTCCTAGTCAGAATGTACTACAGCTTAGTAACCTTAAATTTTCAGTAGAGACACTACCTCCTGATGTATATCAACTTCTTTCTTATCTATTAATCTGGTGAAGGGGCATATAGAGCGTAGGCCCTATGTGGCCCTTTCTCCTCTTTTGCTGCAGTAGACCAATTTACTGAGAGTCACAGTCTGACAGTACTACTGCCCCCAGTACTACTAGAAGTACCCCCTAGTAGGGAGGTTTCACTAACAGCCTACGTACTATGACTCGGAGTAGTTTTTTCTGTGCATGTTCGATCATCATTTCAATATTGCATCAGGCGTAGGGACTTCCAAAAAATCCCACCATAAAAGCAGGGGGAGAGCGTGTGTTGCTTTAAAAGAGCAATATGAATGAAACGCCAGATGAGTAAAATCATGTTATGTAACGTGATATCATGTGATATCAATGATTCCCTTATTGCTGAATACTTCATGACGGTGGTGCAGCATGAGGAAACGGCTGGACAGGCCGAGGCTTTGGCCTGTGATCAAACCCAGAAGAAACATTTGGTCAAGATGCTCTTCTAGAGCCAAGTTGGACAATATGCGCCAGCTACAACATAAGTTCAGATAAGTCAAGTCCTTCCAGTAAGTCAAGCTCCCAAGCTCCCAGGAAATTGTCAGAGCAAACACCACGGTGGTGTTTGACAAGGTGACCTTGAGAAGTCCCCATTATTGACATTAACCGAGTGAGAGCTGCTAGAGGTAAAGCAACTAGGCTTTAGCTGTGCCTGTGCTCCCACATGCTTGATGGAGTCAACCTGTGCAAAATTGCCCCTAAATGAACACGGGAGTGCCTTCATGCAAGCGCCTTGGCAGGATTCAAGTGCCCCCCTTCAGCCGAGCCTGCAAACTTGTTTCTGTGTCTACTGTTGCTGCCCAGGCACATCCGAGCTGCCTTCGTAGGTGCCTATGTCGGGGTATGTCTGCGTGCGTGAGGCGATGTAAGAAATGGTGTTTTTGTGGGATCCCACACTAGCCCCATGCAGAGAGGCCAATAAAATCTATGGCCCTTTATCATCACCAGGACAATAGGTCATAGACCAGGCCACATCACAAAGCAGACATGCTTGCAACAGCGGCAGGCACACTTCTGGGCCAGTAGTAGCACGACAAACAAGAGATTGCTCCCGTCAATGCTGCTCAAAGCCTGCAACGACCACGGTCTGTCCTTGAGAATGCTATGCTTTGAAGCAAGCACAGCCTGCTGCTTTGGATGCTACGCTGCACCCGAGAAACGGCCTGTCCCTGCAAATGTTCCTGCGCTTCGCGTGAATCAAGTCATGCCTCTTCCTAGGAGAGGAGAGGCAGGCCACTAGGGCATGCATCCCTCGGACTCACTCACCCTTGACCAGGGCCGCCCACTGTTTGGGTCCCCCTTGGGGAGCTCATAGCGTACTGGCCAATCATGGGCGCATCTATATTGCCCAGAAACCCTGTGGAGCAGCCATGCGTCCAGGTGTGCATGCGCACGCATGCATATTCATCTAGCAAGTGCGCATCAAGCAAGTGCGCAATTGCAACCACCCATGCTTTGAATGTAGATGTTTGACTGATGAGCATGTGCTTGCTTGATGCGCAAGTGCATGCGCGCGCAACATCAATGCATGGGTGGAAGAAGGCAGGTTGTTACGACGCCAACACGACATCTAAGATGTGGAATTGCAAGCACCAACAAAACCTGGAAATTCTCTGCCTTCTGCATCTAATAGAGCACAAGCTAAGAAGTACAAGTGGGCAAGCGGTCCTGGGGCTGTCCACTTGCCTGATGCAAATGTTTGATCTTGACACCCTGTGGGCCATTGGCCATTGTACATGTCAACTAGGCGATATTGACATGACAGCTGCACCTCTCAACGCGCCTCATCCTTGCGTCGTCTACCAAGTGGGGCATGAGACCCACAACCTTCAGCCCGTCAGCACCCACCAATGGATCTGGCAGCACTTGGGCTGCATCATGTACGTCCGTGACTTGAAGTTGCGCGGCTCCCCATACTTGTATGCCCACTCGAACCCCTTATTCAGCATGTCTGCATTAGTAAGACAGGAGCGCGCGCACACAACACAGGAGCAGGTGTGAAGCTGAGCAGTGACAGGGATGCCAAATGAACGTGCCTAGTGGCCGCCCTCGTACTTTAAGGGCAGCTTGTGAGCATGAACAGCACGGAGTGCGAAGGCAGCCGACTCAAAAGCAGCTGGCTCATACAAGCGTCCAGAAGGATGCAAAACAAGGCATGCTCCTGGGGGCAACTAAAACAAGGATGGTTGCTGAAGAGGAGGGCTTAAAAAAGGGTCGCATGGGGTGTTAAGTAAGAGAGGTCTGCGGGACAGTGCCTCCATCAACTAAACTTGCACCATCCATTTGTGCTGCACCTGTGCTTATGTTTCGACCATATTCAGCAGGCCTATTTGGCAGAAGAGAACAGGCGGCCTGAGCACGGCTTAAAGCAGAGGGGAACAGCGTGAGCAGGGTGCAGGGTAATTTAGATTACATGAGCATCTTGCTAGGCTTACATGCGCACAATGCTAGGTGTCCATACGCACAGTGCTAGGCTTGCAAGTGCACAATGCTACGCCTACAGCACAGGAGGTGGATGCGCAGTCAAGGTAAGGCTGACAGGCTTTCCACAGGAAGCGGGGCACTTGCAATAAAGCAAACACTAATGGTCAAAGGTCGGGCTGGAGGTTTGTGTCCCAAGAGGCTAGAGCACATGGTAGGGATGCAATTGTTCCTTGCGGTGAACAAATGTGCGCCCGGGGACGGGTACCTGTGCCCCCCACCTGATGCGCGCGTGTGCAGGTTCTTGGCGGGCCGCAGCTCCGGCAGGTTGTAGTGCGCTTGCACCTGCACTCGTACGACGACACCGTTTTGCAGGAAGGCACGACACCATATAACAGGAAGGCACGACACCATATTGCAGGAAGGCACGACACCATATTGCAGGGAGGCACAACGCCATATCGCAGGAAGGCACGACACCATATTGCAGGAAGTTCAAATTGCTGGAAAGGCATGGAACGCGTAAAAGGTGCTGCTGCAAGCCTTGCGACATGCGGGAGTTGAATGTGGGAGGCGTTGCCGCCATCCCCATACTACGTGGAGGCATGTGTGAGAGGTGCTGCTGCCGTCCCTGAAATGCGTGTGTGTGTATGCGTGAGAAGGGCACAAGAGGTGCTGCTGTCATTCCCACATTGTGTGCGTGTGTGAGTAGGGCATAAGAGGTGCTGCTGCTGTCCCCACAATATGTGTGTGTGTGTGTAAGTAGGGCACAAGAGGTTCTGCTGCTGTTTCCGAGCCTCGGTGAGGGCTACCGAGCACACACACTCAGCAGCCCCAGTACCCCATGCCCTAGCCTACCCCAGCTTTCCATATAACCCCCCCCTCCCCCACTGACACACATTGTGGGGACCTGTGTGCAGACCCTGTGCGTTCAGCACATCTCTTCAAGGCCATCCCAGGCACCCATCCCTGGCATCTTGGCTGTCCTTCACATCACTGCCATCCCTGACACTGGCTTCCTTCCCTGGTACCCATCCCCGGCACCGCGGCCATCTTTAGAACAGCTGCCAGCCTGGAGGCCGCCAGCCGTCGGCACCCACCTGCTCTGGCGTCATACTGGATATCTTCTGCAAGCACTGCGTCACTTGCGGCGGGTAGTTTGTGCCCAGCTCCTCCCGATCCCCTGCAAGCACGCCAGCACACGTGCAGGCACAGCAGGTTGTGCTCAGCTCCAATGCACGCAGTGGTTTGTGCCCAGATCCACGTGCGCGCAGTGTTCTGTGGTCGTCCTTTCCCGTTTCCCTGCACAAGCACACACTGAAAAGGTCCGTTGCAAAGCAAATGGGTAGCATGCATAGTCAAGGTAGTACCAGAGTCCTCATTGCAGCTGAAGGGCTTCTGAGCCGCCCTAAAACCTCGGACCCCTGTTGATCCTCTGAGCTGCCTCAAAACCTCGGGCTCCTGGCATAAGCGCCAAGGTGCATGCAGCTCTCCCACCAAGTACGGGGGGTTGCATACACACACGCGCGCGCACACACACACACACGCACGCACGTGCGCAGATGGACACACACACACAAACGCACACGCATGCAGCAGCAGCAGCAGCAGTGCACAAGAGGATTGGCGCCAGAATGGACAAGGCCATTGGAAGAGGGTTGACACAAGAGTGGGCGAAAGCCCAAGCAGGACCTCTGCGCTGGCTTGAGGGCAGGCCGGCACGTGGGCATGGGACGTGCCATATGCTGTAGCACCCACACAGAGCTGCTGACCATCGCCAGCCAAGGCCAACCTCCCGCGTGCACCAAGGTAACAGCGGCAGTCCAGCACCCGCACGCACCAAGGTAGCAGCGGTAGTCCAGCAGCATCTGGGGGTCCGCGCGGCCCCGGGGGATGCCGTGCGTTGCTGTGGGACCCTTCTGGATGAAGTGGTTGCCCATGCGCGCAATCTCCTGCGTGGCTCAAGCGCGCACATGGCATTCGCAATGGGATATGTGCTTTCATCTATGCGTGTGTGTTGTGTGCATGTATGTGTGCATGTGTGTGTGCGTGTACATGTGCATGCGCGTGCGTGCGTGTGTGTGCACATGGCGCCGAGGCGTCAATCACCAGGTGGGGTGATCAGGTTGGGCGATGAGGTTGAGTGTCATGTTAAATCATCGGCCCACAGAAACAAGTATGATGGAATGCTGTCCTGTGGGCAACGTGACAGGTGTATGCAGAATCTGCATGAGCCACAAGGCTTTTCCTGCACCAGCGGCAGAGCTTTCCATGTGGCTGGCTGGGAATGCACGAAATAGCTGGCTGGGGATGCATGAAATGGCTGGGGATTCATGAGACGGTTGAGACTAATGGAATGGCTGACAGGGGAATCATGAAATGCCTGCGCCATGCACAACAGTGCCGCGCACAAAATTGTGGTAGCCCAAAACAAGGCCGCGCCTCGAACAAGCTAGACACACTCACCTCTGCGTGGGTGCACACGCAGCAGCCAGGTGTCACGGCATTTGCTATGCACGCAGGCAGGATGATGAGGCAGGTCACGTGGACATGACCGCCAAGGCACATACCTGCTTCTGCGTGGTTGGCACGAGCACAGAGTCAAACGCGCAGTGCCCCCAGGAGTAGGCGAGGCACACCTCGTTGTCGATGAGCTTGAGGTTCCCGGCCTCATCCACAAACAAGTTCTGACAGCAGGAGGGCAGCAGGAGGGTCAGAGCGGTGGCATATGATGAGTTTCCGTAAAATCCAGGGTCAGAGCGGTGGCATATGATGAGTTTCCGTAAAAGCAGGGTCAGAGCGGTGGCATATGATGAGTTTCCGTAAAATCAGGGTCAGAGCGGTGGCATATGATGAGTTTCCGTAAAAGCAGGGTCAGAGCGGTGGCATATGATGAGTTTCCGTAAAATCAGGCAAACCCAGCAGCAGCGACAGTGCACTGGGTTGCTTCCAGCCACTCTAGGCAGCACTCGCCCCCCCACAGGGTGCCCGCCCCCCTATAGGATGCCCATGAGTGTGGCCGTTGACCGTTTGGGTCCTTCTCTGCCGCTGGAGGAGCGTTCATTGCTTCCCGCAGCAAAACACATCAAGCAGGGATGGTAGCCTGCTCAGATCTCTAAGTGCCCCTGGTTAAGACCTGGTCACTGCTCGCGGAGTGGTACGGCTTTGCAGGTTGAGGGCCACAAATGAGAGGAGGAGACATGCCTGGCAGCCCTGGGCGGTGGCCCCAGGCTCAAACACAGAGCGTACAGATGGCAGTGTGACAAACACACACGTCCATCAGCATTAGGGCGGTGTGGCAAGGACGAACAACCAAGGCAGCATGGTGTGAGCGTACAACCAAGGCAGCATGGTGTGAACAACCAAGGCAGCATGGTGTGGCAAGGACGAACACCCAAGGCAGCATGGTGTGAGCGTACAACCAAGGCAGCATGGTGTGAACAACCAAGGCAGCATGGTGTTAACATCCAAGGCAGCATGGTGTGAACAACCAAGGCAGCATGGTTGAACAACCAAGGCAGCATGGTGTGGCAAGGACGAACAACCAAGGCAGCATGGTGTGAGCGTACAACATGTGGAGCAACTGCAAGGTTTGTAAACCTTCTTTGTGCTCTGCCCTGCAGCTTCACAAGCTTGTTTGTACCAGTGTTCAAACGTAATTGCAGTGTTCAAATGGATTGCAGCTGCAGTTGGTACGAGATTGCAGCCACAGTATGTTTGCGATTGCAGCCGCAGGAGTGTGGCAGCCGCAACAACACCACCACCACTTGTTGCGGCTGCACACACCTGAGCATGGCGGTCACACTGGGATGTTAAAAGGTCGAACATGGCTGCCCTCACAACCTGCAAGCCACAAGGAGGGGACAGAGGAATTTTTTGGAATAAGCTACGGTCCTCTTGAGCAGTGGCTTTTGCATGCAGTCCATTCACTGTGTGAGCTGTGGATTTTATGTAAGCCCATCCACTCAAAACAAACAGAGATATCCTCATGAGATGTTCATTATGCCCACTCTACTCCCTTTACGAGGCAACGTTAGTGAGTTGAATCAAGGAAGCAGTGGAACAGAAAGGGCCATTGCAGGATGCTGATACTACGCAAAGGGGTCAAGAGGGAGTGAAGAGTGAGCTGATGCAATCCATAAGCAGGATATACGGATGTATACAACAACACACAAATGAACACAGGTCAGCCACAAGATTGTTGTCTATGAAGAGAAGAGGACAAGTGGCGCCGTATCCTTAGGTTGATATGGCACCCTTTCTACTCACTGCGGCCCAGGATGAGGGGGGGTGTTGCATATGCACTAGCCAGGCCTCCAGTTGCACACATTGTTCTTTATTCTTTCTGTAAACCTAACACCTTGAAGATGACCTGGCCACTCAGTTCTCCTGTGTGCAGCTTGTAGACAAAGGCTCCAGGGACTCACTCCCACACCACTGGTGCAGGCCTCCCATTACCTGCGTTTTGTTCAGCTTGTTCATCATGAAATCCACCACTTTCAGCGGGTGCACCCGGGCCGGCCTCCCCTTCTGCAAGAAGTTCTCCATACTCACGCCTGCAGGGCAAAGCAGGCCAAAGGGTGCACACTGGTGGGCAGGGGGTGTAGGTGCTGCTGCCGTGTTAGCATGCGCATTCATGTATACACACAAACACTTGTTCCTGGTACCGCACTTTTCCACACCCTACCACATAGCACGGCTCACTCCTCCCAAGCTCACGATTGACATGCCCCTGCCAGCACACACATTTGCACACACACACACACATACGCACACATGCACACGTATGCAAGTGGAAGGGCACCATGCGCTCACCATCGACAAGCCCCTGCCAGTGCACACGAATGCGCACACCTACACGCACAGACCGCGCTCACACAAGGCGGTGCGAGTACACGCATATTTAAGGATGGGCACCACAAGCTCACTATTGATGAACTCCAGCCGGTGCGCACACATGCACGTGCGTACGCACATGCACGCACACATTTCCAACCACATGTACGTGGAGGGGCGCCACAAGCTCACCATTTACGAGCTCCTGCCAGAGCCCCTGCCAATGCACATGGTACCCCACGCCTGGGACCACCCCCTCCACGCGGTCTAGCCACACCTGCAGCACAAATGCACGGGGTTGGTGTGCGCGACGTGCGCATTACCAGTGTGCCTGCTTACGTGCTGAAAAGCTTACATGCAGGGGGTTGGCGTGCGCTATATGCGCGTAATACTTACATGCTGAAAAGCTCACGCTCATGCACACAACATGCGCGCGGTAAGGTGGTAGGCCATACTGTGTGCGTGTGGGAAGGTGGGAAGGTGGTAGGGTGCTGGCGCACTGAACGAGTGGGAATTTGTTAGGGTGTTGGCATGCTGTGTGCGTGTGGGAAGGTGGGAAGGTGGTAGGGTGCTGGCACACTGTGCGAGTGGAAATTTGTTAGGGTGTTGGCATGCTGTGGGCATGCTGTGGGCATGCAGTGGGCGCGCATGCTGTGGGCATGCAGTGGGCGCGCATGCTGTGGGCATATACTGTGGGCGCACATGGGTTGGCATGCTGTGGGCGCGCATGCATGCACATCTCATGTAGGTGAGCGTGCATACATGTGTGCGTTTGGCGCATTGTGTGTCCTTAGCAGCACACAGAATGTCCTATGTTGTCCTATGTTGTCATATGTTGTCATATGTTGTCCTATGTTATCGGACACGCGTGCACACTGTGTATCGCAGGTTGCTTACAAGGCATACGATGCCCCATGTGCTCTGTGCGTACTTTGCACGCACCGACGGGCCCGCGCACATGCCCTTCTGAGTGCCAAGGTGCGAAAGGCAGAAGGAGCGCAACCCTTGCGCACGTATGGGCTGGCCAAAGCGGTGGCGCGGGTGCCAGCACCCCTGCCTCGTCAGCGCTGCTCCTTCATGTGCTTTGCCTTGCGCAGGTGTGCTCCCTGAAGGGAGATGTTGTGCACTTGCACAATACCCAATGCACTCTCCCCTGAGGAGGGCAGGGATATTCCAAGCACATCCCTTGCTCGATACTGTGCACGATGCAGCGCGTACGTTGCTCAGTGCTGCACACGATGCAGTGCATCTCTTGCTCAGCACTGTGCACGATGCCATGTCCTGGCTATTTTGCGCGGGCTTGAGCTCCGGGGGGGGGGGG
>LFCJ01003037.1_pt1 | contig 12211 bp, 18 predicted proteins | sample 643141 | NCBI WGS metagenome assembly LFCJ01 (sample SAMN03766243, study PRJNA286221) | soda lake metagenome | biome: soda lake; feature: Kulunda steppe; material: water; isolation source: sample B1-Br-g2 brine of Lake Bitter-1 | place: Russia: Kulunda steppe | collected 2010-07 | reverse complement strand
CTGATGATAGCTTCGAAGAGGAGATCACAGACGGCTCGTATGATCTGACCGATCTCGAAGGCAACGAGCCGATCCGGGTCGATGTCTCGGCGCTCGATTACTACGAGTCGACTGTCGAAATCCGGTCAGTAATCGGTGGTGAAACGATATACCTCGATCGAGGACCAGATTGGGAGGAGGATCCAGACGATGAGGACGACGACCCTGAAGACAGTCCGGATCCAGACGATGACGATGATGTTGTCTTGATTCGCTTTATTCTCCAGGACCGATCCGGTGAGTTTGACCCAGAAGAAACGACCCTGGACGTCCGCGAGACCGGAAACGAAAGTAACCTGACCCACAGCGAGCGATTCGGGTCGGTCAACCGTGTGGATGTAATTCTGCCGAGAGACGATCGATTCCAGCTCGAGGTTGAGAACGATGCGGGGGATGTCCGGAACCTCGGAGCATTTACCGCGAGCGAGTCAGAAGAGGTAACGCTCGATATCGGAGACCTCGACTGGCCCGTTGACCGGATCGAACCCTACGCACTCCAGGCGTCGATGGACCACGAAACCGAAGATATCGATATCAGGTATCGCGATGAAGGCAACGCAACCACCGAATTAAACGTCGTCGTCGAAACTGACGATGGTCAGCAAATCTACTCTGATACCCACTTTGGCGACCTGGGGACGTACTCGAATACGGTCGATGTGGCATTTATTGACGCTGATAGCTTCGTTGTCACCGCGACAGCAACCCGAGATAATGAGACGGTCGTCCTCGAGGAGCGCGTCGGAACCCAGGAGTTCGACGTTGCCAGTCCGTTCAGCGTGCAGACAACCGCGTTGCTCTCTGCCGGTGCCTTGGTTGTCGTTGCAGGGATCGTCGGTGGAGCATTTAGCGGTATTGGGGCCGTATTGGTCGCAGGATTCGGGGCACTCCTGGCCGTCGCGGGCTGGCTGCCGATCCCGTGGCCTGCGGTGGTCGTTGCAGTGGTTGTCGCACTCCTGTTCTACGTGGGTGATCGACAATGATCGGCGCTCGAGCGCTGGCTGTGTTCCTTGTTTGTCTCGTTGCCTCGAGTACGTTCGTGGCGGCGACCGGATTCAACGATGTGCTATCCGCAGATCGTGAGTTCGGCCACGAGGACGAACTCGAGGACGTCGAGGAGGACTTCGGTGAGCCTGGTGCCGATGGTGGTGGCGATAGCGATTCGCTCGGGACCGTCGCCTCGTTCTTCATTGGAGCGTTCAATATGTTGCAGACGCTGGTTGGGTTGGTGTTTTTCTTCCCGCAAGCGCTGGCAAATCTCGGGCTCCCACCAGCTGCGGCAGCGTTCGTCTCGGCTCCAGTGTACATCGTGGTCGGTATCACGTTTATGGAGTTCCTCAGGGGTGCGATGTTACGATGAATGACGATACTCCAGGAGCTGGCCCGGAAGATTTGCCTGAGGATGGCGAGTCAATCGCGCCGCTGCTCGAGGGCGATGTCTTCGAGTGGGCGCTCGAGCCGTTCCTCGATCCACTCGGCGGGCTATTCGTCGTCATACTCGTCGCTGGCGTGATGGTGATGCTCTGGATCTGGTCGGGCGATATCGCGTTGCCGATCGTGACGTCGATTCTGCTCTCTGGATTGTTGGTGACGTTCCTGCCGGTCCAACTCGTCGGCGTTCTCGAGGACCTGGTGATCCTGGGGATCGCGTTGGCGCTGTTCTCTGCCTGGTGGGTTCGCGGGGGATCGATGCGATGATCCGGACGCTTCGCGAGGTGCTGCTGGGGTTCTCGATTCTGGCACTGTTTCCGTGGGTGTTCGCGCACGAATTGTCGCACGGCGTTGTGGCGTGGGCCCGTGGCTACGATACGCGGATCGTTTTGTTTCCACAGCCTCGAGCGGCGGTCTCGATGGATGATCCTGCACGACTGGATCTCTTTCTGATCGCAATCGCGCCGATTGTCTCTGGTCTCATCGTTGGGGGAGTGCTGTTGGCATTCGGTGGACTGCCGATTGGGTATCTGCCGGTTGATCTGTACGTACTGGTTGGATGGGTGGTACTCACAACTCCTTCAAAAAGTGATTTGTCGAGTCTGAGGGTGTGATAGGATAGAACACAGTCACTGGAAGTTACATCATCGAACCGTCCCAAGACGACGTGCGGCGTCGGCTGAGATCACGATATTATGTTCTCCAAGATTTACTCCGCCGCCAGCAACGTCCTCGATCAGCGCAGTTAGTTCCAGTAAATACGTTCGATTTCGTTCTTCGACAATGGTTAGTGTGTCTTTCTGCTCGTGTTCGATCGCACGGTTCTCGAGATACGCATAAACGAAGCTTTCGCGAATGTCATCTGGTGCAAATTCAAGATACGTCGGTAAGGAGAGTTGCTGCTCGGCTTTTGCTCCGACAGGTGCACCGAGTACCTCGAGCACACGACCAAGAACCGTTGCACCGTCGTTTGGACGGACTTCATCTGCCCGGCCGTCACGATCGTCAACGATATCATAGTCGACTCCTGCGAGTTTGAGAGCATCGAGTACGTGGCTGTCTTCGCCACGATGATTAAGTGCGAATAGTGGGACTCGCGTTCGGCGACTGATTGATCCGCCAGAAAATACGTTCGCGACCAGTGTGTTCAGGCCAGTGAAGACGGCGTCTTGGTAAGTACATTCGATCCATCCTTTCTGGTAGGCGGTATCGATTGCCCGGACGAAATCTGGTTTACCATCACCGTCAATCCAGGTTCGCAAGCGCGAGCGAGGGAGATCTAGTGCTGAAGCAGTCGCACTTGATCCGACGTTTTTCCGACTGGCATACCGAGTGGCTCGGCGATACTGATGCAAAACATCAACTGGATCGTCGTAAGATCCACCACTGTATGTAGATGCTAGCTCTTGTTCAGTGATAAACCGTTTAACATCGTTCATTGGTGTGTCTAAGCGTCTGAACCGATTGATTTGACGCCTTGGGCGGTCTATATCTATTGTCAAATTTTTACCACAGATAAAAACTATATCGATTTCAAGAAACTCTTGAACAACATAATTATTTATGCTCTTACTCACTACTGATTGAATAGCACCAAAAACGTTGACGGGGAAGGCGCGCGGGACGACGCTGAAATGTTATCCCGTCGCACAAAGATGATATGGTTTCATCTTTGATAACCTTTCCGAACGTTTGGGTGTGGTGATACAATGTTCGATGGAAAGCAAATTCCGAAAAAGTTGATTGGCTCGGACGATGAACGGGCTGTCTCTCCCGTTATTGGAGTAATACTCATGGTTGCAATAACAGTCATTCTTGCGGCTGTTATTGCGGCATTCGTGCTCGATCTTGGCCCAGGAGAGGCGGCGCCAAATGCGCAACTCGAGTTTGAAAATAATTCGGTTGAGGGTGAGTCTGATGTCGGCACACTGAGTCACACCGGTGGCGATTCGATAACTGCCGGTGATCTTTCGATGAGCCTTAGCGAGGAAGATGAAGACGTGGTGTTTGATGATCTTAGTGACGACGAGGAATTCTCTGTCGGTTCATCAGAAGACTTAGAGATGGATGATGGTGACATACAAGAAGATGGTGAACAAACGTTCATTGTGGTCCACGAACCCAGTGACTCGATTCTTCTAGAAGAAACCATTGACGTGGGTAGTAGCTAAACTCACATTCTAAAACCTATTCTATAATTTTATTCAAAACCGGTATGTGTCCATCCGTCGGCTGATGCCCCCACTATCAAGAGTGGGCGGTTTCGACGACGATGATGAGTTTTAATCCAATACTAGTGGCTTTGCTCAATGAGGGAGTTTTGAACAGCTATTGATACACTCAAGACTATAATCAAAGGGTTCTATCTCAGTATCAAGGAGAGCTTGAGTCAGATACTTATTTATATAAAGTCTTATTAAGCTTTAGTCAGCACCAAAAGCGACCGGACAAGGATCCGAAGTATCCCCAGCAAAACGAAATTGGGCTTCTGGGTGAAAATCCTTCCGAGCGTTTTGGGTGTGGTGATACAATGTTTGATGGCAAACGAGTGGCGGACAGATTAATCGGATCGGAAGAAGAACGCGCTGTTTCTCCTGTAATTGGGGTGATACTCATGGTCGCTATAACAGTCATCCTTGCAGCTGTTATTGCGGCGTTCGTACTCGATCTTGGTCCGGGTGATGCCGCACCAAATGCGCAACTCGAGTTCGAAATTAACGGTGATTACGAAGGGGACGAGGGGCAGGCGATAGGTACGTTTAGTCATGGCGGTGGTGACAGTTTCGAGGCCTCCGAAATTGCTGTCGTCGTGGAAGCGAACGACGATACTGCTAGATTGGATGATAGTGGAGGCTTTAGCGGAGAAATCGAAAATAGTGATGGAGATGACGTTGACATTGAACTTGATGTTGACAGTGATGATGATATAAGTGTCGGTGACGATATAGATGTCAACGACGATGACGATAGTGATGACTTCACTGATGAAGAGTTCGAAGTAATCTTCATCCATGACCCTAGTGATTCTATCCTCTTTGACGGTGAATTCACTTCGGCAGACAACTAAGCCAACCAACTAAAGCCGATATTTTGTATCCTGGCTTTTGATTCCTTTCCATTTTTATTAATGCACGGCCAAGTCAATTCTTTATTCGCGGATTATATTATATCCGGAAAGAGCTTGTCCGAGAATCACCACAAGTCGGACGTGATCGGCCCGATCGAGCCCTTTCGACCACCGAAAAAGGTACTACACCCGGTCGAAACTGGCCGGGTAGCTGAGATTCCGGACATGAATCTGAAACCACACAAGAACCGAGACGATATGAAGGTCTGGCTCAGCCAGTCCGAAGTTGAGCAGCTCCTCGAGGTCGCGGCTAATCCACAGCAGCGGATTGCGTTTGCGCTTGGAGCACGGTGCGGACTTCGCTCACACGAGGTCTTGGAAGTCGCGCCCAAGGACGTCGTCGACACCGACGCCGGAACGATGCTGCGGGTCTGGCACGGGAAAGGTGACAAATTCCGCGAGACGCCAGCTCCACGCGACCTTGCGACGACGATCGAGACTGTCGACGGCTACCGCAGTGATCCATCTGATGAACCGCTTGTCGAGATTGAGAGTACGCGCTCGCTTCGCCGCTGGATTCGATCCGCTGCTGACGAGCTGCACCAGGAGACCGGAGATGCTGGATGGTCACATCTTGGTTTCCACGATTTGCGACGGACGTGGGCGACCTCGCTCGCGAGTGCTGACGTCGATCCGTTACTCGTTTGCGACTGGGGCGGGTGGGACGATCTCGAGACTTTCCTCGAGCATTATCGTGGAACCTACAGTCCAGAGGCTCAACGACGGGAGCGAGCTAAAGCAGATTGGCTTTGAGCACTTTTATAAACAAAAACTGTCTCTTGTAGTCTGAGTTAAACTACCCCCCAAGTTCAACTACTTGGAAAAACTCTAATTAGACAACACAGTTGATAGCATCCAATACAGGACCATGTCAGTCACCCAACCCATCAACAACAGAAGAGATATGCTCTCTATTTTCAGCGCCAGAATACAGAACACTCATTCTGATTTATTGGAGCAAACAGAACTCGAGTTTGGTCGGAACATGCTTAAAACAGCAATCATCGAGAGTAATATACCTTCTTCCGATCTATTTGAAAATAATTGGTCAGAGGAATCAATTAATATAGACCCAGACCTGTGGATGGTTAAAACCGAAAATTCAGAGGATGATGGGTGGATTTTTGTAGACTTCCATGATGAGAGATTCTGGATAATGTATTCTATGGAAAGCTCCAAGTTCTTTAATATCGCCATTGATCAAATTGTTCGTGATGAGGGTGGCGGACTTGATAGACTCTGGCTTCCTGCGGGTGAAATAGAAAAGATAGGAGAAATGGGTGAATACGAAGGGTTGAAAATTAGCTTTGGCGCAAATAATATTTTTCCTGAAGACTTTATTGACGATAACCTCCGCTTTGCAGACCTCAACATTGATGGATCGGGAAAAAGTTCTAGAAGACTTTATGACATATTGAAATCTACAGATGAAATAGACAATTTTCTGGCCTTATCTCGCGTACAAATTCGTCGTGAAAAAGACGATGAATTCGTCCGAGAACGAATTACAAATGAGGGGACATTCACTACACGAGGGGGTAGTAATGCACGACTCCATGTCTCGACCGTTGAGCGAATCAAAAATCGATATTCGAGATTGATTCAACGGATAGAAGAAAACCACATAATTGGTGCAGAAAATCGTGATTCTGGTGCCCGCTCAAATGGATCCCCCGCAGTGATTAAATTTAGCAATTCGGTTCCAGATGTGGAACGGTTTTTATCGTACATTGTTAACGCGAAAGATCCATTCCGAATCTGGGGACATATCCGAAGAGTTGGTCATGATTGCTACAAGGTTGATGGAGTCGATGCACACAATGGTGACAAGATTGCGATCGAAATGTCCTCTGAGTGGATGCGACTATATTTATACAATGGTGCCTGTGGCAACACTGCTCTACGCCTATTTACAAATATCCAACAATATTATGATCCTGCAGCCGAGTTAGTCATTGCAGATGCGTGAATTGTCTTGGCATACCCATCAAATCAACTTGTGGATAGCGCTTTCAAAATTCCAACCTACATTTTCAGCCACATTGGGACAAATTGGCTATGAGTGCGATGTGATTGAGGAGGAATTGTATATTCATGACGAAGATGGCGATAATATAATTCACCCAGATGTAGTTTTAACCAATACCGATGACAACCATTCATTAGTCGTTGATTGCAAATCGGAGTCGGTTGATCCGGATCAACTTCGACGATATTTGAAACTGAACGGAAATGGAGATCAGCTTGTTATACAAGGATTAGTCACCGGGGTTGAGACATCTGAAATCACTTCCGATCAGGTCCTGTCTTCTTTCTCTAAGTTAAATGGCGAAAACGTACTGGATGAGTTTGCTGTAATACATTTTGATCAAGATCCATATAGCGGACTAGCAATCTGGAATCTAGAAGGTCATGATTTTAAGGATGAAAAAGTTTCTGATCAATTTCCAATAAATGTTAACCCAAGCGAACCACTACCGACCGGACATTATCCATTTGACATATATGAGGCTGATAAAGAAGCCATGGTTTCTAATGTTTTCAGTACGGTAATTTCACTCTCGATGAAACATGGCGAGTTCTCCGTTGAAGATATATTGAATAATTCTCATCCATATTGGGATAAGCTCGGACAGAACAAACGTAGTGAGCTAAAACAGCGTGTGAAGATAATATATTTAGAATTATTGGATGTAGGTCTTGATGAATATTTAGAAAAGATTGCCGGGACCCAAGGGCGTGAATGGCGTCGCACCTCAAAAACCATTCAAGCAGTTAATCGTCAAACCGATTACTATGTAAACTCAGTCATAGACGAACTTCCGCAGGCCAGGTTGGATCATTCTGCTTGGTCTTTGGATTCCTCAGACGATGAAGATAGCACCGCCTCTAGCGGCGGATACTAACCTTCTATTAGGTTTGATTCTAATACTTCAATTAGATCACCTAGTGTTAATTTAAAAATATGATCGACAACGCTCGAGCCCTGGAAACACAATATGTGCCTGAAGACCTCCAACACCGTGATGGCCAGATCGAACAACTGGCCAGTGCCCTCCGGCCTATTGCGAGTGGTCTGTCCGGCGAACACTCTATGATTTTTGGACCGTCTGGCAGCGGGAAGACAACGCTCGCTAAATACGTCGTTCGGATGCTACGTGAAGAAGCGTTCGGTGTCCGTCGTGCGTACTGGAACTGCATGGGCGGCTCGTCGAAAACTGATGTGCTGCACGGTCTCGTGCAGAGTGCTGGTATCGGTCGCCATCTACCAAACGATGGCGTCTCCTCGAGTCGGTATATCGATCAGTTTCGAGAAACTGACGACCACATAGTTGCGATCATTGACGAGGTCGACGAACTTGAGGACGAGACCACTATCCTCGCACTCTCCGATCTACCGAACATGACGCTTGTCCTGGTGACGATCAATGAGGATCATCTGTTCTCAGATCCGCAATTCGACGGGCGATTCAAATCGCGTTTTTCGAGTGGCGAGAAACTGCGCCTCTCGCTGTTTTCAGATCAGCAAATCGAGGATATCCTCTGGTATCGGATCCAACATGGTCTAAAGGCGGGTGTAATCGGCGACGAGACTGTTTCCTATATTTCCACACGCTCACATGGGAACGCTCGAAATGCCATCAATCTGCTGCGACGAGCGACGAGAGAAGCTGTTGCTGAGTCACGGTCGAGTATTACGACCCAGGACGTACGTTCCGTCCAGGACGGTGCTGCTGAAGACTCGAGGCGCGAGTTGATCGATGCACTTGGAACACACAAGCGACTGCTGTACGATCTGATATTGGAGGCCGGCGAGATCGGAGCGTCCGAGTTGTCCGCGGCCTACAAGTGCCAGGCGCGAGATCCCCGCAAAAAGAGTTCGAGAAACCGCTATCTGCGCGACCTCGAGCGTAAATATGGACTAATCGAGTCTGAAGGGTCGACAAGAGCGAAGGTGTACCGAGCCACTGACCGCTGATTTTCCCACTATTTTCCCGCTATTTTCCCATTGCGTTAGAAGCCTTCTCTAAGCCGTTTTCAGTAGGTAGATGCGATTTTACAATCATTTTCCCATCGCTGGTGTGCATTTATTCCAATGTATTTCCTTCTGCTGCGTATGTCACAAAGCACAACCAGTGGTCTTCCTGGTGGCGACCGTCTTGGCGCGTTCGAGGTCGATACCCAGGATGGTACTGCAACGGTCGAAATAATCGGTTCCCCGAACAATCCGAAGCGCGTCGACGTCCACCTCGAGGACGATCGCCGATGGATCTGGGGCGCACAAAACGGGGTGGCCGTGCTCATTATGCAATTGAACGCGGTTGGCTCAAGCGTCGACGCTGACGTTCCGGCCTGGATGGAACCGATTATCCAGCGCACTGGACTCGAGGGGATCGATGCGTGATCGGTGCTCGATTACTCCCCCAGCCAATTGTAATCGATCTGCCGGGGCAGATCTTCGAGCGTGAGCCCGTGATCGGCAACGATCTCCCGAGCAAGGTCGTGGGCGTAGTCCGCCCGGTCCGGATCGCAGTCCTCGAGGGTAACTGCGTGTTCGATCAGTGCCAGGGCTATCAGCAGATCATCTTGTGGGTGGTCGGTCAGCATGCCACCGTTGGGCGCGCTTTTGTTTATAAAATCTCGGACCTATTCTTCCGAGTCTGGTTCAAGATCGCTCGCGTCGAGATCTCCCTCGAGATAACCTTCGCCTTCCACAGTTATTCGGTAGTAGCCAGTGCTATCGGATTTTTCGATGAATCCATATTTGACGAGCACTGGAAGCCGCTCCTGAACGGTTGTTCTTGCCTTTCCTATATTGTGCGCAATAGTCGACGGCTTCAGTTCCAAACCAGTGGCGAGAGCCTCCAAAATTTGGTTATCAGTTGGAAGTTGCATCCAGCCACCGGGTTGTCTCATCAATCGTCTATCACAGACTGCACTTTTGAAAGAATCGCATGGGAGCCATTGTCCAACTACAAAGTTCGAGATATCGTACTACCTAGTACGAGATTTTATTATCATGGAGTCCAGACTGATCTGATAGCGCGAGTTACACGCGGACCTACACAATCCGGTCCGTCCGAAAATGCGGTCTGGTGTTTGCGGCACCAGGTCCGCGCGGCTCGCGTAGATGTGGTACGCCAGCCATGTACGACGAAACGACGCGGGATAATGAATCTCCCGCAACGACGGTTGAAGAACAGCAGACACAGAGACAGGACGGCTTCGACGTCCGATACCAGCCGACCGGCAGGCTACCCCGGAAACTGGTTTTCGAGCCAACCGCAGACGGCTACTACCGAGCGACCCACGAGTGGACCGGCTGCACCTGGCGCGAAACCGGATACGAACACTGCGACAGCGTCGCAATCGAGTTCGGCGACGAACTGCCGCCCACAGTCGTCGCGGCCGTCCTCGAGCGGCTCTTCAATTCGGCGTTCGAGTCCGGCACGATCACCGACGTCGATGTGCTCAACGCGATTGCTCGAGACACGTTCGAGTCCGAACTGGTCGCCGACGCGCTGGCCGCAACGAACGGAGGTGTCACAGATGGGGCGTAAGTGCCGGAAGTGCGACCAGCGAACTGGTCCGAACCGGCGGCTCTGCAAGGACTGTGCGCTCGAGAAGCGCTTTGCAGGCCGACCGGAGCCGACGACGCCGCTCGAGACGCAGGACGGCCGCACGGTTGGCGCGTGGATCAACGTCGATGGGACCTGGCACGCCTCCCTCGCGTTTGATGGCTTCACGCACGAGTTCGCGTGTGGCGACGTTTTCGACGACTTCCCGGCCGACGGTGCCTCGAGCGATCACCACGCCCTCGAGGCCGACGCGATCTGTCCGGACTGCCTCGAAGCGCTCAACGAGGAGAGCATACCGGATAACTGGGCGAGGTCGATTTTGCAGGAGGAACCGACGATCGCGACTGACGGCGGCTGGATATCGACTGACTCCACACGCTGGTGTCCAGATTGCCAGCGGTACCGAGTGTCCTGTATCCACCTCGCAGGTGATCGATGATGTCTACCCAGACGCATCCGACGGAGGTCACCGATCGGGAACTGCTCGAGGCTGTCGAGAAACTGCACGCCGCGGGGGTAACTGACGCACTTGATGGCGGCGTGCCGACGGTCGAGATTGCTACCGAACTCGGTATTCAGCGCAAGAGTGTCGCCAACAGAGTTCGATCACTGGTTGACCAGGGCGTTCTCAAGCGCGTTTGGGGTTACGGACCGGATGGTGCGAGACGGAGCTACCTGCCAGCTGGCGACCTGGAGCTGTACGAGCGAGCAAAGCACGGTCCGACGCAGAGTGCCATACTCGAGTTGCTCGAACACTCTGGAGAGATGCGTAGTCGGGATATCGCATCGACTCTCAACAAAAGCGAGAGTGCTACCTCTTCGGCGCTGAACCGCCTCAAGGAGAAAGGACTGGTCGAGAGTCGCAACGATCCGACCGAGCGGGGGCAGTGTCACCTGTTCCAACTAACCGAAACGGAGGTTTGATTCATGGAATTCGAACAAGGAGAGCGATTGATCGACGTACAGGAGCGACAAACGCAGGCCCTCGAGGCCGTCGCGACGGAACTGCGCTACCAGAACGCAGTGTTGTGTGAGGTCCTCGAGGCGATGGACGATCTGTCCGCGCGGGTGGATGATCACCACCACGCGGAGCACGAACCACGCGATCGGTCCGGTCGCGCACTCCAGAGGGACATACAGGACCGGCTGTTCGATCGCGATCGAAGCGAGGAGGAGCTGCCAGAGTTTCGCTGGGGACAGCTCGACAACTGGCGCGGTAGTTCTGACGGTGATTCAGCATGAACGAGGAGGGAGACGCCTTCGAGGTCACCGTATCGCTCACCCGCGGGACGTCGACCGACGATCGAGACAAGATCAGAGCGAAGGTCAGTGCCGGTACCGAGCGTGAACTCGAGGAAAAACTCGGTGAGATGCGTCGAAAAGTCGAAGAGACCGCTGAATGGGCGAGGACCGTTCAGCCAAACGACGATGATGAAGACGAGTTGCCAGAGGACCAGTCGACGCTCACTGTGGAGGGATCCGCATGAGAACAGAAAATCAGTCGACGCTTTTCAGAACGGACGAACTGCAAATAGCTAACTATGAACGTGTAGGGCGACGTTCTTGTTGTCCCGACTGTGGACAGCTTGTCGGAGATTCGAAAGGCACCCACGGACTTCCTGACGCCTTCCCCGCAACGAAAGTCTTCGGATGGAAGTGCGAGAAGTGCAACAACGTTCTACCGTCGCACACAGAAAGCGCAGAAGCGCGGACGTTCAACGATCGAATTTGCGGCGTTTACGTTGAGTTCCGGGATGGATCTGAGCGCTGGATCCCGGTCCCGAAAGCGAGTCTGACCGAAAGGGAAAGTTTCCGGCATCGACGCAAAGACACCGTTCAAAGGCAGATTGAAGCGGGGATACGGGAGTACGATGATTACAGATACCCGTCCGGAAAGGGGGACAAGCCGGACCAATGACAGAGCCTCAACACCGCGTTCTGTGTGCCGACTGTGGAAAAGGGACGTTCAAATTCGAACGGTACTGCCACCGATGCGGTGTTGAGGCTCTGTCATTGGTCCGGCTTGTCCCCCTTT
>LFCJ01003036.1_pt1 | contig 12217 bp, 11 predicted proteins | sample 643141 | NCBI WGS metagenome assembly LFCJ01 (sample SAMN03766243, study PRJNA286221) | soda lake metagenome | biome: soda lake; feature: Kulunda steppe; material: water; isolation source: sample B1-Br-g2 brine of Lake Bitter-1 | place: Russia: Kulunda steppe | collected 2010-07 | reverse complement strand
TGTGTGTGTGTGTGTGTGTGTGTGTGTGCAAGCATGCGGGCATTCGTGGATTCATGCATGCATGTGCACAATGTGTGCACAGCCATACTTCTGTGTGTTTGGGTATGTATTTGTATAAATTGGAGGACGAAGCTCAGTACACACTGGCAATACTTGAATGCTTGCACATGAGATACCAGCAGGTCCAAGCGACACGCGAGCGTACCTGCAGGTATGCAGTATTTGATCTGTGCTGGAGGTGGGGGGGCCCTGATGCTAGATGATGGTGGAGGGGCTGACAGGCGGGAGCGCGACAGGACCGACATAGCAGTTGCAGGGCCTTGCTCCGAGGATATCGACTGGGTATGAGGAGAGGGGCCAAGAGATTGAGGGTGGGATGGGGTCGGGGGTGAGAAGGGGCTCCGTGGGGAGGGACACAGGGATGGAGATGAGGCACTATCATCCCTCCGATGCGATGTCAGCATGCCCCATGCAGCTGCTGCTACTGCTGCAGCAGGGCTATACAGCTGGTGCACCTCTGATTGCGTGTCTGCAAAGTCAAGCCTCCTTGCAGCATTTTCAAAGAACATGAAGCACAGAGATGCTGGGACTTGACCCTCCTGTGTACACAGGCCTCAAACATGTAACTTTTCGATCATCTGTTTCTTGTTGCTTAAAGGTAGAAGCATATCAAACACATTATAATTTGATGAATTGAAAAAATTCGTCGTACAATGTAAGCTATTTTGCTCCCACCTGGCCAGAAGTGTCAGGCCGTGGGAAATTTGCTGTGAAATACCTTTTCCACCGGCTGGGAAGGGCCAACGCTAGCGATGGCCACCTTTAGGCGCGTTTTCAGAGTGGTGAGTTTGCACATGCACACTTATCCTGTGCATTCATGGTGCATCATGTATCCACAAGAAAAGAAAATGGAGGCACCAGCTGCAATCCAGGTTTTCCACTCATGTTCACCTTTTCAGTATCTATCTAGCCATTGCTGGTTTTGAAGGTCTTTCCTGGACAGCTTCAGCTCTAAATTTTAAGCAAAAGACTGTTGTCACTCAAAAAAGCTGCTGTGACATCTTGCAAAAATGTAGTGAGCAGCAGCTTCAATTCTTGACTTCAGCCATGTGTATCCTGGCCTCTAGGCTGCAGCAACAGCCTTGGTGCATGTGTTGATACAATTTTTTACAGTTTGCATTATTTCCCCTTTACAGAGGTGCATGCCTCTAATGCGGGCTATGGTAAATGTTGTGCCCCTGCCATGTCTTCCAGTTCTGGTGGATCATCTGTTGCTTGGCCTTTCTGGCACTGCCGCTGGCCATTTGGGACTTCACGCGAAAAGGCTATGACATCAGATACCAGGCCTGGTTCATTGGCGGTATATTTGCCATCCTCAGTGTGCCCATTAGCACTTATGGGGTAAGCCTGCCTGCCTGCTTGACACACGTGTTGTCTGGGAGGCTGTCTCTGTGCACGATCTAAGCCCTGTACTTTGTTGTCCCCTCGTTGGAAAATTGCCTTGGTCTTCTCCAGGGCCACAAGGCACAGAGCCAATTCTTTCTACTCCGGCCCGGAATTACCTGTTGCTATCAACTGACCGTCTCGTTATTGGGCGATGCATACATGTGCAGATGCATATACAATGTGGCAAGTCCGTCCTGCACCCTGGCTTGTTCTGAATAACATGCATGTCATGTGCAGTCAATTGCAAGCCGTTGAAAAAAGCCCTTACAGTGCCTGGTGAAAGGTGATTTGAGCTATCGAGGCCTTTGGAAGAGCACATGCAGGCCTGAACCCGCCCACTTCCTTGCAGGTGGCCATGCACACCGAATACTACACGCGGCCACGCCTGCAGCGCCACGTCATTCGCATCTTATGGTATGAGGAACCATCCAAGGCTTTCTAAAGAGCGCATGCTGCCAACCCACTTGCTTAATGCTAAAGAAGCTCATGCAGCACCAGTGTTGGGTGCAAGCATGCTTTTATACCTAGATTCTTGTGCATCTGCTCATGCGTTCTGCTGCACTGATCAGGGCACTCTTGCAGTGCGCTCACGCGCACTGGACGCACAGTAGGTTAGAGGCGCAGCTGCTGCTGTGGAACCTGCCAAGCTGCAAGGCTGCGCGCCCTTGCTGACACGCATCCTCTCCCGCCTGACATGAGCTCCACCTGTCATGAGTCCACTCCAGCCTGGCATGAGCTGCCACCTGGTGCTGCACGCACTCACAGGATGGTGCCCATCTACAAGCACCAACAAGATGGTGCCCATCTACAAGCACTCACAGGATGGTGCCCATCTACAAGCACTCACAGGATGGTGCTGCACGCACTCACAGGATGGTGCCCATCTACAGCATCGACGCGTGGTTCGCGCTGCGGTTCCGCAGTGCCAGGGAGTACATAGATCCCCTCAGGGAATGCTACGAGGCATACGTCATCTACAATTTCTTTGCGTACCTCATGGCGTGAGTGGACATGCAGGGCACCAAACAGCCCTCAGCAGGTTGAGATCGGTCAGCCACCATTGAGGCTGAACCAGCGCTGTCGGGCTCCTTGGGGTTCTTCATCCAAAACTGCCCGCATCCCACCCCGTCAGCTATGGCTTAGACTCATCCAGCGTCTGGAACTGACATCAGCGGAAGCCTGTTGGTGCATGTCAAAGCAGACACCATAAGCCCTTCTGTGCATTATTGGCATCTCACCTCCCATGCCGTGTGCCATTGCAAACACCTCAAAATCTCTGCGTGCGTGGCTGTGCAGGTACTTGGAAGAGGAGCTGGGTGATGTGGAAGCGCATGTTGCGCGCAAGCCCCCCATGCATCACTTGCCACCCTTCCGGTCAGTGCGCGATTTGCTCACCAGTCAATTGCTACTTGCAATGGACAATTGCATCTTGCCCGATGGCTTCTGGCAATGGTCAATGGGCACTTGCAATGGACACTTGCAATTTGCCCACTAGACAAGTGGGCTCACTTCCTCTGTCAGATTTTTTTAAAAAGGGGTACAAGCCAAGCAACGCAAGCCCCGCCCCCTGTTGTGGCACTGGCTTAATAGAGCGCACAAGTCCTGTTTGGCAAGCACCTAGACCTCCGCTTAGGATGACTTCTTGGCACTGGGAACATCTGCTTGCTTGAGCGTGCCTCTTGATGAGGTGGCTTGTGCTCTTTTCCCAATGTACTGAGCGGATATCCTGCATCATGTTTACCTGCGCAGGTGGTGCTTCAGCTCCTGGCCCATGGGAGCACCCTTCCTACTGCAGTGCAAGAAGGTGTGTTGCACCACCCTTGCTGCATTTCAGAGAGGTGCAGTGCAAGGATAACGAGTGCATGTGAAAGCTGCCTTGTTTCAAATCAGGCCGGCAGGCTTGCTTGAAGATGCGGCTTGACAGGAATCAGCAAGTCTCTTGACTCCATGAAACAGAATGTTACAGCTTGATGACATATAGCAGGCCAGGGAGAATAAGAGTTGCGCTTGGTTTACCTTACTCATGTGTCAGTAACTCTTGGGTCACAGTAGCCAAGTTATCTCCCCTGGGGCAGTGAGTAAAGCAATTAGTACAAGCTTCCATGCATACAAATAGTGGAGATTCTTGGACTAGGATACCTCGGGCTAGCTGTATAGACGTATCCGAACAATACCAATGAAGAGTTTGAGGGGAAAGTGGGGTTGCTATTTATTCTCTTTCCATGGTCCTACAGCTTTGCGGAGCAGTGGCAGGTCTTCCCTAACCTCAGTAGGTGAGGTTGTGAGTGAGTCAGTGAGTGGATTTTGCTGTTATTCCCATGCAGATGCTAATGCAAATGCAAGGCACAAAGACTCTTCTCGCGTAAATGAGAGAGGCACAGAATTATTGAGCACAACTTTAGCAATGGATCACACTACAAAGAAGGATGGTGAGGCTTGGCAAGCTGCCTCTTTATTTTCAACTAGAGAGGCCTCAGGTCTTTTGCAAGGAGCATACTGTCATGGCCTGCTTCCCAAGCTTGTGTGTTACGATCCATGACCCATGTCATATCACAGCTCCCTCGTGCCATCACACTCTTGCAATGCAGGGCATAATGAATTACGTCATTCTGCGCCCCATCACCACAACCATTGCCCTCATCACTGATATATTCGGCCTGTATGGCCAAGGGCGAGTGGATTTTGGGAAGAGCTACGTGTACCTCACAGCAACCACCAACTTCTCCCAGGTCAGCTTGTTATCTGGCCGTGCATTCTCTTTTTAAGAAGAGTATCTGTGCAGCCGGCAAGCTTAATCCCATGCATGCAATTGCCCTGGCACACTCAGTCTTGATGCCAGGCTTTTTTTAGCAATGTTGGTGCTGGCGGCCTCGCCTCTATTTCTGTTGCAGTTGTGGGCGCTGTATTGTCTGGGCCAGCTGTACTGGAGTGTCCATAAGGAGCTGGCACCCATCCGCCCGCTATCCAAGTTCATCTGCATCAAGAGCGTTGTGTTCCTTACATTTTGGCAGGTATGCAACGCTTCTGTGCTGGTTCCTGCTGACTTTGGATTGGAAAATTGAAGAATTCTCTATTGAAAGACTTGAAGCCAATTTGGTTGGGACAGTTTTGAAGGTGTTTCCAAGGTCAGCCACTCTTGGATGTCAACACCTCTTGGGGGGGGGTCAGAAGCCTAAAGAATTACCATATGCTTATCAATCAAGAAGTCACACTTCACACACACCCCTGGAAGATGAATCAATTTCTGTAACTGTGCGTTCCTTGTGGTCTGCTATTTATGATTAAATATTTCAAGCCAGGCGCATTCACATGACAATGGGATCGCCTTTCAAGTCTGTGCCAAGCAGCGTGTGAAAAATATTAGATTGATTCGTGGTGATAAAGATTATTGTCTAATCAGGTTTGAACCATGAAACAATATATTTAGGTAGGGACGATGCAATCTGACCTGTCTGATTACACAGACTAGCTCCAGGGTTGTAGCTCATGGGCAACTGAGGGCCTTGGTAAGAGATGCTGGGATGCACAAAAATGACTTTGCTCAGCTCTTAATATTTAAGGTGAATGGGCTGCAGAGATATTCATGTGGACTGCAGCTCTGCATTGGAAGTATAAAATGTGTCTTTTGGGTTAGCCAGCATTCAGGTCCGCATAAGTGAAAACAATGTTGCCTGGCGTATTGAAATTGGCCCATCTTATGCTAACCATGGATGTTTTGCTTTGATTTTCCAGGGAACTATCCTTGCTGTGCTGGTCTCTTCAGGAGTCATTGCAGACAACTCTTGGTCCTCATATGACCAAATTGGAGTTGCCACAGGCATCCAGGTGCTTGCGATTGCTGAAACTTTGAAACCCTACAAATGATCTGCACTGACATTTTGCAACGGGAGCATCATTTGTGTTGCAGTTCTGTGTTGTTTGCTGCTCCCAACAAGAGCTCTTGTCTTGGTTCCAAGGGACACATTTGATGTACATGTTGGAAATGCAATAACATGTGTGTGGTGCATTGCTACCAAACAATTTGTTTTCCATTTTATATGCCGCTCATTTTGTAGATGCAATGGAGCTGACTCTGCACGCACATGTTTTGTCTGGTTTATCTGTGAGGTTGATGCCCAGCCATCTGTGTGGTGCTGTTGACCGCAGGATTTCCTCATCTGCATTGAAATGTTCTTGGCTGCCTTGGCACACGCGTACGCCTTCCCCCCAAAAGGTAGCTATGAGATGTGCAAGCAAGCTCTGCAAGCTTGAGATCAGGCTGGGCGAGCGCCTCTTGCATTTGCCTTGCTTCCTTAATTCTATCATGGAAACACCCCACGCATGCAGCACTAGAAACAACCCAGTATTCAGCTCTTTGTGGCCAGTCCATGCTCATAACTGCCAGCCCAGCTTGCATGGGACTCTTGGTGACGATCATTGGGCTTTCCAAGTAACTTGGTTTATGTAAGTCAACCTTGCACAGGCTAAGCCTGCAATGGTTGATCTAAGGCACCAGCTCTTCCTTTAACCAACTTGAACCATGCAATTGAAGGCCAGCAAACTCCTTTTCTGGCATTCAAGTGGTTGCTGTTGAAGAGCCGAGCAGTCTTTCTCAGAGGCCTGCAATTAGCTGTTCATAAGAGCCCACTGCTTGCATGCTGCCCTGTGTTTGCAAGATTATATGCACCCCTCAGACCAATGCGAGCTGGATGGCGGCTTCCTGCACAACGTCAAGCACATGTTCGACCTCAGGGATGTTGCACATGATGTGCGGATGGTAAGGAATAATATCATGGAATAATATGCTGTATACTCCTCGGGCGACTTCCTCATAGGCCTCGCGCGTTTGTATCCCCACTCTGAGCACACATGCAATACATAAATGTGCACCGTACATGCTTGGCATGTCAGTTTGGAATTCAATAGAAACAATATTCTCACAAGTGTTTGCCCAAATGTTTTGGATGGAAGTTTCTGTATATTTCTAGCTTTCTAACGTGTCCAGAATATACTCACTTCAATTTGGTTTCTCCTCCCATGCGCAGATCATCCAGCAGCATATGGGTACAGTAATGAGTGCGATCAAGCATGTAAGTGGCATGGCCGTGAATGTTAGTCTTTGTTCTCTGTTCATGGTGCAAGCAAGCTTTTTTGGGGGGGACAAATAACATGAATCACCTTATCTTGTAGAAGAACTAGGCTTGGTAGATGCATGTTTACTATCCAAACCGAGCATTGCAAATAATCTGTACTGTGCAGTCATATGCGCGACCATCATGTTGATTCCTTGAATGTTTTCTATTCCACAGACAACAATCACGTATGAATTGGTGGGAGTATTTAATTGCACGACTCAACTCGTAGGAAAATCCAATCCAGCCTGCATTCACCTTCAACTGCAGCTCATACTTGTTGGTAGTGTAGTGGGTTCATGTGCAGCTGCTTCGCATAATTATAGCATTTTAAGGGAGGGTTGCATCGTTTCTATGTAGGACAGCCAATGATTTGCGCTTTGAAAGAGCGCTCAAAGAGAGGGAGGAAAAAGTGCCATAGATAATTATAGACGACAGGGCTGTTTTGCTTCACGGTTATTACCCTGTTTTTGCCATAAATGACATGACAGGCTTTTAGTACGACAGCAGCAGCATCAGCAGCAGCAGCATGCAGAGGCAGGTGTACAAGAAGAGTACACAAAGTGCAGCATTGATAAGGAGCGCATTAACATCTGTAAGGGCGCAGGGAGAGAGCAATGTGCATGACAGGCCTCTTCCATACGCTTAATGGTCTCAAGAGACCAATGGCATTCATTGAAGCAATGAAGCTTATGGAATGATTAGCATCAGGCAATATTTGCGTAGAATTTCTGCGCAAGATTATGCGTCAGGGCTTAGTGACCTTTGAGCAGTGTGAAGGTTAGAGAGGCCAGGCAACAGCTTTGCGTAAATCTTTTCAGAATTGTACCCTCTTGGAACAAACTCTACAGGGAGGTTCCAGTAATTGAACCTAAGCTTTCGATTTCATGGGGGTGGGTTGTATACGGAGTTTAGAGGTCATCCTGGCTGTGCCTGGCGGCTTTTGCATGGTTTACCCTAGTAGGCGAATTGCCAATGATGGCTTGCTTTTTCCTTCATAAGGTTCACTGGCTCATGCGCACACTTGATTGCAGGCTATTGTCACCCTTCCAAGGGCAGGAATCGTGCGGACCGCTCGGGGCTTGGGTCTTCTTAAAAAACATACAAGTGGCAATGACGGGAAAGCAAAGAGGTATGTATGTTTGGAAAATGATATCAGTCCATAGCACGCTGGGATGGTGTGTGGTGCCACCTGCTCCGTGTGGCATGTATTCCAAGTATGTTCTGTTCACTCATTTGTCTGGATAATAAGCTGGTGAGGGGACATGTGATTTGACCATTGAAAATGCTTGTGTTGCAAGCTTGGGCGTGTGCGGTAACCTGAGTCCTTACTTGGCTTTGGAATTGAGCAGTGGAAAATTCCAAGTTGGGATCCCTCTGGGCCCAGATTAGACTCAAAACAAAGCCATGTACATCCCGGGGTGGGGCCCTTGTACATGGGGACCTTGTACATCTGGGGGGGCCTTGTATACATCTGGGGGGGCACATACTTACTGAGAGGGACTCTGGTTTGCAACCGCTGAAGATGGGGTCAGGGGATCAGGCTGTAGAAGTTGTAGTGGGCATGGTCGGGAGTTGAACCTGTTGAGGTGTTCCACAAAGCGGCATTGTGTCAGGGGAGCAAGGGCTAGTACATACTAGGGTGGAGAGGGAGGGAGGCACTTGGGTAGGTGAGCTGAAGGTCTGGCTGGAGGGTCGGGGATAAAGAAAGAGGTTGTGTCAAACCTCTCTTGAGTCAAAAGAGAAGGTAAGAAACGTGTTATTTTGACTTGATGACTAGATTTTGATTTCAACTGACTTCTTTTGTTTTCTTTGGTGGTGGAGTCATACGGTGCTTATGCCCTAGGTGACTTTTTTTCCTTAATTGATACAGGGAGTGCTTCGCTGCCTACGTAGTTTTTCTTTTCTCTCCTTTGATCCCAGAAGCATATGGAAATGTCTGCCAAACAAAAAAACGAGGGAATCCCAATTGAAGAGGGTAACTGACCCGAGGATCGCCAGTATGCATCCCCATAATGAGAATGTGCTGAGGGTAGCCCCCAGGGCAGCATTACTCTTGGTTTTGTCCCCCTGCATTTGGTAGTCAATTAAAATGCACAAAAAGCAAGCATGCCAGCATCCTATATCTCCAGTATTACAATCTTGCCAATTGCATGAAATTCATGTACACTGAATATCATCATGGTACCTGCTGCCATGCCCATCAGCGCTGGATTGTTTTGAAGGAAGAGCTGAGTGCATGCAGTTATGCTTGTCGGCATTGCAGGGCCACAGATAGGCCCATGCACTCTGAATGTTCCAGGGTTGCTGCTCCCATGGCTGATATGGGCACGCACGATCCCATGCACGCAGCCGCGCTCTCCACGAGCGCCCAGCCGGGGGGGATGGCCAGGTGTACCACCCAATGCAAAGCAGCGACGACGATGAGGTGCACAGCGAGGGCGGCGATCAGGAAAGACTGGTGTCCAGGCGCAAGGACGAGGAGGATGAGGAGCAAGGGCTGGCCAAGGACGTGGGGGGCAGCACAGCTGCTTTGGGCGTGAGGGGTGTGGCCCAGCCTGGCCCCGGGCCCTCCAAAGGTGTTAAAGCGGGCTGGATTGTGGGGAGGAGGGACGCAGGCGGCGCTAAGGGCTGGGAGGTGCCCCTGTCTGCGCTTCGCGATCATGAGCAGCGCGTGGCGCTGTTGAGTGACGCGCACCAGCCCGCGCAGGCAGCCAAGCTGATGGATGCTTCACGGGGCTGGCGGGCGCAAGGCCAGGGGTCCACGGGTGCACATGAGAGCGGGCAGGCGCTCTCCCCTGTCCTTTCGGCCCACGCGGCCGGCATCGGGCCTCATAGGAGCGCGGTCCAGCCCAGCCTTCCCTCTGGGCTGTTGCATCCGACAGCGGCGGACTTGCCCAGTCGCATGGATGCAAGGAGCCTGAGCAGCAGCCATGCCTGTGGCGCTCCGGGCGGACCACTTATCTCGCCCTTGGACACAGCTGGGGCCTCAACGGAAGGTGGCCGCCAGCCATGTGGGCACAGAGGAGGGGACGGCTCTGCTCAGGGGGGGCAGGATTTGCTACAAGGCCAAATTGTGCAAGTTGGGGCTCAGCACCAGCACCGGCACCAGCACCGGCACCAGCAGCAGCAGCAGCAGCAGCAGCAGCAGCAGCCTGAACAACCAGTCCCCAGCCCACAAGCAGTGCAGGGCCAATTAAGTGAACAAGATACTTAAGCAATAAGAGCCCAGCCACGCGCCCTAAACAAGCCTACTAAAGCAGAGTCGCCACCCCTCTCGCGTACGCCCCCCCCATAACAAAGGTCAGGGCCTCGGTAAAACCATTCATGTTGGATTCAACATTACTCAACATTGCTCAACGAAGCTTATTTCCACTGCTAGGTAAGCCTTACATGGCTGTGCTCACCAAAACCTACCCACCATGTGCAGCTTCGCTGAACCTATCAGCCCTGCCCAAGGCTACTTATGGTATCAATTGATTGTGTTCATTTCTCGTCCTTGCAAAAGCTGAGCAGTTCTGCTTGATTGTTCTGTCCAGAACATGTCAATTTTTGAAATGACCATCAGATTGCACGACAATGTCACGCCAGAATAGTTATGGTCATGCCATGAATCTATTTGGTGTGCGGAAGTCTCTCAGCATGACAATAAAATAGGCCTGCCCCATAATGAGCTTCTTCCTGTCTTCTTGGCTGGTGTAGGCCTGCTCGGTGCTTACACTGATGCTCTCCCTCAAGTTCAAAGTTCTTAGTTAGGGTAAATTATGGCTTGGGCAGACGGCTGATTGGTTGTAGCTGGAAAGAAAAAGGAAAACTACATATACAGTGTAAACAATCCCTACATCAATTGATGGAAAGGTGTCATCTACTAGAGTCTAGCAGAGGAACGGAAAAAGAAGTCAATTGGCAGGGTGACATCCAGGAGGGTGAGTACTAGTAGCAGTGCCGGCGGGTGACTACTAGTAGCAAGCGCCTCACTTAGAATGTTCTACAAGGCTAACATCAGATCTGACCTTGATGATTTATCAGATGAATGAGGGAGTGGCAAGCGTATCGGACGCATGGGCTTGCTTGCAGTCATCCGTGATGTGCATTGCATGTGAATTTGGAGGTTGTCTTGAACAGGTTGGGTATAGTCAGGGCGGCGGCTTAAGCCATCAGCCATGACGTTGCATACTCCAGGGAGGTGGTAGAGGTTAAAGCAAAATTTAGACAAAAGTTGTACCCATCTGGCTTGACACGGAGCCAGCGAGGGCTGCTTCAGGAAGGTGCTGACAGACTCATTGTCCGTTTATATAAAAGTCAAAGAATCTGCCTAGCAAGTAGTGCCGCCAGATTTTCAGGGCTGTGACCACTGTGAACATTTTGCACTCATAAGCATGGTATAGTGATTCAATCCAAGCAAGTTGCGTTTGGTCCAGTTTCCTGCTGGAGTAAGCAATGATTTGTGTCACACCAGATGAGTGCTGCAGCCAGAAGTGTGCTGCACTTCGTGTTCAGTCGGTTGGAGTTGGTTGGCCGAGGACTTGACCGGTTGGCAGTACAGGCTATCGCTCTATTTAGAGCATGAGGTGTTGGTGTGCGGACTGGCTGCGGACAGCAGGCAGTGTACACAACGCGCAAGCACGGCGGGCTTGCACACTGGGCAATCACGGAACTTGAGGCCCTGCTTGACTCTCTCTCTTTCTCTTTTCAGCGGGCTTGATGTTTGGCTCTGGGCATTGGTAGAGTACGCCGCCTGTTGCAATTAGGGAGGCGTCGGTCTCCACAATAAATTTGGTAGTTGGGTGCGGTGCATGTACAAACAAAGGTTTTTCGACCATCCTCCTCTTGAGCTCATCAAAGGCATCTTGCTGTTCCTGGTCCCATTCAAAGTTTCCATTCTGCTTTCTCAGATGTCATCTCATTCAGAGGGGCAGCAGGTTCAGCAAAATGGTCAACCCATATTTGGTTGAAGTTGGCGAGCCCAAGAAAAGCTCTGAGCTGGGTTTTGCATTGAGCCGGAAGTCCAATAGGGGGTGGCCAATCAATGATAGCTTTGATTTTTGGGGGATCAGTGATAATGCCCTAACGTCACTGTACAGCCAAGGAACTTGATTTTGTTCACAGCAAAATCACATTTGCTCTTTTTTACATAGAGCTTGTTTCGCCTCAGAAGGCCGAGGACGATGCGCAGATGTTCCAGGTGTTGCTCTGGGGTATGCGAGTAGATAATGACATTATCCAGGTACACAAGGGCGAACTCGGTGCTTTTTGAAAATGTCATTCATGAGCCTCTGAAATATTGCTGGGGCATTGCACAGGCCAAAAGGCATCACACTACATTGGAAGTGTCCAAATAGGGTTCTGAAGGCGGTTTTGTACTCATCTCCTTCCTATTTGCGCCAGGATCAACCTGAGCGCGGCGCTTTTCAGCGTCTCCATCTGGCTCAGTGGCCTTGACAACACAAATCCAAGCTGGAGATTGGTATTTCTTGATTTGCTTTGCAAACTGCACCTCTGCGGAACTCTTGTAGATTGGCTCTCAAAAATCTCTTCAGAAATTTCATAGGTGCTGAAAGAAAGAAGAAGAAGAAGAAAAGAAAAACTACGCAAGCAGCAAAAAGCTCCTCACATCAATTAAGGGAAAGGGGCCACTTGGGAAGAAAAGCCCCTTCACC
>LFCJ01003034.1_pt1 | contig 12220 bp, 5 predicted proteins | sample 643141 | NCBI WGS metagenome assembly LFCJ01 (sample SAMN03766243, study PRJNA286221) | soda lake metagenome | biome: soda lake; feature: Kulunda steppe; material: water; isolation source: sample B1-Br-g2 brine of Lake Bitter-1 | place: Russia: Kulunda steppe | collected 2010-07 | reverse complement strand
GAAGATCTCACGGAGCAGTACACCGACCACTGGTGGGAGATCGATGCGGCATACCGGAACTACGTCCAGAGTGCCGGGTCTCTGGTCCAGGCAATAGATGGACTGGAGGAAGCGAGAGACGTCATCAACGGTTTCTACACACGATTTCTGAAAGCGCTTAACCGCGAACTCGCAACAGGAATCCAATCAAACCCAACGGTCGGACCACCTCAAACTGGATTCTGGGATCAATACATCGAACCCGATCGAGAGGCCGCGATAATCGTCTGTGACGCGCTCCGGTACGAACTGGCCCGCGAATTAGCGAACAACCTCGATGAATTGGAAGCGGAGTTGTCCTTGGACAGCCTCTCTGCGACGCTTCCATCGATCACCGAAGTCGGTATGGCAGCACACCTCCCCGGAGAGCTCGGATTAGACATCTCGGGGAACGAACTCGTAGTTACAATCGAAGGGGAGCCGATGGATGTCAAAGATGACCGCGACTCCGTTCTCGAATCGGAAGGATTCGAGGTCAAGAACCTCGCTGACGTCTCGACCATTCCCGCGAGTGACCTCCGATCGTCAGACCTTCCGCCGCTAGTCGTTTACTCTGGATTCATCGACAAGCTCGGAGAAAACCTCGACAGTGATGAACAGGCGTTGGCGAAAGCGACTGACCACATTCAGGACGTTGAGCGCGTCGTACGCAAGCTCAAGACGGCGGGGTACCGCAAATTTGTGATCACTGCCGACCACGGTTTCCTCTACACCGAACGGCTTCCAGACGATTTGAAGATCCGTCTCTCCGAGAACGTAGAGGTCCTCAAGCGTCGATTCGCCGCAACGAAGGCGATTCCACCAGACGACCAAAGTCTCATCACACTGGAACCGGACGACCTCCGGGAGCTGGGTATCGAATCGAACGGCGTTTCGCTTTCGTTCCCCCGCAGCGTCGCGTGTTTCACCGCTCCCGGTGGCAATATGCGGTACTTCCACGGTGGTATCTCCATGCAGGAGCTCGTCGTCCCCTGCGTGACGATTGAGACCGAGGTGGACGACGCTGCGGAAAGCCAGTTCGAGATCGAGGTCTCCTTCCCGACGGCAGTCACGAACAACATTGTCTCGATCGAATTGAAACCGAAAGGGCAGATGTCAATCGCCTCAGAACGAACGATTATTCTCCGGGCTACGGTTGGAGATCGGGAGGTGTGCGACCCGAAGGAAGTCGGAGTCCAACACGGCGCAACAACCGAGCGCCTTCGGCTGAAAACCGGGGAACTGGACGACGCGAGCAGCGTCCTGTTCGAAGCGATCGATGGCGAAACACGAGAAGTTATTGAGACGCAGCGAGCCAAACTTGATATGGTAATACGCGACGATGGATTTGATATCTGACTATGCCCAGTGAACTAGATGAGAAAGCGATCTCGGAATTCTCTGGACGCGTCGTGAGGAAGGACCTCGTTCAGGACATAAAGAGCGGAGTTAACGTTCCCGCGTACGTTCTCGAATACCTTCTCGGCCAATACTGTGCGACCGACGACGAAGAAGCGCTCGAAGAGGGGGTTGAAACGGTCAAAAAGATCCTCTCGAAACACTATGTGCGGCCCGATGAAGCAGAGTTCGTTAAATCTGAGATTAGACAACGAGGCCGCTACCGGGTAATCGATAAGATCAGCGTCAAACTCGACGAACAGGCGGATGCGTATTTTGCATCCTTCGTCAACCTAGGGCTCAAGAACGTAGAGGTCAACGAACACCTCGTTTCGAAGCACGAGAAACTACTGGGCGGCGGTATCTGGGCGATCGTCGAACTCGAATACATTCCGGAGAACGCTGGCGGTCTGGGGAGTCTTTTTGGAATAGACGAGTTCAAGCCCATCCAAATTTCCAAGATGGACCTCGAAGAGGTGAGGGAAGGTCGCTCTCGTTTCACCCGGGATGAGTGGCGGGATCTTATCCTCCAGAGTATCGGCTTCGATCCCACTCACTTCTCGGATCGGGAGAAGCTGCTCCTCCTCACTCGTATTCTCCCGATGTGCGAAACGAATTACAACTACGTCGAACTGGGTCCGCGTGGTACCGGGAAGTCGTACGTCTACCGCAATATGAGTCCCCACTCGATTCTCGTTTCGGGCGGAAAGACGACCGTCGCCAAGCTCTTCCTCAACCTTAACACTGGTCAGATTGGCCTCGTTGGACTGTGGGATGTCGTTGCGTTCGACGAAGTGGGCGGACTCAAGTTCCAAGATTCTGAGGCGATCCAGATCCTCAAGGATTACATGGAATCCGGAAGCTTCTCACGGGGGACAGAGGAGCTTTCAGCACAAGCATCGATGGTGTACGTAGGAAACATCGACCTCGACGTCGAAGGAATCCTCAAAACGTCACATCTCTTCTCTCCGTTTCCAGATGACATGCAGGATCTCGCGTTTATCGATCGATTCCACTACTACTTGCCCGGATGGGAGGTCCCGAAGATGCAATCGAAATTCTTCGGGGACCAGTACGGTTTCATCGTTGACTATCTCGCAGAGTACCTTCGAGAAATGCGAAAGGAGACGTACGGTGATGTGATTAATCAGCACTTCGCGTTCGGTGATCACCTCAATCAACGCGACGAGAGGGCAGTTCGAAAAACGGTTTCTGGACTACTCAAATTGCTTCACCCACACGGAGAATTCGAGAAAGAGCATCTGGCTGAGTACCTCGAATTCGCTATAGAAGGTAGACGGCGTGTCAAAGAGCAATTGAAGAGAATGGGCGGAATGGAGTATCGAGCGGTGAACTTCTCCTATATCGATTTAGATACTAAAGAAGAGGTTTACGTAACCGTTCCCGAAGAGGCTGAAGACACGCTAATTCCACAGGGAACGCAGCGACCTGGAACGGTCTACACAGTAGGTGAAGACGACAGTCGCAATGCAGTGTTCCGGATCGAGACGCAAGCGCTTCCAGGTAAAGGAAAGTCGAACGTGTCTGGTGTTCCTGGCTCAGGGATGAAAGAGGACTTCGAGACGGCATATGATTATCTCAAAGCCAACATGCGCGAACTCTCGGCTGACGAATCGCTGGATGATCACGACGTCAATGTCCAAGTGCTAAATCCAGGAGGTGCCGATGAAGGTGAAGAAACAAGTGTCGCATTCCTCGTAGGCATCATTTCAGGAATCCTCGACCGACCGGTTCGAACCGGTTTGGTTGTTCTCGGCGGAACGACCCTCATGGGCGAACTCGTAACGGTGAATTCTCTCGTCGATAAACTTCAACTAGCGTCCGATGCCGGAGCCAAGCAAGTCCTTCTTCCAGCGCACAACAAAAGGGACCTCGGAAAGGTCCCTGACGAACTGTTAGATGAGATAGAATTGATATTCTACCGCGACCCTATTAACGCCGCGAGCAAGGCTATGGACATCGAATGAGGGGTGTAGGTCGCTCACACCCCTACCGAGTGTGCGAGGGTTCCTCGTCTGAGAGCGATTGTTCTTCAAGTGTATCAACTAATTCTTCCGGGAGAGCTGCATTGATCCGATCGATCGTCCTTTCGTCAGCATCTCCTATCTTTCTCGGACTCCACGTACAATAGTCGTCCACGTCAGTGAAAAACAACGTTACTGTGACGTCTCGCTCTGGATCGGCCTGCATCAACGAGGCCGCGTATGCCATCACCTGTGGCTCATGGTGAGCAGCGCGTCGATCGAGGAACTCCTCAATAGTTTCGTCGTCCCCCTTCCGATCCGTCTTGTAATCGACGACGTGGTATCGATCGGGAGTGACGACCAGGTGATCGATGTATCCCTGGAGTTCGCCGTTCGGGAACGTCAGTTCGATCGGGAACTCGTCGTACGTGGCCAGCGTCTCACTCCGTTCGTGAAGATCCTCGACAAACGTGATCGCACACTCGGCTGCACCTTCGATCGCATCGAGATCACCGCTACTCGCCTGAAGTATCTCATCTGAATCGACCGATCGTTCCTCTGCGAACACTTGTTCGATAAACGATCGCCACGTCTGGCGAGGCGGTCGGACCTCACAGAGCCGATGCACTGCCTGACCGAAGAGCGCTGCCGAGATGCCGGGCTGTTCGTCCGACGGCGATCGGTCATTCGTCTCTCGCGTCTCTGGTTTCTCCGTCGTAGTTGGTCGAATGCACCGCTCGGCGTCATCCACCGTTAGCTCCACGCTCCCGTCTTCGAGTCCGGTGAGGGCAGACGGAGAAAGCCTAATTTCCCAGGGGAGTTCGTACTCGTACCTGGATCGCTGCGTCTGCGGCTCGATCTGCTCGACGTCGCCGTCGTACGTACCGGTAACGGGCGGGAGTCGAACGGTGAACTCTCCCGTTTTGGTTTCACCGTCGAATTGGTAGTCTAACTCCGTCGTGAATCGACCGACCTCTTCGAGTTTGGTCCAGGACTCGACGGCGACATCTTCGTCGCCGAACAGCGTCGGTTGGATCCAGTCACGCATCGAACCTGCATCCGTCGGATCTGGCGGCGTGACTCCCGTCTCGCTGTCGCTATCGCTCGTGTGTTGACCGGTAAGGATGAGGTGGTCTTCAGCTCGCGTACACCCCACGTACAGGACGCGCTTCTCCTCGGCGCGCTCTTCGGCTCGACGTCGTTCCCGTGTGATGTCACGCATTAGCGTTCCCTCGTCGTCCTCGCCCCACTCGCCTGGGACGTTGAGTCCAAGCACAGGTCGCCGTTCACCATTGATCTGAACGAGTTCGAACTCAACCGACCCGTTGGCGAGTCGTCCACGATCCGTGAACCCTTTGCTGAGTCCGGGGACGACGACCACGGGAAACTCCTGACCCTTCGCCTCGTGTATCGTCATGATTCGGACGCCGCTTCCCTCCGCAGCGACGTTCGCCTCCGCCTCGGTCCGACCCTGTTCGGATTGCTCGTTCAGCCGGGTAACGACGCGGTCCAGACTCGGGACGCCGTCAACGTCGAATTCCCGAAGCTTCTCGCGGAACTTGTCTACGTTGGCGACGGCGGCAACGCCTCGCTCGTCAGCGGTCACTGACACGAGATAGCCGGTTTCCTCGACGATTTGATCAGCAAGTTTGACCCAACTTCCGATCCGGAATATAGTCATGTCGTCAGCGGCACCGGCATACTCTCGCCAGCGTTCAATGTCCTCGGCAACGGTTCGAACCGCTTCGATGTCCGTGGTTCGAAGGCTCTCCCACAGCGGCGTCCCAGGCTCGTGAACGCGGGCAATCGTCTCGTCCGACAACCCACACAGCGGCGATCGAAGCGCAGCGTATAACGCGATCTCATCGCTCGGATCGTTGAGTGCACGGAACAATGAGACGAATGCCCGAATCTCCGGCGTCTCGTAGAACCCTTCACCCTTCACCACGGTATAGGGAACCGACGCTGTCCGTAACGCACGCTCGTAGTCTTTCAGGTCGCTACGGGAGCGGATCAACACTGCGATGTCATCGGGTTCTATCGGCCGACCAGATGCATCACCTTCGGCGTTACTGTCGTGGGTTTCGTTAACAGACTCAGCACCGTCGTCCGTAACGCGAGCGTCGCCGTTCAGCAACTCGACGATCCGACCGGCGATCGCGCTTGCTTCGATGTCTGCTGGTTCGGATGCCGGCAACTCGTGGAGATCGTGATCATCGCCGAGGAGTCGGTCGCGCAACTCATCGTCCACGGGGACCGGTACGTACTCGACGATCGGGTCGATTTCCTGGTCGTTGTCTCTTCCGGCACGAAGTGATCCTGCGACTGCTTCGAATGGCTCTGATCCACCGTATTCGAAGACTTGATCGAACAGCCCGTTGATCGCTCCGAGGGTCGTCGGCAATGTCCGGAAGTTCGTCACCAGTGGGGGGCCGTCGTCGGGCGTTCCGTGGCTCTCGTTCGCGCTTTCGAGGGTGTCTCTGGCGGTATCGAAGACGGTGACGTCGGCGTCGCGGAACCGATAGATACTCTGTTTCGAATCGCCGACGACGAACACGTTGTCAGCATCGAATAGGTGGTCTGCGGAGTCCTGCGAACGCGAATCTCCGACCAACGCCTTTACCAGTCGCCACTGGAGGTCGTTCGTATCTTGGAACTCGTCAACCATCACGTAGTCCAGATCCGAGCGCAAGCGTTCGACTTCGGTCTGGTCGCCGTTTTCGAGAAACTGGATCGTGAGTCTGATCAGGTCATTGTAGTCCAGGACACCGCGCCGTTCCTTCCGGCGATCGTATCGATCGAGAGCCGTCTGTGTCAGTGAGACGAGCGACTGGAGGTATTCGTATGCATCCCGATCTGGAGCGATGTCCGAGTCGATCTCTTGCTCGGCAGGTTGCACCCCGTCGAGCACTGCCGTCATCGCCTCCGCGTATCGCGTCTCGACGTCGCCAGATCCGGTTCTGAAGCCCTTGTTCCCGAAGTACGTCCCCTCCGCGTAGGCTTCGTTGTCACCGTTCGTCAGCACGTCACACAGCTCGATACACAACGAGAGCCGTTCGAACGGGCTGAGCGACTCGACGGGGACGCGAGTAGCTCGGTCGTGCCAGTCCTGTAGTGGTCTTCCGACGCTCTTCATCGATCGAGATCCAATTCGGTCACATACGTCGTCGTCGCGCAGAATCTCGCATAGCGTCTTGACATCGTTCATCACGTCGCCAAGGACCGTTTCGGGATCGACGGCGAACGGGTGAATCGAGACGAGGAACGCTTCGTACTCACCTTTCTCTTCAAACTCGTCGAAGTCCTCGATCCACGCCTCGACCATCTCGCGTTCCGAGATGAGACCGGTGAGTACCTTCCCGAGTTTCGACCGATCGAACAGCGGTGCGAGCGTTGCGATCTCCTTTGGTTCCTCTTCGATCAGCTCCGTAACTGCTGTCGCTGCGAGCAGTGCTGCGTCGTCCTCTTCGAGGACTTCGAATTTGGGATCGACGCCCGACGTCGAGATCGCGTACTCTTGGAGGATTCGGTTACAGAAGCCGTGAATCGTGTGGATGTAGCTCGATGCCACGCCGTCGGCGGCAGCGCGCCACAGTTCCCACTGCTCCGGGTCGTCGATCTCGTCGAGGTGATCCCGGATTTCCGACCGGATGGACGCTTTCAGATCCTCTGCGGCACGCTCGGTGAACGTGGTGACGACAATTCGTTCGGGAAGACGGCGTGCTTCCTCCGGATCGGTGATCCGTTCTACATCTTCCGGAATCCGGTACGGCGCTTCACCTTCTTTCACTTCCTCGGCCAACGTCTCCGGGCCGTCGATGTGTGCTCGCAGGATCGTCACGTACCGCTCGGTGAGCGTCGTCGTCTTGCCAGTTCCGGCCCCGGCTTCGACGCTCACGTTACGGTCGATCGTCCGTGCTGCCGCCTGTTGCTCGGGTTCGAGCGTAAATACTTCGTCCTCGCTCATTGTTCCTCCCCCTCCGCGAGCGGAACGTAGCTCGAAACGTCCGCATCGATGATCGCGTCGTGAATCTCGTGCCGGCGATGGTGTCTCACATCACACGCATCGCGGTACTCGCAGTACTCGCAGTTCGCCGCATCTGGACCGAGAACGGTCGGGACGAACGTTCCTTCCTGTACTGCGGTTGCTATCTGTTCGATACGATCGCTCACGTCTTCGCGCAGGAATTCGTGGAACTCGTCTCGGGATTCGTGTTCGAGCGTCCGATATCGACGAAGCGGATCATCCGTCTCGTGTCGGTAGTAGCTCGCATCGGTTTCTGCCCCGATCGTGCCTGCCCAGTACGAGATCGACGAGTCGGGGTTCACCTGGTAATAGGACGCTCCTACGGGCTCTCCATCGAGCGCTTGCTCGGCCATCAGGAGGTACGCCGGAAGCTGGAACGCATGGCCATCGAGTGAGTCCCTCGTTCCTGGCGTGCTCCCCGTCTTGTAGTCGTACGCCACGAGTCCGCCGTCCGGAGTTACGTCGATTCGATCGATCTTCCCGCGAAGGCTAACGGAGCGGCCCGGGAGCTGAATCGGGTCGGGCGAGATCACGCTCGACTCGGGATCGTCGGGATCGATACCGACGTGCGCTTCGAAGTACGTCGGCTTCGCCCGCGTCGCCGACAACTTCACCTCCGCATCGAGGAACCGGCGGAACAGTCCCGCTGCTTCGTCCGGATCGCCGTGGGCGTTCCCATCGACTTCGAGCCCATCGAATAGCGATTCGATCCACGTCCCGTGGAACACAGTCGAGTTCGTGTCCAGTTCGTCCAGCCGCTCGACCGCGACGTCGTAGAGCACGGCTTGCGCCTCCGGAAGCGTAGCGTCAGTAACCGATCGGTGACCAGCGGCGATCCACTCTCGATAAAACGTTTCGAGCACGTCATGAACGTAGTTCCCGGCGTTTAGTGCGTTAACCTCGATCGTGACGTCCTCCTTGTCTTCGATGCCCAGCACCGAGTTCATGTAAAATTTGAACCCACAGCCCGCGTAGGTTTCCAATCGGCTGGCGCTGAACGGCTTGTCCGTGTCGTAGATTTCTCGAACGGTTTCCGCAGTCAATCGCCCGTCGAATTCCCCGACATCTGCGGTAGCGCGAGCGGATGCGAGTTTTACTCCGCATCGAAGGCGGGTCGTTGCATTGGTCCCGGGAATCCCAACGTCGAATTCGTCGGCGTCGGCGTCGATCCGGTCGGTATCGGTCCCGTTCGTTTCAAGCGCTTCCGCGAGCGATCGCTGGACGTCTTTCCTACTCGCCGGGGAGCCCACATGATGATCACTGGACTTCGTCTCTACCTCACAGACCCGACGCAATTCTTCCAGCACGTCGGCAGGAACGTACGGATCACCGTTTGCATTTCGCTCAGGTCTGGACAGGAAGAGTTGAGCCTCGCTGGCGAGCATGAGGCCGAACGTGTATTGTGCCTGGCGGACGGGGTCTGCGGCTTGGAAATCGACGTGCGACTCGTTGAGTCGCCGCGTGAATGCGAGACGTCGGGCTGGTGACGGTGTGTGTTCGGTCGTCAATCCCACGACGAACACATGCGAATACGGGTTCCACACCGTCTCGGTCGGATTACACAGTCGAACGCTTCCTGACTCCCGACCCACAGTGGTATCGATCGTCACCTGTTCGAGTGCTCGTCGGAGTCCATCTGCATAGGTTTCGTATTCCAAAGTCGTCAGCGAGTCACAGACACGTGCAGCGAGTCTGAGGGCCGATATTTCCCGAGAACGCTCTTGTTCGGAGAGGCGTACCTCGTTGTCGAGTTCGATGCCGCTCGCATCGATCGGGACACCAAGAGAGTCGAACAACGCTAACCGTGCGTCTCCATAATGCGTACTCTGGACGAATTGCTCGCACGACGCTACGACTGACTCGACGACATCGTCGGCAGGCGAATCGAGATGCGATCGGAGTGCTTCGACACGAGACGATTCGAGTTGGCTCGCTTCGCGGGTAATTTCCTTCGTATCGACAGCCTCATCGGGTTCGACGAGCGGGTTTGCGAGCAATCGACAGAGTGGCTCCTGCCGATCCGGTTCGGTTCCGAGATCCAGCACTGCCTCGAACAATTTTCCGGTCGTCGTCGAAAAGAACGGCCAAGATTGATCGTATGTGACCGGCACGTCAGCCGCTTCGAGGGCTTGGCCAACTCGCTCCGCGTACGTATCCGGGTCGTACGTTGCGATACAGATGTCGTCGGGATTGACTTCGTCGGCGATCAATGATCGCACCTCGCGGGCAACCCCCTCCGTTTCGTGTCGAACTGTTGGATACGTTCGAGACGATACGTCGGTTAGTGTACACGGGGTAGGACTAGATGGTGAACTATGCCGATACAAGCTACGTGCTACTTTGGCTCTTGGAGCGACCTCTTCTGGTCCTGCATCTTCCGTTCGACCTGGTTCGAACCCGAGCGACTCATACCACGTGTGAACGCGCGAGAGTGCTTGGTCAACACCGTTCGGGGTATTCGAATCGGTCACGCGAGCACACACGGCGGCGATGTCGAAGGTTGAGGCAAGCGTGTCTATCAAGTCTCTTTCGAGTGGGGAGAGTGTTTGGAACGCACCGACGATTACGACGTCCGTCGCGGAGAGTACAGCAGGGCACAACTCCTCGCCGTTCTGTATTACGTGTGCGTATCGCTCGCTCCGAAACGATTTCTGCTGGCCCAGCGCTTCGTCTCGAACGGCGTGTACCTCCTCGACGAACGTTGTGAGAGGTTCGACGAGGTCGTTGAGTCCAACATCGTGCAGTCGATTCTTCACCGCCCTCGGTGTGGGTAGACCAGCGAACTCCAGGAGCGTGAGGAGTTCTTCAGCCTGTTCGACGAGCCCCACAGTCGGGCTATCATCGGTGAACAATGGATTCTCGGGAGAATCGATTCGTGTAAGGGCTATTTCGACGATCCAGCGGCGTTCTTCACTCGACACGTATGTCGATTCGCCTTCGTAGGTTGCTGCTTCGTACAGTCGGTCAACAATTCGGTCGAATGTCGTGAGATCCAACACCAGTTTTGAGCCGTACTCCGTCCACGATTCGGCTAGTGTCTCTCTATCTACATCTGGAGGATAGACGTACGTGACCGAATGCGGAAGATCAGAAGCTTTGTCTGCGGCCCACTGAAATGCACTGTCTCTTCCTTGATGTGTACTAGTGGAAGAGAACAGACAGCGAGTTGCCATTGCAGATAACTCGTAGATCAAGCACCTGAATCTTCCGGCAATGTTGAAGTACTGGTGTATGATCGCGTTGGTGGCACGGTAACGTGCTACGCTCTCGGCAGATGCTTATTTAGAAAGTCTCGTGAAGGCACCGGTAAGTATGGGGAATCCCCATATCACCGGTTCTTGGACTACTCAAATCTTTTCAAGGCTATTTTGAGGGATATAGGAGTTGTATGCCTCATGAGGGTCGAAGCACGACGAGATTGGAACAGCAGTATTTGAACAACCTCATCGCCTCGTAAAGGCTGTTGAGCGCGTGAAGTTCAGATACAATCGTATCCGGTTTATACTGAAACCATGAAAGTTCCATAAATCTATATCTCTGCGCTGACCCCACACACTATATGCCGAGTCCTTGGCACGGTTTGTACAGAGTTCTTGACACGCTTAGTGAGGAGGAGTTACGGGCGATTCGCCGCCGGTGTGAGTGGTGCAACGTGCAATCGCCTGAGAAGGCGGAAACTGATTTTTCCAAGAGAATACGCGATTCTGCAAAAAAGTCCGTTGAAAGTGGGGACATTTCGTTTGATCAGTTGGTCCGAACGATCCACAGTGAGGTTCTCCGCGAAGGCCCGCATCTGCCGGAGACCCGAATCAGGCATGTTCTCATGGGGACTCCGATCTGTGGCGATGAACGGCCCAAAGAAGTCATGGTGTCGATGCAAATGTATGGTGCGCTTCGAAACGAGTTCGGGAACGAGTATAAGGTATATCGAGAGCACCGGATCCATGATCATACCCGGACGAAGTTCGATCTCTATATTGAACACGTCACATCGAACAGATGCTATCTTGTGGAGACGAAAATTGCGGAGAATCTTTCGAAGAACAAGGTGCTGGGACAGGTCTACAAATATAATCGGATCATCGACGAAGAGACTGACAAAGACCGGGTACGGACGTTCTTGTTTGTCTTAGCGGACGATGAGGATAGATGGTGGGGAGAAATCTCACAGAACCCAGATAAAACGCTCAACGACTGTTTCGAGCTAAAAGAGAATCTTGAGGAAGAGGTCGAGAAGCAGTCGAAGACAAAAGTCCTCAAACGCGTTCTCGATGAAGAACTCGCCTGACTACATACCGTAACGGCGGTGTTCTGTCGGAGTTCTGTGCATGAACTATCCGCCAGTGAGACGTATATGATCTCTACTAACCGTTCACCGTCTCTCGAAGAATTTCACTTACCTTATGCACATATACGTCTTGTATTCATCACGGATCTTTCGAGGTTTGATCTGATTGTTAGATTCCCCAGTGATCGATAAGTGCACGTGCATCGTGTCGAGGGGTTCAGTCCCACCCACAATTCCAAATGGAAAAGGCAGACATCAACCACTGTTACGGAAGCTCGTAGCCACATCCCGGACAGAACGGCTCGTCGCCGTTAAGCAAAGAGAGGCACGCCACACAAATACGGTTACTCGGAGTGTCGGCGATCTCGTCCAGGAAGTCCATTGCGGTCCGTGATTCGGCACCCGGTCCATAGCCGTCGGCGTAACCCGGGAGTGTCGAGGCCCACCGGACGGTTCCCTCGTTATCGACGACGGCGATGTTACCAGCGATGTCGAATTTTCCGT
>LFCJ01003033.1_pt1 | contig 12221 bp, 13 predicted proteins | sample 643141 | NCBI WGS metagenome assembly LFCJ01 (sample SAMN03766243, study PRJNA286221) | soda lake metagenome | biome: soda lake; feature: Kulunda steppe; material: water; isolation source: sample B1-Br-g2 brine of Lake Bitter-1 | place: Russia: Kulunda steppe | collected 2010-07 | reverse complement strand
TGCTGCAGGGACTGCTGCGGGGGGCGAGCTCATCCATGCACCTGAGTCGCCGTGCCATGCTCGTGCTGCGCAGGTGCGCAACGCGCGCCTGCAGGAGGCGCGTGCCCAGAGGGAGTACGAGGAGATGAAGGAGTGCACGTTCACGCCCGAGGTCAACAAAGGCCCGCCTCCAAAGCCGGTGGGTGCAGGCTTGGCTGCAGGGTAAACATTAAAGAGACCGTGTGTTCAGAATGGCTGGGGGCAGTCAGGGCGAGCCTGGAACGGGCAGCACGGCAGCACTGTGCCCTTACACCCTCGTGCGTCTGTGTGTAGGGGGTAGCAGGGGCAAGTGGGGAGGAAGGCAGAGTCAATGAGGTGTGTCAGGAGGTGGGTGGTAGGGCTGCAGGCAGATGCGCAGCAGGCAGACGCGCTGCAGGTGGGTGCGCAGCAAGCAGGTGCGTAGCAGGCAGATGCGCTGCATGCACATGCGCAGCAGGCACATGCGCTGCAGGCAGGTGCGTAGCAGGCAGATGCACAGCAGGCAGATGCGCAGCAGGCAGGTGCGCTGCAGGCCGGCCCACCATGACCCTTCATCCCCTCAGGGCAGGCCTCTGGTCAGCATCAGCGCTGGCCAGGAGGATGCGCTCTTCTGGTGCGAGGACACGCAGGCACGAGCGCGGTGCGTGTGTTGCGGCTGCCTGCGCAGGAGCCATCGGTGGCTGTCCCTGGGCTCAGCCGCTACGCTGAGCTCCAGGAGCTGGCAAAGCGGAAGAAGGAGGAGGAGCAGCGGCGGCAGGAGGAGGTGGGTGTGCAGGCGCGCACATGTGTGTGAGAGAAAGCGCGAGCATTGCACTCTACACTTCAGCAATAAAGCGATGCGTCCCGCATCCACAGGGTGCGGTCGGAGCACCAGAGGCACGTGCTGCATGTGTTTTGTACTATTAGCTTATATTTTGTACTGTGGCCTGGTCAGGCCATGTGTCAGAGGCAAATTGTGCCGTTTCTGAGAATGACTAATTTATGCGACGACACAGCGGCGTGTAATAAGGCAATGCTGGCTGGACAGCGCAGTTCGCGGGGTCTCCTTCAGTGGTCGCGGCTTGGCGAACAGTGCACTCAGGCACAGTGTCCTTGGCCCCCAGGGGCCGTGCTGCGCCCCTTCCGGCGCCCCGCGAGTGTGATTTGTGGTGCCAGGTTTGTTTGTGGTGGTGTGCTGGTAACGCGGGCAGGCGCGAATTGGGCGCGGGGCGAGGTGTTCCGACGCGTGCTTGCTTGGGACACCTTGGACCAACGCCGGTCGGTCCGCCCCTACGCGCAACCGCCCCTCACTGCGCAGCGCACCACGCATGGCGCGCGACAGGCACCAACACCAACAATGGTGTGCGGGGGAGGGGGCGGGGCGCCGGCGGTGGTGGGTGAGGGTGTGGTCAAGGGGCTGTGCGCACGTATGCAAGCACACGCGGACGTCCAGCAATGCGCCGTGCTTGCATCACGGAGGGGGTGACGCCCCTTTCACTCCCTCCCCCCTCCCCCCAACCCCCCTGGCGTGCGCCTGACTCATTTTCTTATTGACCACACGCATAGGACGCGCACGATCGCCTTGCTGCCTACCCCTTGGCCCTTCCCCCTCTGCCTTTTGTCCTCAGCCTCCCTCTCCCTCTGTCTCCCCCTCTGCCCCCCTCTCATTCACTTGGCTCTGACAAGAGTAAAAAACGTGTGCTGCAGCATTTGAGAGCGCACGATCCCTGTACGCGTGCAACACCAGGCACAGGCGCAGGCGCGTGTGGGCGCAGCCTGGTGACCTTGGGGCGCGCGCCCTTGCACGACTGAGAGCGCGCATGCATGGCGCACGCGGGCGTGTGCAGGTGTGGCACCAGAACCCCAAAGGCAGCATGCACCTGTTCACTGTGCCGGAGCCGTTCAACCTCGAGACTGACCAGCGGGAGCAGCGGCCGACCTGCTACGCCAGCCAGCACCAGGAGGCCGCGAGCACCACATCCAGCCAGCCCCTGGCTAAGGTGGGCTTTGGGGGCTGCTGGATGGTGAGCACGTGCACGGTTGCATGCATGCAGGCCTGCTTAATGCGTTGGGTTGCTCGTGGGGCCCACACAGGGTGGGGCCAACAGCGCAAAGAGCCAGGAGCGGCGCCTGCCTTTGGTCGCCAGCGATGACCGGACTGGTGCCTGCCCTTGTCGCTGAGGCGCTCGAGCGCGCACGGGCGGTGACCACATGCCTGGGTGGAAGCGCTCCCTGGTTCAGGGGGCTGTGTAGGCACAGCCTGCTGGTGTGGCTGCCGGGGGCAAGGTGCTGCTGCAAGGTGCTGCAAGGTGCTGCTGCAAGGTGCTGCCAGGTGCAAGGTGCTGCTGCAGCATGGTGGCAGAGGTGTGCATGCACCGAGTCATGGCAGGCAGGGCGCGTCGTCGCAAATTGAGCACCATCTTGCAGCAGGCCCGTCCGAAACATGTGCCTCCCTGTGTTTCCACGATCACGCATGGGCTGCGAGTAATGAAAAAGCAGTTTTGTGTGCGCGTGCAGGCACAAGCCAGGAGGACCAACGAGGCAATGAAGGCACTGAGCATACAGCGCATACTGCAGCAGACTGAGGCCCGTGACTTAGGCTATGAGGACTAGACATGCCACCCGCTATCATCAGCGCTGCATGATAGGTCCACTGGCTGCCCTTAGACAACTCAACGCTTGATCGCTCACAGATAAGGGGATGCAGACCTTGTTTTGACACTCTTGAGGTTCTCTTACTTTTGTTTTTTTATTGACGTTGCTCGTTACTTGAGAACAAGAGCTTGGACATTCCATGTATTGAATTAAAGCACGCAGTAAACAATTTCTGTCAATTGTGAGTGGACAGCGCTGTTGACCAACAAGCAGGGGTTGTAACAGCCTGGAAGACAAGGCTGTGTATGTTTTACTCTGTTTCTTCTCAGATTTTTTGTGATGCAGCCACATTTGGGAGAAAGGTTTATCAGGGCGAGCCCTGCCAGGCTGCCAGCAGTTGGAAGTATTTTAGGGGGGGCTATGCTGCAGAGGCGCTCCAAAAATAACTTTTTTTGAAAGGTACTGCAACTCTCCCAAGGGAACTCAAGTTTCAACTTATGGTTAACCGCCAGCCTGGCCATTAGGCTAATTGGTTTGTGGCTGGTCATTGCTAGCCAAAAAGTAGTCCATAATGTCTGAAACGAAATAGCTTAGATTTTTGTGCCGCTGAGAGCCAAGAAGTGCGACTGCAAGAAGTACGAACGGACACGCATTAGTCCTTCGGAGAAAGACCACTTGTGGTTGGATTCAGTGGAAAAGGACATGCTGCTCATCTTATAAGTCATTAGCATTGCACAACTCAAAAGTAGGGCAGGTGTTGTGAGCCCAGGTCACTGATTAACCTCGTTGGATGTGGGCACAAAGTCTGAAGAGTGCCACGCTGCGGATAATGTCATGAGCAAGGTCAAGAACTTCTCTTTGAAATACATATCTGGGAAGGATGTATGGCGAATGCGTGACCAGGGCCCTCTTTGTAGGGATTGTGCACCATTGATGATAAGTTGAGCGTTTGCTGTTACGCTCTCGTGGTTTGCGTATCAGAATAAGGTGCCCAATATTTTAAGTGCTCCTCCCTGAGTTCCACAACAAAACAACCGAGATCATTGGGCCCACACTTCAGCAGCCTGTCTTTGAACATGTAGGATTGTGTCAGACCACTCTTGGCAGAAAGGATGTGGGATGACCAGCAATCATCGCCCCGTGAGCTCAATTGCGTGCCAGCTTGTAAAACATTTCTCGCAGTGGAGCTAATGCTTCGAGTGAAAGCATTGTACAGTCACACTGCCACCCGGAACTAGTTAAACTGTAGAGGCTCTAGACCACACTTGCACATGGCCCACCATGAAGGGTTTGTTCCCTGACCATCATAATTCTCTCCAGCACCGTCAGCAGCCATACTTGTATAGGATGTTCCGTTTCTCTGCCTTATCGTAAGAAAGGGGTGGCCCAGACCTGGCTTGTATACATACCGGCAGGAAAGGAGTCCTTTCCTCGGAAAGAGGAAATCAAAGGCAGTCTGATCAGGCACAGCATGCAAAATTAAAGGGTTTGCAGGGTTATAAGGATAAGCCTTCAGTCAAAAAAGTGCAACTGCGAGGCTGATTAGGGAAGACATTCAAAATTGAAGGGCCTCCACAGAAAATGGTTGGCAACAAAAAGGGAGAAGAACATCTGGAAGAACATACACATAATTCTTTCTGAGAGAGCATATAAAAGTCTGGACAATGAAAAAGAACATGCACCTCATTTTGCACAGCAACACATGAGCGCTTATCGAAATGTCCATTTCCGCCACGCCAAAGGGAGGATTCTACAGCGAGAGTGTGTGTGTGCCGAAACCAGCTCACATTCCTCATAACATGCTTAGGAAGGTCAAGATGCAAATAGTGTGCAGGCAGCAGAGGAGCCACCGTTCCGGACACGAGTGTGTGGATCAGCTTGAAGATCTAGGACGAGAGAGGCAAACCAAGACCGATAGGAGGAGAGAGGCCAACAAAGATTGATAAGGAGGGGAGGGCAAACCAAGGCTGATAAGTTAGTTGTCGTATTCCATGTCAGCAATGTCCCTTCATGATTTCTTCATCCTAAACCTCAGAAGCAATAAAATCTGAGCAAATAGGGTTCCCCGGCAAGAAGGCTTGTGTGCAAGTGTCACAGCCCCGCAGTCTCTCATAGACGCACAAGATGTCAGAAGCCCGGCATGTCTAAGCCTGAGGCTGAAGCTCAAGTCCGATTTAAGGACCTGTGGCATTTTTGGAGGACAGCATGTCGTAGGATTAATTAAGCAGCTCAAGACCAATCAAACTGCAGAGGTTCAAGCCCACGCTCATGTAGCACAGCCCTATGTAGCCCAGAGTGCCCTTAAAAAATTCAAAAGTAGCGCCTGGGGGAGGACCTAAATGCATCACCTTTGCACAAGAACCCGAGCTCCAAACCTGACTGCCATACAAACCAATAGAACAACATACTCAGCTTGTTACAGGGAAGTTAAAGGCCTGAAAGTTGAACCTGACAATAAAAATATCCAAACATATAAGAGATCAGGTATGTAAAAGGAAAAAAGCGCTTCCTTAATCAGCACACCTTACCAGAGCAGAAATACTGGGTGTCATGCGAGACAACGCCTTCGATCGACGTCGCTATCTTAAATTTAGATAACTTGAAAGAAAACATGTTCTGCCTCTTGGTGGAATGTTGAGGCAAACAGCCCGATGCACGTTTGTGTTCAGTTTGGATTTGTGAAGCAACATACTTTACTATCCGTGAGAAATTTAAACGTTTCCATACGGTTTCTAATGGAAGAATAGCATCAGTGCGCACATGCGCGCAATTTGCAGGGTGGCCTCCTCCTTTCACCTGGCAGCAAATATAGTGGGTATGCGAGGTGGGCTGCTGTTTCACCTATTCCCCAACCCAATGGATCCATTCCGCTGAGAATAAAATGTTCATTCTCCCACTGACTGCAGCTTCATCCTCAGCAGCCTGCAGGGATAAGCTTGCATCTGCCGTGTCCAATGGGCGCGCTAGAGTGCTTCAACCACAGGTCAGTCGTGTGCATCTGGCAGGTCAATGTTCAGAATTGGTTGCTGCCTATGTGTCCTACAAAAAACTCGTACTTGCTCAGTTCAAAATCTTGACGTTTTACAGGTCCGGTCTTGCGAGCTTCCAAGCGCTCCAAAGCACCCAGGTGAATTGTTGGCCTGTCGAATAAGCGCTTCTCTTAGCTTGCAAGCTCCATTTGGCCATTCTGCACACTGCATGGAACTGATTTGTAGTAAAGAAACTCACTTCTTTTGTTGCCTGAGCAAGTACTACCAGCCTGCAGAGACATGTCCCTTTGTGTTTGCAAATGGCATAGGTCTTGTATGGTTATACCCATTGTGTTGCACGTTTCTTGCAAGTAGGGCTTAAAGTGGAAGATCTGGAGTACTGCACAGAGATGGACACTTCCAACAGCCAGGCCTGGGTTCCACTCCGAATCATTGCGCCGAAACAGCAAGCAGACGTGAAGTCCCCAGCAGTCATTTTCCTCCATCCCACAGGGAGCAGCTTGCACAGTGAGCAAGCCAAAATGGTGGGTGGCTTGGTGTGCATGGGCGCGAGCAGGGTCATAGATCAGGGTAGCAGGGCCATGGCACGCCTGGCATAGTCTCAGTTGGATTGCGGCTCTGGGGTGCTTGTGCAATTACGCCAAGGGCTGCCAAAACCCAACTCAAAGTTTTGCAGACAGCAGTCACTACATGCAGGATTGTAATTGAGGTAAATGAAGCACCCGGTCATGCATTCAAGTCCCCACTTTGCCCAATGGCTCTAAGTTGGATCTAAGTCCTGTGGCCGCAAGATTTGGTTAGGCTGGTTCAACCTTGAATGATCAAAGCGATCTTGCAGACCATGTGAGTTATGCAACGTCCAGCCGTACATTGCGCACGCCTTCCAGAGTTCCCCACCCCGTGCAGCCTCTGCAAGATTGTATCACCATGAAAAGGGAGAATTGCGGGATTGAACGGGATGTGTGAAATTGAAATACACAGATAGCCACAAGACTCCCCGGAAACATGGCCACAAGTGAAAGCCATCCCCTGCTGATGAGAAGATGTAGCTATCGGCTCAGTTTGAAGAGGCAGCAACACTGCCAGGGGGATGCAACGGCCCCTTTACCCGGGGAATTCCCTCCCAGGTGCTTATATCAGAGTCACACCTTGCCACTTGCATTGCTCCAATACGACTGATCGCCCGTGCCCGGGCCTCTTTGCAGGTGACGTACGCGGAGAGAGGGTACCTTACCGCTGCAATAGGTAAGGCGCCACAGCTCTCTAGCCTTGATATCAAGCTCAGCACCCTGCAGCTTAGCTACCATAAACACAAAGGAAAGAGAAGTACAACTTCATAGGCATGGAAAACACTCCCAACTGAATTGATGCAACATCAATTAAAGAAAAGGGGCCTCCTAGAGCCAAGGCACCATGTGCTCCCTCCACCTGAGGCTACATAGAGCACAGGGGTGACAATGACACAGCGGGTGCCTCCTATCTGCTCCCTATCATAGGCCAGATGGGGATCTCAGGGCAGAAGCTGAGGACAGGTATGCGTAGAGCTGCTGCAGCCAGCAAATCCAAAAGTTTAATCTGATATGTTTGGCTGGCCGCTGGTACTTAATCTGGGGCTGCGCTTGGTTTGCATGCCACTTCACCGCATGATGGAGGGCACTACACATTGAATGGTAGGAGTTTCCGCCAAAAGCTGGGCTTGCAGTTAAAGTAAGCTGAAGCAGGATTAAAGGTAACATAGCGATATCCGCCAAACAAGGGCAGCTTAGCTGAAGCCTTTCAGGCCTGCAGCTGAATTTCAATCTAGAGAGGCACCAGTATGGGCAATGCCTGAGAAAGCAGAATTATGTGCCAAAATTGGCCAAAGGCAAGATAGGTTTTTGGGGTAGAAGAGGGCAGGATGCAATGAAGGGTGGTCAATGAAATGTTCATGGGCTGCGGTGTGTCTGCTCGACTACCACTGGCCACAACCTTTGAAGCCGAACGGAACAGTTGAACCTCACACATGAACAGGCAACGCGCGTGACACGCAAAAAACACGCCCTGGCATTACCCTGTGCATATGCAGACTGCCGCTGGCACGGGCGGCGGTGTGAAGGTGCAGAGAACCCACGCGAAGCATACCAGCAAGCGATTGTGAGGTGCGAGCGGGGGCTCCAGTTCAAGGGCATCATGTGAAGAGTGCATCATTGGCTTTTCCTACAAGGGCCGGCATTCATCCGGGCACTAACACGTGCTGTGGATTCTGCCTGCTTGCAGGGCCTGGCGAAATGGTGGGCTGGAGCACCCCTTTCTGCTTGATGTAGGTACACATGTGTGTGTGACACTGTTTGTGAGCTTGATGCTCAGAAGCCTTAACACAGAATACGGACACTGGCCACCTCTGGCTCCTGTTTCCAGAATGTTTGGGACATCCTGCATCTTGTGGACATCCTTCTTGCCAGAGATGTGGGGCGAATAGGCATCACAGGTACGCACATGCGTCAGGGGGGGCTGGACTGCGGGTGCATGCTGGCGCGGTGTGTGCTGCTGCTTCACAAAGATTTTGCACTCACACGCCCTCTGCTCCAATCCTCACTGCTCTCCCCCTGTCGTGCTCCTCGTCTTGCTCAGGCACAAGCCTGGGCGGAATGCACGCATGGCTTGCAGCCACCCTGGACGAAAGGATTCATGCTGCTGCACCGATGATTGTGAGTGGCATGCATTGCTCCCTCTTGCCATCACGCTAGCCCATGTGCGGTGCGAGCTGTCTCCTTCTGCGCTGCTGTAAGTTTCGGACATCTGCACAGCTGACACCCTTGAGCTAACACTTGCAATCAATGGTTGTTAAAATGCAGCCAGACCAGACAGCATTGGGCCTGCCATCACAACCACAGGCCTACCATGCAGCCAGTACTTGAATTATGCGTGCCCCTACAACCTTCCTGCAGGGTGTTCAAGGCTTCAAGTGGGCACTGGACAACAATGCTTGGCAGGTGAGCACGTTTCATGGCACGGTGCACTGTTGGTCCCCTTCCACCTTGCCCTCTTTCTGATGCGCTTTCGTTGTGGCGTCAGCTCGCATTTGCTTTGACTTGTGAGGACAAAATGCCTTAACAACGTAGAACCTACTTGTCATTGCTGGCAGGGGCGGGTGGAGAGTATTCCCAGCGTCTTTTCTGCTGCTGCTGCCGACCTTGGGCGGGAGAGAGTTGATACAGAAGTTGTGCGCGCTGTCTGGGATCGCGTCCTCCCAGGTTGACTTGATGAAAGTGCTGTCATTACTGTGTATGGATCGCCTTCAACAACTGGAATACTAACACTACCCAGACATTCAAATGTTAAATCACCCTCTTCCTGCTCATCTCCCTTGTTCCCCCTCTTCAGGGCTTTTAGATGGATATGATGCACCACATTCCTTACCATCTTGTGCCCCTCGGCCTTTCCTGATTGCATCTGGCGAGATTGATCCCAGGTGTGTGCACGTTGTGCGCATTTGCATGTGTGATTAAATGCGTGAACTTGCCCACACTCATGCACACACTTATGCAGGAGTGCTCAGTGTGGTTTGTTAGAAAGGATTGTGCATGTGTAATAGATATGCATGGCATTTGAAGCTGAAAATATATTGTCATGGGCAATAAGTCCCTTCCTTTGTGGGACTGTTTGTAATGAGCTGTTTTGTAATAAAATATGTCCTATAGTATGGAACATATTATGAAATAGTCTGTTGGACCCAATGCTGGACAGGTTGAATGGAGCCACAGCCATGTACAGATGATTGATCGCCATGTTGATGACTCTGAATCAAGTATGCTTGGCTGCAGGTGTCCTTTACCTGGGGTCAGAGAAGCATATGCTGCTGCAAGAGAGAAATACTTGGAGCTTGTGCTGCTAGAGGGCGTGGCTGAGGCAGATGCTCCTGCAGTAGTGTCACAAAGACTCCAGCTGTATGTTGAGAATGGAGCAGGCCATAAGACAACGGAAGGCATGGAAATAGCAATCCAAGACTTTTTTGACCAGCACCTGCGATCCTAAGACAGGAGCTGGTATGTAAAAACCTAGTATGGTCTTAAATTTCCTCTCATAACTTGCCCTATAATTAATGCATGATATGGCCATAGCACAAAAAACTTCCTTGAAATTGATTGTGAATGTCCCTTATCTCCTGTACAAAAATTTTGCGTGGTTAAAATCGTGTCCCAGGTTCACCAATAGATTGAGTAGGCATGAAGTTTTAAAGAATGAGCTTGATGGTTTCAAGGGCAGCTGCCCCGCACTTAAGACCAAGTTGGCCGCCTTTGTTCTTCTGGTTGAGGTTGGCCGACTGCCTGGTGCTTGTGCATGCCATCAACTGCTAGAAACATCAGCACCACGTGCTGGTAGCGTGAGCATTGGGTGCTTTCGGATAGAGTGGCTGCTGCAGGTAGTGAACACGACGCACATGCATGGGGTCTTCCCATGGTGCTTGCAGACTGGGCAGGGTGATCACAGAACCTGTGACCCTGCTCGTCTTTCCAGTGACCTCTTGGGACTGATACACTGACATGTCATATTCCTGAAGGCTACTCCATGGACTCCATGGAATTTTTGGGAGCCACTATGACATGGGCAGTATTTGTATGACAACGAGCTTCTTCAATCAATCCATGTGAGATCTGCTGAGCCACCAAAAAAATTGGATAGGCCTGTAAAGGTCCATTCTACAAAATTTAGCCTATAAAAGCCTAGCAAGCTTTGCACAATCTATCACCGTCAATCTTTACAGCTGTTTTGAACTAAGGACAATGATTCGACAATACTACTAAGCAAGAAAGTAGTACTGAACTTGCTTTATCAGCTTGCAGCTTGGCACCCTTCTTTTTTTTGGCCATATATATACCTTACCGGATAGATTTTATTGCTTTCCTAAATTTGTGCTCTTCATGATTAAAGTTGCAGGCTTGCCAGTGATAGCTTCTGCTATTTCAAACGATTGCCCTCATCCATCAGGTACAGCTGTGCAACCCTTACCTAAGCTGCCTTCATTTGGCCAAGAGGCGTCCAAAGGAGTTTGGCTTCGGACATCCGCTCTGTCGCACTATGGATCAGTACCAGAAAGAAGAAAGAAAGAAAAGAAAAGAAAAACTACGCAAGCAGCAACAGTACCAGACTCTTGTCGGACAGATAGCTGGCAGGTTCAGCTACTGCCATGTTACTGTATGAAGCCCTTACCTAATCTTGCCTATCTCATGCTGCTGCAGATTGTGCTCGCATTGTCTTTATGTAACACTGTCTCTGAGCCAGACAACCTTGACACAGCCCCATTTGCTTTGCAATTGGAAATCAGTCAGTGGATATCAAAAATAGAAAGCCCGCCACATCAGCAGGAACGTTGAAGAGACCCTAATCAAAATTCAGAAACCCAAGCACCATTAGGGTTACCTTGAAGGTCTCACAGCTCTACCTGTTGAATGAGGGCAGCTCAGCTGTGGCCTGTCAGGCCTGTGAATATAACCTAGATCAAGAGATAGATGTGCTCAGTGCCAATGATGCAAGGTTCTGTCATACGTGCAAAAACGTCACTCCCTTAGTGTTTGGCCAATCAACAAGTCAGAATGTGAAGAAACCCATTCCTGTCCTTAGGGAGCTGGCTGCGTAGCCAAGCCCTGCATCTTGTCTGCCAACGCCTTCTTTATTTGTATGAGCTGATTTTGCTTCCCTTTCAGCACCTGCACATGTTTCAGAAGCAGCGACAACATTGAAATCTTGCAGGTTATCCTCATTATATACTCAAGTACCTGTATGTGCTTTGCTTGCACAAGAAATAGAAAAAAATTGCCCCTCTTGATTAAGTGCTGATAGAAGGCAACAAGACGTGGCATGTGTCTTTACCTCTTGCACCCCTTGCATCATCCCCTGAAGCTTATCAAACTTCCGTTTGTAGTGATCTTGCGCTTGTTCAGCAGACATCTGCATTCACAGAAACCAGGGGAAAAAGGTCAGGGTTTCTTGATCCTTTGTTCATCCTCTTTCCATATCGTGGGAGGCATGATAATAAAAAACTCTGACACATGCTTGCTCAACGCAGTTCTCTACTCAGTTTGCTTCCAGAGGTCCATACCATGCAAAATGATCAGGAGCTAGCTGTGTAGCATTGGTTTCACCCACCTCCACATAGTAACCAGTTCCAATGTCCACCAGAACCTGTTCAGTGCTTGCTACTGTGCCTGACACATAGAGAGACTGCGTCAGTGGTAACAGGAGGGGCTGGCCTGCATACAATAAGTAGGGAAAAGTGGGGACGGTGCTCAAAGGCATCGAACCAGCAATTGATATGCAAAATAAAACATTTTTGGTGTATGTCATGTGACTAATGGGTTCAGCCAGACCCTAAAATGTTGGGAGCACACACGCATGGCAATCACTGTGATTATGTGAGTGGTGTCCATCAGTACACTGTGATTATGTGCGTGTGTGTCCATCAGTGCACCTGTGTGTGTGCACTCTTTGCACGTGTGTGTGTGTGTGTGTTGTTGTGCGAATGTGTATGCGTGTGTGCGTGTGCGTTTGTGTGTACACGTGTGTGTGCGTGTGCGTTTGTGTGTACACGTGTGTGTGTGTGTGTGTGTGTGTGTGTGTGTGTGTGTGTGTGTGTGTGTGTGTGTGTGTGTGTGTGTGTGT
>LFCJ01003032.1_pt1 | contig 12222 bp, 13 predicted proteins | sample 643141 | NCBI WGS metagenome assembly LFCJ01 (sample SAMN03766243, study PRJNA286221) | soda lake metagenome | biome: soda lake; feature: Kulunda steppe; material: water; isolation source: sample B1-Br-g2 brine of Lake Bitter-1 | place: Russia: Kulunda steppe | collected 2010-07 | reverse complement strand
TAATAAGTTCCCACCTAAATCAATAAAATCATTATCATCAATTTGATTCGGATAATCAACTACATCAGGATTATTAACTATACCATCTAAAATTGCGTCTTCAATATGCTCCACTGCTAAAGCTTGGCTACTAAAAGCAAAAATAACAATCACCATTATTAGTAAAGATAGCTTTAATTTATTTCTAATCAACTTCATCTAATTATACACCACCTCTGAAATTTAATTAAATCTATCATTCCGACTTTGTACGCTTAAATAAATATTATTTCAACTATTTTATACTAAAATTATATCATGCAAACCTAAATATTCCCAGAACAAATGACACTAAACAAATATTTTAAGACTAATTATTAATTTTTCTCCTTTACATATAATAATTCGCTATTTTAACTCTAATTCCTTTATTTAATCTAAAAAAGTCGGGCCAACCTCTGCATAATCCACACATTTATTATAGTCTATTTAGCTTTAGGTTAAAAGTCAGAAGATAATAAAGAAGGAACTAGGAATTGGGAATTAGTAAGTGCAAAGATCAAAATCAAGATCTGGGGACGCGGATTTTCGCTGATGAATACAAAAGCACGCTGATTAAAACCATTTCTAGCTCTTGGTTCTAATCAGTGTTAATCGGGTTTAATCTGCGTTAATCTGTGTCAAACGCCTTTGCTTTTGACTTTGACTAAAAAAGGGCCAACGTCGGCATAATGCCTATACGTTGGCCCTATTTAAATCACTCTAAGATTTGATAATAAATAATAATCTCTTCCGCCAAATGAGTATAGAATAAAATTTTAACCTCTTCAATCTCAACTTCCTTTTCCAGCACTACTAACTGCTTTAATACCTGATTTATATCCTCAAACTTGTAATTCATTAATAAGTCTAAAAAATCTTCTTCTGCAACTCTAAGACTTTGGACTGATTCGACTTCTATTGTAGCATAAACAGGTAAAATAAAATTTACTACCATCATAAAAACTAAGCTTAAAAAAATAATTTTTTTCATTTTAAATATAACTGGCATATTCACCTGCCTTTCGATTACGGAATTAAGGAATCAGCAAAATTATACTGATCCCTAATCCCAATTACTACTAATTAAAACTTAACATTAACTCCTGCTGTAATTGCCTCTGTATTATAATCATCATTGCTATCTTCACCATGGAAATTAGTTCTATTATAATTAATATTAGCAGAAGTATCTTCACTAATCTGATACTCTAACCCTGCCTCAGCTGTAGCTAATCTTCCAGCTAAATCAACTCTAGCCTCTTTTTCTGCCCAGCTTAAGCCAGAATTTAACTTAACTCTATCACTTACTTCATATCCTGCCTTTACTGCTGCTTCCTTATTTAAATACTGCTCATTATCAGCATCGAAAATAGTTGCTAGCTTAAGCTCTGGTGATAATTGTACTCCTACTACCTCAAACTCAGGCTGGTAAGCAAAGCTTAAAACCTTATCTGCCTTTGTCTCATCATCACTATCTTCATAATCATAAATAGCTGCTAAAGAAATATCATTAATCTCTTTATTTCCTTCTAAATAAGCAAACTGCTCCTCAGCATTAATTCTATTTTCATAATTTCCAAATAAACTTACATTAAAGATTTCATAAGGATTTTCCTCAGCTACATCTACTGTTAAAGTTATCTCATCTGCTTCACCATCAAAGTCATCATCAGCTTGAATTCCGACAAATTGATCTACATACTTATAATTTCCTGCTAGATTTAACACTCCTAAATCAGTCCCGGCACCTAACTTAAATAACTGACCATTTTCATCAGCATCATTTAAAGCAAACTCTCCTGATAAATTAAAATTATCAAACTCTAATTCTGAACCTAAGCCAAGAACTAAATTACTATCATCAGCTTCATCTTCTCGTCCTAAAAAAGTATTAATTGGTAAATCAAATAATCCATCATGACGTGCTGCAATACTTCTTGTATCGCCTCTTTTACCTAGAGCAAAGATAGAATCTTCAGCTCTTAAGACTACACAATCAATATTATCTTCATCAGCATATAAATAATCTCTCCATGCTAAATCTTGCTCATTACCTATAGTTGCTGAAAACTCTTCAGTCTTGATTTCACCAGTTATTTCATCTAATACGAAAGCATTAGTTAAAGCATCGCTATCTTGAAAATTACCAAAATAATCTCCTACTGTTCTTAACTCTAAATCAGCCATCAAACCATCTTGTTCTAGATTAAGACCAAACGTAGCATACTGCTTAAAATAATCTTCTGCTTCAATTAAATCTGGATCATCCTCATCAAAGTCAAATGGATTCTCATATGCATCTGCACCACTAACCTCTGTTAAATTATACTTAAGGCCAGTTTCACCTAAAATAGTTAAGACATCCTCTTCTTCTAAGCGCTGATTAACTAGCTCTATCTCTTTATCAAACTCTTGGGCCAACTTATTAATTACTTCCATCATATCTTGACTGATTTCATTATTCTCATCTTCCATTTCTGCTAAAATTCCTGCAGTAACGGTTGCCATCTGATATCTACTTAAAGGCTGCTCACCCTGATAAGTTCCATCATTAAATCCTCTAATTATTCCTGCCTCTGCCACCTGTTTTACTGCATCTTGGGCCCAGTGATTTGTAGGAACATCATTAAAAGAACGTGCCATTACTGGAACTGTAAGTGCTAGAATCAATGTCATAGTCAATACTACAATTAATTTCTTATTCATTAGTTTATTTCCCCCTAAATTTTTTGGTATGAAAATGTCTTAACCAGTGCAACTTTTTATAAGACAGTTTAGATTTTAAGGGGTCAACATCTATTGAGTTGCCTAGTTTCCTCAATTATGCCTACCTCTTTATTATTCTAAATGTCTGTTAAATGCAGCCTTAACTCCAAACTAGCTTTAATCACCTCCTAACGCAGATTTAAACTTAAAACTGCCTTTTAACCATTATTAAATTTTTGCTATATTTATTAATTAGACAAAAAATATAATAATCCTTTTGGTATATTATGTTTTTATATTTTTATTTGCCTAATATTATTATTTGACATATTTCTTTTAAATCCTTTTGGTAAATTAGAGTAATTAAAATAGTAAAAAAGTAACAGGAGCAAGCTCCTGTTACTTTTTTCCTGTAATTAAATCTCACTTAATAAATTTTAAAACAGCTCATTGAAATTTTATCTTTTTTGTGATATGATTATAATAGATTAACATTAAAAAAAATATCTCTTTCAGGAGGTAATAGATGATGGAGGAAAAAGAGTTAAAGGAAAAAATCGAGTTCTTACGCGAGAAAATGCATTCTGCTTCTGATAAAGAAAAAAGGCTAAAAATCAGCCAAAAATTAGACAAGCTTATAGTTAAGCATCTAAAGTTACAGATGGACTAAGTCTGTAAATATCTAAGCACAATTATAAAAGCAGCATAGTCATCCACAGCTCTAGGTGGTGTCTGTAAGGAGGTAGGAATTAATCTTTTTATACCACGAGGTGGATTATTATTCCAATATTCCTTTCTAGCTGCGAGGCTAGAATTTCTCTCATCGACAATTTCGCATTTTGAGAATACTTTATTTATTATATTAAAAAAGCATTCATGAGAAGTTCCATTGCCCAAGAGAATTTTTTCACATTCATACTCTTTCTGTAATCTCTTTACCTCAGCCTCAAAATCCTTAGCTTGAATTAATACCCCTTTCACTAACTCTAAATTCTGATTTACCACTGCTAAACCAGCCTTATCTTTTCCCGGATCAACTCCTAAATAATACATAACTCACCAGCCCTTTGTTAGTTTATAGTTGATAGTTGACAGTTGATAGTTAAGAGCAGAACGAAATTTTGCTGCTTAGCCAAAAGAAGTTTACAGTTAACTTCAAAACCATATATCTCTTGACCTTGATCTAAGGTTTTACTGATTCCTGATTCCCAGTTCCTGACTCCTACAATTAGAATACTTGATACAAACTAAAAGATAACTCAACTTGTTTGCCATGATAAATATCTTCTTGACTGGATAAAGTCACTAAATAACTTTGCTTATCCTCTTTGATTTTAGCTATTACTTCTGCTAATTCTTCTCTATTATAATCAATTGCTTCTTCTATAATTCCTGCTTCAGCCAACTCTCTATAAACAGTATATACCAAATGATTTAGCTCAGCTTTAACATCATCCTCTAGACTAATCATCTGACTAGCTATTGCCTCTCCTGCTTGATAAAGTTGATTGTCTAAGGCTAAATAATTTCTATTCTCGCCTCCACTAAAGAGACTGAAATTATAGCTTAAATTATTTAACTGTAGCTCTTTGTTAGTCACTTTCTGACTTAACTCCTCTTTTTCAGCTAAAAGATTATCCATTTCAAATAAAGCTAGCTTGACATTATTCGATGCTAAGACTAAAAAGATAATAGTTAAAGTTGTAATTAAAACTCCACTTAAGAGAGTAATCAAAGTAGAGGTATGCTTCGGGCGAAGATTAAAGATTGTCAACCGCTTCTTACCTACCTTCATCCCAATCTTATCACCTAAATAAGCAATTAAGCCACCAATAATTATTAGAATTAAGATTAGTTTCATTCCATACATAACTTATAGCTCCTCTTCTTATTTTCTTATTATCTCCTTCGAGCTAAAAAAGTGGCTTCCTTTAGAGAAATTTAACCAAAAAATAAAAAGTCTTTAGGACATATGCCCTAAAGACTTTTTAGATTCTAAATTAAATTTTTATTTAAAACGTATAAGTGACACTAGCCTCTATAGATACTCCATCAAATACCTTAACATCATCAAAATCACCAGTTACTAAGTCAATGTCAGTTCTAGCATTAAAGCATAAATTATCATCTAAGTTCATAGTATAGTCAGCAAAAGGAGCTACACCTAAGCCCTCTTCCTCTTCATCTCCAAATGTAACATTGTTATCAGAACCTACTTCTAACTCTTCAGTTACATCCATAGCATAGTTAGCATATAACTTAGCTGCAAAAGAAGTATTAAACTCATTATCGTTTGTTAAAACATCTTCAATTATTAACAATTCATCATCATCTAAAGCACCAGTTACACCAAGCGCTAAGTTTTCAACTGCAGTATTTTCTAGAGTGGATTCAACTACAATATCATCAGAATGACTCTCACCACTAAATTCATATCTAGTTAAAGTATGATTAATATCTGCAGTCAAAGTAGTATCTGCATCAATATCCATAGCTAAATTGAAGAATGGATTAAACTCTATGTCTTCTGCAGTATCATCTTCCAAGACTTCATAAGTGATACTATTATTTACACCAGCAGTCATACCTGGAGCAACTTCCATTGCATAATTTACAAAAGGACTAGTAGTAAGCAACTCATCCTCATCATCTTCAACTACTAAATCATTATCAACACCAAAAGTTACATTATCAACCATATCATCAACCGATACATTCCCATAAAACTCCATAGCATAAGTGCTATCTCCTTCGTCTGGAATTAAGAACATATAGTCTTCTGTATCAATTGCATCAGACTCTTCTCCTAATGCTCCATCTACACCTAAAGTTAAGTAATCAACTCCAGTAAATTCAGCATTTGGTCTCAAGGCAATATCGATATCACCTAATTCATCTAAAGGTGAACCAACTAAAAAATCAAATCCAGCCGTCATATCTTCCTCTAATAAAGCTGTAAAATCAAGTGTACCATCAGCATAGGTAAATGTTCCATCGTCGATATCCTCAGTCACATCTTCCATTTCTACTTGTGAAGTAACTTCACCCTCTACAGCTAAAACTGGTACAGCAAAAACTAAAGCCATTGCTAACGCCAACAAAATAATACTTTTTTTCATTCTTTTTTTCCCCCTTAGTTTTGATAATCTTTAATTTCATTTTTTAATACTAATTACAACATCACTACTCGAATTATAACAGAAAATAGCGATTAATGCAAGCTTGTGCAATCGTTTGCTTTAGCTTTTGTTAGAATAAAAGAGCTCATAAAAATACAAATAAAAACTCCCTAAGAAAACTTAGGGAGTTTTTACCATATCTTATTTAGCTGCTTTAAATAATAGAGCAAAACCAACTGCTGCAAAGACAAAATTCTGCAACCAAGCTCCTAGCCATGGTGTAATTGTTCCAGCTTGTCCTAAGGCAGAGCCAACAGTCATTAATACATAATAAATAAAGACAATTACAATACTAAAGCCTAGTCCAATTGAAGAACCAGAACGACTTCTTTGCAGACCTAAGCTAGCACCTACTAAAGCAAAGATAAAACTAGCAAAGGGAATAGCAAAACGATGATGATAATCAATTAATAACTCCTTTATATTCTCGCCTTCTTCTTCTTTGGAAGCAATATGCTCTCTTAGATTGGCCAGACTCATCTCTTCTGGATCTTTACTGCGGCGAGATATCTGTCCTGGATTACGAGTTATCTTATCTTGCATACTAAACTCACTAAACTCAGTCCTAGGGATTCGGCCATCAGAGCTAATATTATAGACTATACCATCAAGAAATATCCACTCGCCATCCCTCCAAATCCCACTCTCAGCCTGGATAATGCTCTCTAGTTGACCATCCTTATAATCCTGCCAGGCTACTCCTTTTAGAGTCTGTTCATCACCATCAAATTTATCTGCCGTTAAGATAAAATCTAAGCGACCAGAGGAACTAGGTGCAATCCGGAGATTCTCTTGACTACTAGGTCGTTGTTCTCCATGTCTAATCTCATGACGCATATCTTCATAAACCTCAACACTTAAAGGAACTAAAGTATCATTAAATAAGATAGTTACTCCACTGACTAATAATGCAACTACTAAAACCGGTGTCACTATCTTAAAAAAACTGACACCTCCCGCCTTCATAGCTATTACCTCGCTATCGCCTGATAAACGACCAAAGCATAATAAACTAGCTAATAACATCGACATCGGAAAGGTATAGACAATGATTGGTGGCAGGCTTAAAAATAATAATTGCAGAGCTTGTATTATAGAAATTCCATAATCCATCATATAATTTCCAATCCGACGTAAAATATCAGAACCGATAAAAATACCCGTAAAAGCAAAGACTCCAAATAAAAAGGGTTGAATCAGCTCTTTTAAGATATAGCGATAAAGTATTTTCAAAGCTTAATCCACCTCACATTTTAAACTTCTCTCCTAAATAGAATTTTTTAGCTGTTTCACTATTGGCTATATCATCTGATGTTCCTGATAAAAGTATTTCACCCTGGTGCATAATATAAGCTCGGTCAGTAATAGCTAGAGTCTCTCGTACACTATGATCTGTAATTAAAACACCCAAACCTTTATTTTTTAAATGAGAAATAATATCTTGAATATCACTGACTGCAATCGGGTCAACACCAGAAAATGGCTCATCTAATAATATATATTCTGGATCAGTCGCTAAAGAGCGAGCAATTTCAACCCTTCTTCTCTCACCACCTGATAATGTATAGGCCTTATTATCTCTTAAACGCTCAATATCAAACTCCTCTAGCAAAGAATCAGTAATCTTTTGATTATCAGCTGGTCGGTCAATCATCTCTAAAATAGCCATAATATTTTCTTCCACCGTTAACTTTCTAAAGACAGAAGGCTCTTGGGCCAAATACCCAATACCTTTACGGGCCCGTTTATGCATCGGCATTTTAGTAATCGGCTTACCATTTAAAATCACCTGACCTTGGTTAGGGCTAACTAATCCTACTACCATGTAAAAAGTCGTAGTCTTTCCTGCCCCATTTGGCCCTAAAATACCAACTATCTCACCAGGCTCAACCTTAAAGTTAACCCCATCAACCACATTCTGTTTATTATATCTCTTAACCAAATTTACCGCTTTGATTGTCACTATAGCCACCACCTAAAAGCTTTTAATTAATAATCAATCTCGGATTCTTACTGGCAGTTATTTGCCTACTTTCAGCATCAATAACTACTCTTTCAGCCGTCATAAGCCCTCGTTCGCGCTTGATTTCAACTTCGCCAGTTAAAATAATCTCGCCATCAGCTAATTTATATTCAAGTTGCTTAGCACTAGCATCTAATCCTTCCTGCTCATCATTAATACTTACCTGACCACTAACTAGTAATATCTCAGTCTGATAATTAAAATTAAACTCATCACCTTTAACTAGTAATCCCTCTGATTTATAAGCTGGATTACCAGTCACCCAAGCAGTATCCTCATTTAAATCCAGCTCAAGCTTTTCACCGCTTAAAATATCCTTACCCCGCTCTAATTTTACCGAACCAGTAGCTTCAATCATTTCTAGTAAATCATCTGCTTTCAATCTATCACTACTTAAAGTGAAATCTTCTCGGATTAACTTAACATTATCAATAGCTATTAGCTGTTGATTTAAATCATCAAGAATTAACTCATCAGCTAAAAGCTCTAACTCATCCATTTCAACTTCCATTGCTTGAGTACCTGCTGGTAGAAAAAAAAGCAAACAAAAAACTGATATTAATAATATTATTTTATAATTGCTCATCATCTTCACCCTTTTCTCTAGCTTTAAGTTGAACATCATCGATTAAATTAAGCCTTCTTAAATCAATCTGGCTAACAAAATTATCAGCTCTAATCTCTAATCCAGGTTGAGTAATTAAAATATTACCTCGTCCAGTTAATTCATCTTTAGCTTGGTTCCAATTAAGCCTATCTGCCTCTATACGACGATTATCGCTAACTAGCTTGATTGGCCCAGCTAAACTTAAAAATCCAGTCTCATGATCCATCACTCCTGAGTCAGCAGTTACTTCTAATACCTGCTCTCCAGCTTCATAAATACTAGCAGTAATAGTATTTAATCGATAATCATCAGGTTCTTGATAATCTCTAATCTCATCTGCTTTAAGCTCCCATTTAGTCTCTTGATCATCACTATATAAAGTTATTGTTGTATCTTTTAAAGTTCTTTCTGGCTGACGAGCCTGCTCTTCTTCTACTGCCTCATCTTGAGAATCTAAATCATCATACTCAGTATCATTATCCAAATAATTTATTGCAACGAGTACTAAAGCTAAACTTAAAGCTAGTATTACTAAAATTTTAAGCTTCTTCATCTTAGGCCTCCTTATCCGGCCTTGTCTTCCAACGGCGGTGTAACCATAACCATTGCTCAGGATATTCTTTAACTAAAGCTTCAAGTTGATCATGTAGCTTTTGTAAAACCTCTAATTCTTCAGCCTCAGAGCTATCTTTAGCTACTTTAAGCTCATCATTAATAATCAGTTTATAATTATTATCAGGCTTTTTAATTAAGAAAATAGGTAGAATTGCTGCATTAGTCTTTTTAGCAAAATAGACTGGCCCTTTAGCAGTCGAAGCTGCATCATCTAAAAAATCAATAAAGACACCAGTCCGCTTATTTTGATCACCTAAAATTAACATAAACTCATTATTTAATAGACTCTTATAAATCTTTTTAACCTCTTTTTTAGTATAGACATTACCACCTTGTGAAGTCCTAATCTTTAAAATCTGCTCATAGATATATTCATTTCTCTGCTCTTTAGCGATTGCATTCATGGGATAGCCTAAATAAGCCAAATAAACACCTAATAATTCCCAATTTCCTAAATGGCCTGTAAACAAAATCACTGGCTGCTCTTGATCATAAAGTCTTCTTAGCTTATCTAATCCTTCAACATCAATCCTAGCTCTAAATTCTTCTTCTCCCCAAGCCGGTAAGGTAATTATCTCAGTTAACTTAAAGGCAACATCTTTAAAAACTTGCTTAGTCAAATCTCTCGCCTCAGCCTTAGAATACCCGAGATGTGATTGAATATTAGCAATAGCTATCTTACGACGCTTAGCAATTATATGAAATAGAATTACTCCTAGGCAATTAGCTAAATAATATCTTATTTTCCGTGGTAAAATAAATAAAACCTTCTGAAATAGTATAAATAAAATGTATGTTATCCGGGCCAACATCTCTCACCTTCTTTTTTATTTAGCATTTAAAATTACTTCAGCTAGTTCTCTAACTGCTCCTTGACCACCAACAAATCTAGTTACATAATCAACCTCTTCTTTCACCTGCTTTATCCCATCACGCACCGAAGCCGAAAAACCTACCTGCTTTAAAATCTCTAAATCATTAACATCATCACCTATATAAGCAACCTCAGACTTATCTAAATTATAACGCTCTAAAATTTCATTGAACACCTTAATTTTATCAGCAATCCCTTGATGCACTTCTTTAATGGATAACTCTTGGGCACGCCGAGTAACAGCCTGCGATTGACGACCAGTAATAATAGCAACCTCTATCCCCGCTTTTTGCAATAGCTTAATTCCTTTACCATCCTTAACATTAAAAGCCTTAAACTCCTGCTCATTAGCACCTAAATAAATTTTGCCATCAGTTAACACCCCATCGACGTCAGTGATTAACAACTTAATCTTTTTTGCTTTAGCTGATATTTTTTGATTCACTTTAACACCCCCGCTTTTTTTAGTTGATAGTTGATAGTTGATAGTTGAGAGCAGAACGAAATTTTGGTGCTTGCCCAAAAAAAGTTTACAGTTTACAGTTTACAGTTTACAGTTTACAGTTTACAGTTTACAGTTTACAGTTTACAGTTAAGTTCAAAAGCATCAAAGTCAAAACCTTTACTCCAAAACCACATGGCTCTAGACTTTGATTTATGCTCTTACCGATTCCTGGTTCCTGATTCCCTGTTCCTGTTATTTGCTGATCCTTAGTTCATGCAATCAAAACATTAATTGACTGCGTCAATTTTAATTGAAACTAAAAAAACTAGTATTTTGCATTATAAATCTTATCGGTTTTGAATTCAATGGTTTTTGAATTTAAAGGTCTTAACTGTCAACTGTCCCTGCCAGCCTAAAAAACAAGGCTGGCTGTGAAAACCACAAAAACCGTATCTACTGTCAACTGTCAACTGTATTTCTAAACAACCCCTGCTTCCAATAAATCCTGAAAGTTAATCAAACCTACTGGCTTGTTTTCACTATCAACAATCGGTAAATCTTTAATCTCTTTTTCCTGCATAATCTTTAATGCCTCAGCCGCTAGTTTATCTTGGGCAATTACAGTCGGATTTAGAGTCATTAGCTCTTGAGCTGTCATCTTTAATAAATCAACTGAGTCTTCTAATTGGCGTCTAATATCGCCATCAGTAATCACACCAACTAATTTTTTAGACTCATCTACCACACTAACAGCCCCCATCCCACTAGAAGTCATAGCAAATAAGCTCTCTTTTAAACTAGTATCTTGGCTGACAACTGGATTCTGTTCACGAATCTTTAAGACATCCTCTACAGTTAATAATAACTGCTTACCTAGCTTTCCACCAGGATGGTACAAAGCAAAATCCTCTGGTTTAAAATCTCTTAAATCCAATAAAGTGACTGCAATACTATCACCTAAAGCTAACGCAGCAGTAGTACTAGCTGTCGGGGCCAAATCATGAGGACAGGCCTCTTCTTTTACCGAAGAGCTGACTACATAATTAGAATTTTTAGCTAAAGTAGAATCTAAATTACCAGTAATAGCAATTATCTTAGCTCCGATTCTTTTTATGGCTGGAATTATCCTTATTATCTCCTCAGTTTCACCGCTATTAGATATAGCAAAGACTAAATCATCCTCAGTCAGCATTCCCAAATCACCATGAACTGCCTCACCAGGATGTAAAAAGAAAGAGGAGGTACCTGTACTAGCAAAAGTAGCCGCTAACTTACGAGCAATCAGACCAGATTTACCCATCCCGGTCATCACTACTCGCCCAGCACAGTTTAAAATAGCTTCTATAATGGCACAATAATCACCATTTAGCGAATCTTTTAAGTTATTAATTGCCTCAGCCTCAATACTTAAAGCCTCTTTAGCTGTAGCAAAAATTCTTGCCTTATCTAGTGAATCACCTGTCATTACAGTCTTCTCCTTTCGTTGATTAAAGGAACTAGGAATTAGGTATTAGGAATTAGCTAAAACCATAGAACAAAAATCAAAAGCTATATGGTTTTGAAGTTAATGGTTTGACTTCACTAGTTCCTAGTACCTAATACCTAATTCCTTAATTCGTTTCTAATCCCTAGTAATCTCATCAATAGCTTTAACCTGCTTTAAAATCTTCTCTAAATTCTCAATTCGAACCATATTTGGCCCATCACATAAAGCCTCTTCAGGTCGGTCATGAACCTCCATAAACAAAACAT
>LFCJ01003031.1_pt1 | contig 12223 bp, 12 predicted proteins | sample 643141 | NCBI WGS metagenome assembly LFCJ01 (sample SAMN03766243, study PRJNA286221) | soda lake metagenome | biome: soda lake; feature: Kulunda steppe; material: water; isolation source: sample B1-Br-g2 brine of Lake Bitter-1 | place: Russia: Kulunda steppe | collected 2010-07 | reverse complement strand
TGTGTGTGTGTGTGCATTGCTAGAGACGGGGGTAAAATAAAGGAAAGGAACCTCCAGGCTGCCGCTACTCCAGAGACTGCCCTTTCAAAGGACTTGTTGGGGCGTGTTAAAATGCCTGGCACATGTGTGTTAGTTGTGGGCTGGGCTGTAGCGTGATTGGGCCCTCTTTGTGTTCAACAAAATCCATAAGGCTAGCCTTTAGTGCTCCAGAGACTCATGCCACATAGTCTAGGGTAGACTTGATAAAGGCGATTGGGAGTTGGGTGTTAAATTTCCTTTACACAGGCTGATGCCCACTGCTTCTCATGGTTCATAATTTTTGGCAATGATTATAGGCAAACATGTTTTTCTCATGTGTAAATGGACAGCGCACCTTGCAGCTTCAGCCATCCAGGGTGATTCCCTAGAGGAAGGCAGTGCCCTCAGGGCCACCAGCCAGCAAAAAAATGGCAGCCTATCTATAGGGTTACAAGGGTTACAAGAAAAATGCCTGCAGTCAAAAAGTGCGACTGCTAACCTGCTGATAAACACCAGCAGCCATTTTGCACATAAGTCACAAGTAGGGGAGGTATTGTGAGTCCAGGTCACAGTTTCAATTCGTAGGATATGAGCACGAAGTCTGAAGGCCATGCTACAAATAATGTCACGAGGAAGATCAAGGAGCATGTACCTAGGATGGGTGTATGGCGAGTGTGTGACCAGGGCCCTCTTGGTAGGGAGGGCGCACAATCTATGGTAAGTGGAGCGCTTGCTGTTGCGCTCCCGTGGATGCACATCAGAATAAGCAAACACTCGTAGGGCGGGCGTCTGTCACCCTTTTCAGTAACCAGCGGACGCCTTCGAGCTGATGGGGATAAAGTTCCACTCGAGGTTGCTTCCCTTTCATCCGGGAGTCGATCTCTCCTAGACTGAGGGGAGGACAACAATCGTCGTTGTCTCGATTCTTTTCCTCGAAAGTGGTCCCTTCTCGATCGTTCTCTTTGTATTCACCGGCTCTCATGGTGGTCATCTGTAACACTGTATATGTACTCCACTTCCGACTGATAGTGCTTTACAAGAGAGAAGGATTCATGTTGTATCGTAACCGAATCGTAATTTCAGCCCGACAAAAATCAAGAGTCGATACAAAGAACTGGAGGAAGGATCTTTTTTGTAATAGTAAAAATACGGAAACTGACCAAATTTCAGTTGGTGTTAAATCATACGCGTGACGTGGCGTCGGCCATCCATCCCTAGGGGAGGGAGGGGGTTGGGGAGGCAAGTGATGCGGTCGAAGGGGAAGGGGAAGGAGAAGAAAGGGAAGCCAAAGGCAAGGTTGCAGGAGAGGGTGTGGAAGAAAAAGAAGAAGAAGAAGAAGAAGAAGAAGAAGAAGAAGAAGAAGAAGAAGAAGAAGAGCAAGAGTCTCTCTTCTTTTGGTAAGCTATCCGCGCACAGGCAGAAACTGTACTTCAAGTTTACAAGTTTAAGTTTGACCTTCAGCCAGGTAGTTTGACTGATCAGGTTGCTGATGAACACCAGCCATCAAAAAAACATCCATAAGCTCTGGAATAAAACGATAGGAATCGTTAAATTGTTTCTGAATTGAAGACATCTTCAGAACAAGCTTGAGAGAAATAAAAAGCTCCAGTCTGATTGACATTCATTTTGTGAGCCATAGGTAAATCGTGAAACAAGTCTGCAAATTGGAGCCTCAACGAACACATTTGCGTGCAAAAACTGTACTTCGGTCCAGCCTCTGGACTCCACTGGAGAGCATAACCGTTGGGCAGTTGGTGGGCATCCCAGAATCCATCTGCCCCCCGCTTGCATTTCATTCTTTGACTGATGTAGGGAGTTTTTCACTGCGTTTTTCTTTTTTCTTTCTTGAATTGATATTAAAATCAACATGTGGGATTTTAATGCAAATAGGAATTCAATTGCTTTCACAGTCCTTCACCCACTTCAGGGTGACCTGTACATCATAATAGTTCTATATCATGCTTACATAGCAACCTCAACCCTGGTCACCTATCATGATGATCATGTTAGTCAGTTAGAAGCTTATCACTTGAGGTCTCTAAACAAGTAACATAGAAAACCCAGGATGAGAGCCCGGTCGAAGGCCTCATATGCCAGAAGCTACGGAGTTTGCAAAGACAAGAAAAAAAAATACAAAAACGCTCCCTCCATGAATGAAGGAAAAGGAGACACATTGGCCCTAAGAGCCGTGAGTCTACTCCACCAGGCAAAATACGGTGTTTGTGAACAGCAACTTGCTTTGAAAGCTTGATTCTAAACAGGTGAAAAGACGGATGAGCAAGAATACATGATGATATAGTTCTGTACAAAATAACGTAACAGAGTATGTCTCCACTGCTTTAGCTTTCGCACTCTCGGGCTCTCCAATACTCGAGTTGCGCCGTCCTCCCGCACAGGCCTCCCCTTCAACTTCTAATAACGATTCAAAACCTTGATGCCTAGGATGGCATGCAGCCTCATCTTATGAGCACGCCAATCAAAACTTAGCTGGCAGACTTGTTGTTCACTTCACTCAACAACCCGCTCTGGTGAGGTGCGGGCCAACTACCAACCGCTTCTCCTCACAGTCCCACAGGGCATCAAGTGGGTATCCGCCAGTGCGGTGCGCTCCAACTACCAACAATCTCGCATTTTCCTCAAGAGGCCCCAGTTCTATCCCACAAGGCACAAGGGCCATGTCTGCCAGCATGCACATTGCCGCCCAATCAAGATGCTCCAGAGCAGGGACTTCCGCTTGAAGCGGCGAGGGCTGTGTCTGTGGCCCTCACAGCAGCCAGCATTGATGCCGCGCCCGCCAGGTTCAAAGCCGCTAGCACCAGTAGCCCTAATGGGGCCTCCTTTAAGACCACCAATACAGCAAAGCCTGCGTGCAAAAGGAGCTCACACTAGTTATACATTTGGTGCAGCTGCACCAGATCTACTCGTACCGATGTAACTGGTACAGATCCAGACATGCATGGCACACGCACAAGGCTCTGTATCCTGTGCATCATCCCCCCACAGCAAGTCAGTGGGTTGAAGTTGGCTAAGTGGACATTACAAGGGTGACGCTATGTGGACATTACAAGGGTGACACGCGCCTAAGGAATGCACATTTTTCAGGGATCCCTCGGGGTGCGGAAGGGGATTGCTGCGCACGTGCCTGTGCATGCATGCACGCACGTGTGGCACATGGCTTCCAGCACAATAATTTGCAGAGCCTGTGCATGATAGGCACCTGGCAGCGCGCAAAGACGCTGGTCCCTCCAAGTCTGACGGCAGAGGCACTGGTCCTTTCAACCCAGACAGCCGACAGTCTATGCAGTCTGTGCATGGGCCACGAGCAGACTGCCCCAGACAAGATCCTGCTCTTCCTCAATGTTGTGCGCAGCAAGGCACACACGGGTTGCACCAGAGAAGGGCCCACATCGTGGACTATGTGCGTGCGTGTGTGGGTGTGTGTGCATAGGTGTGTGTGCGCGTGGGTGTGTGAGTGTGCATGGGTGTGGGTGCGTGTGCGCGTGGGTGTGAGGTACACAAGGCATACCGTGAAACACCATGATGTGCCTTACAATGTGCCCCATGTTGTGCCTCATGACTTGCCTCATGATTTCCCTCATGGTGTGCCTCACGATGTGCCTCATGGTGTGCCTTACGATGTGCCCCATGACTTGCCTTACGATGTTCCTTACAATGTGCCCCATGTTGTGCCTCATGATTTACCTCATGATTTCCCTCATGGTGTGCCTTACAACGTGCCTCATGGTGTGCCTTACGATGTGCCTCATGACTTGCCTTACGATGTTCCTTGCAATGTGCCCCGTGTTGTGCCTCATGATTTACCTCATGCTTTCCCTCATGGTGTGCCTTACAATGTGCCTCATGGGGTGCCTTACGATGTGCCTCATGGTTTGCCTTATGACATGCCTTACAATGTGCCCCATGTTGTGCCTCATGATTTACCTCATGCTTTCCCTCATGGTGTGCCTTACAATGTGCCTCATGGGGTGCCTTACGATGTGCCTCATGGTTTGCCTTATGACATGCCTTACAGTGTGCCTAACAATGTGCCTCATGGTTTGCCTCATGGTGTGCCTTACAATGTGCCTTACGATGTGCCAAATGGTATGCCTAACTATGTGCCTTACGATGTGCTTCATGGTGTTACCTCATGGCGCGCTTCATGACGTGCAGCCCCCGGGGGCCTTGCCCCAACAGAGAGAAATCGCCAAGAGAGTCGCAAGCAGAGGGTTGTTTGCAAACCCACCACAGGCCTGAGGGTGGTCCACACACACACCACAGGCCAGGGTTGTCTACACACACACACACACACACACACACATCACAGGCTGCACACCACAGGCCAGGGCTGTCCACACACCCACCATTCACCACAGGCCAGGGTTGTCCACACACCACAGGCCAGGGTCGTCCACGCACTTACCACAGGCCAGGAAAAGGCGGGACCACACTGATGCCTCGTAGAAGCTCCTTGCGTAAGGGCTGGCACCCTCATGGCCTGGGCTGCCAGCAAGGCTGCCAGTGCCCTTAGAGCAAGGAACAGCAGAAATACATGCACACACACAACCTGATGTAGGGGAGGGAGACAAGCAGCAAATACCGTACACACACAGGCGCAATTGGGGGAGGCCGGGACACTGCACACACACATACACACAGCACACACTGGCGCAACTGAGGGACTGGGAGGGCATCACACTGCATGCACAAACACAATGCATGCAGCGTCGCTGGTGCAAGGGGAGGTGCAGAGACTTGGCGGGCCCATTCACACGTAACATCTCACTCCTGTATAGGTGTAAGCAAAGCAGCGCGCAGCACCGAAATTGATTGGCATCGAGCCTGCGTCATGTACTACGCGCAGCTGGTGAATGTACTGCAAGTGCAAACCCTCTCCTGTTTGGAGCCTGGGTAGGCCCTGCCCCATGGCTGCTCATCCATCCCACTAAAAGAATGCAATGCTGAGCCACATCATGATGCATGCTTAGCATGTCTTACATGCATCCCAGCCAGCATTTCCTCTTTCTCCAAAAACATGCTTTTACATAAATTTGGCTGGTGGAGCAACGGCCCCGTTTCCCACACCAATTCCTGACGGTTTAGGCTGACCCAATTCCCTGGGGCAGGGTACGAACCAATCGGCTCTGGCAAGGCATCAGTGCAGAACATGAAGGGTACACACCAATCGGCTCTGGCAAGGCATCAGTGCAGGACATGCGCTTAAATTACGAGTAAGGCCTCCAGTCAAATTGACTGACTGCTAGCCTAACAAGGCATCAGTGCAGAACATGCGCTTAGGAATGCACAGTTTGACAAACATGGTCCCCTAGCAACTCGCACAGGGCTGCCTAGACCAACCTTATCCGCACGTACCGCTGCCCCTTCCTGCATTGCTACCCCTCAACTGCTTGGACCCTTGCCAGCTCAACGTAACCTTCCCTGTGCAAGCCACCTTTCACGAGTACCGCAAATGCACACCGCCCCTTTGATGCTTGATGCATGACCAGGGCAGCTCACTACCCCTTCAATGCTTGGTGCATGGCCAGGGCTGCAGCACACCACCCCATCAACGCAACTGAAGTGCATGGCCAGAGTTGCCCAAGCTGCCCCTGGCAGCTTTCAAGAGATTTGTGCAGCCTGGCTCCCGTGTTTTGGGCTTGCCAGATTGAAGCACCCCAGGCTGCTGCTCTGTGCATAGGAACGAGGCTGGAGCCAAGCCAGAGGCCTCTGCTCTGTGCACTTGGGGTAGAGACATGCCAGAGGCTGCTGCTATATCCATTCAACCTAGATTACAAGGTTGGGGCAAGTCAGAGGCCTTTGCTTTGAGCATGAAGAAGCTGAGGCATGTCTGGCAGCATGTGTATTTGTTTGTGCGCATGACACGCGCCGTGTGTGCGTGTATGCGTGTGCGTGTACGTGTGTGGCGAGGCACAGCCTGAATAGAGCGTTATGCCATCCCTCTCTAAAGGCCATGCCAGAGCAGGCACGAGCCAGGCCTGCCCTTGGAATAAAGACCTGGCCTATGTGTGTAGGCCACACACTCAATAGTGTGCGTGCCAGCACACACCTGCTGAACATGCTGCACACACACATACACACACACACTCATGTGCTGCCAGCACGCACCTGCTGAGCTTGCTGCTGCACACGCACCTGCTGAACCTGCTGCTGCGCCGCGCCCTGCGTCTGGGGCGCTGCTCCTGCACCTGCCGCTGTTGCGCCAGGGCGCGGCATGCGGCCATCGCGCAGGCCAGCCCCCAAGTACTGCATGCCGATCAGCGCAAACAGGATACCACCCACACGGATCCAGCCCCTTGGGACGACAGATGCATTGAAGAGCAGGCCTGTGAGTGGGGGTGCCAAACGGTCTGTGGTTGAGTGACAGCCTGCAGTCTTGGCTCATTGCGGTGACAGGCAGCTCCTCAGCAGCGCATCACATGCTGTGCGGAGAGCCAGTTGCTGGTGTGCCCACCATGTCAGTCCGTGATACGTGTGCCCACGGACTCAGGGTTTGCCATCCTTGTCGTGGGCGGTGGTGGAGGCGGCGGTGGTGGAGAATATGCAGTGTGGAGGAGGGGCTCTGCAGCGACCTCCACCAAGCACCTGCCCAAAGTGCTGGTCAGAGCCCACTTGCTTCACGCTTGCTGGGACGCAGCCCCGGCGTGCAGTGCTGCAAGAATCGCGCAGTGCTATGGGGGCAGAGGTTCACCCTTTCTTATAACTATGGGAGCAGAGGCTCACCATAAGATGAGACAATTGGGGCAGGGCTTCACCCTGACTTTTAAGTATGGGGGCAGAGGTTCTCCCTAACTTGTGACAAAGGGGGCAGAGCCCTAACTTGTAACTATTGAGGTAGAGGTTCACCCTAACTTGTGACTATGGGGGAAGTGATTAATCCTAACTTGTAACTACAGGGGCAAAGGCTCACCCTAACTTGAAACTATGGGGGCAGAGGTTCACCCTAACTTGTGACTATGGGAGCAGAGGTACACCCTAATTTGTGACCAAGGGGCAGAGATTTACCCTAGCTTGCAACTATGGGAAAAGTGATTTATCCTAACTTGTTATTACAGGGAGCAGAGGTTCACCCGAATTTGTGGCTATGGGGGCAGAGGTTAATCCGAACTAATAACTGCAGGAGCAGAGCATACATTAGGTGGATCGTGTGCGCAAGGCGTGCGTCAGCTCGAGCTCTTCTGGGCAGTGTATTTGAACAGCCGCCAACCCGTATCCAGGCTTTACTCAGGCCAAGAGTACCGCTTCACTCACTCCGAGAGAATCCCTCATATCCATAAAATGTACGCACTGTGCTTTGAGCTGTGTGCGCGCACTGCATCGTGTGCCCGTCAGCAGTTGTGCCTGCAGGACTGATCTCTGAGTCCTGAGCCAGGACCTCTGATTTGGGATCTCATCTGCCTCTCCCAGTACAACACCCCTTCACAGCCAAAGCAGTCTCCCCCACATATTGCATCAGTGCGACCCCCAGATCCCTCATCACGGCTGGTTGGAGCAACAGCAACTCAAATAGACGGCGGACCTTTCTAGATGTTGCTGTTTCATGTGGCAATCAGGCTCTGACCCTGCCAATCCACTCAGATAGGCAAACTGGGGCTCAAGTGCACGTGCATTGAGCTGCAGCCAAGTTTGTGGACTGACGGCATATCTGCCAGGGCTGCGAGCTTGTGTCAGATTGTCACACGTTGTGCAGCCATAAATGTAGGCTTTTCCACATCAACCTACCAAAAACAGTGATTGGGGCTGCTGTCAGTGCCAGCCCAGCAATGCTTGCGTACGTCCCTGCATGCACACAGGCACATGGGTGCAAGCGCACAGCAGCCAGCTCAAGCCTGCAATAAGTGTTTCTTATTGTGAATATAAGGCCTTCTTAGTGGTAGGTGTGAAAACCATGATCATGAACAGAAACGCAGCACCTAACCCACCTGTGAATATGGCAGCTCTCGCTGCGGGCGTGCGTGCTTGAGTTCTTGGTCCACCATCATCACTTGCATGAACTTCCACACCAGCTCGTCTATCTTTACGGAGAGGCTTGCACTGTCGTCCGAATGCTGTGTTGGCGCGCTGCAGGCGCATAGCACAGCACGGGGAGCACGCGGTTGTGGCTCCTGTCTCATGCAATCTAATATGTAACAAGTTCTGATACTCACAGGCAGGTATGGGCCGCTGGAAGTGCCCCTCCCTGACCTAGCTGGCTGGGTCCTCAAACCCATTTTGAGATTTGTGTCAAGACATCCTTATGAAGCTCAACGACTGGAATACATGTATTGCAATGAAAATATCTTGATCCGCTCCGGTCAAAACTTGAAGGATGGGGGATTCCCCCTCTCCATGGGGACACCAGACCGATACGGCCCTCGTGTCTGATGACGTCAACAGGCGCAGCTTGAGCAGGCCCCGCAGGAAGTCGGTCAACTGGTGGGAGTCGCCCAGCAGTGCCATCAAGAGCCAGCCTTTCAACAAGTTCCTCGGGGGCCTGCAATTTGGAAGGCCCAAAGACTGCAAGGCAACCTCATCTATTGCAGCCAAGCAGCAACAGAAGCAGCAGCAGCAGCAGCGGCATCAGGCCAATGAGCACGCTCAGGCTTCTACAGGGACAAGTAAGTGCAGGGTCTTTTGTCTTGTGATGCCAACCCTAGCTGTCCGTTGCAACCTGTCACAGCTGCATTGGAGCAGCTGCACTGGAGCAGCAGCCCCCTTCCTCAAGCCGGAAGGTATGTCCACACACCCAGCAATAGATTGCTAACCTGCCTGTGTTCCTGCAGGGCCCATCATGCGTCAGCCGGACACGCGGAGAGACCAAGCGCTATTCGAGGAAGACAGGGCACATGCGTCCTCACACCCCCGCAGAGCACAGCAACAGCAGCAGCAGCAGCAGCAGCAGCAATCTCCACTTCCTCATCCAGGCTTGCCTGCCTCCTCTCCCTTGCGCCCTCACCTGCCCCGCAGTGCCAAGCAGCAGCAGCAGCAGCAGCAGCAGAGGGCCACCCCTGGCTCCCCCAAGGCCGCTCCCCTGTTGCGCAGCTCGCTCAGGGGGGTGACGAATGGGCATGGGGCAAGCAAAGGCAGCAGCAGTATCATCATGAGCAGCAGCAGCAGTGGTGGTAATGAGGGTGCTGATGGCCCAAGTGAATTCAATGACACGGGCAGCGCGCCAGTGGAAGGTGCCTCTCAGGCACAGGCCCTATCCCCCATTGCAGCTTCCCCATTTCGGCAAGCCAGAGCACAGAAGAGGCAGGGGCGCAGACCTGTGGGCGTGGGCCGCAGGCCTGCGGCTGTGCAGGCGGGCCAGGGGATGGGCACATCAGCTGAGGTTAGTGGTGGCGAGGCAGGTGGGGGGGGGGCTGCACAGGGCGATGCGCTGCGGGCGGTGCTGCAGCCGCCTGTGCTGCTGCGCTGGGAGGACGGCTCTGACCTCGAAGGGGCCGCGCCGCGGGCGCAGCGGCAGCACCAGCAACACCCCCATCCCGCGGACCCACCTCCCACCCCTCGTGCTGGGCCCGGTCCCTCAGCAGCCAATCCCTTAGCAGCCGGCGCGGCGCAGCCTGCAACCGCCCCGCCCTCCGCAGCCAATGCTGGGATTGCTGCGCAAGCAGGGGTATCTGCAGCAAGGGGGCCAAGGGACCCTGCGCCGCAGCCGGCTGCGCGTCGCGCTGCCGCGCCGCCACCCTCCAGTCTGGCCCTCAGCATACCTGCGCGTGGTCCCACTGCTGCTTGCGCCAGCAGGCCAAACGCATTGGGCGCGGCTGCAGATACAGGGCCTGGTAGCAACGGCGGCGGTGCCGGCGGCGGCGGCGGCGGGGGTCGCCCCAAGCGCGCCACCGCGCTGCTGGCAGTGCAGCGCCTAAAGGGCAACGCGCTTGCCGCGCAGCCGGACCTGTTCCTGCCCTCCCATATGGTGCGCCTGCAGTACGCGATGGCGGCGGCAGCAGCTGAGGAGCAGCAGGAGCGGCAGCAGCAGCAGCAAGCGCCTGCAGCGCAGGTGCGGCTGGAGCAAGAGGAGCAGGGCAAGGGCGCGCCCTCCCCGCGAGCCAAGCGCGCCAGGCGCCCGCACGATCTGGAGGCGGCCGCGGCAGCTGGGGCGCTGGCTGCGATGTCCTACAGCACTAGCCATCAGACGGCTGGTGCTTTGCGCTGGGGTGCTGTGCCCGCCGCGGCGGCTCACGGCTCCGTCAGGGAAGCGAGCAGGAGTGCAGTGCAAAGGGGTGGGGCGAGGGAGTCGTGCAGAGGGGGTGGGAAAGGCAGCGCAGGCGTGGGCAGAGCGGGCTTCGAGGGCAAAGCCGCAGGCAGCCAAGCAGGCGCCCAGGCGGCAGCTGCAGCAGCAAACGTCGTGTTGGCCGCAGGTGGTGACAGTGAGGCGAGTGGCAAGCCAAATGGGCCAGCGGGGCAGGGCAAGAAGCGCGCGCGTGCAGCCGTGGAGGAGGCGTCTCGAGAGGACAGGGCCGCTACCAGAGGGCGTGCGCTTCAGGAGAAAGGGTGGGTGGGTGGCCTGCGTGGTGCTGGTCATCTTGCTCCGGAATCCATGCTTGTGGGTGCACCAACCCAGCACCTGCTGTGTGCAAGTGGGCTCGCGCATACCTGATGAGTGCGTGCATACGCTGCCTGCGCGACGTGAGTGCCTGCGCGACGTGAGTGCATGCGTTGCCTGTGCGACGTGCTGCACCAGCACATGCAGCCAACAGTCACTATTGCGCGAAACAATGCGCGCGCGTGCAGGCCGGCACACGCGGACCTCTTCTTGCACCATCCCCACTGCAAGCAAAATGCAAGCAAACTGCAGGCATGCTGCAAGTTCTGCGCATGCACCACACTGGCGCGGGCGCGGCGTGAGCACCACACAAGCGTGCACGTTGCGCACGTGCGCGCGCCCAGGGCCCTCTGCACCTTTCAGGCCAACGCGCCCGCTGCTTCCCTCAGACCCTGCTCGCATGATGCTGCAACCTAAAGATCCTCGCCTCCCTTGCTCTGCACTTACACGTGTGCACCACACCTGAGGGCAAGCCCACTCTTGAGCACACCAAGCACAAATCATAAAAATCATGCATGGACGTATGCATGCAACCCCCACCCCTCCCTGCATTCAGGGCCACACCTCTATTCAGCGGCGGCAGCCCCCCCTGCCCACCGCGCCCGTGTACCCGACGCAGCTCGTTGCTGGCCACCGCCACACCCCTGCAAAGCCACATGCCTGCTGCTGCGGGGAGGTCACGGCAGCGCCAGCAGCAGCAGCAGCTGAAGGGCGTGAAGAGGGGAAGAGGTCGTCCTGAAGAGGCTGAAGGGCTGCGTATGGCAGTCCCAACAGTTTTTGAAGAGGAGGGAGAGAAGGAGGAGGAGGAGGACGCAATCCAGGAGCAGCCGCGTCTGCGAGGCGGGGTGGCCAGAGGTGGTCGGAAGGGTGTGGGGACTAAGGCAGGCAAGGGGCGGGTAGGAGGGGGGCCGAGGAAGCAGGCAGGGCGTGGGAAGGCTGTGGTGCGGGGCGGTGTGGTGGAGGAGGAGAGGGAGAATGAGGACGAGGATGAGGAGGGCGGAGAGGCAGGGAGGCGGGTAGTGCCGGGCAGGCAGGCGCAGCGGAAGCGGGCAGGCGCAGGGGGGGCCGCGGCGCGGGCGGCTTTGGCAGTGGGAGAGGAGGAGGAAGAGCTGGAGGCAGCCGGGGATGCGGGGGTGGTGGCAGAGGCTGTGGCGCCAGCGACGCGGACAAAGCGGCAGAGGCGGGGCTACCTGCCCCACGGCCGTGCGCTGCCGACGCAGGGGGGCATGGCAGCAGACGCCAAGGCGGCTGCCACCGCCAGTGCCACCATGTCTGTGGGTGCTGGAGAGGGGGCAAGCGGAAGTGCAGCGGGGGCCAAAGCCAGGCGCAGCAGCGCGCACCCTGCTACCGCCATCCTGGGCCCCAGCGCGCTCATCGTGGGCGGCGCCAGCGACGGCGGCGGCGGGGAGGGCACGGGGGCGCAGGCCACCGCGGCTCCCGCTGCTGCGGCTCCCGCTGCCGCGGTGGCCGCGCTTACGAACGGGCCTGGTAGCGGTGGCGAGGTGGGTGCACAGACGGCGGCTGCTGATGGGGCAGCTGCAGGTGGCAGCGGGGTGTGCACAGAAGCTGGAGAGGCAGGGGGCCAGGCAGCTGGGCAGGCGGCGGGTACAGCTGAGGGTGGCGCGCAGCCGCGGCTGCTTGCGATGGAGCAGCAAGAGGGTG